>Ga0208316_1000058_pt1 | contig 155261 bp, 138 predicted proteins | sample MalvireepMed_231_FD_184240 | JGI IMG/M metagenome (GOLD analysis project Ga0208316, IMG submission 184240) | Marine viral communities from the Global Malaspina Expedition - Malaspina viral metaG DeepMed_231 (SPAdes) (version 2) | ecosystem: Environmental > Aquatic > Marine > Oceanic | place...
GATCAAGGGGTTCAACAAGCTGGAGCTGGTCGTGAACAACGTCCAGTTCAAGGACGGCGAACCCTTGACCGATCAGTCAGACAGGACTGCCGCCTGACCGGCCATACACAGAATTTGACAATAACTCCGGTTATAGAGGCCTTGGCTTGGCGCGTGGTGAAAGTAGCCCTCTAACTGGTCGAGCCGCGCTAGCTGTTCAGCGTTAATGGCATACACCTCCACAGTAACGCCTGTGGATGGCGTGAGCTTAGCGCCTGGGTAGGGGCCAAGGTCGTAAAGTGTGATCCCCGTTAAACGGTCTTGACCCAGCATATCTGCGCCGTTTAACCAATGATGATTGCGATGCCCGTGCTTTAACGTGCCGTACACCGCCACCCGAGGGCAGCGCTGAATGGCTTGGTGAAGGTGATTCATTGGGTTGCTCATCTTGATTATCGAGTGTCTTGCAAAAGGGTGACGTTACCAAAGCGCCGCTTTCTTGCACTGCTTTACAATGTGGTGGCGCTGTTGTTGCAAGCGTAACCAAGCGTTATCGGGTAATCCTGCATCTTTCAGTGCTTGCTGCATCTCTTTTGAGTCGGCAAATCGAAGCAGTAACTCTCGTAGACGTTTAATCTCTCGCTTGATAAACGGATAGCTAAGCTGGCTCTGCTCAGCTAGCAGTTTCCAGTCACGAGATAAAAGCTGCATGGCGTTGTTTTGGTTGCCAATAGAGAATGCCAGCCTCAAGTCATACCCTAAAACAACGGTACCTACCAAATCGTAAGCGGGAGCAATACGCCATTTGCCTTTTGCATCTTGTAGCAGTGATACATTTTTTGCGTGGCCATCGCTATTACCCACCAGCACGTTAAAAATTTGCCAGCGGAGCAGCTGTTGTAATGATTGTGCAGGAGGCTTACATACATCACGTAAAAGGTGAAAACAGTCGGCCAGTGTCGGTCCACCGTACTCTTGATACTTTTGCGTACGTGACATGCCCATTGCTTGGCATAAATCTTCCTGGTGGATGCGCTGTAGTGAGCCGTTTACCCATGCTCTATCGTAACGCTCTACAACCAGTAGGGGATACCGCCCTGCATAACGTACTGAGGTGGAGGGGCAATCAATATCGACAAGCGCTGCCAGCGTATTGAGGTAGAGTTCGTTAAAAATAACGTGGTCGCGCCCATCTACCGCAAACTTAACGATATGTGAGGAAGGAGCAGTGCCTTGAGGCAAATAAAAAGTTTCATCACGCCAGATGACGGGTATTTTGTCCTGTGCGCCCGCCAGTGAAAGACGTGGCTTGGGTGCTTGTTGTGACTCTGCAAATAGCGCATAGCGTTGCTTAAAAGCAGCCCACTCATTAAGCCTTTCTTGTGAAAGGGGCGTATCGCAATCATGGCGATTAGAAGGTTCTGGTGTTTGATGAGGCGGCAGAATCGATAGTGCTCCGGCGCAATCCCCACCAATAGCGGCAAGCAGTGAGAAGTCGTCATCAGGAATGCCCAGTTGGCGAATAAGAGCAGCGCGCGCCTGCTCTTCTGGCAGCAAGTTGCCAAACCAGTGGTGGGCGGTCAGCGTTTCGGGCGGCCATGTTCGTTGGTTTAAAGGAAGGCTATTGGAAATTGCTTGTCCGCTAGCTTGCCACTCTTCGTCATATTCAAAGCCCATGAGACGGCCATCTAAACCACGCCAGAGGGTACCTACTCGCTGATGGTTTTGCCAAACGATAAGCTGGTCTGGGGTCATAGATCACTATCCATGGGCTGGGCGAGAAGCTCTATGCCAAGTGTTTCTAACACGCGTAATACTCTTCCTATGCCACATGTATCACGGCCATTTTCGAGTTCACTTAAAAAACGAATGCTGACGCCGCATAGTCCTGCCACCGTCTCTAGTGTCAGATGTTGGCGTTTGCGGGCTTGTCGAATTAACAGGCCGAGACTCTTGGCGGATTCAATTGAGTGAAGGGGCGTTTCCGTCGTTGCTGGCAGGGCACGCATACATGCTCCATTTTCCCGATAAGGAAAATTTCTGGATGAAAACAGATATACTAGCTGATCTTTCCCTATAGGGAAAATAATGCGTAGGATGATCGAAAAGAGAGGCCTTTATCCCTATAGGGAAATAAAGAGCAGGCAGATGTTTGCTACTCATCCGCCGAGTTTTGAAATGAAGCTAGGTAAGCCAAGGCTCAAAAAAGTGCCCCCACAGCAGTAGGGGCACTGGTGAGCCATAGTTGCTTTATCGCTTCTTCCGCACCGGTTTTTTATCGCTGCTTGCTGGCTCGGCGCTATCGGCTTTGCGTGCGCTGCTGGGAAAGTGCGCTCGTACTAACTCCAGAAGCCCCTGGGTGGAAGCGTCGAAGTCGGCGGCGTTGGCGTCGATGCGTTCGCTGATTTCACCGGCGATGCGCTTCCCTAGCTGCACGCCCCACTGGTCGAACGAGTTGATGTTCCAGATTACGCCCTGCACGAACACCTTGTGCTCATAGAGCGCAATCAGCGCGCCCAGGTTTTTCGGCGTTAGCTCGTCGAGCAGTAGGGTGCTGGAGGGGCGGTTGCCGGGGCAGCTGTAGGGGTCGAGCTGGCTAAGCTCTTTGCTGTCGCCTTGGCTGCCTTCCATAAAGGCGTTGGCTTGGGCCAGCATGTTGGTCAGCAGGGCGAAGTGGTGGTCTTCCACGCCCGGTTCCGGCTTGAGCGAGGCGATAAAATCGATGGGCACGTAGCGGGTGCCCTGGTGCAGCAGCTGGAAGAAGGCGTGCTGGCCGTTGGAGCCGGTTTGGCCCCACACAATCGGGCCGGTTTTGTAGTTCACCGGGTGGCCGAAAATATCCACCGACTTGCCGTTAGACTCCATATCCAGCTGCTGCAGGAAAGAGGGTAACTGGTTCAGCGCTTGGTCGTAGGGCACGATGGCCTGGGTTTCCGCGCCGATAAAGTTGATGTACCAGATGCCGATCAGCGCCATGAGGACCGGCATGTTTTGAGCGAAAGGTGCTTCGATAAAGTGCCGGTCCATCTCATGGGCGCCTTCCAGCAGCTCGATAAAGCCTTCAAAGCCAATCGAGAGCGCAATCGGTAAGCCGATGGACGACCACATGGAGTAGCGGCCGCCCACCCAGGCCCAAAACTCAAACACGTTCTCTTCGCGAATACCGAACTCCATCGCCGCTTTGCGGTTGGTGGAAGCGGCAATAAAGTGCGCGCCCACGTCGGCGTCTTCGCCAGCGTTCTCCAGGAACCAGCGCCGTGCAGTCTTGGCGTTGAGCAGGGTTTCCTGAGTGGAGAAGGTTTTCGTAGAGACGATAAACAGCGTGGTGGCGGGGTCCAGCCGCGACAGCACTTTCTGAATATGGGTGCCGTCCACGTTGGAAACAAAGTGGAAGTGCAGCTCCGGGTGGCGATACTTCAACAGCGCACGCACCGCCATGTTGGGGCCGAGGTCCGAGCCACCAATACCGATATTGACCACGTCTTTAATACGCTGGCCGTTATAGCCTTTCCACTCGCCACTACGCACCGCTTCCGAGAACAGCTTGATCTGCTCACGGGTGCGGGTGATTTCTGGCATCACATCTTCGCCGTCCACATACACCGGCTCATCGCCAAGATGGCGTAGCGCGGTGTGGAGTACCGGGCGGTTCTCGGTCACGTTGATAATGTCGCCAGAAAACATTTGGGCGCGGCGCTGTACCAGGGCGGAGTGGTCGGCTAGCTCAATCAGCTTGGTCAGGACTTCATCCGATACCTGATGCTTGGAGTAATCTAGAAAGAGGCCGCCGACGCGCAGGCTCATTTTTTCAAAGCGCTGCGGGTCATTCGTAAAGTAGTCACGAATGCGGTCATTGGCGGTTTTATCGCGCAGGCGCTCTAGGGCCTGCCAAGTAACGCTGCGAGTGAGTTGAAACATAACGGGCGGTCCTGTTGTTTTTACATCTGTTTTACATCGTTATCGCTAACGGGGCGTGTCCGACCCCCTGGCGTCGCTGTTATTTATGTAAAAATACTACATATTGCGCGCGTGAGAACAACAGCTAGCGAAAAATGGTTAATAAAACAGCGGGGTGGTGGTCGTCTTGAATGTCTGACTAAAAAACAAAAGGGCGAGATTGCCTCGCCCTTAGTGTGCCGCTTTTAGCTGGCAACGGCTACTTGGGCAGCGCCACGCTTGATAAACGCGTAGCCCAGACCGGTGATCAATGAGCCCACCACAATCGCGCCCAGGTAAAGCAGAGCGGGAGTAATGGCGTTAGGAATCAGCAGCACGAAGATGCCGCCATGGGGGGCCATCAGCTTGGCACCCACCAGCATGGAGAGCGCACCCGTGACCGCGCCACCGGCGATACAGGCGGGAATCACGCGCAGCGGGTCTTTCGCCGCGAAGGGAATCGCGCCTTCACTGATAAAGCACAGGCCCAGCACGAACGAGGCTTTGCCCGCTTCCCGCTCGGGGGCAGAGAACTTGTTACGCGCCACGAAGCTGGCAATGCCCATACCAATGGCGGGCACCATGCCGGCGGCCATGATCGCGGCCATTGGGCCGTAGGTTTCAGAGGCCAGCAGGCCGACGCCAAAGGTGTAGGCCGCTTTGTTGACCGGTCCACCCAGGTCGAAGCACATCATGGCCCCGAGCAGAATGCCCAGCAGTACGGCATTGGTCGAGCCCATGGACTCCAAAAAGCTGGTGAGCGCGCTCAGCACGGCAGCCACCGGCTCGCCAATCACGTAGATCATCGTCAGGCCGGTGACCAAGCTGGCAATCAGCGGGATGATCAGAATCGGTTTGAGCGACTCAACGCTGGAAGGCAGTTTCACGTAGCGCGTGACGGCGAGGGCCACGTAGCCCGCCAGGAAACCGGCCAGAATACCGCCGATAAACCCAGAGCCAATCTCGGCGGCGAGCATACCGCCAATCATGCCGGGGGCAATACCGGGGCGGTCGGCGATGGAGTAGGCGATGTAGCCCGCCAGAACGGGAATCATCAGCGCGAAGGCCGTGCCGCCACCAATCTGCATTAGCGCAGCGGCCAGGGTGCCCTCTTCCTGGAACGCTTCGATACCGAACACGAACGAGAGGGCTATTAACAAGCCACCCGCCACCACCATGGGCAGCATAAAGGAAACACCGGTCAGCAGGTGTTTATAGACGCCTTTCTCTTTCATGCCTTTTTTGGCGGTGGCGCTGCTGCTGGCGGCGCTGGTGTCATCTTCAACAGCGGCATCGGTGAAGGCAGCCTCCAGGGTCGGGCGCGGCTTTTTCAGCGCGTTGCCGGTAGAGGTGCGATAAACCCGTTTACCCGCAAAGCGTGACGGGTCCACTTCGATGTCGCAGGCCAATACGACCACGTCCGCGTCGGCGATTTCCGCTTCCGTGAGTTTGTTTTGCGCGCCCACGGAGCCTTGGGTTTCCACGCGAATCTGGTGGCCCATGGCCTTACCCGCTTCGGCCAGCGCTTCGGCGGCCATAAAGGTGTGGGCAACACCGGTGGGGCAGGCGGTGACGGCAACGATTTTTTTGCCGCCCGCACTGCTGGCCGGGGCCGCAGCAGTGGCTGCCGGGGCACTGTAAATCGGTGCTTCCCGCTTAGCTTGGCTTAAGAAGGCGCTGGGGTCGGGCAGGGCGCTGGCAATTGGAGCCTGGAATAGCCGCTTGCCTTCGAAACGCTCTGGGGCGGGCACGTGGTCGGCAGCCACGACGATCAAATCGGCGTTAGCAATCTGCTCGGCGCTGGCGGCTTGCAGTGGCGCAATCTCACCGTGCATCTCTACATGAACGTTCCAGCCCAGCCGCATGGCGGCTTGCTCTAGGCGCTTGGCGGCCAGGAACGTGGTCGCCATGCCGCTGGGGCAGGCGGTAATCAGGATTAGGTTCATCGCGTGGCTCCCTCGGTGTGGGTGTCGTCAAGACGCCGTACCCGGGTCTGTTGTTGGAGTGAGTCAAAATCATCGGCGTGGGAAGTGCCTACGCCAACATGGCGTACCGCTTCGGCAGAAAGCGCCGTGGCGAAACGAAGCGTATCGACGGGTGTATGCTGGCTCAGCAGTCCATGCAGCATGCCCGCCACAAAGGTGTCGCCCGCGCAAACGGTATTGGTGGCAGTGACGGTCGGTGGCGTGGATTGCCAAATGCCGTGCTGGCTCACCCATAAAACGCCTTCAGCACCCGCTGAAATCAGCGCGTGTTCGATGCCGCTGGCGTGCAGCCGCTCGGCGGCGGCTTGGCGCTGCTGTTCGGTATCGAGCGCGCTTCCTGCCCAGTCGGCCAGCTCGGTTTCGTTGGGTTTTACGGCGGCAGGCTGCGCGGCAATCGCCGTGAGCAGTGCCGGGCCGCTGGTATCCACCCACAGCGGCACCCCGAAACCTTTCAGGAAGGCAAGCAGCTCGCCAAACGCGGGTTGGTCGATGCCGGGAGGCAGGCTGCCTGCGATCACCACAGCCTCAGGCGGCGCGCTACCTTCAAACAGGCCGCTTAACGTGGTGCGTAAAGCCTCCAGATGGGCGGCTTCAATGGGCATGCCGGGGCTGTTGATATCGGTCACCCGACCGCTCTGCTCGGCCAGTTTGGCATTGATGCGCGTGTTGCCCGGCACCCGCACAAAGGCATCTTCAACGCCGTAACGGGGGAAGGCGAGGCTGAACGGGGCGTCGTTCTCTTCGCCCAAGAAGCCGCTGACGATCACCTCGTGACCTAAACTTGCCAACACCCGCGCGACGTTCACACCTTTACCTGCGGCTTCCAGCTGCGCGCTAGTGGGGCGGTTGACATGCCCCAGCGTCAGCGCATCCAGGTTGAAGGCGAGATCCAGCGCTGGGTTGAGCGTAATACAGACAACTCTTGCCATCAGCTGGCCTCCAGGGCGTCGCGGACTTCATCGCTAGTGGCTTTGCTCAGCGCTAACTGGGCGCTGGCCTGGGCTTGGGCAAGATCAAACTCGCGCAGGCGGGCTTTGACCAGCGGGATTTGGCGTGCGCTGACGGAGAGTTCATCGACACCTAAGCCCACCAGAACCGGTACGGCCATGGCATCAGAAGCCAGCTCGCCGCAAACACCGACCCATTTGCCGTGAGCGTGGGCGGCTTCGACGGTCATTTGGATCAACCGCAGTACCGCTGGGTGCAGGCCATCGGCTTGAGCGGATAGCTCTGGGTGGCCGCGATCAATCGCGAGGGTGTACTGGGTTAAGTCGTTGGTACCGACTGAGAAGAAGTCGACCTCGGCGGCCAGCGTCGGTGCTAGCAGAGCGCTGGAAGGGACTTCGATCATCACGCCAAGCTGTACATCGGTAGCGCGCTGCTGCGGGGAGATCTCGTTGAGCAGGCGGTCGTAAATCGCCTTCGCCGCGCGGAACTCGGCCACGTCTTTGACCATCGGCAGCATAATGCGTAGCGGTTTACCGACGGCGGCCATCAGCAGCGCGCGAATCTGGGTTTCCAACACTTCTGGTTGGGTCAGCGCTAAGCGAATACCGCGCAGGCCGAGGAAGGGGTTGTCTTCCTGGGGCACCGGCCAGTAGGGCAGCGGCTTGTCGCCGCCGACGTCCAGGGTGCGGGCGACGAGCGGGCGGCCGTCGAGGGCATCGGTGGCTTCACGGTACTCGGCGATTTGCGTGGCGAGATCCGGCGCGCTGGAGTAGGCCATAAACAGGAACTCGGTGCGCAAAAGGCCGACCCCTTCCGCGCCGCGCTCTACCGCATCGGCGGCGTGGGCGGTGTTGCCCAGGTTGGCGGCAACCTCAACCCGGTGGCCGTCGCGAGTTTGCGCCTGCTCGAAGCGTAGCTCCCAGGCGTCCGCTTCACGCTGCTGCTGGTCGAGCAGCAGCTGCTCGGCGCGGCGCAGGCGCTCCTCGGAAGGCTGCGAGGTCACGCGGCCGCGCTCGCCATCCAGAATCATCATGCCGCCGTTGTGTAGCGCCATGACCGCTTCACCGGCACCTACTACCGCAGGAATGCCAAGTGCGCGAGCCAGAATCGCGCTGTGGGCGGTGGCGCCGCCGCGCACGGTCAGCAGGCCACGCACGCGGGAGGTATCCAGGCGGGCCACATCGGAGGGGCCGATATCGTCCATCACCAAAATATAGGGGTGCTCGGGCGGCTCGGGCAGGCTGACGTCGCAAAGCACGCCGAGCACGCGGCGGCCGACATCGCGCAGGTCGGCGGCGCGTTCGGCCAGCAGCCGGTCGGCCAGCATCTCTTGGGCGTGGGCGGCGGTGTCGATAGCTTCCCACCAGCCCGCTTCCGCCGAGCGGCTTTCGCGGATGGCGTCAATCGCCGCCTGGTGCAGTTCGGGGTCGTCGAGCATCTCTTCGTGCATGGAGAGAATGTCGGCGACTTCGCCGCCGGGCGCTTTGTGTACCAGCGCCTGAAGCTGGGCAGCCCCTTCTTTCAGCGCTGCCTCCAGGCGGGCGATCTCGTCGTCGGGCTGATTGGCGTGCTCAGGATAGTCGAACTGCATCGGACGAATGACGAACACCGGCGCAATCGCCAAGCCTGGCGAGGCTGCTACACCGGTGTGCGGCGTGTCAGCGGCCAGCGGCTCAACGGCGGGCTTACTGGTGCTAGCGGCTGGGGCCGCGTCGCGACCGCCATCGAAGGGCGTGACTTTCTCACCCAAGCCACTCTCGACGGCGGCGGCAATGGCGTCTAACGCGGCGCTTGCCTGTTCGCCCTCGGCAGAGAAGATCAGCCATTGGCCACGGCGTGCACCCAGGCCAATCACTTTGGTCAAGCTGGCAGCAGATACCGTGGTGGCGCTGCCCTCTTCCAGGCGTACGTTGATGGGCATGGGCTGGGCACGAGCGATCTGTACCAGCTGTTTGGCCGGGCGGGCGTGCAGGCCGTGGGGGTTCAGAACGCGCACGCGGCGGGTTTGGGTGCTGGCGGTTTCACCGGCCAGCGCTGCCAGCAGTTGGGCGCTATTTTTGCCCACAAAGCTGTCGCTTTCGCCGTTCTCTAGTACCGCCATCAACTGTTCGAGCAGCGGCCGGTGGGCGTCGCCGCTGGCGGCCAGGCAGAACAGCGCATGAACCGGATGGCCGCCGTGTTCGATGGTGCCATCGGCGGGGGTCGCCACGCCTAGTGCGGGCTGGTTCACCCCTTGGGCGTGGCTTGAAAGCCATAGGCCTTTGCCCAACCACTGGGGCTGGGCGCTCGCCACGGCACTAATAAAACCGTTATCCACGCAGCCGCTTTGACGCAGCCGCGCTGCCGCCGCCAGGGCCAGCTCCTGCGGGTCGCGGGCGGGAAAGTTAACACATAGCGTATCGGCATCCAGACGCGGCGCTAATGACGGCTTCGAGAGCAGGCGCGCAACATCGGCGGCGGAGCTGGCGCGGGCTAATTCGGTTGCTACGCCGTCGCGGTCGAGAACGTGGGTAAGCTGGCGCAGAATATCTAGGTGCTCGTCGTTTTGTGCCGCAATGGTGACCAGCACATGTACGGTGTGGCCGTCGTGCCACTGCACCCCTTTAGGGAACTGCAGCACCCGTACGCCGGTACGTTTGACGTGATGGCGGCTTTCTGGAGTGCCGTGGGGAATGGCAATGGCGTTGCCTAGGTACGTTGAGGACTGCGCTTCGCGGGCGTGGAGGCCATCGCGATACTCGGCCGCAACCAAGCCAGCCTCTGCCAGAGCGTTGGCGGCGCTGTCGAGCGCAGCTTGCCAGTTGTCCGCGTGGCGGTCGAGCAAGATGTCATCGGGGCCGAGTGTCAACATAGGGGTCTCCTGTAAACGCGGTCAGGCAACGGCAACGTCTGCGATTGGCGGCGAAAGTGCGCGCATAAAACGTTAGTCGTAGATCGTTAAGGTTAGCTGGATGAATCGTGTCACCTGTGGTTAGTTGGCTATGCTGAATCGATTCACTTTTTGGCACAAGGGTTGTTTCTTTAGACTTTTGTCTGAAGAGGGTAAAACGGCTGCTAAACTGCCGTCTTCATTTAGGGAGAAACCAGCATGACACTTGCCGATATTGCCCGGCTCGCCGGGGTTTCGCGCACCACGGCAAGCTATGTAATCAACGGCCAGGCTGAACAGCGGCGCATTAGTTCAGCTACCATCGATAAAGTGATGGCTGTGGTGCGTCAGCACCGCTATCACATTGACCCCCAGGCAGCCGCGCTGCGCCGGGGCGCTAGCCGGTTGATCGGTTTGATCGTGCCGGATTTGGAAAACATCAGCTACGCGCGCCTCGCCAAACGCCTGGAACGCGGTGCTCGCGAGCGCGGCTACCAGCTGTTGGTGGTGAGTTCCGATGACTGCGCGGATAGTGAGCGCACGCTGGCCTTGGCGCTGCGTGCCCAGCGCTGTGAGGTGCTGATTACCGCCAGCTGCCTGCCGGAAAACGACACCTTTTATACGGATTTGGCCGACGAAGGCTGGAGCGTCGTTGGGATGGACCGTGGCCTGACACCCGAGCGCTTTGCTAGCGTGGTGAGCAATGACCAAGAAGCCGGTTATGCGCTGACGCGCTCGGTGATGGATGGCTCAACACGGCGCATTGCCTGGTTGGATGCCATGCCCGAACTCTCGGTGAGTCGTGAGCGGCGTGCGGGCTTTTTTGCCGCGCTGGAAGGGACGGGGGTTGAAGCCGTTACCTTTAGTGGTGGGCGCTACGAGCGGGATGTGGGCGTTGAACTGGCGCAACAGCTCTTTGCTGCAGGCGAGGTAGATGCGCTGGTCACGGCCTCCTACGCGCTCATGGAAGGTGTGTTTGATGAGCTGCTTGCCCAGGGGGGGCTGCCGGAGACGCTGCGGTTAGCCACGTTTGGTGACCACCGCCTGCTAGATTTTCTGCCGCAGCCGGTCAATTCGGCACTGCAAGATTACGACCGCATCGCCGAGCTGACGCTGCAGTGCGCGCTCGGCGCGATGAACGGAAGCTACCAATGCGGGCAGCAGGTGGTCGCGCGCCACCTGCGTACCCGCTGAGCGCAAGGCGCGCCCGGTCTATACCGTGCGTGCCTGTGCCCAGGCGTTGGCGTCTGGAATCGACATATCATATCGTTCGCTAAGATAGGGCGAGGAGAGCAGAAAGTCGGCGCTGGCCGCATTACAGGCCACCGGCACGTTCCATAGCGCGGCAAGGCGCAGCAGCGCTTTCACATCCGGGTCGTGGGGCTGCGGTGCAAAGGGGTCCCAAAAGAAGATCAATACGTCGAGCTGCTGCTCGGCGATACGCGCCCCGATCTGCTGGTCGCCGCCTAGCGGCCCGCTCATTAAGCCTTCCACTTCTAGCCCCAGGGCGGTTTTCAGCCGCCCGGCGGTAGTGCCTGTGCCAATCAGCGTGTGCTGGCTGAGTGTGTCTTGCCAGCGCGTCGCCCACTCCAGCATCTCGGTTTTTTTGCCATCGTGGGCAATCAGCGCAATACGCTTGCGCGGTTGCAGCGTGCGCACGGCTTGGCGGGGTGGGCGGGCATCGTTCATGGCATGGCTCTCCTGGTCATTCGCTTATTATTGATAGTGCGGCGAGGCGGTTAGTTACTCGGCGTCAACGGCCAGTACTTTCATGGTATTGGTGCCGCCGTGGGCATTCATATGGTCGCCGCGAGTAAGAATGACATGCTCACCTGGGCGTGCCAATCCATGGGCTTTCAGCAGCTTGATGGCTTCCTGGTTCACTTCGGTCGGCTCCATGTGCGTGGTATCGAATGGAAGCGAGACCACGCCGCGGTAAAGCGCCATGCGCCGCTGGGCGATGGGGCTATGGGCCAAGCCTACGATTGGCAGGCCCGACCGAATGCGCGAGGCAATCAGCGGCGTGTAGCCGGTGGAGGTCATGCAGGCAATGGCGCGTACGCCGGTCAGGTGGTTGGCAGCGTACATAGCGGAAAGTGCGATGGTTTCATCGATCCGCTCGAAGCCTTCATGGATGCGGTGGCCGGAGGCTTGAGCAATGCGCTCCCGCTCGGCACCCAGGCAGACGCGGTCCATGGCTTCGATGGTCTCCACCGGATAGTCACCTGCCGCCGTTTCCGCAGAGAGCATCACCGCATCGGTGGCGTCGAGCACGGCGTTAGCCACGTCGAAGACTTCCGCACGGGTAGGGAGCGGCGATTCGATCATCGACTCCATCATCTGCGTAGCCGTAATCACCGCACGATTTAGTGAGCGAGCATGCTTGATAATGCGCTTTTGCGTGCCGATCAGCGCCTCATCGCCAATCTCTACGCCCAGGTCGCCGCGAGCGACCATGACTGCTTCTGACGCTTCGATGATGGCGTCTAGAGTTTCGTCGTTGGCAACGGCCTCGGCACGCTCCAATTTCGCCACCAGCCCGATCTCTTTGCCCTCGTCGCCCAGTAGAGCACGCGCTTCCTGCATGTCGGCGGCGCTGCGTGGGAACGAAACGGCGAGGTAATCCACACCAATCTCGATGGCGGTTTTCAGGTCTTCTTTATCCTTATCGGTCAGCGCTGGGGCGGAAAGGCCGCCGCCTTGCTTGTTGATGCCTTTATTGTTGGACAGTTTGCCACCCACGTGAACTCGGGTGTGAACTTCTTGCCCAACGATAGACGTGACGTCCAGCACGACGCGACCATCGTCCAGCAGCAGACGGTCGCCGGGGGCGACGTCATCGATGAGCGCTTTGTAGTCGCAGCCGACGCGTTCGGCGGTGCCGCTATTGGCATCCATAGCCATATCGAGCACAAACACTTGGCCGATGTCTAAGTGGATAGCGCCTTCTTTGAAGCGGGAAATGCGAATTTTAGGGCCTTGCAAGTCGCCCAGTGCCGCTACGCTGCGGCCTAAGCGCTGAGCAATCTCGCGTACTTCGGTGAGGCGGCGGCGATGATCATCAGCAGAGCCGTGGGAGAAATTCAGCCGCACCACGTCAACGCCCGCTTTTAGCATGGCTTCCAACACCCCGGGGCGGTCACTGGCTGGGCCAAGCGTGGCGACGATTTTGGTACGACGAAGGGGGGTTGGGGACGTTGCGCGTGTCATAGTGGTACTCCTAATGAGCAGCGTGGGCTGAACATAGACTATAAAAAGGGCTGATGAATCGTTGATTAAGTATTGGACTACGATAGCCTTTATATAGTAATTTTACTACATATTGGATAGTTATTAGCCTTTAGGGGCGGTTATGGCAGGTTTTAATCGGCCTATAGGTGACTAAATACGTATTTTTAGTAATTTTTTTACTGGATACGCCATCTACGACCACTGCTTGATTGAGGTGCTACCATGACAATAAGAGTTGCCATTAACGGATTTGGACGGATTGGCCGTAACGTACTGCGTGCGCTGTACGAAAATGGCTACCGTGATCGCGTTCAGGTGGTTGCGATTAACGATCTGGGCGACCCTTCCCTAAACTCCCATCTGCTGCGCCACGATACCGTTCACGGCCATTTCCCATTTGCGGTCGAGCACGATGCAGAGAGCATCAGCGTGGATGGGGATCGTATTGTGATCTCTTCTGAGCGCGATCCGGCCAACCTGCCCTGGGCCTCTATGAATATTGACCTCGTCATGGAGTGTACCGGTCTGTTTACCAAGCGCGAAGCGGCGGCCAAGCATATTGCTGCAGGCGCAAAGCGCGTACTGATTTCTGCGCCTAGCCCGGATGCGGATGCCACTATCGTTTACGGTGTGAATGACGACATTTTGACCGCCGAGCACACCGTGGTATCAAATGCTTCCTGCACCACCAACTGCTTGGCTCCGGTCGCTAAAGCGCTGAACGATGCAGTCGGTATCGAAAACGGCCTGATGACTACCGTTCACGCTTACACCAACGACCAGAACCTGTCGGATGTGTATCACTCCGACCCCTACCGTGCGCGTAGTGCCACCCACTCCATGATTCCGACCAAAACCGGCGCGGCGGCAGCCGTGGGTTTGGTACTGCCGGAGCTAGCGGGTAAGTTCGATGGCCTGGCCGTGCGCGTGCCGGTGATCAACGTTTCTCTGGTGGATCTAACCTTTACTGCGGGTCGTGATACCACCAAAGAAGAGATCAACGCGATTGTCGAGAAAGCCGCCGCAAACTCCCCGGTCTTGGCCGTCAACGCCCAGCCGCTGGTGTCTATCGACTTCAATCACGATGCGCACTCGTCTACCTTTGACGCTAACCATACTCGCGTTAATGGTCGTCTGGTGAAGATCATGGCGTGGTACGACAACGAGTGGGGCTTCTCCAACCGTATGTTGGATACCGCCATCGCGATGCAGAAAACCGCCAAATAACGCCTGTTTGATCTTTAAGGGCAGGTATCGCCCAGCAGCAGCTCGGTTTTGAGCAGCTGCTGGGTTTTTGGTATTCGGCCTAAAATCATTTTGGCCGCCACGCGTCCTTTACCTGCGCTGTCCTGGCGTACGGTGGTTAAGCGTGGGGCACGATATTGCCCTTCGGCAATGCCGTCAAAGCCGGTAATTCGTAACTCCCCTGGGACGTGAATGCCTCGCTGCTCTGCTAGCGTTAGCGCAGTGAGTGCAATTCGGTCTGACATGCATAGTAGTAGATCTGGACGCTGCTCAGCGGGCAGATCGATGATCTCGGTAATCACCGGCGAGCACACGTCAAATACGTTCTCTTCAATATTCCACAGCGGAACCTGTTCGGTATCAAAGCCATGTTCGGTGAGCGCGGCATGAAAACCGGCCAGGCGTGCTCGGCTGATCGTGCTGCTGTCGGGAAGCAACGTATGCGCCTTCGTTACTCGGCCATTACAGGGCTCTCTGGTCAGCCGCAGGTTGATGATGGCAGGCCGGGTAGGACGCTGTTTAAGGGCATGCATGGCCATCGCGTAGCTGGCATCACGATCATCGATGTGCACGGTAGGGCTGCCGTCGATATCGAAGTCTACCGACACCAAAGGGCGTTGAGAGGACAGTTCGTTCAGCAGTTTATTGTTGGGCATCAGCCCGTAAACGATAAATCCATCGGCGATATTAGCCGAGCCGGGTGGCTGGGAAGCATGGCCTCGGCCCGGTAATAACAGCATGGTATGGCCGTGGGCATCCAGCACTTCAGCCACGCCAGAGAGAAACTCACTGGCCACGGCATCGTTCAGGCTGTAAGTCAGGCTTTCGGCCAGAATCACCGCCACGATGCTGGAGCGTCCGGTGCGCAGGCTGCGTGCTTTGGCGTCGGGTCCACTATACCCCAGCCGCTTAGCTTCCTTAAGAATGCGGTCGCGCAGTAGCGGGGAGAGCTGGTCGGGTCGGTTAAAGGCGTTGGAAATCGTCGCGGTTGAGACGCCGAGTTCGAGCGCAAGATCCTTTAGGGTCATTCGGCGAGGGGCGGTCACGGTGCTTCCTAAACAGGTGAAGAACGTTAGCGGAGAGGGTGCGTGCCTGACACATATACAGCGCAGGCTAATTATTAACTTGTAGTGCACAAGAATAACGGCCTTGATGGTGTGACGACTACACTCTTTGGGAAGACGTTTCACCCAGCCAAGGCCGTGATGGGGCTTTCTAGCAGTATTTAAGCTGCTGTGCGTGTAGCAGAGAGGATTAACGCGGCCCCGCTTTCGTCGAACAGATGTACATGCTCGGTATCCGGTACCAGCGATACCTGCTGGCCCTCTTGCCACTGGCTGGGCGCTTCGCTGCGATGGATCAGCAAGGTAGAGCCCTCTTTCGGCTCCAGATACACGTAGACTTCGTTACCCAGGTACTCAACGTTGACGATATCAAAGCAGTTATCGCCCTGAGGCGCTTCCAGGCGAAGGTGCTCGGGGCGCACGCCAAGTGTGAGCGAGGTGCCTTTCGAGTAAGCGTCGCCCGCTTGGGGCAATGATACTTCTCCCACTCCCGCCGCTTTCACTCGGCAGCCGTCGGCGGTGCCGCTCAGTAGCTCGGCGGGCATAAAGTTCATGGTGGGCGAGCCAATAAAGCCGGCGACGAACTTGGTGGCCGGACGCTGGTACAGCTCGTGAGGGCTGCCCACTTGCTCGATATGACCCCGGTTTAGCACCACGATTTTATCCGCCAGGGTCATGGCTTCGACCTGATCGTGGGTGACGTAAATCATGGTAGAGCCGAGACGGTTGTGCAGGCGGGCGATCTCGTTACGCATCTGCACCCGCAGCGAGGCATCCAGGTTGGAGAGCGGCTCGTCAAACAGCAGAATGCGCGGCTCCCGCGCCATGGCACGGCCCATCGCCACCCGCTGGCGCTGGCCGCCAGAGAGGGCTTTGGGCTTACGGTGTAAAAGCTCTTCCAACTGCAGGATTTTTGCCGTGCTCATCACCCGCTCGTGAACGGTCTCTTTGGCGGTGTTGGCCAGCTTAAGACCAAACGCCATATTGTCGTAAACGGTCATGTGCGGGTAGAGCGCGTAGGACTGAAACACCATGCCTACGCCGCGTTCACGAGGCGGTAAGTCGTTGACCACGGTGCCGCCAATATTCAGGTCGCCATCGGTGATTGATTCAAGACCGGCGATTAAGCGCAGCAGCGTGGATTTACCGCAGCCGGAGGGGCCAACAAATACGACAAACTCACCGTCGCCAATGGAAAGATCAACGTCTTTGATGATGTGATCGCGGCCAAATACCTTATTGACCTTTTCAAGCGTAACACTTGCCATGGTAACTCCTTGCCGACCTCGATCGGAGCGGGTCGGCTATCGTTATTAACTGTTATGGGCGGCGTTTAGGCAACCTGCATAAAGGCGGCTTGGTACGCGGGCAGCGTGAGCGTGCTGCCGTCTCGCGTGGCGGTAAAGTGGGCGACCGGCAAGTCGCTGGCGACCTCCACAGGCAGGGTGGTTTGCTGCTCTTGCCCGGTCAGGTTGAACACGCACAGCAGGGTCTCGTCGCCTTTTTGACGGGTAAAGCCAAGTAGCTCCTCGCCAACGTCTACCAGTGCCAAGTCGCCATCGAACATTGCCGGTTGGCTGCGGCGGAACGCTAGCAGGGCGCGTACGGTGTTGAGCGTGGCGTTGGGGTCATCCTGCTGGCGGCTCACCGCCAAATCCAAGTGACGAGCTTCCATGGGCAGCCACGGTTCCACCGGAGAGAAGCCGCCCTGTTCGCCGTCGGTCCACGGCATGGGCGTGCGGCAGCCGTCGCGGCCTTTAAACTCAGGCCACAGCACTTTGCCGTAGGGGTCTTGAATGCGCTCGAAGGGCACGTCCGCTTCCGGCAGGCCCAGCTCTTCGCCTTGGTACAGGCACACGCTGCCGCGCAGTGAGAACAGCATGGCCAGCATCACTTTCGGGTAGGCGTTGGGGTCTTCGTCAGCCCCCCAGCGAGTCGCGCTACGCACCACATCGTGGTTGGAGGTTGCCCAGCAGGGCCAAGCGTCGCCTGCTAAGCGCTGGAAGCGTTCAATCACTTCGCGCAGGTAGCTGGCGGAGTGGGGCATGTTGAGCAGGTCGAAGGTGTACGCCATGTGCAGCTTATCGCCACCGGCGGTGTACTCGGCCATGCGCTCTAGCGGGTTATCGTCGCCAATTTCACCTACGGTGGTGGTGCCGGGGTACTCATCCATCAGCGCACGGAGGTCTTTGAGGAAGTCCAGGTTTTCCGGGCGGCTGAGGTCGTAGACATGGCGCTGCCAGGTATAGGGGTTTGCTTCCGGGGCGCCCAGGGTTTTGGCTTCGCCTTTCGGTACCGGCGGGTTGTCCCGCAGCTCGGCATCGTGGAAGTAGAAGTTGACCGTATCCAAGCGGAAACCGTCGACACCCAAATCCAGCCAGAAACGCATGTTGTCGAGCTGTGCCTGACGCGCTTCCGGGTTGTGGAAGTTGACGTCCGGCTGGCTGGTCAGGAAGTTGTGCAGATAGTACTGCTGGCGCCGGGAGTCGAAGGTCCACGCCGAGCCGCCAAAAATCGACAGCCAGTTGTTGGGCGGCGTGCCGTCGGGTTTCGGGTCGGCCCACACAAACCAGTCGGCTTTAGGATTGGTGCGATCCTGGCGGCTCTCCTGGAACCAGGGGTGCTGATCGGAGGTATGGCTGATCACTTGGTCGATCATCACTTTCAAGCCCAGCGAGTGAGCTTTTTCCAGCAGCGCCTTGAAGTCGTCCAGGGTGCCGAACATCGGGTCTACGTCGCGGTAGTCACTCACGTCATAGCCAAAGTCGAGCATCGGCGAGGTGAAAAAGGGCGATAGCCAGATGCCGTCCACGTTGAGGGAAGCCACGTAATCCAGCTTTTCGGTGATGCCGTTCAGATCGCCTACGCCGTCGCCACGGCTATCTAAAAAGCTGCGCGGGTAAATTTGATAGATTACACCGCCGCGCCACCACATCATGTTGTCTTGCATTACTTAGTTCCTTAAAAACGGTTGCTGAGGTTTATCAGCGAATTCATAGAGGCGTTATTGCGCAGGGGCTTAGCCCTTCACGGCACCCGCCGTTAGGCCGGAAACAATGCGGCGCTGGAAAATAATGACCAAAATCACCAGCGGCACGGTTACCACAACGGAGGCGGCCATAATCGGCCCCCAGGGCAGTTCGTAAGCGCTACCGCCGGACAGTAGCGCGATAGCTACCGGCACCGTGCGCTGGTCATCGGTGAGGGTAAATGTCAGGGCGAACAGGAATTCGTTCCAGGCGGCGATAAACGCCAGCAGCCCGGTGGTGGCCATGGCCGGCCACATCAGCGGCAGAAACACCTTGGTAATGGTCACCCAGGGCGTGGCGCCATCCATGATCGCGGCCTCTTCCAGCTCCATGGGCAGCTGCTTCATAAAGGTGGTGAGCACCCACACCGTGAAGGGCAGCGTAAAGATGGTGTAACTGAGGATCAGGCCTGCGGGGTTGTTATATAGATTCAGCGCGCGAATTACCTCGAACAGCCCAGAGAGCACGGCCACTTGAGGGAACATCGAAACGCCCAGAATGACCAGCAGCACCGTCGAACGGCCCCGAAAGCGTACCCGCCCAAGCGCATAAGAGGCGGTGATACCCAGCAGCAGGGCGATAAACACTACGCTAAAGGCGACGATGATGGAGTTGAAAATCGCTCGCACAAAGCTCGATTGGCTAAAGATTTGCGCGTAGTTGTCCAGGTTCCAGTTCGAGGGCCATAGCTCCACGCGGAACAGGTCGCTAGAGGGTTTGAGCGAGGTGATCACCGCGTAGTAAAACGGGAACACTGCATACACCATAATGACGGCAATCAGTGCCCAAAAACCAACGCGTTTAGCAATTTTGGCGAACTGGCGGCTGTTCATCAGTCACCTCCCAATTGAATCTGTTTGCGGCCAAGGTAGAGATAAGCCACGGTGGCCAGCGCGATGATCAGGAACAGCAGCGTAGAGGCCGCACTGCCATAGCCGACGTCCTGGAATTCGACGAGCTGCTGGCGCGCATACACCGACATCGACATCGTGCTGGTGGAGTTGGAGGTCAATACATAGATCACGTCGAAGACCCGCAGGGCATCCAGCAGGCGGAAGATCACCGCCACCATCAGCGCTGGGGTAATCAGCGGTAGCGTGACTTTGAAGAACACGCGCACGGGGTGAATGCCATCCACCTCAGCAGCTTCATAGCAATCTTTAGGCAGCATCTGCAGCGCGGCTAACACCAGCAGCGCGACGAAAGGAATGGTCTTCCAAACGTCAACCATAATGACCGCCCACATGGAGTAGGTGGCGCTGGCTGTCCAGGCGATGGGATTATCAATAATGCCAACCACCATCAGCAGGTGGTTGATGATGCCGAACTGATCATTCAGCATCCACGCCCACATCTGGGCTGAGACAATGGTGGGGATGGCCCAAGGGATGAGGACCGCCGCACGAACAATCACACGGCCTTTAAATTCTGCGTTCAGAATCAGCGCCACGATGACGCCAAACACTACTTCCAGCGAAACGGAAACGACCGAGAAGTAGACCGTGTTCCACACGGACTGCCACCATACCGGGTCGGCTAGCACGCCAAACCAGCGGCCGTTGTCGTAAACCAGATAGTTTTCAAAGCCAATCAGGTTTGCGGCGCCTAAATCGGACAGCGACGCATCGGTAAAGCTGAGAAAGAAGGTGCGAAGTAACGGCCAGCCCGCCACCAGCGTGAGGGCAATCAGCATGGGGGCTAAGAACAGCCACGCCGCCTTGACGCGTTGGCGGCGGACCTTGGTACCCCGTTGCCGCCGCGCTGGCGTGGCGGAACGCGCCCCGAGGGGCGCGTTTTGGTGAGAGTGGTGAGAAGAGCTCGACATAGGTGTCTCCGCGTTTACCAGTTGCGACGCTTCAGGCGCAGCAATTCGCCTTCAAGGTCAGCGACGGCTTGAGCGCCATCTTTGGTGCCGGACAGCACGTCATGAGAGGTGCTAAAGAAGGCGTTGCTGACCCGGCCATAGGCACCGCCGGTAGGTGCAGAGGGGCGGGCAACCGCACTCGTGAAGGTGTCGTAGAGCGTGCCGAAGAAGGGCACCGCTTCCAGTACTTCCTGGTCCTGGTAGAGCGCATCGATGGTGGGGTTGTAGGACGCCTGAATGGCGCGACGTTTCTGCTCTTCTTCACCGGTCAGGTAAGCCACCAAATCCGCCGCAATGTCAGGATGCTCGCTGTAGCGCGACACGGCCAGGTTCCAGCCGCCCAGGCCCGCAGCGCTTTGGCCCTCTTCACCGCCAGCAGGCAGCTGCACGACGCCTACTTTGCCGCGTACGTCGCTATCGTCACTCTGGGCCAGTGACCACGCGTAGGGCCAGTTGCGCATGAAGACGGCATTGCCGCCCTGGAAAACACCCCGTGCTTCTTCTTCGGTGTAGTTCAGCACGCCTTCCGGGGAGATGTCACCGATCCAAGAGGCAGCGAGATCCAACGCTTGGGCAGCGCGCTCGTTGTTGATGGTCACTTCGCCGTCGTTATCGACCACGGTACCGCCGCCAAAGCTGGCGACCCATTCCAAGGCGTTGACGGTCAGCCCTTCATAGGCGCGCCCTTGGAATACGAAGCCTTGCATACGGTCGTTGCCCGCTTCACGCTCGGCGTTTTGAATATCGCGCGCAGTGTCGGTGAGCGCCTGCCAGGTGGTCGGAACGTCATGACCGTGCTTTTCCAGCAGGTCTTCCCGGTAGTACAGCACCCCCGCATCGGTAAACCACGGCATGGCGACCAGACGATCATCGATGGTGTTGTTGACCACGATCGTCTCGAAATGGCCCGCGGCTGCGTCGTCACCCAATACCTCGCGAAGATCGAGCAGGTGATTGGCCAACAGGCCGGGCCACACCACGTCGATTTGCATGACGTCGATATCGCTGGAGTTGGCGGAGAGAATTTGTTGATAGAGAGACAGGCGCTCGGTGGACGAGTTGGGCGTTGAAACCACATCGACGCTGTGGCCGGTTTTCTCTTCCCAAGCGCGTACGCCTTCTTGGCAAAGGGTCAACTCTGCGCCAACCGCACCACAGGAGATCGTCAGTTCGGCCGCTTGGGCAGACCCGGTGGCACTGGCAAGGCTGGCCAAAGCGATAGCTGAAGTGAGTAGTGTCTTTTTCATTACGGCGTTCCTCGGCGTTTATTGTTGTGGGTGATGGGGGATCAGAGCGCTTGTAGCGCCTACTTAAACGATTAAGTACGCTGCCAGTTAGCCGTCTGTCATCGTGAAGTTCAATAGAGACTTTTGTCTAATCTATTTCAATTCGGTTTCTCTAAGATAAATAGTGCTTTAGACATTGGTCGATAATTAGTAAAAGCTTGTTGGTTTACTAGCTCTTAATCGATTAAGTTTTAGTGGCTGTCGCTCTTCGGCTCAAAATAGAAGTTGCTTTGCAACATTATTCAAGGGAAGGCGGTGCCTGGAGCCAGCGTCACGATCAGAACAAAAATAGGATTTAAAATAGATTTAAAACAATGCACAAAATGACATTCAAGACACCATTAGCCATCGCCGTTGCCACTGCCAGCCTCGGACTTTGCGGTGTTGCCAACGCCGACACGACGATGGAAGAGCGCTTTGCCGAGCTAGAAGCGCGCATTGCGGCCGCCGAGCAGCGGGCTGAGGCTGCCGAGCGCCGCGCCGAGCTAGCCGAGCAAGGTCGTGGAACCGCGCCTGCATCCAGCGCCCCGGCTGCGGCGACTACCAATGCCGATATCGAAGAGCGCCTGGCCCGCGTCGAACGCCAAGCCAGCGGCGAAGAAGGTTTCTCGTTTAACGTGTATGCTCGTTCTGGCCTGTTGATCGGTGAAGATGGCAAAAGCGCACCGGGCGGCCCGTACCTAACGCCCGCCGGTGGTAATGGCGGCGCAGTGGGGCGTTTGGGTAACGAGCCGGACACCTACTCTGAAGCCATCCTGAACTACCGCATGCAGTTCGATAACGGTGCAAAAGCCCGCTACACCACCATGCTGGCCCATGGCACCAATTCCGGCAACGACTGGGTGGGCGATGACACCAACCTGAACGTCCGTCAGGTGTACGCAGAATTCAGCGACCTGCCGAGCTTCACCGGTGCCTTCGAGAACGCCTCGATTTGGGCCGGTAAACGGTTCGATCGTAATAACTTCGACATTCACTGGCTCGACAGCGATGTGGTCTTCCTCGCCGGTACCGGTGGCGGTGTGTACGACGTGCAGCTGGCGGAGAACTGGAAAACCAACTTCTCGCTCTATGGTCGCAGCTTCAGCGACTACCCGGTCATCAACCGTGAAAACCCCGGTTTGGATGGCGAAAACAGCGATACCGACAACCTGGTCCTGACCTCCAATAACTATTTCGGTAACTGGCAGGTGATGGTCAACGGCATGTCCGCTGCCGATAACGACGAGCGCGATATTGGCGTGGGTCAAACCGCTGCCGATACCGGTTGGCACACCATGGTGGCCTACCACGGTGATAGCTTCTTCGGCATAGGCGACGGTAACTTCAAGGCCGCCGTACTGCACGGCCAAGGCCTGGGGGCCGAGGTGAAAGGCTTGGGTAGCAACGGCGACTTGACCGATGATGCTAGCGCAACGCGTCTGGCACTCTACGGTACGACCTACCTCGCTCCGCAGTGGCGTATTGCGCCGGCCATTCTGGCAGAAACCAGCGACGACCGTTTTGCTAGTGGCGACAGCTACGACTGGGCCACTCTGAACGTTCGCTTGGCGAATGAGATTAACCAGAACTTCGAAATGCAGTACGAAGCCAGCTACCAGTGGATGGACTTCGAGCCGCAGGGATACAGCGGTCGCAATGCGGTGGACGGCGACTACATGAAGTTCACCATCGCCCCGACCTTCAAGCCGGAAGTTGGCGGGTTCTGGAAGCGTCCTGAAATTCGTCTGTTCACCACTTACAGCGACTGGGATGAGAGCCTGAACAGCTACGGTGCCAGCTCTCTGGGCAGCGACGGTTTCACAGGTGGTGAGTTTACCTTCGGTGTCCAGACCGAAGTATGGTTCTAAGGGCGAACCGCTCACTAGCAAGGCTGTTATTGATACGTTTGTTTCACCAATGCTGATTGCCCGCGATTCGTCGCGGGCTTTTTATTAGCCTAGGTTTACTAGGCTAGGTTTTGGGTAGTCAAAGGAGAGGGCCATGCCGCTGCTTCAAGAAAAGCTAAAAGCACCGCCGCTGCCACTGAGCGTCGTGGCAAGGCCGCGCCTCAATGACTTCTTCGCGTTGCACGAACGGGTGCGCCTGTTGGTCGTGCAGGCTCCTTCGGGGTATGGCAAAACCACGCTGCTGGCGGAACGCCTACCCGCCCTGGAACAAGAGGCGGCCTGGCTGCGTTTGGATCAGCGCGATAACCAGCCCGAGCGCTTTTTGAGCTACTGGCAAGCGGCCATCCAGTCGCTGCTAGGCGAGCATACGCCGCTGTCGCCTTTGGCCGAAGGGGCAGAGTGCGATGAGCAAGAGTGTGTTGAGCAGTTGGAGCGCTGGCTGGCCGAGCTGCCTGAACAGCGCGCAGCCTGCCGATTGGTGGTGGATGAGTTTGAACACCTTACCCACCCCGATATTTTAGCCGGGCTCGCCCACTGGCTGCGTCATCAGCCGCCCTGGCTGACCCTGACCCTGGCCAGTCGCTCCCGCCCTGCGCTGGGCCTTGCCAGCCTGCGGCTGCGCGGTGAACTCGAAGAGATCGACCTTAGCGCCTTGGCCTTCGATAGCGAAGAGGCGCAAACCCTCTGCGCTGAGCAGCTCAGCTTTCCCCCTACGCGGGTGAGCCTGGAGCGAGCGCTACGCAGAAGCGGCGGTTGGGTGATGGCCCTGAATTGGCTGGTGGAGCGCACCACTACCCGCGCCGGGTTCGATGCGCTGGTTGAGCGCTTAAACGGCGGGCATCCTGATTTTGTGGCTTGGTTTGATGAGCTGCTGGCCGAGGCACTGCCCCCTGAAGAGCGTGAACTCATGCTGCAGCTTGGGGTGCTGGAGCGCTTTACCCCTGAATTGATGGCGCGCCTACTGGAGGGCGAGCGGCTTACCCAGCGGTTGGAAGCCTTTGAACAGGCGGGGCTATTTATCGAGCGGCCCGACCCTCACGCTCAGTGGTACCGCTTTCAACGGCTGTTCGGGGAGTACCTGCGCCACCGTCGCCACGAGCTTAGCCTTGCCACCCAGCGCACCCTGCACCAGCGGGCCAGCCAAGCCTGGTTGGCACTCAACGACCCGATCATGGCACTGCGCCAAGCCATTTTGGCGGAATCGCCCGAGGAGGTGGCTAGTCTACTGGTCGCGCAAGGGCCAGCGCTGTTGGCCAGCGGGGCCTACGCGCTGCTGGCTCAAGGGCTTGGGCTGCTGGGGGAGCCGCACATCTCGACACGCCCAGAGCTGGCGCTACTCTACGGCTGGGTCTCCCATGCGCAGTTCCAGTTCGATATCACCGCACGAGTCATCCAATGGATCGAAGCGCAGCTGGAGGTGCCCGAGTGGCAGGTGTTGAGCGCGGAGTTTGCCACCCTGCGTGCCCAGTTAGCGATCAATCAAGGCAACGCCGAGCGTGCCGCTCCGCTCGCTGAACAGGCGCTGGCCGTGCCCGCCCGCTATTTAGCCTCCACCCCGCTGACCGCGACAGCCATTTTGAGCGAGGCGCGCTTTGTGCTGGGCTATCTGGATGAGTCGCTGCAGCGGGTGCGCGAGGTGGAGCGTCTGGCACGTCAGCGTGAGGATCATCAGCTGCTGCTGTGGTCGTTCTGCCATCAGTCGGAAACGCTGGTGGCCCAGGGGCGCTTGCAGGCTGCCTACGATATTCAAGAACGCGCCTTTGCCCACCTGGAGCGAGCAGAGCTTGAGCACCTGCCCGTGGCGGAATTTCTCTACCGGATTCGCAGCCAGGTGCTCTGGGAGTGGCACCGCCTGGATGAAGCCGAGCAGGCCGCGCTGAAAGGCATTGCCGTGCTGGATAACCAGGGCGAGCGCTGGACCCTGCAGTGCCATATTCAACTGGCCAAAATTGCCCAGAGTCGTGGCGACCAGGCCCAGTGCGCCGACCATATCCGGCGGCTGCGTAAAATCCTCGCCGAAGGCGATTACCATATCGACTGGGTGGCCAATGCCCACGCCACGCTGCTGGCCTGGTGGCACTCCACGCAAGACCTCGACGCGGTGGAGCGTTGGCGTCAGGAAGCGCCCGCGCCCATCACCGACAGGGCCACCAACCATTTCGCCCAGTGCAACGTGCGCAACCACGCCCGAGCGCTCACGCTGTTGGGCCAGTGCGAGGAGGCCCGCACGCTGCTGGAAGCGCTCGAAGTGCATACTCAAAGACTAGGGCTGGTTACCGATGCCAACCGCAATCAGCTCTGCCTCGCGGCCGCTGCGTGGTCGGCTGGCCAGGAGACGCAAGCCCGCCACCACATGCATCAAGCGCTCAGCTTGGCTTCCCGCACCGCGCTGGTAGGCAGCTTTCTGCGCCTGGGTAAACCGCTTGGGGAGCTGCTCAACGGCTTACTCGCCAGCGGCACGCTAGCGGCTTTAGAGCAGGCGAGGGCAGAACGGCTGTTGGCGCTGGCGGGCCAACAGAAGGATTTCGGCTGCGCCCGACGCTTAATGCTAGATGAAACGGTCATCGCGGATATTGTCGCGAGGCCCGACGTGCCAGAGCTGATCCGCACCTCGCCGCTGACCCGCCGCGAATGGCAAATCCTGGGGCTGATTCACGCCGGGCTCTCCAACGAACAGATTGCCGAGCAGCTCTCGGTAGCACCGACCACCATCAAAACCCATATCCGCAGCCTCTACCAAAAGCAGAATATCCGCCGCCGGGACGAGGCCATTGCCCTGGCCGGACAGCTCTTGGCGCATATCCAGGGGGAGTAAGGCGCCGTGTGACCACTCCTCCCCGGGCCTACGCCTGGTATGCCCAGTGGGGGAGGATTCTATCGAGCGGCGTAGCCTGCATCATGCCGACCATGGGTCATCTCTCTATTCATCGAGATGCCGACGGCAATAACAAGGACAAGGATCATGATGCAGACACCTTCTACTTCTCACTACGTTGGCAGCCAGGGGGCAGACTGGTGGCGCGGCGCGGTGATTTACCAAATCTACCCGCGCAGCTTTATGGATAGTAACGGCGACGGCATTGGCGATTTGAAAGGGGTAATCGATAAGCTCGACTACATCGCCTCACTGAACGTCGATGCGATTTGGCTGTCGCCGTTTTTTACCTCGCCGATGAAAGATTTCGGCTACGACATCAGCAGCTACCGCGATGTCGACCCCATGTTCGGCACGCTGGAAGACTTCGACCGCCTGGTCGAAGCGGCCCACGCGCGGGGGCTGAAAGTGACGATCGATCAGGTGATGTCCCACACCTCCGACCAGCACGCGTGGTTCGAAGAGAGCCGCCAAAGCCGCGACAACCCCAAAGCCGACTGGTACGTATGGGCCGACCCCAAACCCGACGGCGCGCCGCCCACCAACTGGCAGTCGGTATTCGGCGGCAGCGCGTGGCAGTGGGATACCCGCCGCTGCCAGTACTATCTGCATAACTTCCTGGCCAGCCAGCCGGACCTTAACTTCCGCACCCCTGCGGTAGTCGACGCCATGCTGGAAGAGGTGCGCTTCTGGTTGGAGCGCGGCGTGGATGGCTTCCGGCTGGATGCGGTGAATTTCTGCACCCACGGCGAGTTAAAAGACAACCCGCCGCGCCAGGAAATTATCGAGAGCTTCCTGGGCGTTCGCCCTGATAACCCCTACGGCTATCAGCTCCACCAATACGACAAAACCCAGCCGGAAAATCTGCTGTTTCTGGAGCGGCTGCGGGCGCTGCTGGATGAGTACCCCGGCACCACCAGCGTGGGCGAAGTGGGCGACGATGACGCGCTCGGCGTGATGGCGGAGTACTCCCAGGGCGGCAAGCGGCTGCACATGTGCTACTCGTTCAACCTGCTGACCGATAAAGCCGACCCCGGCTATTTGCACGAAACGCTTACTGAAATGGAGGCGCGCATTGGCGATGGCTGGCCCTGCTGGGCGTTGGGAAATCACGACGTAACGCGGCTAGCAACTCGCTGGCAGGCGGAAGGGCAGCTGGAGAAGCTGCGCCTCTATTTGGTGTTCCTGTTCAGCCAGCGGGGCAGCGTATGCCTCTATCAGGGCGAAGAGCTGGGTCTGCCCGAGGCGGAGCTGACCTTCGAGCAGCTCGTCGATCCGGCGGGCATCACCTTCTGGCCTGCTTATAAAGGTCGCGATGGCTGCCGCACCCCGCACCCCTGGCAGGCGGACGCCCGCCATGCGGGCTTTAGCAGTGCTACTCCCTGGCTGCCGGTGCCCGATTCCCACGCAAGTTTGGCGGTGGACCAGCAAGAGCAGGATGCCGATTCGCTGCTCAATGCCTACCGAGCTTTTTTAGCCTTCCGCCGCACGCAGCCTGCGCTGGTTAAAGGCGACGTGCGCTACCATCCGGTACGCGACGAGGTGCTCTGTTTGGAGCGCACCCATCAGCAAACTCGCCTGCTGGTGGCGCTGAACTTTAGCGATCAAACCGTGACCCGCCCGGCTCCCGAGGGTGCTGAAGCGCTGGGGGATGCGCCTAAGTGGCTAAACGGCGAGTGGCAGGCAGGTACGCTGACACTGCCGCCGTTTGGGGTGGCGATTGCCCGCTGCCCGCACACTCAGGAGGAAGCACCATGGGACGTTTAACCCTCAGCGGCATCGGTAAATCCTTCGATGGTGTCGAAATCTCACGAGATATCGACCTCACCATCGAAGACGGCGAGTTCGTCGTTTTCGTGGGCCCCTCCGGGTGCGGTAAATCCACGCTGCTACGCATGATTGCGGGCTTGGAGGACATCACCACTGGGGATATGCAGCTCGATGGTCAGCGTATCAACGAGATTCCGCCCCAGGAGCGGGACATCGGCATGGTGTTCCAATCCTACGCGCTCTATCCGCATATGAGCGTGGCCGAGAACATGGCGTTTGGCTTGAAGCTGGCACGCACCGACAAAGCAGAAATTCGCCGCCGCGTGGAGCACGCCGCCGAGATGCTGCACCTCACCGAGCTTCTGGAGCGCAAGCCCAAAGACCTCTCCGGCGGCCAGCGCCAGCGGGTCGCTATTGGCCGCACCCTGGTGAAAGAGCCCGCAGTGTTCCTGTTCGACGAGCCGCTTTCCAATCTGGATGCCGCGCTGCGCGTGGATATGCGGGTACAGATCGCCGCGCTGCACAAGCGCTTAAACGCCACCATGATCTACGTCACCCACGATCAGGTGGAGGCGATGACCCTGGCGGATCGTATCGTGCTGCTCTCCAAGGGGCGTATTGCCCAGGTAGGCGCGCCGCTGTCGCTGTATCACTTTCCCACCACGTTGGAAGTCGCTGAGTTTATCGGTTCGCCGCGTATCAATACGCTGCCGGTGACGGTGGTCGACCCCGGCGAGCGCCAAACCGTGGTGCGCCTGCACAGCGGTGAAACGCTGGCGGTGGCGGTGAGCGGTCATCAGCTCCAGGCAGGCGATAGGGCCACCCTGGGACTGCGTGCCGAAGACTTCGTGGCGGCTGAGCAAGCGGATGCAACGCTGAGCGCGACCCTGATGGTGGCCGAAAAGCTGGGCTATGAAACTCTGGCCCACTGGCAGGTAGAGGGCATTGAAGCGCCTTTAACCCAACGCCTGGATGGTTTAACCCGGCTTGAAGAAGGGCAAGCGTCACATCTGGGGTTGACAGGGCAGCGCTGCCATCTGTTTGACTCCAACGGCAACGCCTGCCCACGCCAAGTCACGGTGGATGGGGTGAGCCGATAATTTTTTAAATAATTAAACTTTTTTAAAAAAGAGTGCATCCAATCGGTCTCCTTGTGTGTATCCCCTATACAGCCGCTATTTAAAGCGGTTGATACAAAACCCAAGGAGACTGAAATGACCATCCAGCATACTCTCGCCGCTATCTTGATTGCATCCTTCAGTCACGTCGCGCTGGCTGACATGACGCCCGCCGACGTCAAAGTACCGGACGGCAACACCGTCGCTCTCGAATGCTGATTCGCCCAGCGATTCGCCTTCACCGCTATGTCTATTTCAAGCAGTTGCCGGACACCGACCAGGACGCGTAGACATACAGCCCCATCTCAACGCAGTTGGCTATCCTTACTGCCCCGACGATTGTAGCCACTATAAGCCGACTGCTTTTTGTCCAATTCACCTTGACACACCACACAGAGTCGAACGCCAGGAATAGCCTTGCGGCGTGCTTCGGGAATGGGGTCGCCACACTCCTCACAAAACTCAAGACTTTCGCCGCGGGGTAATTGGCTACGCGCACGCTGCACCGCATCCTCCAGCGTGCTCTCCATCTGCTCGTGTTCTGCGCCATCTTTCGCCCATCCACCCGCCATAATCGCGCTCCTCGCTTCAGCCATGAACAATCTTTCAACATAACAGTAACGAGAAGAACGCACTATCAGTCCAAAAACCTAACTCCTTGGGCCGCCAATGGGCTTCTTAGCATGAACGATCACGGCAGTAGTTACGACGGTAGTGCTAAAGATTACCTAACCCATAAAAAAACCGGCGCTGATGAGCGCCGGTCATGAGCAACATGCTCAAGCGAGGAAACAGCCTAGTAAGTTCCTGCTTAACCCTTCACACCCCCTGCGGTTAAACCGCCAATAATCCAGCGTTGGCAGATCAAAAACGCCACGGTAATCGGTAGGCCGGAGAGAACAGCAGCGGCGGCGAAGTTACCCCAGCGCTGGTTGTGGTCGGCTAGGTACTGCTGGGCACCCACGGCGAGCGTCAGCTTGTGCTCGTCGACCAACAGTACCGAGGCCATGGGGTACTCCATAATGCTCATCACAAACGCCAGAATGAACACCACCATCAAGATTGGGATAGAGAGCGGCAGCAGAATGTAGCGAAACGCTTGCCAAGTGCTGGCGCCATCCACCATGGCAGCTTCCTCAAGCGAGCCATCGATGGATTCGAAATAACCTTTGATCGTCCAGATATGCAGCGCTACCGCACCCAGCGAAGCCACAATCAGCGCGCCGTGCGTATTGATGCCTAGCCAACCGACGAACTGCCCCAGCCGGTCAAAGAGGGCATACAGTGCCACCAGCGAGAGCACCGCTGGGAACATCTGAAAAATCAGCATACCTTTGAGCAGCGGCGCTTTGCCCTTGAAGTGCATGCGGGCAAACGCGTAGGCGCTGGTGGTAGCGAGCATGAGAATCAGCACCGACGACACCACCGCCACCTTGATGGAGTTCCACAGCCAGAGCAGCACGGGGAAGGGCGGCTGCACTACGGTGCCGTCTGGCCGCTCCCAAGGAATCCCCAGCGCCAGCGACCAGTGCTCCAGCGAGAAATTTTCTGGAATCAGGCTGCCGGTGGCAAAGTTGCCCTCGCGAAATGAAATCGAGATGACCAGCAGCAGCGGAAAGACAATCAGCGATACAAAGCAGATCAGCGCTAAGTGCGCTCCTAGGCGGCGCACACCAACGGAGCGGGGTTGAACCATGGCCATGTGTAACCTCCTATACCTTCACTTTGGAAAGGCGCAAATTGAGCAGCGACATGCCCGCCACTAGCAGGAAAATCAGTGTGGCAATGGCCGCCGCGAGGCCAAAGTTCTGCCCGGCATCCTGGAAGGCGATGCGGTAGGTGTAGCTCACCAGCAGGTCGGTGGTGCCCGCCGGGGTGCTGGCGCCCAGAATGTCCGGGTTGCCACCCGTGAGCAGCGCGATCAGCACGAAGTTATTAAAGTTGAACGCAAAGGCGGCAATCAGCAGCGGCGTGAGCGGCTTGATGATCAGCGGCAGGGTGATTTTGAACAGGTTGGTGAGCGGGCCACCGCCGTCTACCGCCGAGGCTTCGTATAAATCCTGGGGAATGGCCTGAATCAAGCCCATGCAGAGCAGTAGCATGTAGGGGTAGCCTAACCAGGTGTTCACGATCAGCAGCATGCTGCGTGCCATCCACGGGTCGGTGAACCACTCGGGCCGCACGCCGAAGAGGGTATCCAGAATCATGTTCACTTCACCGAAGTGCTGGTTGAACATGCCCTTGAAAATCAGAATCGAAATGAACGCCGGGACGGCGTAGGGCAGAATCAGCAGCGTGCGGTATATCGCTTTGCCGCGCAGCTGATCCCACTGCAGCAGTGACGCCAGTACGAAACCGACAGCCAGGGTAAACACCACGGTGAGGGCGGCAAATACGAAAGTCCACACAAAAATCTGCATGAACGGGCCGCGAATGTCCGGGTCGGTGAAGATTTGCGTGTAGTTCGAGAAGCCCACGTTGACCGGCCAGCCCGGAGTGATGCGCTGGCCATCGTCGGCGACGAAAAAGCCGATGGTGTGGTCCGGTGTCAGCACGCGGTCGTCTCGACGATCATATAGCGTGCCATCCTCCCGGGCCTCGTAGCGGTCGAGCATGGGCGCAAACTGGCGCAAGCCCGCCATACGCAGTTCGCTGCCGTCTGGAGTGACCAGCCGCAAGCCTTGTAGGGCATCCCGTGCCTGAATAACGGCCCGCATGCCCAGCGCTTCCTGTGCGGGTGGGGCATCGGTGGCCTGAACGCCAATCTGGCGGTTTTCCTGATTGGCCAAATTGAGTGGGGAAGACACGAACCGCTGGCCCTGAGGGCTCTCTAAATAGAGCCGTACCAAATCACCCTCGGGATAGAGCGCCAGATCAAAGGCGTTGCCTTCCGCTTGATAGGTTTGGCTCATGAGCTGGTCGCGTACCCGCTCTTCTGAGAGCAGGTTGGTAGAGCTGTAGTTACTAAAACTGATCCCGATGGTGTACAACAGCGGGAAAATGACGAACACGCCAAGTCCGGCAATCGCAGGAAAGATATAGCGATGGCTCATCAGCGAACGCTTGGTGAAGACCACGCCCAGCGAGCCGCCGAGAAGCAGAAACAGCAGTGCGAACATCCACTGGCCGTTCAAATGAAAGGCCAAGACTAACCAAAGTAGCGCAATCACCAAAACAGCAATCACGCCACGCATGGCCCAGCGTGTGTAGCGTTCAGTAAGATGGCGAGAGCGATGGCGGGGAAGGCCACGAGACGCGTTGGTGGTATACATGATGGCTTCCTGAAAGCTGCCCAGCGGCTAATGCCGCTGGGCAGATGAGCAAAAAAGAGAGGCTACTGACGCATGCGCCGTGCAGCGGCATCCAGCGCTTCCTGGGGCGATTGGCGCCCGCTGCCGATGTTTTGCAGCGCTGGCTCCATGGCGGCCCAGAACGCACCCATTTCAGGAATGTTGGGCATCGGCATGCCCACTTCGGCGTTTTCCAGCGTAGCGGCAATGTTGGGGTTATCCGCCAGCTCCGCCTGATAGTTGATATGGGCAACCGCACCCAGCGAACCATCGCTGTTGAAGGTGCGCATACCCTCTTCGCTGAGCAGGTAGTTCTCTAAAAACTCCACCGCCAGGAAGTCGTTGGGCGTGGCGGAGTTGATCATCGCGGCCGTCACGCCAAACATCGGTCGGGCGCGCTCGTCGCCTACCCGGGGCAGCAGCGCCACGCCATAATCGATGCCGCTGCGCTCCAGGTTGGGCCACGCCCAGGGGCCGCTGATCATGGTGGCTACTTCGCCTTGGTTGAAGCGGGTATCCATCAGGTTGTAGTCGGTGCCCCGGGGCACTACGCCGCTATCGATCAGCTCCACCAGCAGCTCGGCCCCCTGTAGGGCACCGGCATTGTTGACCCCAATGTCGCTGACATCATAGCCGCTATCGGTTTGCTTGAACGGGTAGCCGCCGTTGGCGGCTAGCAGCGTCCAGCCGTAGTAGGGTTCGCTGTAATCGAACAGGATGGCTTTCTTGCCTTCTTGAGCCAGCGTGGCGTCCAGCTCCATCAGTTCGGCAAAGCTATCGGGGGGTGTTTCCACCAGCGCTTTGTTGTAAATCAGCCCAAGGGATTCCACGGAAATCGGGTAGGCATAGGTATCGCCGTTCCACAGCGCGGCTTCCCAGGTGAAGTCGTAGAACGCTTCACGGAAGCTGTCGCTGGGTGCAATCGGTTTGAGTAGGCCGCTCTGTGCCCATTCACCCATGCGGTCGTGGGCCCAAATCACGATATCCGGCCCTTGGCCGCTGCCTGCCGCCTGCTGGAAGCGGTCGGTCAGGTTGTCCGGAAACACAACTTCCACTTCGATGCCGGTCTCTTCTAAGAACTGGTCGGCGACCGCGCGGATGCCTTCCTGGCCTTTATTGTCGCCCATCCAGATGGTTAAACGGTCATCCTCAAAGGCGAAGGCGGGGAGTGTGGCGGTGGCTGCTAGCGTAGCGGCGAGCAGCGGCGTGAAAAATGGACGAACCATTGCCATGATGTGCATACCTCGTTGTGACGTTGTTGTTGTCGGGCACGTTCGTTGTTGGACGTGCTTTGTTCACTGCCAGCGTCTCTAATTCAGCGCAAGGCCACCTCCTCCTTGGGGGGAGGAGGGGTGGCGTATCCAAGGGGCGTAGAGTAAAGGTAGAAGCGTAGGCGGTCAGGGCGCGACATCGTCGTTGTAAAACCCACCGGAAAGGGCAGCAGGCGATAATATTTTGTAGTAAAATTACACGAATTATTGCGTATAATGCCTCATATAAGATAGATTTTAGGTAATCTAACTACATTAGACGGCCTAATTATAAACAGGAGTTGAGATGAGCCAGTCACATGCCCCGCTGGGCGATCCGAATCACGCTATTGATTTAGCGCTTTTTGGGGCGCTAGGCGACCTTGCCATGCGCAAGCTGTTTCCTGCGCTGTATCATCTTGACCGCGAAGGCTTAATGCCCGAAAGCACGCGGATCATGGGGCTGGCGCGTCAGGAACACGACACTGCCGCGTTCCGTCAGCTGGTCAACGGCGCGCTGCAGAAGCGCCTGAAAAAAGAGGAGCAGGACAAGGCAAGCCTTGAACGCTTCCTGAACCGCTTAGAGTATCTCAAGCTCGACTTTGCCACCGCAGAGGGCTACGACGCCATTCGCCAGTGGCGCGAAGGCAGCAAGCGCCCAATGGTGGTCTACCTCTCCGTCGCCGCGCGTATTTATGGCGACATTTGCCGCAATCTCCAGGCCAGCAACAGCCTGGATGACGATACCCGCGTGGTAGTGGAAAAGCCGATTGGTTATGACTTGGCCTCTTCAGAAGAGATCAATGACGCCATCGGTGCCGTGTTCCCTGAATCACGCATTTACCGCATTGACCACTACCTGGGTAAAGAGACGGTTCAAAACCTGATCGCCCTGCGCTTTGCCAACCCGCTGTTCGGCACCCAGTGGAACCAGAACCATATCTCCCACGTCGAGATTACCGTCGCCGAAAAAGTGGGTATTGAAGGCCGCTGGGGCTACTTTGATGATGCGGGCCAGCTGCGGGATATGGTGCAGAACCACCTGCTGCAGCTGTTATGCCTAATCGCCATGGACCCGCCCTCCAACCTGGATGCCGATGCCATTCGCGATGAGAAGGTAAAAGTGCTCAAGGCGCTGAAGCCGTTTACCGGCGAAGCGTTGGGCCGCGACGTGGTGCGTGGCCAGTACATTGCCGGTACCAGCGATGGCCAGGCCGTGCCGGGCTACCTGGAAGAAGAGGGCGCCAACACCCAGAGCCAGACCGAAACCTTCGTGGCCATGAAGACCGAAGTGTCCAACTGGCGCTGGGCTGGCGTGCCGTTCTATCTGCGCACCGGTAAACGGATGCCGGAGAAACTGTCGCAAATCGTCATTCATTTCCGTCAGCAACCGCACTACATCTTTGATCCGGACCAGCGCGGCATCGCCTCCAACAAGCTGATTATCCGCCTGCAGCCGGAAGAGGGCATTGCCCTTCAGGTGCTCACCAAGGATAGCGGCCTGGATAAAGGCATGCGCCTGCGCCCTGGCCCGCTGCACCTGGATTTCAACAGCGCCTTCCCGAAATCGCGTATCCCGGATGCCTACGAGCGTCTGCTGCTAGAAGTCATGAAAGGCCAGCAGTACTTGTTTGTGCGCCGGGATGAAGTGGAGCACGCGTGGCGCTGGTGCGACCAGCTCATCAGCGGCTGGAAAGCACGCGAAACCCCGCCGCGCCGCTACCCGGCAGGCTCTTGGGGGCCGGTCGCCTCTATTGCCATGATTACCCAGGATGGCCGCAGCTGGTACGAGGATTATTAACATGAGCGAAGCACGTCAAGCGCTAGCCGAGCAGCTAGCGGAAGCCGTCTATCAGGCGCTAGCCGATGACCTTGTCAACCAATCACGTGCGCTGCTGGTGGTCTCCGGTGGCTCAACGCCCGTGCCGTTTTTCAAGGCGCTGGCGCAAAAGCCGCTGGAGTGGGCGCGGGTAGATATCACCCTGGCCGACGAGCGCTGGGTAGATGAGCAAAGCAGCGACAGCAACGCCAAGCTGGTGCGCGAGAACCTGCTGCAGGGCCCGGCGGCGGCGGCTAACTTCGTGCCGCTCACCTCGGACGCTGGCACCCCGGAAGAGGGCGTGCCAGCGGTGGCAGAAGCAACGGCAGGACTTGCCTGGCCCGCGAGCGTCGTCATTTTAGGCATGGGCGGCGATGGCCACACGGCTTCGCTGTTCCCCGATAGCCAAGAGCTGGGCCTAGCGCTTTCTACCGATGAGCCGCTAGTGGCCGTGCGCACCCCCAGCCAGCCGCAGCCGCGTATTACCTTCTCGGCGGACCGCCTGCATCAGGCGAAGCGCCACATTCTACATATCACCGGCGACGATAAGCGTGCCGTATTGGCCAACGCCATGGGTGGTGACGATGTTCGCACGCTGCCGATTCGCGCGTTTCTATCTTGCCCGCTGGCGATCTACTGGGCGCCCTAATAAACCGCCTTCGCCAATAACAATTTGCTTGGAGACTCACTGATGACCATCGATAAACAGCTTCCCTCAACGCGCACCGCCGAGCTAGACAGCATTTGCCTAAAAGCCGAAGTGATCCCGGTGATCACCATCGAGCGCCTGGAAGACGCCGTGCCGCTGGGCCGAGCTCTGGTCGAAGGCGGCCTGACCGTGCTGGAAATTACCCTGCGTACCGACTGCGCCCTGGAAGCCATCAAGCGCATGAAAGAGGCGCTACCGGGTGCCAGCATTGGGGTCGGCACCGTGCTGACGCCCGCGCAATATCGCCAAGCCGAGCAAGTCGGCGCTGATTTCGTCGTTACGCCAGGTGCCACCGACGCGCTTTACCGCTACGGCGTAGAGAGCCCGGTGCCGATGCTGCCGGGCGTTTCTACCATTTCTGAGCTGATGACCGGCTGGCAGTACGGCTACCGCCGCTTCAAGTTCTTCCCGGCAGAGTCCAGCGGCGGTGCCAAGGCGATCAAAGCGTTCGGTGCGCCAATTCCTGAAGCACGTTTCTGCCCCACGGGCGGTATTACCGTTGATAACGCTGAATCTTACCTGTCACTACCCAACGTGATGTGTGTAGGCGGCTCCTGGCTGACGCCGAAAGCAATGGTCGATGCCGAAGATTGGGATGGCATCCGTGAACTGGCCCGCCAAGCAGCGGAGCGTTTCCACCACTAAACGGTTCCACCACTTATGTAAAACACAGTACCGAGCACTCTCGTCACTTGCCTCACTGATGTCGGGTCGTGTGAGCAAGACGTTTGCCCGAGCATGTCGCCATGCTCGGGCTTTTTTACGTCTACACCTAAAGGGGATACTTCCGTTAGTTAATAGGCGTGATACGCTAACTTAAACGATTAAGTTGACCGATTAAGTTAAGGTTTTAAGCATGACGTTAGCGGATTTTGAGCCTCAGCATCCTGCGCTGCATTTTACTCCCCCGATGGGGTGGATGAACGACCCCAACGGGCTGGTGTTTTTCGAGGGCGAGTACCATCTGTTTTATCAGTTTCACCCGTTCAGCACCGTTTGGGGGCCGATGCACTGGGGGCATGCGGTCAGTCGCGACCTGTGCCACTGGCAGCATTTGCCCATCGCGCTGGCACCCAACGAAGACGGCGCTTGCTTTTCGGGTAGTGCCGTGGTCGATGAGCACGATATGACGGGGCTGTTCGAGGGCCAGCCGGGGCTCGTGGCGTTTTACACCTGCCATAAGGTGCTCTCCGGTGACCCGGAGGATTACCAGCAGTCCCAGTGCCTGGCGTACAGCCGCGACAAGGGCCGCACCTGGCTGCGTTACGAGGGGAGTCCGGTTCTGCCACCGCCTGGATTTAAAGATTTCCGCGACCCTAAAGTGGTTTGGCATGGCCCTAGCCAGCGCTGGGTAATGGCGCTGGCCTGCGGGCAGGAGATTCACTTCTATACCTCCACCAACCTGCTGGAGTGGCAGTTTGCCAGCGCCTTTGGCAAAGGCGAGGGCGCGCATACTCAGCACCCCTGGGAGTGTCCGGATCTGTTTGAGCTGCCGGTGGACGGCGCTGGGCCGGATGAGCCCGCCACGCGCTGGGTGCTGGTGGTGGGGATTGGCGCCACGCCGGATAACCCGTTTGGCTCGTTTACCCAGTACTTTATCGGCGAGTTTGACGGCCAGCGTTTCACCAATGACAACGCTTCTGACGCCGTGCTGATGATGGACGAAGGGCGGGATTTTTACGCGGTGCAGAGTTGGTCGAATATCCCGGGGCGGCAGCTTGCGCTGGCGTGGTTGAACAACTGGCAGTACGCCAACCATGCCCCCGAAACGGGCTGGCGGGGCACCATGAGCCTGCCGCGAGAGCTGACGCTGCGTGCGACTTCTCGTGGGGTGCGGTTACATCAGCATTTTGCTCGCGAAGCAGCTCAAGCGCTCAGCGCCCCTCGCCGCCTATCGCCTCGCTCGCTGCAAACGGTAGGGGAGCACTGTATTGCCTTGCCAGAGGGCGCGGTGGTTTACGGCCAACTGACGCTGGTGCTTAAAGCAGGCACAAGGCTAGCGCTATCACTACAGCAGGGTTATCAGCAGCGGCTATGGCTGACCGCAGGTGAATCAACAACGTCGCTACACTATGAGCGTCAAGGGAGTAACGGTCAAGCCGCCTTTGGTGAGCACTTTGCCTGTGACCACGCGGCGGGCAGCGTCGATGGGTTAACGGTGACGGTAACGTGGTGGTGCGATCACGGTACGCTGGAAATGTTGGTCGACGGGGCCACCGAACAGCGCAGCATCACTCAGGTTAGCTTTGTCGATCATCGCCGTCAGCCGGTGACGTTGGAAGTCGTCAGTGGGCGGGTGGAGGTGGCAGAAGGGGGCATCCAAAGCGCCGTCGAGTAGCGGCCTCGACGACGCTCAGTGCTAGCCTGCCGAGCTGCGCAGGGCTTCGATGTCGGCGTGGGTGGGCAGCGCGGCATACGCGCCGGGGCGGGTGACCGCGTGGGCACCGCAGCGGCAGGCAATGTCCACCGCGCGGGTGAGAAACGCGCTGTCCTGGTGCCAGCTCTCGCTGATGCCGTAGCTTGAAAGCTCCGCGAGCAGGCCGCCAATAAAGGCATCGCCACCGGCGGTGGTGTCCACCGCCGTGACGCTGGGTGGCGTCACGGTTTGGTCAATGCCGATGCCTTTGAGTACTACATTATTGGGGCCGTCGGTAATTACAATCACCTTCACCCCTGCGGCCATGCGCTCGGCGAGCCACGCTTCCTTTGGGTGGTCGCCACGCAGGTAGTCCAGCTCTTCGAGAGAGACTTTGACCAGCTCGGCGCTATCGACCAGCTCGGTGACCAGCCAAGGATCTGCCGCACCCTCTGCCCACAGGTTGTGGCGCAGGTTGGCGTCCACGCTCACAAGGCAGCCTGCGCGCTTGGCCATGGCGGCAATCGCGAGGGTGGTCTCGGCAATGTCGGTGTCGGTCAGGCTGTTGCTACACAGGTGAACGATGGCGGGCTGCTCGAACACGCCGTGGGGAAGGTGTTCCAAGCGGTAGAGCAGGTCGGCGGCCGGTGGGCGGTAGAAATCGAAGGTGCGCTCGCCGCTGCTGTCGCGGGAGACAAACGCCAGCGCCGTGCGCGCTTCTTTGGTAAGCACGACGCCCTGGGTATCCACGCCGTGGCTTTTCAGCTCACGAATTAGAAAGTGCCCAAACGTATCATCACCCACCATGCCCAAAAACTGGCTGGGCACGTTGAGCCGTGCGCAGGCCACCGCCACGTTGGCGGGCGCGCCGCCAGCATAGGGGGTAAAGGTTTCCTGCCCTGTGTTATCGCCCAAGCGGCTAGAGAGCATATCAATCAAGGCTTCACCGAAAGCAATCACCGGTGTCATAGGTCTTTCCTTGTCATTATTGGCATCAATGTTGAGTGAGCGTACTAAGCGACGCAGTGGCCGCGGGCGGCCTCCAGCAGTTCATACCAAGTTTCTCTGGGCAGCGTTTCCGGGCCGTTCAGCATATCGGCAATACGCTCCGGTTTCACGCTGCCCACCACCGGTGCTGGGCGGCCGGGCAGGGTGCGCAGCCATGCTAGCGCCAGCGCGCCGGGGGTGCTGCTAAGCTCGCCTGCTAAACGGTTCAATACGCGGCTCACTTCACCCTGCATCAGTTGGCCGCCCGCCAGCGGAGACCACGCCATGGGCGCATGGCCATCGGCACCGAGGTCGTCAAAGCTGCCGTCAAACAACGGCGCGCTATGGGCAATCGAAAGCTCGATTTGGTTGGCGCGTAGCGGGTGATGCATATGGCGTTGCAGCCTGCGCCACTGACTGGGCAGATGGTTGGAAATCCCCGCCGCGCCGATTTTGCCTGCCTCTATGGCGTCATCCAGCGCACGGCCTGTTGCGGCGGCGTCCATCAGCAGGTCCGGGCGGTGAATCAGAAAGTGATCCAGACGCTCGACACCCAAGCGGCCCAGCGCATCGTCAATGGCGCGGCCCAAGTAGTCCGGGCTGGCATTGTAGTGCTTGACCTTGCCGGAACCGGGGGCCGGGTTGTCGTTGGCAATGCTGGCTTTGGTCACCACGTGGAGCCGCTTGGCCAGGGCCGGGCGGGCGCGCAGCGCCTGGCCGAATAGCGTTTCGCAAGCTCCGTTGCCGTAAATGTCGGCATGGTCGAACCAGTGCAAGCCCTGCTCTAAGCGAGCTTCGATCCAGTCGGCCAAATGGCTCGCCTGGTGCATCTCTTGCGCTTCATGCAGGCGCATCATGCCGAGTACGAACGGCACGTCAAAGGTCACAGCAGCCATGGCGTATTTCCGTCAGTTTAAAAGACTTCTTCGTTATGCAGCGCTTCGGCGGCACCCAGCAGGCCGGTCCACGGGTGAGTCACAATCCTCACCGGGATGTCGGCGTTGTAAGCGCCCATGCGCCCTTTATTGACGAAACTTGCGCGCAGCTCACACTTGGGCAGCCAGTCCAACAGGCGGGGCAGAATACCGCCGCAGAGATACACGCCGCCGCGCGCACCCATGGTCAGGGTGGCATCGCCGCACACGTCGCCGAGAATTTTCAAAAAGCGCAGCAGGGTAGCCGTGGCCAGGGCATCGCCCTGGTTGGCCGCTTGGGTCACTTCGGCGGGGGTCTCGCAGCGCGGCGTTTGGCCTTCCAGGGTGCAGTGGGCTTGGTATAGCTCTAGCAGCCCCTGGCCGCACAGAATGCGCTCGACGCTCACCCGCTGGTGGCGCTGTAAGAACACGTCCAGCAGCGCGCGTTCGGTGGTGTCGGTAGGCGCAAAGGTAACGTGGCCGCCCTCGGTCGGCAGCGGAATCCAGGCATGCTGGCCGGGGAACACCCCGGCCACGCCCAAACCCGTACCGGGGCCGATGACCAAGCGGGTCGAGTGCGACTGGGCTTCACCAGGCTGCACTTCGACGAGGTTGTCTTCACCCACGTGGGGAACGCCCAGTGCTTGGGCGGTGAAGTCATTGATGACTTTGAACAGCGACAGATTCAGCGCCTGCTGAACGTCGCTTTTCATAAAGTCCCAATGGTTGTTGGTCATCTTTACCCGCTCGGCGTGCACCGGGCAGGCGAACGCCAAGCAGGCTTCTTGCGGGGCGTTATCGCCCGTTGCGCCTACCCGAGCGAGATAGTCCTGAATCGCTTCGATCACGCCGGGGTAATCGGCGCAGGGTAGGTTAAGAATGTCGTGGGGCGTGACCTCGCCCGGCGTGACCAACGCTAGGCGAGCATTCGTGCCGCCAATGTCCCCGATTAATGCCGGTCGCATCAGGCGTCCTCTTGAAAAATCTGACCTTCTTGACGAGCGAGATCGTCGGCTTCGAAGCCGCCCAACGAGCCTGCGCCCTCTTCGCCGCGCATTGCCAAGTGGCGGAAGCCCGAGAACAGCTCGCGGCCCAGGCCCACATGGTAGTGATCCAAATTGGCGACAACGAGCTCACGCTCGGCCCAGGTGGCGGCGTCTACCTTGGCTTCCAGAGTACCGGCGTTGGCATCCAGGCGCACCACGTCGCCATCGCGCAGCTTGGCCAGCGGGCCGCCGTCGAGCGCTTCCGGGCTCATGTGGATAGAGGCGGGTACTTTGCCCGATGCGCCGGACATGCGGCCATCGGTGACGAGGGCCACCTTGAAGCCACGGTCCTGAAGTACGCCCAGGAACGGTGTTAGTTTGTGCAGCTCGGGCATGCCGTTGGCTTTGGGGCCTTGGAAGCGCACGACGACGATCACGTCGCGGTCCAGCTCGCCCGACTCGAACGCCGCTTTCATCTCGTTTTGGTCTTCGAAGATCTTCACCGGCGCTTCGACGATGCGGTGCTCCTCGGCTACCGCCGAGACTTTGATGACGCCACGGCCCAGGTTGCCTTTCATCACGGTCAGGCCGCCGGTGGGAGCGAAGGGTGTCGCGACCGGGCGCAGCACTTCTTCGTCCAGGCTGTTTTCCGGGCCTTCGCGCCAGACCACTTTGCCATCTTCCAGGAAGGGCTCTTGGGTGTAAGCGGTCAGGTCGGTGCCAAACACGGTGGGAATATCGCCGTGGAGCAGGCCCGCGCCTAGCAGTTCGCGGAACAGGTAGCTCATGCCGCCTGCGGCCTGGAAGTGGTTGATGTCTGCTTGGCCGTTCGGGTACACCTTCATCAGGCTGGGGGTGACCGCTGACAGATCGGTGAAGTCATCCCAGTTGAGGGTAATGCCCGCCGCTGCCGCCATAGCAATCAGGTGCATGGTATGGTTGGTCGAACCACCGGAGGCCAGCAGGCCGACCACGGCGTTGACGATGGCGCGCTCGTCGATCTGCTTATAGAACGGACGGTACTCGCCGCCGGGTTCGGTGTTGCGAATGGCCTGCTCGGTGGCGTAGCGGGTGAGCGCTTCGCGCATCTCGGTGCCCGGGTTGACGAACGAGGTGCCCGGCAGGTGCAGGCCCATCACTTCCATCATCAGCTGATTGGAGTTGGCGGTGCCGTAGAAGGTGCAGGTGCCGGGGCTGTGGTAAGAGTCGGACTCCGCCTGCAGCAGCTCCTCGCGGCCCACCTTGCCTTCGGCGTAGAGCTGGCGAATGCGCGCTTTCTCCTTGTTCGGCAAGCCGCTCGGCATCGGGCCTGCGGGTACGAACATGGCGGGCAAGTGACCAAAGCGCGCCGCGCCAATGAATAGTCCGGGAACGATTTTATCGCATACGCCGAGGTAAAGCGCGGCATCAAACATGTTGTGCGACAGGCCCACGGCGGTGGCCATGGCAATTACATCGCGGGAGAACAGCGAGAGTTCCATGCCCGGCTGGCCTTGGGTCACGCCATCGCACATGGCGGGTACGCCACCGGCAAACTGCGCGGTAGAACCCATGGCGCGGGCGGCCGCTTTAATGGTTTCCGGGAAGGTTTCGAACGGCTGGTGGGCCGAGAGCATGTCGTTGTACGAAGAAATAATCCCTAGGTTGGCGCTGTTCATCAGCTTCAGGGAGTCTTTCTCCTGGGCGCTACAGGCAGCAAAGCCGTGGGCCAGGTTGCCGCAGGAGAGCTCGGCACGATGCACGCCACGCTTGTGCTGGTCGGCCATGCGGCGCTCGTAGAGAGCGCGGCGCTCGGCAGAGCGTTCACGAATACGTTGGGTAACCTTAGCAACCGTAGGATTGAGTGTGGCGGGTGTTGAACCAGGCATAGAGACCTCTGCATGTGTAGAGACGGTGAATCCAGATTTGTAGTTATTTTACATCTTGTGGCGTCGATATAAGAGACTTTACGGCAATAAAAACGCTATTTATAGATTAAGCTGTAGTTTTATTACCCGAAAGGATGAGCCGGATGATCCCAGCGTCCAGCCCATGATAGCCAAAAAGCGCTCATGGGCCGAACGCGCCTGCTCAGGAGTCGACCTCGTCGCTGCTGATATGGAACAGCATGGCATACAGGGTGGGTACGGCAATCAGCGTCAGCAGCGAGGCAAACGCCAGGCCGCCCATGATGGTCACCGCCATGCTGTTGAAGAAGGCGTCGGCCAAAAGCGGCAGCATGCCGAGGATGGTGGTACCAGCGGCCAGGAAGACCGGCCGCAAGCGGCTGATGCTGGCGTCCACCAGAGCAGAAAAGCGCGCCTTGCCCTCCTTGATCTGCCCATCGATCTCGTCCACCAGCACGATGGCGTTTTTCATCAGCATGCCCGACAGGCTGAGCATGCCCAGCAGGGCGGTAAACGAGAAGGGCAGGCCGGTCACCAGCAGGCCAATCACCACGCCACATACCGACATGGGCACCACCAGCCAGATGATCAGCGGCTGCTTGAGCTTGCCAAACAGCAAAATCGAGGTCAGCAGCATCACCAGCAGGCTGATGGGCAACTGCTGGGCCAGCGCCTCCTGGGCATCGCCGGAATCCTCGTGTTCACCTCCCCAGCTCAGCTGGTAGCCCGGTGGCAGCGTCATGGCCTCGATCTCTTCGCGAATGCCGCCGAAGGCCTGGGCGGCGGTATAGCCCTCGGCGGGGTCGGCCCCGACGGTCAACGTGCGCACCCGGTTGCGGCGTTGAATCAGCGCTTCCTCGCTATCGGTATCGAAGGAGGAGACCACCTGGCTGATGGGCACGAAGCGCTGCTGCGCGGCGCTCCACACGTTGCGGTTTTCCAGCAGCGCCACATCGTCCCGTTCGGCCGCCGGGGGGCGGGCGACGATGGGCAGCAGGTGCTCGCCTTCACGGTAGGTGCCTGCCCGAATGCCCGACGAGGCAAACTGCAGGGTCTGGGTGATGTCTTCACGACTGACCCCGGCAATGCGTGCGCGCTCCTCGTTGATGCGCGGGCGCACTACCAGCTCCTGCTGGCGCCAGTCGGTGCGCTGGTCGATCAGGTAGGGGCTGTCGGCCATGATGCGCTGGGCCTGGTCGGCCAGCGAGCGCAGCACTTCCGGGGAGGGCCCCTGAAAGCGCGCTTCGATGTCTGCGCCATCGCCCGGGCCGAACTGCAGCCGCTGGGTGCGTACCTGCGCGCTGGGAAACGCTTCGTTCAGCTCTCGGTAGAAGCGCTGGTCCAGCGCGGGAATGGCATCCAGGTCTTCGGTGCGCACGATGAACTGGGCATAGGCGGTGTTGGGCTGCTCCGGGGCGTAGGTGAGCATGAAGCGGGTAGCGCCCTGGCCGATGAAGCTGGCCACCGATACCACGTCCTCCTGCTCCAGGATATACGCCTCGATATCGGCGGCGTAGTCGGCGGTCGAGCGAATGTCGGTGCCCTGGGGTAGCTCCACATTGACGAAGAACAGCGGCGTATTGGAGTCCGGAAAGAACGACTGGGGAATCAGGCTGAAGGCCCACAGGCACACGGCGGTGATCAGCACCAGCGCGCTGACGGTGATGATGCGCATGCCCAGCGCCAACAGCAGCACCCGGCGATAGGCGCGATAGAGCAGGCCGCCGTACAGCTCGCGCTTGCTGGGCTCGTCGTCGTCCTCCTCGTTCTCCTCGTTCTCGTGCTGGCGCTCGCCTGCTTGCTGCTCGTCAGCGGACTGATCCTCGTCGTCGCCTTTCTGGCGCAGCAGGTAGTAGCCAAACAGCGGGGTGACGGTGATCGCCAGCAGCCAGCTCAGCATCAGGGACACCAGAATGACCATGAACAGCGAGTAGAGAAATTCGCCGGTGACATCGTCCGACAGGCCAATACCGGCAAAGGCCATGATGCCGATCACCGTGGCGCCCAGTAGCGGCAGCTGGGCACGCTTGGCGGCGCTGCCTGCAGCCTCCTTGGCGCGCTGGCCGCGCTTGATGTTGGTGACCATGCCTTCGGCGACCACGATGGCGTTATCCACCAGCATGCCCATGGCGATGATCAGCGCCCCCAGCGAGATACGCTCCATCTCGATGTTTAACAGCCCCATGAACAGCAGGGTGCCCAGCACGGTGAGCAGCAGGGTACTGCCGACCACCACGCCGATGCGCCAGCCCATGGCCAGGCACAGCACCCCGATCACGATGGCCACCGACATGGCCAGGTTGAGCAGGAAGTCGTTGATGGCATCGTTGACCACATGGTGCTGTTCGTAGAGAGGATGTAGCTCTACGCCCAGCGGCAGGCGGCTTTTCAGCTCTTCCATGCGGGCTTCGACGGCTTCGCCCACTTCGATGATGTTGTCGTTGGCGGCGCCCGCAATGCCGAGCGTGAAGGCATCCTCGCCGTTATAGCGAATCAGCTGGTTGGGCTGGTCGCTGGGCTCGCGGTAGACGGTGGCGATATCCATCAGCGACACCTGTTCGGTGGTGCCGGGGCGGCCGATGCGGATGGCTTCGATCAGCGCGGTGCTGTCGATGTCGCTACGCGCCACCAGCCGCACCTGGCGTTCCCCTACCCGCAGGCTGCCCGCGTTTTCCACGGCGTTTTCGGTCTGGATGGTGTTGATGACCTGATTGATGGGAATGCCCAGGGTGGTCAGGCGCTCGTTGGAGATGTCGATGTAGATGGTCTCTTCCCGCTCGCCTGCGGTGGTCACCCTGGCCACGCCGGGTACTGCCAGCAGCTCGCGCTGAAGAAACGTCGAAATGTCGCGGATCTCCTGCGTGGTGAGCCCATCGGCCGTGACCGCATAGAAAAGGCCGTACACTTCACCGAAATCGTCGTTGACCTGGGAGCCCAGCACCCCCTCGGGCAGGTCGCCCTGGGCATCGTTGATCTTGTTGCGCAGCTCATCCCAGATTTGCGGCAGTTCGTGGCTGCGGTAGCTGGAGTGGACTTCCACCTGGATTTCCGAGCGCCCAGGTAGCGACTTCGACTCGATGACGTCGATCTGCTCCATCTCCTGGATGGCGCGCTCTAGACGTTCGGTGACCTCTTCTTCCACTTCCACGGCGGTGGCGCCGGGGTAGGGCGTATTGATGATGGCGTTGGGGATGGTGAAGGCGGGGTCTTCGAGTTTGCCCACCGTATTGAATCCCCAGATACCGCCCAACAGGCAGATCACCACGATCAGCCAGGTATTGAGAGGCCGTTCGATGGACAGCTTGGCGATGTTCATGGCGGCTCCTAGAGGGCGTTATCCAGCGGTTTGACGCGCATGCCGTCGCGCAGCAGGTGTACCCCGGCCGCCGCAATCGACTCGCCAGGCTGAACGCCTGCCACCAGCATCACGGCGTCGTCGCTCAGCTCACCCACGGTGACCTCCCGGGGCGATACCGTGCCCTCGTCGGGGTCGTAGACCCACACGCGAAAATCACCGCCCTCGGTGGTGTCCAGGGCGCTGGCTGGAATCATCATCACCCCGGACACCAGCCGCTCGGCGGGTTCGATGAACACGCTGGCCGTGGTGCCGGGCAGCGCCACCAGGTGCTCGCCTTGGGCGGGCGCGAACTCCACCTGATAGGTCTGGGCGACCTCGTCGGGCTCGGTGATGTGTTCGCGGTACTCCAGCGCAATGCGCTCGCCGGGCAGCGTGGCGATCTCGGCTTCGGCGTTGAAACCGTGTTCGCCATCGAGATGCTGCATCAGCGCTTCGGGCACGTTGATGCGAATGCGCAGCTCGGAGATGTCCTGAACGCGGACCACTTCGGCATTGGGCGGCAGCGTGGTGTGGTTTTCCACCAGGCGGCGGGCAATCAGCGCATCGAAGGGCGCGTGCAGCGAGGTGTAGGCCAGCTCCTGGCGGGCGCTCTCCAGCTGGGTGGCGGCCAGCTCGGCATCGGCCCGGGCCGCTTCCAGCACCGAGGCGGAGACGGCGTTATGGCGATACAGATTTTCCTGCCGCTGAAGGTGCTGGCGGGCCTGGATCAATTCCGCTTCCGCGGCGCGCACTTGCAGGGCGTAATCGGTTTGATCGAGCTGGGCGATCAGCTCGCCTTTGGCCAGCGTGGTGCCCTGTACGGCCGGAAAGGTGGTCAGGCGGCCGCCCACCTGAAAGGCCAGGTTGACGGTGCTCACGGCATCGACGCGACCCACGAAACGGCGGCCCGAGAAGGCCTGCTGCTGGCCGGTTTCGAACAGCTTGACCACCTGAGCCGGAGGCTCGGGGGGCTCTTCGGCGTCTCTGCAACCTGCCAATAACGTCACGCATGCCAGCAACCCGGCCAGAGTGGGTAGCCACTTCCCCTTGCGGATGAACCTCATCCAATGCCTCCCTGCAAGTCAATGGGGATCACGGTGGTGTGATGTATCCCCTGTTTCGTCAGCCCCCTATAATAGGTACTCTTAGCCACTTCGAACAGGTGTTTGGTTAAACGCCGCCCTAAATCGGTATTCACCCGAACTGCAAGGATGATCAGCGTGCACAGGAATCGCCCGTGGGGCCCCCGCCTCAAACCGTTCACCACTGCCTCGGCGCTGGCCTTGCTGCTGGCAGGCTGTGCGGTCGGCCCGGAGTATCAAACGCCCGACATTGAGCTGCCGGAGAGCTGGCCTGCCCATATCACTCTGGAGCAGCAGGCCCGTGACGACTGGCACCGCTGGTGGCAGCGCTTCGAAGACCCGGCGCTGAACCGGCTGGTCGAGCGCGCCAGCGAAGATAATCTCGAACTGGCGATTCAGTTGGCGCGCATTCGCGAGGCCCGGGCCCAGCTGGGGTTTGCCGATGCCGAGCGCTTTCCCACCGTGGGCTATCAGGCCGAAGCCAACCGTGAGCGCACTCCGGGGGCGGCGCTGCCCATCGATGTTCAGCCCGTGCAGGAGCTGCTGACCTCCACCAACAACGTGCAGGAGCTGCTGACCTCCACCAACAACCAGTACTCCCTGGCCGCCAGCCTGGAGTATGAAATCGACCTGTGGGGGCGGCTGGCCAACCAGCGCGCTGCGGCCATGGCCGCCCTGCAGGAGAGCCTGTTTGCCAGAGACGCCGCCGAGCTGGGCGTGATCGGTGACGTGGTCACCACCTACGTCAGTCTGAAAAGTGCCGAAGCCCAGCAAGCGCTGATGGAGGAGACACTGGCCGCGTACCATGAGACCTATCGCCTTCAGGCGCTGCGCTTCGAGCATGGCGACATCAGCGAACTGGAACTGCGCCAGGCCGAAGCCGAGTGGCGCAACCTGCAGGCAGAGCTGCCGTTGCTCAAGCAGCAGGTGGAAACCCTGCGCGGGGCCCTGGGCACGCTGGTGGGCATGTCCCCCGATGAGCTGCTGACTACCCTGGACACCGGCACGTCGCGGCTGGACGACCTGGCCCAGCCGGTGGGCATACCTGCCATGATGCCGTCGGCGATGCTCCAGCGCAGGCCCGACATTCGCTCGGCAGAAGCGGCGCTGATCGCGGCCACCGCCCAGATCGGAGTGGCCGAGGCCAACCGCCTGCCGTCGCTCAATCTCAGCTCCTTTTTGGGCACTGCGGCCGCCAGCACCAGTGATCTGTTCAGCGATGTGGCCCGCACCTGGGGCGTCGGGGCCTCGGTGATGGGGCCGCTGTTCGACTTCGGTCGTAGCCAGTCCGGGGTGGAAAGCGCCGAAGCGCTGGCCGAACAGGCCGAAGCGCAGTATCGCCTGACCGTGCTGACCGCTTTCAACGAAGTGCGCGATGCACTCTACAGCTACGACTTCAGCAAGCGACGGCTGGCCGCCATCGACGAACAGCTGGAGGCCGTTGCCCGTACCCGGGAGCTGGCCGTGCTGATGTACGACCAGGGGCAGGTGAGCCAGCTGGAGCGCCTGGACGCCGAACGCAACCTGCTCTCGGCCCGTTTGGCCCAGGCCGGTGCGCGCCGTGAACAGCTGGCGGCCACGGCCACGCTGTTCAAGGCGCTGGGGGGTGGCTGGCAGGAAACCCCCGTTTACTGATTGCCGGTACGGTAACCACAGCCCGGGCGGCTCCGCTGGCCGCCCGCATCTGTTACCATGCTGCGCTTGCGATCACTTCATCTCTGGTTTTGCTGCCACTGGAGCTGCCATGCCTCCCTGCGCGTCCTCTGCTGCCGCTTCTGACTCCCTTGCCGCTTACCCCTGGCTGCCTGATATCGGCCCCGTCGATGCCGCCGCCGCTGAGCGCACTCGTGCCTACCTCGATACCTTGACCAAGCCGCCCGGCAGCCTGGGCAGGCTCGAAGCGCTGGCGATTCAGCTCAGCGCCATCACGGGCAGCGCCCGCCCTCGGGTGGATAGCCCTGCCGTGGTGGTGTTTGCCGCCGACCATGGCGTGGCCGCTGAAGGCGTGTCGGCGTTTCCACAGGAGGTGACCGCGCAGATGGTCGCCAACTTCGTTCAGCAGGGCGCGGCCATCAACGTGTTTGCCCGCCAGCTGGGAGCTCGGGTGGACGTGGTGGATGTCGGTGTGGCGTCGCCGCGACCGCTGCCGGGAGCCACCGATGCCCGCGTGCGTTCGGGCACGGCCAACATGCTGCACCACGACGCCATGCCGCTGGACGACGCGCGCCAGGCCATGCAGGCCGGCATGGCAGCGGTCGAGCGGGCCGTACAGGCGGGGGCCAATGGGCTCATCGTGGGCGAAATGGGTATCGCCAACACCACCGCCAGCAGCGCCATGCTGGCGGCCTTGCTAGGGGTGCCTGCCGCCCAGATGGTGGGGGCGGGCACCGGTATCGACAGCACCCAGCAGGCCCACAAGGCGGCGGTTATCGAGCGGGCGCTGGCCAATCGCCAGGCGAATCCTGACGACCCGCTGGAGGTGTTGTGCAAGCTGGGCGGCCTGGAAATTGCCGCCATGGCGGGTGCGTACCTGGCGGCGGCGGCCCACCGCGTGCCTGCGGTGGTGGATGGCTTCATTGCCACGGTGGCGGCCCTGACCGCCTGCCGCATGGCCCCGGCACTGTGCGACTACCTGGTGTTTGGCCACCGTTCGGCGGAGCCGGGCCACGTCCTGGCGCTGGAAGCCCTGGCGGCGCAGCCGCTGCTGGCCCTGGAAATGCGCCTGGGCGAGGGCAGTGGGGCGGCGCTGGCTTACCCGCTGCTACAGGCTGCCGCCGCTATGCTCAGTGACATGGCCACGTTCTCCCAGGCGGGGGTGAGTGGCAAGGCACCATGAGCCTCGACTTGCTGAGTCTGCCCGCTCTGGCCGGATGGGGCGCGCTGGCCATCGTCATCGATTTGATCGTGGGGGACCCGCGCGCGCTGCCCCACCCGGTGGTGATCATCGGCAAGGCGATTAGCGCCCTGGAGCACCGCTGGAACAAAGGCAGCCCCCAGCGGCGGCGCCTGTTGGGCGGGTGCCTTACCCTGGTGGTGGTGCTGGGCACCTTGTCGGTGGCCTGGCTGGGGCTTGCGCTGTTGTCGTGGGTGCACCCCTGGCTGGGGCTGGCCGCCGAGCTGTGGCTGCTGGCCACCACGCTGGCCATCAAGGGGCTGGCGGATGCCGGGCGGGCCATTGCCGCCCCGTTGCGGCAGGGCGATTTGCCCGGCGCGCGGCAGGCGCTGTCCAGAGTGGTGGGGCGTGATACCCAGGCTCTGGATGAAGCCGAGATTACCCGGGGCGCGGTGGAAACCGTGGCGGAAAACACCGTCGATGGCATTACCTCGCCGCTGCTGTTTGCGCTGCTGGGGGGCGCGCCGCTGGCGCTGGCCTACAAGGCCATCAATACGCTGGACTCCATGGTGGGCTACCGGAACGAGCGCTACGGCGACTTCGGCTACGCCTCGGCCAGGCTGGACGACCTTGCCAACTGGCTGCCTGCCCGGCTGACCGCCCTGTGCCTGTGGCTGGCGGGCGTGCTGTATGGGGTGTTTCACCGCTCACCTCTGCGCTGGCGGGGCGCCCTGGCGGCCACCTGGCGCGAAGCGCCCCGCCATCCAAGCCCCAACGCGGGTTGGCCCGAGGCGATGGTGGCGAATTTGCTGGGCGTCCAGTTGGGCGGCACCAACGTCTACCAGGGGCAAGTATCACACCGGGCCACGCTGGGCACCGCCCATGATTTACTGAAAGCCAGCCACATCACTACCACGATTTGGCTGATGCACGGGGCCTGGCTGCTGTTCTTCCTGCTGCTGCTCTTCCTGCAGCTGTGCCTCGTGATGGCTACGGGGGCCGGGTGATGCGCGACCAGCCCGGCAACCTGCCTCTCCATCATTGGCCAAGCCACGGTGGCCAGGCCGCCGCGCTGCTGCAGCGCTTTGGCCTGCCTGCCGACCACCCGCTGGAAGATATCAGCGCCAACCTGAACCCGCTGGGCCCGCCCGGCTGGGTAACCGGCTACCTGGCCCAGCGCCTGGCTGGGCTGGGCCGCTACCCCGAACCGGACTACCGCGCCGCCAGGCAGGCGATTGCCGAACACGCAGGCGTGGAGCCGGGGCAGGTACTGCTCACCAACGGCGGTGCGGAGGCCATCTTTCTGGCGGCGGCGCACCACGCTGGCCAGCAGGCGCTGATCGTCACTCCTACCTTTGGCGAGTATGCCCGGGCCTGCAACGCCCACGGTGTGCGCATCAGCGAGCTTGGCCTGTTGCCGGGCACCTTCGACCCGCCCGCGGCCGCGTTGCTGCAGGCGGCAGCCAGCGCTGATGTTGTGTTCGTCTGCCGCCCCAACAACCCCACCGGCACGCTGCTGCCCGTGGCGCTTATCGAGGCGCTGCTGGACGCCTTGAAACCGGGGGCCTCGCTGGTGGTGGATGAAGCCTTCATCGACCTGGCATTGGAGGCTGCACCGCTGACTCCGCTGCTCCAACGCTACCCGGCGTTGATCCTGCTGCGCTCCATGACCAAATTCTTTACCCTGCCGGGCCTGCGGCTGGGCTACGTGCTGGCCGATGAGGGGCGTATCGCTCAGCTTCAGGCGCAGCAACCGCCCTGGAGCGTCAATCATCTGGCTGCTGAACTGGTGCCGCCGCTGCTGGCGGATGAGGGCTTTGCCCGGCGTACCCACCAGTGGTTGGCCCGTGAGCAGCCACGCATGGGCGCTGCCCTGGCCGCGCTGGGGCTGGAGGTGGTGCCCAGCCACAGCTGCTTTCATCTGGTGCGGCCTGGGGCCGCCCAGCGGCAGCGGGGCATTTCCAGTATCGTGCTGCTTGAGCGCCTGCTTCACCAAGGTATGCTGGCGCGACATACCCATGGTTTTGCTGGCCTGAAGGGTGGTTGGCTAAGGCTGGCGCTACGTGATGGTGTGACCAATGATCGGTTGTCAAAGGTGCTGAATGATTGTCTTTGTTAGTGGAGGGGCTCGGTCGGGCAAGAGCCTGGTGGCGGAGCAGTGTGTTCAGCAGTACGCCGACGGCAAGACGTGTTACTACGTGGCCACCGCCGACATCTACGATAGCGAAATGGCCGAACGGGTAGGCCATCATCAGGCCCGCCGCGCCAACCACTGGGTCACCCTGGAAGCCCCGCTCAACATCGAACAGGCCGTGGCCCAGGTGCCCAACGGCCATGCCGCCCTGTTGGACTGCCTGACCCTCTGGGCCAGCCAGGTGATGTTCAATACTCAGGAGGACGCCGCACCGGTCAGCGAAACGGAAGCCTTTGCGCTGTTGGTGCGTGCGCTTCACGATGCCCGCCGCCGGGGGGTGACGCTGGTGGTGGTCTCCAACGATCTCAACGAAGCGCTCCTGCCTGCCTCGGCAGAGGTGTGGCGCTACGTGGAATTCCTGCAAGGGTTGCACCGCTGGCTGGCGGCCCAGGCCGACCGGGTGGTGGAGGTGGTGGCCGGGCAGTCCATCGAATGGAAGGCGGCTGGCGCACCATGAAACACGCTCTGTACGGCATGCTGCTGGCGCTGCAGTTTCTGACGCGTCTGCCGCTCCCCGTTGCCTGCCCCTGGACACCGGCCACCCGGCGCTGGGCCATTCGCGCCTACCCGCTGGTGGGCCTGATGGTGGGGGCGCTGCTGGCCTGTGTCGCCCTGCTGTTGGGCCAGTGGCAAACCCCATCGCCCATCGCGGCGCTGGTACTGCTTAGCCTGTGGGTGGCCATTTCCGGTGGCCTGCACTTGGATGGCGTGATGGATCTGGCCGATGCGCTGGGTAGCAACCAGCCGCTGGAACGGCGCTGGGAGATCATGAAAGACCCACAAATCGGCAGCTTCGGTATGTTAGCGCTGCTGTTTTTGCTGGCCTGGAAGGGCGTGCTGCTCTGGGCGCTGCTGCAGTATCACGCGCCGCTGTGGTGGCTGATGGTGGTGCCCGCGTTGGGGCGTTGGGCGGGAGTCGCGCTACTTGTACTGACCCCATGCGCCCACTCACGCGGCCTGGCCTGGAGCTGGCAGCAGTCGCTCAGCCGCCGCGATGTTGGGCTAGCGCTAGTGCCGTTGCTACCGCTGGCGTTGGTATGGCCCGCAATGGCGCTATGGCTGGTCGCAGTCGCGTGTTGGTTAGCGCTGACGCGTGCGGCGCTGCTGCGTCTATTTAACGGCATTAACGGCGATATGGTCGGTGCCACCATTGAAGGAGGAGAGCTTTGGCTACTGGTCTTAATGTGGAGTTGGTGGCAGTTCGTCACGGTATCACCGCCTGGAATTTAGAGCGCCGTTACCAGGGCCAGCGGGATATTCCGCTGCTGTTTCCCGATGCGGAGGAAGGGCTGCTAACGCTTCGGAAAGCCCTGATGGATGAACGCTTTGACGCGATTTATGCCAGTGACCTTGGCCGCTGCCAGCAAACGCTGGCGTGGTCACAAGCAGCAAAACCGGGTATACCCGTCTATGCCGAACCGCGCCTACGGGAGCTCGATTTTGGCGAGTACGAAGGCAAGGTTTACGATGAATTAAAAGAATTGCCGCACTATCGCGCCTGGATTGATAGCGCCGGAGAGCTGCAAATTCCCGGTGGAGAGTCTTCTGGCCAGCTGCGCGAACGTCTAGATGCTTGGCTCGACGATGTCGCGACACACACTCAGCAGTATGGCTATCAAAAAGTGTTAGTGGTGACCCACGGCGGTGTGATTCGTGAGCTACGCCGCCGTTTTGAAACCCTCGATTTTTGGGAGGGAATTGTGCATCAGGCCCAAGGACGGCGCTGGCAGCTCGCGTATCAGGCAGGTGAGGATGGAAAAGGAGAATGGCAATGCAACTATTCATCGGCGGTGCCAGTGCAGGTAAGCGCGACGCTGTAAAACAACGCTTCCCCAGTGCGGTATGGTGGCGCTTAGCCCCTGGCCAGCGCCTTCATGAGGTCGCCCACGTCATGCTACCGAATACGCCGCTGGTGCTCCACGGCTTGTTTGAGTGGCTCACCGCCGCGCAGGATTCTGACTTCAGCAGCGACGAGTGGCGAGCCCAGTGGCGGGAAGATTTACAGCGCCTAAACCAAACCGCCGCAGAGGATAACGTCACGCTGGTGATTATTGCCAACGAACTGGGTCGTGGCCTGGTGCCCATCGCCCGAGACCAGCGCCGCCTGCGCGATTTAAGCGGCTGGTTCACCCAGGATGCCGCCGCCCACGCTGAGCAGGTATGGTACGTGCGCCACGGCCTATTACAGGCGCTGAAAGGCTAGACGGTAAATTGACCAACCTCTAACAAGTTGCTAGTTTACTCGCACTCTCAGGTGCTGGTGGCGCGAACGCCATCAGTTAAACGGGAAGTTGGTGAACGCTTTTTGTGAATCCAACGCTGCCCCCGCAACGGTGATCGAGATAAGAACGGCTAGAGACGCCACTGTGCTTACGCATGGGAAGGTGGTCGTTCGGAAAGGTATGGCGCTTACGTTAAGCCGCCCCTTTCGCTCGTCAGCCCGGAGACCGGCCTAAGAGTGACGGCTAAAAAAAGCCAAAGATTACCGGCATGCGGAGGGCATGTGCAGGGCGAATACCAGTGGCTTTCAGCCGCTGTTTTCCCTTGTGTGCCCCTGCCCGGCCACTAAAAACACGCTGTGCGGGTGAGCACAGTGAGCAAGGGACCTTTCATGTTTAATCGTTTTTACCCCCCCGTCACTCTGGCGGCGTTCGCCATGGCTGCTTTGCCAATGGCCGTCCAGGCGCAGGCGCAAACCTCGACGCAAACGGCAGGTACTGTCAGCTCGCTTAATCCCGTCGTCGTTACGGCTGCACTGGCACCGCGCACCGCCAATGAAAGCCTCTCATCGGTCACGGTGATTGATGAAGCAGCCTTGCGCCGCCAAGACCCCGTGAGTATTACCGACCTGCTGCGCGGCCAGCCGGGCGTGGACGTTTCCAGTAACGGCAGCTTTGGTAAGAACAGCAGCGTCTTTATTCGTGGCACGGGTAGTGCCCAAAACGTACTGCTGATTGATGGTATTCGCCTGAATTCAGCCACCAGCGGCGGTGCCGCCTGGCAATCGCTTGAGCCGCGCATGTTTGAGCGCGCTGAAATCGTACGCGGTCCCCGTGGCAGCCTCTACGGTGCCGACGCCATTGGCGGTGTCATTCAACTGTTTACGCCAGAAGGCCAAGAAGACAGTCCCCAGCCGCGTATCTCCGTAGGCGGCGGCGCGTTCAATACCCAGCGCCTAAGCGCGGGTATTAGTGGGAAAGAGGGCGGCACCCGCTACAGCTTCTCTGGTAGCCACTTCAATACCGACGGCCAGCCAGTGCGTCGTGATGGCGACGACAAAGGCTACGACAATACATCCGCGCTGGCGCGGGTCTCCCACACCTTCGATAACGGGGCAGAAGCGGGCGTATTGGCCCTGCGTGCCCGAGGTCATAACGAGTACGACGGCGGGGAAAACGATTTTGTCCAGCAAGTAGCCGGCGTGTACGGCGAGCTGCCACTGGCCGACAACTGGCGCAGCCGGTTAACGCTCAGCGAAGCGAGAGATGAGAGCGATAACTTCGCGGATTACGGCGACTCCGTTTTTAACACCAAAATTCGCACTGCTCGCTGGGAAAATACCGTGACTGCTGGTGCCCACGAGCTAGTGGCTGGCGCTGAATACAGTGAAGACCGTGTAGATAGCACCACCACATACGATGAAACCAGCCGTAGCAATGCCGCTGTCTTCACTCAGGCGTTGCTGGATTTCTCGCCTTTTATGCTACAAGGCAGCCTGCGCTTTGATGATAACGAATCTTACGGCGAAGAAGTCACCGGAAGCGTCGGCGTGGGTTATGAGCTAGATGGCCACCACACGCTGCGCGCCAACTACGGCACGGCGTTTAATGCCCCTACCTATAACCAGCTTTATTACCCCGGTTTTGGCAACCCGGACTTAGAATCTGAAACCTCCGAGTCGGTTGAAGTCGGCGTGCGCGGCCAGTATGCCCGCTGGTTCTGGGATGCGGCACTTTACCAAACCGATATCGACAACCTGATTGCGGGCCAAGGGCTACAGTTTAACGTGCCGCAATCTCGTATTCGCGGCGCTGAGCTTAGCACTGGCGTAGAAGTGAATGAGTGGACGCTGGCCGCCGCGCTGACCTATACCGACCCCGAAAACCGCTTGACCGGCAAACGCCTGCAAAACCGTGCCTCGCAAAGCTTGCGACTGGACGTCGACCGCGAGCTGGGTGATTGGTCCCTGGGCGGTTCTTGGGTCGCGCAAAATCATCGCTACCGCGACGCGGCCAACGAAGATCGCCTGAGCGGGTATGGATTAGTGAATCTGCGTGCAGGTTGGCAGTTTGCGCCGCTGTGGAGCGCTCGGGTAACGTTAGAGAACGTGCTAGACCAAGACTACGTCACCACTCGCTCGTTTGACGGCGCTGACTACATCAACGCAGGCCGAGCAGGGTTCTTAAGTGTTCACTTTGGCCAGTAGCCAACGTGGGTTAATGCGCGGGGCCTTGGGCCTCGCGTTTTTGCTCATAGCCATACCTGTCCAGGGCCACGACCACTCACGCTGCGTGGTGGATGATCGTGACCGCGAAGTATGCCTGCACAACGCTGCACGGCGTATTGCCACGCTCTCCCCAGGGGCAACGGAGCTGACCTACGCCGCAGGCGCAGGAGATCAGGTCGTGGCCGTGGTGAGTTACAGCGACTACCCGCCGCAAGCCCAAGAAGTGGCTTCGGTGGGCAGCCATACGCGGATTGATTTAGAGGCCCTGGTCGGGCTTGCCCCGGATTTAGTCATCGGCTGGGTAACAGGTAACCCCGCCGAGCAGATGGAAACCCTAGAAGCGCTGGGCATGCCGGTGTTCTACATCGAGCCGCGTAGCGTGGAAGACGTCGCCCACACCATTGAGCGACTGGCCCGTTTAGCGGGAACTGAACCAACTGGGCGGCAGGCGGCTAGCGAGTTTAGAGACGGCATGGCCGCGCTCACCGCCCGCTACAGGGAGCGCGACCCGGTACCCACGTTTTATCAGGTGTGGGACGAGCCGCTGATGAGCGTTAATAACGAACATCTGATTGGTCAGGTAGTAGAGCTTTGCGGCGGCGAGAACGTCTTTGGCGAGCTGGAACGGCTGGTGCCAAGACTGGATGACGAAGCCGTGCTGGCCGCCAACCCCGAGGCCATTATTGCTGGAGGAATGGGGGAGGAGAACCGCCACTGGCTCACCCACTGGGAGCAGTACCCTCACCTTGATGCGGTGGCCAAGGAGAACCTCTACTTCGTACCGCCTTCACTGATCCAGCGGCCCACCCCGCGACTGCTGGAAGGCACACAGCTGCTGTGCGACAAACTCGACCAGGCGCGCCAGAAGCGCGAGGACGCCTGATGCCGCTGCGCCGCAGGACACCCCTTGGCCTGCTGGCCCTGATGGCCGTGGCGGCGCTGCTGTTTTCGCTGACGGTGGGCAGCGCCTCGCTTTCCATGGCTCAGCTCTGGGGCGTGGTTCAGGGGCAGGGCGATGCGCTGGCGCGCACCCTGGTGGTGGAGCTGCGCCTGCCAAGGGCGCTCTCGGCCTTTGCGGTGGGCGGGCTGCTGGCCGTGGCCGGGGCGCTGATGCAGGTGCTGCTGCGTAACCCGCTGGCCGACCCCTACGTGCTGGGGCTTTCCGGCGGCGCCTCGATGGGTGCCCTGGCGGCCATGTTGGCGGGCCTGGGTGGCCTGCTGGTCTCCAGTTTTGCATTCGTGGGGGCGCTGGTATCGACGCTGCTGGTGTTTGGCCTGGCCCATGGCCGGGGCGGATGGACGCCTTCCCGGCTGCTGCTGACCGGCGTGGTCGTGGCCGCGGGGTGGGGCGCAGTGATTACCCTGATGCTCGCGCTAAGCCCTGCCGAGCGGCTGCCGGGGATGCTCTACTGGCTGATGGGGGATTTATCCTACGCTCGCGCGCCGTGGCCGCCGCTGCTGCTATTAATCGCCACCTGTGTATTGCTGATACCCCTGGGGCGCAGCCTCAACGTACTGGCCCGTGGCCCCCAGCAGGCCGCCGCCCTGGGCGTGGATGTTCGCCCATTGGAGTGGGGAATTTACATTGCCGCCAGCCTCTTGACCGCCACCGCCGTGACCACCGCAGGCAGCATTGGGTTTGTGGGGCTAGTAGTGCCCCATATGCTGCGCCTGCTGCTCGGCAACGACCAGCGGCTGATTTTACCTGCCTGCGCCCTGGCAGGCGGCACGCTGCTGGTACTCGCCGATACCCTAGCGCGCACCATGATTGCCCCCGAGCAGCTCCCCGTAGGCGTGATTACCGCGCTGCTGGGTGTGCCCACCTTCCTCTTTTTGCTCTACCGGAGCCGCTGATGACCCGCTTGGCGACTCAAGACCTGATCATTAACGTGCCAGGGCGTAGCGAAGGCACGGCGCTGAACCTCACCATTGAACCGGGGCAGGTGTGGGGCGTGCTTGGCCCCAATGGCGCGGGTAAAACTACGCTGTTGCATACGCTGGCGGGGCTGAACGCCCCCCGTTCAGGGCAGGTGCTGATAGGCGACACGCCGCTTGGCCAGCTACGCAGGCGGCAAGTGGCCCAGCGGCTGGGGCTGGTGTTTCAGGAGCGGCTGGACGGCTTTCCCGCCACGGTACTGGAGACCGCGCTGATTGGCCGCCACCCCTACCTTTCCCTGTGGCAGATGGAAGGGGCCGACGACTACGCCCGCGCCGAGGCCGCGCTGGCCGCGCTGGACGTGGCCCACCTGCGCGACCGCCTGGTGAACACGCTCTCCGGCGGCGAACGCCAGCGGGTGGCCGTGGCCACGGTACTGACCCAGGCCCCCAGCCTCTGGCTGGCCGACGAGCCCACCAACCATCTGGATCTGCACCATCAAAGTGCGGTGATGGCGCTGATGGCCGAACAGGCCGCCCAGGGCAGCGCGGTGATGATGTGCCTGCACGACCTCAACCTGGCCGCCCGCTGGTGCGACCACATTTTGCTGCTATACCCCAGCGGCGAAGCCTGCTGGGGCCCACGAGACACCATGCTGGTGCCCAGCGCCTTAGAACGGCTCTACCAACAACGGCTGGCCACGGTAGATGTGGATGGTGCGCCGGTGTTTGTGCCCATCCAGGCACCCCTTACCGACCATGAGTGATTTAAGGAAGAGACATGTTGCAAGGTAAAGCACACGCAGCGCTCATCAGCGCCCCCGGTTCGGGTCAGGGAAAATCCATGGTCACGGCGGCGCTGGCACGGCTGCACAGTAACGCCGGGCGCACCGTGCGGGTCTTCAAACACGGCCCCGATTACCTAGACCCCATGGTGCAAGAAGTCGCTTCCGGCCAGCCGGTGTATCAGCTTCACCCCTGGATGACCGGCGAGCACGAGTGCCGCTGGCGCTTAGCCAAAGCCGCCCAAGAAGTTGACGTGATTTTGGTGGAGGGCTCCATGGGGCTATTCGATGGCTCACCCTCCAGTGCGGACTTAGCCATCCTGGCGGGCATCCCCGCGCTGCCGGTGATTGATGCCTGGGGCATGGCGCAAACCTTTGGCGCGGTGGCACAAGGCCTGGCCAACTACCACCCGGATCTCACTATTCACGAAGTGATCGCCAACCGCATCGGCAGCCCCGGCCACAGCAAGCTGCTGAATGAGAGCATGCCGGAAGGCATTGCGCTGCTGGGCGCAATTCCCCGTCATGACGCGATGAAAATCCCCGACCGCCACCTGGGCCTGGTGCAAGCCAGTGAGCTCAGCGGCCTGGATGCCCAGCTAGACGCCGCCGCCAAGGTGTTAGAAGAAGCTGGGCTAGGTCGCCTGCCTAAAGAGGTATCGCTAAGTGCTGACGCCCCCACGCCTGCACCGGACTATTTGCGCGGCGTGCGTATCGCCATCGCCAAAGACGACGCCTTCGCATTTATCTACCGCGCCAATCTCGATGTATTAGAGGAGATGGGCGCGGCGCTGAACTTCTTCTCACCGCTCAACGATTCTACACTGCCAGAGTGCGACGCCCTCTGGCTGCCCGGTGGCTACCCGGAACTTCACGCCGCCCGCTTTACTGCTAATCAACCGATGCGAGAGGCGATCAGCGCCCACCACCGCGCAGGCAAACCGATACTCGCCGAGTGCGGCGGGCTAATGAGCTGCGTCGAGCAATTAATCGATGGCGAAGGTAGCGCCCACGCCATGTTAGGGCTGCTGCCCGGCACCGCCAAAATGGCCGGAAAGCTCACTGCGCTTGGGCTGCAAAGCCTACACACCCAAAGCGGCGAACTGCGCGGCCACACTTACCACCACTCGCTGCTGGACACCTCCATGCAGCCGCTGGCCCGCACCCGCAAGCTGGCAGGCAGCGAAGCCGAACCCATCTACCGTGAGGGCGCGCTGATCGCCAGCTATTTCCACGGCTACTTTCCCTCCGCGCCTAAATTGGTGGCGGATATTTTCACCGGCCAACCAATTCACCTAGCGGAGTAACGGGCAGGGGAGCGCGCAGCTATTAGCCCAAAAATATGGAAGGTTTTTCCATAAAGCAGCAGTGGGCTATCATAGAGCGGCGAGACACTCCCCAACCCTAAAGGAGCTACTATGAGCTTTTACGTCTACCTTTCCGGCGAGATTCACACTGACTGGCGCGAAGAGATCCAGCGCGGCGCAGAAGCCGCAGGCCTGGACGTGGTCTTCACCGCCCCGGTGACCGACCACGACGCCTCTGATGCCGCTGGCGACCACCTGGGCAAACCGGAGAACGGCTTCTGGCGTGACCACCAGTCCTCCAAAGTGAACGCCATCCGCACCCGCACCCTGATCGAACAGGCGGATTTAGTGGTGGTGCGCTTTGGCGACAAGTACAAACAGTGGAACGCCGCCTTTGACGCAGGCTACTGCGCGGCACTGGCCAAGCCCTACATCACGCTGCACAGCGAAGAGATCGTTCACCCGCTGAAAGAAGTTGACGCCCAAGCGCAAGCCTGGTGCACCACTACCGATCAAGTCGTGGAAACCCTGCGTTACGTGCTTAAAGCGTAAGAACCCCTTAGGAGACCCCATGCGCGAAAATGCCAAAACCCCGGAACGCCATGCCCAGCGCATGGCGGCCAAGCAGAAAATCATGAACGAGCGCATTGCCCGCGCCGACAAAGAGCAGGGCATTTTGCTGGTGCTCACCGGCCCCGGCAAAGGCAAAAGCAGCTCCGGTTTTGGCATGCTCGCCCGCGCCCTGGGCCACGGCATGAAGGTAGGCGTGGTACAGTTCATTAAGGGCGCGTTCAGCACCGGCGAAGAAGCCTTCTTCCGCAACCTGCCCAACGTGGACTACCACGTCATGGGCGAAGGCTACACTTGGGACACTCAGGACCGCGAACGCGACGTCGCCGCCGCCAACGCCGCCTGGGAGCAAGCCAAGCGCATGCTCCAAGACGACAGCTATCACATGGTACTGCTCGACGAACTCAACATCGCCCTACGCTACGAGTATCTAGACCTAGACCAAGTGCTCGACGACCTACAAGCCCGCCCCGACATGCAGCACGCCATCGTCACCGGCCGCTACGCCCCCCAACCCCTCATCGACCTCGCCGACACCGTCACCGAAATGAAAGTCGTCAAACACGCCTTCAAAGACCAAGGCATTAAAGCCCAAAAAGGCATCGAGCTTTGAAGTGAGGCGAAAAGTGGAAGGGGAGAGGAGTGACAGGTTAGTGCGAGACGTTGCGAACTGAGCCCCAACCACCCGCAGCGGACACCGGCACGAAGCCCCCATTGTGGGAAATGGGATGGACCCGTCCTTCTGTGCCAAGATGAAGAAGCACTTCATCTAACGTGCGCAGGGCACTGACGGCATCTTGAAAGAGGATCCATCCATGAACAACATTAGCATTGTGGGTATTGATCTTGCCAAGCATGTTTTCCAACTTCATGCGGTCGATAATCGTGGCCATCAAGTGTTTAGCAAAAAGGTTAAACGTGATCAGTTAAGCACCGTGATCGGGAACCTTCCGCCCTGTCTCGTGGCCATGGAAGCATGTGGCTCCGCTCACTATTGGGCACGTGAAATCCGGCAGCTGGGTCACGAGGCACACCTGCTTCCCCCGCAGGCCGTCAAACCGTTTATTCAAGGCCATAAAAATGATGCGCGTGATGCCGCCGGTATTGCCGAGGCGGCAGCACGTCCAGCGACAAGGCGCGTGGCGGTGAAAACGCAGGAACAGCAGTCACTACAAGCACTCCACCGGGTGCGCAGCCGCCTGGTGCGTGCTCGGACGGCCGTTGGCAACGAGCTGCGCGGGCTGTTAAATGAGTTTGGCATCATTGTGGCCCAAGGCCACCGTGTCATCCGACAAGGCGATATACGTCGATTACTAGACGAGCGTCACACTCAGTTGGGAACCGCCTTGTGTGACGTCATGCATGACCTCCTAGACGAGTGGCAAGCACTCGACACGCGCATCGCCGAGTACGATAAACGGCTCGGCGCGTATGTTCAGGCCACTCCCAGCATGAAGCAATTGATGAGCGTTCCAGGCATTGGCCCTGTCAATGCCACGTTGCTCTTCAGTCATATGGGGGATCCCAAGCGCTTCCCTAATGGACGGCAATTTAGCGCCTCCATTGGCTTGGTCCCAAGACAGTACTCAAGTGGCGGCAAGAACATCTTGAAAAGCATTACCAAACGCGGCAATAGCGAGGTCCGCCGTCAACTGGTTCATGGGGCGAGAGCGGCGTTGAGGCAGTTTCAACGTCAAGAGCACCCCGACCGATTAGCGCAATGGATCATTCGGTTGGCGGCACGGGTAGGCCAACGCAAGGCGATTGTGGCCTTGGCGAACAAAATGGCGCGAATTTGCTGGTCGATACTCGCTCATCAACGCTCTTATCAAGCATAGAAAAGTGAGGCAGCTGCCTCGACGAGGCCCTTAGAAAAAAGTCATATTGTTGTTTGAAGTAAGCACACCCGAGGTTGCGTGAGTAAGGCAATTGATGGCACACAGGTAAGACCGACTCTCTGTCACTCTGTGAAGCTCGGAGGCCCAATGAGAGGCCGCGTGGGAGATTAAGAGCAGAGAGTGCGCATTCCATCAGGGCCAGATAGCAGCGCTATCATCAAAGGCCGGATATAAGCGTGCAGTCCTCATCCGTGTCCATCTCGTGGCTTGCTTGCTCAACGGGACGGGTCCATATAAGGGAGCTTCAGCTCGCGACGATCAAGCCACCAAACCTCACCTCACCCGCAGCGGCGGCCCGGCGCGAAGGCGGCCCCAGCCGCCCCGGCCCCGCCACATCCCCTCACTCACACTCCTCAAACCACTCCATCCTTTGACCCAACGCAATTTCCCCAAAAATCTGCGTGACCTAAGCCAAATTTATCAATAGAGTATGATTGAACCGTAAAAAGCAGCAGGCACGCGAATTTTGGATATGCTGCCATGTGTCAGACATAGTCTATTAGAAACAGTGGTTTATGCCTGTTTGAGTGGCGATATAACATCAATAATCATGCTGGCGCGTTCAATAGTGTTATGTGGAAGGGCGTATAATCACTGTTATGCACAAGAGAGGTGAAAAATGAGTACTAGAAGAATTAACGTATTTATTAGTCACGCTTGGTCCTACTCCGGGCATTACGACTCTTTATCAGGTTGGATTTTTGATGAAAGCTGGCGCTCGGGGCAGGCATCACTCGACTTCAGAGACTTCTCTGTCCCTAAAGATGATCCAATACACGATGCGAAAAATGATTCAGAGCTGAGGGATGCCCTGTACGGGCAGATTAGGTTGAGTCATGTAATTGTTATTCCGACGGGAATGTATGCAAACTATAGTAAATGGATTCAGAAAGAAATTGATGGTTCAAAGAACTACAACAAGCCGATCCTTGCCGTGAATCCATGGGCTTCTATAAGGAGATCTAGCGTAGTGGCGGCGGCAGCTAACAAAACAGTGGGCTGGAATAAAAAAGGTGTTGTAGAAGGGATATGGGACCTGTACAACAATGCGTGAAGTGAAGGTAACTTCTGAAGATCTACCAGGTCTCTATCAATCAGCAAACAGCTGCTCTATACGCGCTCAGAAAATTTATTTTCGTTCCCTGAAGTGGTACCTGCTACTCTTGATTGTAGCGGCGCTCTTTCCCTTTCTTGCAGAATCCGATGCCTTGGGCGCTCTAGCCTCTGCGGTGCTTTTTCTGGTTACCTTAGGCATCCTAATATTTCTAAGAGTCAAACGACCTGACGATATATGGTACAACGGCCGGGCCGTCGCTGAATCGGTGAAAACCATTAGCTGGCGATGGATGATGAGAGCGGATCCTTATCATGATGCGGATACGTTAGATAGCGTATCGAAAGACTTCATTCGTGATTTGAGACAAATTCTTTCTCACAACGAAAGCTTGTCGCATTCTCTGGAGGCGCGATCAGGAGTCAAAGAGCCGATTACAGATCGAATGAGGGCATGTCGAGAGTTGCCGGTTCAGGATCGGTTGGCAGTGTACAAAAAGTACAGAATACAAGATCAAGCCAGTTTTTATTCAGGAAAGGCTGAATTCAATCAAAAGAGAGCCGCTCAATGGTTCTGGGCTTCCGTAGCTTTACACTCGCTTGCGATCCTGATGCTTTTGTATCGCATAAAGAATCCTGCATTCGTATTTCCGGTCGAAGTCGTAGCAACCGCGGCTGGTGCCGCACTTACCTGGCTACAAGCCAAGAAGCATAATGAACTTAGCTCAGCCTATTCATTGACGGCTCATGAGATAGTGCTCATAGATGGAGAGACTCTATCTGTAAATGATGAGCAAGAGTTGTCTGACTTCGTGGTTAGTAGCGAAGCTGCGTTCTCAAGAGAGCACACACAATGGGCCGCTCGTCGGATTGATTAGTGCATAACAAGTTGCTGCACGCGGATAAATTATTCGCTGCGCTCCTAATTTACCGGTGAGCAAAGCGTTATGTTTCTCTCAGAGCAGGCTCGAGCCCAAGGTGCTCAACAAAAGGAACAAAGTCGCGATCCAAAAACAGTAAAGGTAGCTCCATCTCTATGCAGAAGGTTGCGATGATCACATCAGCAGTTTTTCTGATCGTGATGCCCCTTTTTCGAAGCGCTCGGTAGTTGTCGGCGCATTTGGCTGCCATGTCTTTGCCAAACATCTCATACTGCTCAAGCGCCAGCAGGCTTTGTTTGGTCTGGCGATATTGTTTGTCGTTGCGGATGCCTTGCAGGATTTCCAAAAATATGAGGTCGCCTATAGCGACAGACCCTTGGGCTATCGAGGCATCCAACAGATCAGTATGTGGGTTAGTGGCTCCGTTGAAATAGTCGATCCAGACGCTGGTATCCACCAGTATCATCGGGCGCTCCGCATTTCGTCCAGGTCTCCTTCCCACTTGATTTTGCCTCGCAACTTTCGAATCTCTTGCTGCTTGCTCAGTTGGACCAGAAGTTTCAGACCTTGCTCAACGGCTTCTTTTTTGGTTTCGTAGCCGGAGGCTTTGAGGGCTTCGGCCATCAACTGATCGTCAATGACAATGTTCGTTCTCATGGTGCACCTATGTGTATGATTCCCAGTTTCTATACACAATCTAGCACTTCAGGGAAAACATAACAATCGGCTGCACAGCGACCGATTTTCCGCCGCTTCGCGGCTCCAAATCGGCGCGTGAGCCGGGCGTTATGAGTAGGGAAACCATTGATAAACAGTCTTTTATCGCGATCCGCTGAACTCGAAAGCAAGCTCTTGGAGTTTCTGGCGCTCCCTCCGTTCGACCACTCGGAGAGAATTATAGCCAGCAGGGTCATGTGCAGTGTGGCTTTTGAGCATGCCGAGAGCGCAAAGATGTTGATCTCTGCCGGCAATTTAACGTCAGCTACGGGGCTTGTCCGTCTTCAGTATGAAGCTCTGGTGAGGGCTGTGTGGCTGCTTTACGCCGCTTCTGATGCTGCCGTTTCAAAGTTAACCAGTGAGTTGACGCAAGAGGCGGCTAACAGAGCAAATAAGCTACCAATGGTCAGCGAAATGCTTGAGAAATTGCAGGGTAAAGCACCACCGGAACCGGTAAACATGCTGTTGGAATTCAGAGAGTATTCGTGGAAGCCCCTTAGCTCTTTTGTCCACGGTGGTATTCACGCTATCCATCGCCACAGCAAAGGTTATCCGCTTCCTCTCCTGGAACAGATGGTCCGAATATCCAACGGAGTGTCAGTAATGGTGGGTATGCTGTTGGTCATATTGCACGGTGGCGGTGAGCAGCGTGGCAAAATCCCTAAAATTCAGAGAGCATTTGCGGACTGTCTACCCGAAACCAAGTCGCAAATCTCATAACAAGTCGCAGCAGTACGCGGCCGATGGCCGCCGGACGCCCTTTCCATGGCGCCTTCGGCGCCACTCCAAGGTCGCCGCTGTGCTTCGGCGTTATACAACACCGAACACCCACAGTCCGGAGACAGAATGAGTCAAGCAGAAATGTTCGCTAACCTTGGGGCTCCGCTCAACAATGTTCGTTGGTCTTGGGGCAGTGTCAGGGAATCTGATGGTGCCGTATTCCTGCGAGTATGGCAGGACGGTACCCGCAAGATTGATGGCAAACGGTTTGTCTGGATTTCGGATGAAAATCCCCCAGAGGGAGATTTAGGGGCGAACGAGCGGTTGCACCACGTTACGCTTATCAACTCTGGTAAGGCGTGTTATCTCATCATGTGTCAAGCCGTCGACACCAAAGCTGCGCCACGACAAGTACAGAGTTTCAACGCCAAAGAAGTCTTCTGTGGTGGAGAGGTTTTGTTCGATGACGGCGCATACTGGATTGAACTCAAAGGCAGAGTCCCAGTAAAGCAGGTCATTGTATAACAAGTCGTTGTAGTACGTTCCGGGCCTGACGGCCCTACACCGGACGCCCATTTCGCTGCGCTGCATGGGCGCCGCTAAACGTTGGCGTTAGCACCTCATGTCCGACGGCTGTCGTTCACGTCGTCCGCAAGCCAAGCCTTGATTAGTGATTGATAGGGCATGTCCCGCTTGTTGGCTTCGATTTTGATCCGATCAAGCAAGGTTTCCGGCAACCGGAGTGAGATCGTCTTGGTTGAGGGTTTCAGCTTCGGGAACGATGCCGGCTTGGCCTGGCTCCAATCCAGGTAATCTGTGGAATCGTGGGTTTCCCAGAACTCCCGCTCTTCTGCTTCAGTTTTAAATTCAGGCATCTTTTTTAGCTTGCTCATAAACAGCCCTCTCTTTACGGTGCATGTCGCGAGCGGAAATCACTCTGATCAGCGTACCGTTCTGCCTTAGTGTGAACGTAATGTGGAGCAGTCTCTCATCATCCGTTACACCAAGGGCATGAAAACGGGCCTCGGTCTGGCTGTGTTTGAAGTCATCCAGCACCAGAAGCGGCTCGTTAAAGAAAATTTCTTCCGCTTCGGACTGGTTTACGCCGTGTTTCTCCGCGTTCTTGCGGGAGTTGCCTTCGTCCCAGTCAAAGCCAGTAACTTGTGCCCAGTTGATCATAAAAGTATATTATCAGCATATACACTGGCGTCAACAAGTGCTAACCAATGCAGGCACAGCGACGCCCACTACATTGCGCCTTCGGCTCCATTGCGTAGGCGCGCATGCTGCAGGCGTTAAAGATGCTGCTCCACATCCATACTGTTGTGGAGAATTCGGATGACAACGATCCTGGATTCCGTACCGGCTCTGTAAAAGATAACATGACTGCCCTGACTGAACTTTTTGTACCCTGGTTTTATGTCACCCGTATCGCGGCCAATATCAGGTTGGCGAGCGAGCAGCTTGAAAGCATCGTCAAGCTGCCTGAGGTACGTATCGCGTTGGCGCTTTCCCCACTTTTCGGTGGTGAAGCGGCCTATCTCGACAACGTCTTTTCGGGCAGAGGAAGTGAGCAGGTATGGACGCATCAGTGAGCTTCGTTGTCCAGTTCTGTAATAACGCTTTCAAGGGAATACTCTGCGATTCCGCTCTGTTCGCCTTCATCCAGAAGGCGTTGGAGCCGTTCAAGCTTACTTTCCGTTTCTTCAAGCAGACGCAGTCCGGCACGTACCACCTCGCTCACCGAGCCATAGCGGCCCTTTTCAACCTGAATGGCTATAAACTCATCAAAGTGGGGGCCGAGTGTAATGCTGGTATTTCTAGCCATGGGGAGACTCCTATACCAAATATTGGTATATCATGGCAAAGCACCCATAACAAGGCAAGGCAGGCCGACGCGATAAAGTCGCGCCGCTGCGAAGCTGGCCTCCCGCGGCCTCAAACCAAAAGCGCAGGAACGGCTAGCGCTGGTAGCGGAAGACCTATACCGCAAGCCGCCTTCGTTTGAGAAACTCGTGGGTGATCTTGCGGGGTTCTATTCATGCCGCATCAATATTCAGCATCACCTGGTCTATCAAGTGCTCGATGACGAGCGAGTGGTGGAAGTTCTCAGGCCTGGAGCCACTATGAATAATGCATAACCAACGGCTGTTGCGGATGTATTAGCCTTCTCAACGGCACGGCCATTCATCCTTCCCTGCGCCTTTATCTGGCCAATGGCGTTCGTGAGCACAGCGTGCAGGCGATGGATTTGATGACGCCCATTGGCATGGGGCAGCGCGGGCTGATCGTGGCGCCGCCGGGGGCAGGGAAAACCAAGCTGTTGAAGCATATCTGCCAGGCCGTGGCGGCGGCGTATCCCGAGATCAAGCTGTATGCCCTGCTGATCGATGAGCGCCCGGAGGAAGTGACCGATTTCAAGCGCAGCGTGACCGCCGAGGTGCACGCTTCGTCGTCTGACGAGAGCTACGCCCACCATGCGCGCGTGGCCGATAACCTGCTGCAAACGGCGCGCAGGCAAGCCGGTGAGGGCCAGTAGCCTGCCCGGCGTGGCGACCAGAATATCCACCCCTTCGATCAAGCGCTCTTTTTGCGGCGCGGTATCCACACCGCCATACGCGGCCATCGAGGTGAGCTGGGTATGCCTGGCGTATTGCGCCACGCTGGCGTTGACCTCTACCGCCAGCTCGCGGGTGGGTACGAGGATCAGTGCACGGATGCGTTTACCGCGCAGCGGCTCTGCGGCTTTGCTGAATTTTTCCAGCAGCGGCAGCACAAAGGCCGCGGTTTTGCCCGTGCCTCCATCCCAACCAGGTATAATCCTGTCATGACGCTAAACGCACACGCATGTAGGGCGTTTTGTCTCCATTCCGAATGAACAGAGTCGTGGTCGATGATTAACACCAAAATTTACAAGGCGGTGTACGAGCTTGCCGAAAAGCTGATGAAGGCGGCTGCCAAAGATGACCGCGCCACTTTTGAAGCGCTGTATGCCGAGCTTGAGGCGATCTGCACCGAGCACGAGAATACCGGGAAAGACCACCCAGAGCAGTGGGAAACCCTGGCCGACTTCACCGAAGAGCTAGAAGACGCGCTGCCCATCTACCAAAAAGCGCTGGATAAGGCGGTAGCCAAGCAGTCGAACGACCACATTGCCTCGATTGGTTTTTCCATGGCGGCACTGCAAGTGGAGCTGGGCGACAACCAGGCGGCGATTGAACGCTTGCAGCAGGCCCAGGCCAGTGCCCACACTATTGAAGATAACGAACTTAAAGCAGAAATTGATGAGCTGCTGGCAACATTAACTACCGGTTAGGAACCTGATTTTGACCAACAACGATATTTTTCGCCGTATCCGCTACACCTTTGATTTAAAAGACAACACCATCGTCAAGATCTTCGCCCTGGCGGACGTGAGCGTGACCCAGGAGCAGGTGACGGCGTGGCTGAAAAAAGACGAGGACGACGCCTTCGTGACCATGAAGAACAAAGAGCTGGCGTCGTTTTTGAACGGTTTCATCAGCTTCAAACGCGGCAAGCGTGAAGGCCCGCAGCCTGCGCCAGAATCGCAGCTGAACAACAATATGGTGTTCCAGAAACTGCGTATCGCGCTGAACATGAAGGCAGAGGATATTTTAGAAGTGTTCGAGCAAGTGGGCTTGCCGCTTAGCGCACATGAGCTTAGCGCGTTTTTCCGCAAGCCCAGCCATAAGAACTACCGTGAGTGCAAAGATCAGATGCTGCGCAATTTCCTGATGGGCATTCAGCTTCAGCTGCGCCCGAACGATAAAGGCTAAGCGAGGCCCTCGCGCTTCACACACACGAAGATCGCATTGCCTGAGACGTTATCCCAGGGCGTGATGGTCTGGTAATCATGCTCAAACACGTGCACCTCGAAGGTAGGCTCCAGCAGGGCGATGAGTTCGCTAAAACTGACGGCCACCATGGGGTGCTCGTCGTACCACACCTTCGTTGTCTCCGCCGTGGTCTTTTCGATGCTCAGCCGCAGCGACTGCCGCTCCCCTTGGCCGCTGTAGTGCCACCCGGAGCGGAAAGTGAACCTATCCTCCGCCTGCTGGACCGTGTGCTTGACGAACAGCGCGTTGTCGATCCGCTGCTTATCCACCGCGTTGAAGCAGAACACGCCGCCCTCGTTCAAGGCGCGGTGGGCACTGGCGATGCAGTCGCCGAGCTTGTCCAGGCCATCGCTGTAGTGGATGGAGTAGAGAAAGCAGGTGATGAGATCCAGCGGTTCGTCGACCTCAAAGCTGCTCATATCCTGCAGTGAGAAGTGCGCCTCTGGGCAGCGTTGGGCGGCAATATCCAGCATCGGTTGGTTAATATCCAACCCGCTGCTGGTGTAGCCAGCATCCAGAAAATGACGCACGTGAGGGCCGGTGCCGCAGGCTAAGTCCAAATGGCGTTTGCCTTCATTACCAAAAATTTGGTGCAGGCGACGAATGGCGTGGCTTTGGGCCAGGTAGTCGATGTCGACGCACATCAAATCGTAGTAGCCAGACAGGTCGGTGTAGAGCGCGTTGACGGACATAGTGGCCTAATGGTGAGGGCTGACATAAATGAGGAGGCGCATAGTAAACGAGCGGTTGGAGTTTGAGAAGGCGTAGGAGTGGCTTGGCCAAGCGGCGATCAAGTTTGCACTCTTTCACAGCCTGGCTAGCGCTTTAGGGTTAATGTGATTAAAGAAATTGTGTGATGGTCCGATAACTACTAAAGTCGCACGACACATTCGATTGCCATACGAGGCTGCCATGCTAAAACCCTTTGCTCTCATTCTCTCTGCGTTGCTCCTGGCGATGACTTCTTATGTACAGGCGTCTACCACCGAGGCGGCGGAAGCGGCCGCGCTCGCTTGGCTGGAAGCGATCGATCAAGGTGAATATGAGCAGGCTTGGGAAAAGTCGTCGCCGCTGTTGAAGACGCCGCTTTCTCCCACCATGCTGCAGCGCGTGGTGACGCTGGCCCGCAACGATTTGGGCAGCGTCGAGTCGCGGCGGCGCATCCGCATGTCGCAGTACACCTCGATGCCTGGGGCGCCGCGCAACGACTACAAAGAGTTCGCTTTTAAAACCCAGTTCACGAATAACCAGCGCGTGGTCGAAGTCGTCACGCCACATCTGGAAGAGGGCACGTGGCGAGTGAGCGGCTACTACGTGCAGTAACGTGATTCGCGCCCATCAATAGCCGCCAACGTTGGCGGCTAGTGTGTTTTCTACACGATCAGCCCCGCCAGTGCCTGCATCCCCAGGACTAGCAGAAGCACCACACTGCCCAGCGCTAGGCTGGTCTTCAGCGCATGGCGTTTCCACATGCTTTCCACTCGGTGCCCAAAACGGTGTACCAGCCATGCTAGTCCGTAGTAACGCAGCCCGCGGGCGATGAGGGCGGCCAGGGCGAACAGCGCGATGGGGTAGCCCGAGAGCCCGGCGGTAATCATCGCGACCTGAAACGGAATCGGCAAAATGCCAATGGCGAGAATGGCTGCAAAGCCGTACTGGTCAAAGAAGCCTTGAAACGCCTGATAGCTCTGCTCCATCCCCATAAATTCGATAAACCACGTGCCGAGGGATTGGTAGAGCACCATGCCCACGCCGTAGCCGACGATGGACGCCGCTAAACAGCCCAGCGTGGTAACGGCGGCAATAGCCCAGATGCGCTGCCGGTTCACTGCCATTAGCGGGATTAATACCAGTTCAATGGGAATCGGCAGAATAATGGTTTCTAAAAAGGAGAGGGTGGCGAGCAGCCACAACATATTTTTCGAGCCGTTAATACGCTCAAACCACTGCTTCGTACGCGTTGATGTAAAGGCCATAGGAGCGCTACAGGGAAGGGTTAATACGGCGGTAAACAGCGGTTAATAAGCTATACACGCCAAACGCAAATAGCCCAACAGCCACAAACGCGAGCAGCCACTGGCCCAAGGCTTGGCCTCTTAACGTGCTGAACACTTCGGTCGTGCCGCCCGCTTGGTTAGGGTTGAACTGGTAAGCCGCTAGGATAAAGAAGCTGCCAACCATAACAAATACCAAGCCACGCACCGCTAAACCAAAGCGGCATACTGGGTAAGCCCAGCGCTGCACTTTGGCAGGCATTGAGAAGTGGCGGTCGAATTTTGCTTTCCAGCCTTTAATGGCATGGGCGATGCCCGCGCCAATCAGCGCAACGCCGACTGCGGCCACCAGCCAGCGCCCGAAGGGCTGCTGCATCAGCCAACTGGCCGCACTTTCAGAACCATCTCCTGAGCCGCTAGAGCCGCCGATATGAACCACAAGCTTGGCAGCAAAAAAGGCCAAGAACGTGTGCGTAACGGCGCTAACCAGCAAGCCCCCGCGAATCGCCAGCCCTTTAGTGCCGCTGCCGTGGTGATCAGTATCCTGAAGGGCTTGCAGCGTGCGCCATACGGCATAGCCCACTAACCCCAATGCAATAACGCCCAGCAGCACTTTGCCGAAGGGGGCGGTTAGTACGCTTTCAAGCGCGCCGCGGCTGCCTTCGGTTTGGCCGCCTTGGCCAAACGCCGCCAGTGCCGCTAATCCACCCACCAGCAGATATACCACGCCTCGCGATGCGTAGCCTAAGCGGGCGAGCAGTTTTACCGCATCCCGTTGGTTCGGGGGGGTACTGTCCATGATGTCCTCCTGACGTAAATGGCAATGGCGATCCTTCCGGCGGCCCATACTGTGGGTGTAGGGAGATAATGTCCAGCGTAGCGTTTATTGGGCATTTGGCGATAAAAGGGATGCAAACTGAGCAAGATTCGGGTGGGCCCTGGGGCCTTCGCTGGTTAAGCTTGAACTACTGTGAGCGTTATCCCTTAGCCTTACCCGTGAGATAGAAGCAATGAACGACTACGCCCGCATCGAAAAAGCCATGGCCTTTATGGTGGCCAACGCCACCCAGCAGCCGAGTTTGGAGACGGTGGCGGCGCAGGTGCATTTGAGCGCGTTCCATTTTCAGCGGCTGTTTTGCCGCTATGCAGGCGTTAGCCCCAAGCGCTTTTTGCAGGCGCTGACGCTGGCGCGGGGTAAACAGCTCATTGCCTCGGCGCAAAGCCTGGCCGATACCGCCCAGGCGCTGGGGCTAAGCGGTGGCTCGCGGCTTTACGATCATTTTGTGACACTGGAAGCGGTCACGCCTGGCGAGTTTAAGCGCCAAGGGGAGGGCGTGGAGATTGCTTACGGCATTCATCCCACGCCGTTTGGCGAAGTGTTGGTGGCAGCGACGCCAAGGGGTATTTGCCGAATGGGGTTTCTGGCCGCCACGCCCGAGGCAGAGATGCTGGCTCAGCTCGCCGCTGAGTGGCCGCGCAGTACCGTGCGCCACCGGCCAGAGGCGACCCGCTATGCCGTCGATGCGCTGTTCGAGCCAGGGAAAACGGCTGCGCCGGGGGCGCTGTCGCTACACGTACGCGGCACCAATTTTCAGCTGAACGTTTGGCGAGCGCTGCTGATGATTCCGGACGGGCAGCTTGCCAGTTACTCCCATATTGCCCAGGCGCTGGGGGCGCCGAAATCATCGCGGGCGGTGGGTAATGCAGTGGGGGCTAACCCGGTGGCGTTGTGGATTCCCTGCCATCGGGTGATTCAGCAAAGCGGCGCGCTAGGCGGCTACCGTTGGGGGCTAGATGTGAAACGCAAAGTGCAGGCCTGGGAAGCTGCCCAGTACGCTGAACAGTTGGAAAGCGCCCACGGCTAGTGCCCAAACACCGACCAGCCGGTGCGCTGCACGAACATCTCCAGCGCCCGGGTGCCCAGCAGGCTGTTGCCATAACGGTCCAGCCCTGGCGACCACACCGCCAACGAACCGCGCCCCGGCGCGATGGCTAAAATACCGCCACCCACGCCGCTTTTACCCGGCAAGCCCACGCGAAAGGCGAACTCCCCCGAGGCATCGTAGTGGCCGCACAGCATCATCAGCGAGTTGATCCGCCGTGCCCGCTGGGGTGACACCACCCGTAGGTTGCTAGGGCGGTTGACACCATCGGAAGCTAAAAACAGCCCCGCGTGGGCAAGCTGGTCGCTGCTCATGGCGATGGCGCACTGGTGAAAGTAGGTGCCGAGCACTTTATCGACATCGTGGCGCAGCCGCCCAAAGGCTTTCATAAAGTGGGCCAGCGATGCATTGCGGTCTTTGTGCTCCATTTCCGACGCGGCGACTTGATGATCAAAACAGATGCTGTTGTCGTCTGCGATGTAGCGCACAAAGCTCAAAATTTCGGCCAGAGTCTCTTTGGGTTCGTGGCCCATCATAATGGCATCCACCACCGCAATGGCCCCGGCATTGATGAACGGGTTGCGCGGTTTGCCGCCCTCATGCTCTAGCTGAACGATGGAGTTGAACGGGTCGCCGGAAGGCTCGCGGCCTACTTTTGACCACAGCCCATCGCCCCATTTGCCCAGCGCAATGGTCAAGGTAAACACCTTGGAAATACTCTGAATCGAGAAGGGCGTGGTCGCGCAGCCCGCCGAAAAGCGCTCGCCCTCTACCGTGGCTAGGCTAATGGCAAACTGGCTGGGGTCTACATGGGCAAGCTGAGGGATGTAATCAGCCATTTTGCCGCGCTCGGTTTCCTGGGCCAACTCGGCGGCAATATCGTTGAGTAACTCTTGCATCTCGGGCGTCGTCGTTTGGCAGCGGGAGCCGCTACCCTAGCGGAAAAAAGCTCAGCTGTCTGCCTGTTATCCGGCCCTTCCACGACACACCTTGTGAAGCCTGAGGGCGCACGATTTAATCAAAATGCGCGTCAAACCTCGGCCTTTTAGGCCGAGGCAGGATAGCGCGAGGCGCGCAGCGCCTCTTAGTTGACATGCTAGATTTACCACGTTAATTTTTAGCCATGACGACCGTACACCGTGCCTACCGCTATCGGTTTTATCCCACGTCCGAGCAAGCTGACCAGCTTGCCCGGACGTTTGGCTGTGTGCGCTATGTCTACAACCACTTCCTGCGCCAGCGCACCGATGCCTGGTTCGAGCGTCAAGAGCGCATGGGCTACAACGCCACCGCCAAAGCGCTCACCACCCTCAAGAAACAGCCGGACACGGCGTTTCTGGCCGAGGTGTCCAATGTCTGCTTGCAACAGTCGCTCCGGCATCTCGACCGCGCCTTCTCAAACTTCTTCAAAGGTCAGGCGCGGTATCCCACCTTCAAGAAAAAACAGCGCAAACAGTCGGCCACGTACATGGCCAACGGTTTTCGCTGGCGCGACGGCAAGCTGTGGCTGGCTAAGCACAAAGACCCACTCGATATCCGCTGGAGCCGGTATTTTTCCGGCACACCAAGCAGTATCACGGTGAGCTGCGATACCGCTGGCCGTTACCACGTCAGCTTTTTGGTGGAAGAAGCGGTCACGCCGCTGCCCGTGACACCCAAAATGGTCGGTATCGACCTGGGACTGACGCATCGCGTCATCACCAGTGACGGCGACAAAATCCCCAACCCGCGTTTTCTCCATCGTACCGAGCGCAAACTCGCACGGGTGCAACGCAACCTGTCGCGCAAACAGAAAGGCTCGCAAAACCGCGCCAAGGCGCGGCATCGAGTGGCGAAGGTGCATGCCAAGCTGGCCGACCAACGCCGCGACGCCACCCATAAACTCTCCACGCAGCTTATTCACGAGAACCAAGTCATTGCTGCCGAGAGTTTGCCGGTCAAGAACCTGCTGAAAAACCGCTCACTGGCCAAGGCCATTAGCGACGTGGGTTGGCACCAGCTTACCCAACAACTGGCGTACAAGGCCGAGCGGTACGGGCGCGATTTCGTCCAGATCGACAAGTGGTATCCCAGCTCAAAACGCTGTTTTCACTGTGGCCATATCACCGAGAAGATGCCGCTCAATGTCCGCACTTGGGATTGCCCACACTGTGGCACCCAAGGCATCGACCGCGATGTGAACGCTGCCCGCAACATTTTGCAATCGGGCAAAGCCATTCTGGCTGGTGCTGACAAGCTCCGTCAGCATGAAAAGACGACTACCGTGGGGCTCACGGGAGGTTAAGCCTGTGGAGCTTGTGTAAGACCTGAGGTGCCATCACCAAGGGCAACGGGCTGTGAAGCAGGAACCCGGAAGGCAACAACCGGGAATCCCCTTCCTTTCCGCCGCAGGCGGCAGCTTCCTAAGAAGCTGAGGAAGGGGAGGAGGTCAAGGACGGATATTCAGCAACTGCGTAGGTCGAGAAGACGCCATGACCACACTGATGATTCAAGGCACCACCTCGGATGCGGGCAAAAGCACCGTGGTGGCGGGGCTTTGCCGAGTTCTCAAGCGCCGGGGTCTCTCGGTGGCCCCGTTCAAACCACAAAACATGGCGCTAAACAGTGCGGTGACCAGCGATGGTGGCGAGATTGGCCGCTCCACCGCGCTACAGGCCCAAGCGGCCGGCGTCCTTCCCCATAGCGATATGAACCCGGTACTGCTAAAGCCAGAAACCGACCGGGGTGCCCAGGTGATTCTGCGTGGTAAGGTGTACGGCCATATGGACGCGCTGGACTACCACGCCTTCAAACGCACCGCCCAAGAGAGCGTGATGGCAGCGTGGCAAGCGTTAGAGCAGCGCTATGATGTGATTATTGCCGAAGGCGCAGGCAGCCCGGCGGAAATCAACCTGCGCAAAGGGGATATTGCCAATATGGGCTTTGCCGAAGCCGCGGACTGCCCGGTGCTGCTGGTGGGCGATATTGACCGCGGCGGCGTGTTTGCTCAATTGGTTGGCACGCTGGCGCTACTGAGTGACAGCGAACAGGCCCGCACCAAAGGCTTTATTATCAACCGTTTTCGGGGCGATATTGCGCTGCTGGAGCCAGGGCTAGAGTGGTTGGAAGCGCGCACCCAAAAGCCGGTGCTGGGCACGCTGCCGTATCTACAAGGGCTGCTGCTGGATGCCGAAGATAGCATCGGCACCGTGCAGGCGGAGAAAGAGAGCCAAACGCTCAAGGTTATCGTTCCTGCACTGCCGCGCATCAGTAACCATACCGATTTCGATCCGCTTCGCCTGCATCCGCAGGTATCGCTTAGCTTTATCGGCCCCGATCAGCCCATTCCCTGCGCTGATGTGATCGTACTTCCCGGCAGTAAAAGCACCGCTAGCGACTTAGCCTGGTTAAAGCGCCAAGGTTGGGACGCCGCGATGACTCGCCACCTGCGCTATGGCGGCAAAGTGCTGGGCATTTGCGGCGGCTTTCAAATGCTGGGGGAGTGGGTGGATGACCCCGACGGGCTAGAGGGCACGCCCGGGAAAGTCGCCGGGTTGGGTCTGTTACCGCTGACGACACGCATGGTGGCGGGCAAGCAGCTTCGCAACGTGAGCGGCATGTTGGTGGGGGAAGAAGCAAAGGTAAAGGGATACGAGATCCATAACGGCGTTAGCAAAGGCTCCGCTCTGGACAATCCGCTATTCGATCTCGGTACCCACTTGGATGGGGCCATCAGCGAGGACGGCCAAGTGATGGGCACTTACCTACACGGCCTGTTTGATCATCCAGACGCCTGCCAAGCGCTACTCACGAAGCTTGGCCTAGCCAAGGCAGGCAGCGTAGATTACAACGCCCACCGCGAACAAGCCTTGGAGCGCTTGGCCGATACGCTAGAAGCACATCTGGATATTGACGCGATCCTGGCGTTAGTCAAATCTTAACGGAGGCTATTCCGCTGCAGTGTCTTTCGATGGACGTTTCGCCATCAAGGTAATTTCTACCGAACTGCCACCGCAAATGTGGGGTGATTCAGTACAAGTGCGCGCTGGGTAGCGCCCTGGCTCAAAAAATTCGGCGTAGATGCTGTCTAGCGCATTGATCTGTTTTAGGTCAGTGAGGTGAACATCCACGCGAACCACATCCGCCAGACTGCCACCTTCTTGCTCTAGCATGCGCGCGAGTTCGCGCATCACTAGGCGGGTCTCCTCTTTAACATCGCCTCGCGCCGCTTCCCCGTTGGAAAGATCGGCCACCGTCAGGCCAGAAATAAACATATAGTGGTCGTCAACTACCATATGGCTACCCGGGAAACTGGGTTTTGGCAGGGTAGGGTCGTTGATGAACTGTGTCATGTGCTCTCCTTGGCAATGAGACTCAAATAAAGCAGCCTTGAACGTTATGACTTGCGGCTTGCAGAGTCGTTCAATTTGCCTGAATGATCAAAAAATCAGTGGCTGACGCAAATACTCTGCCAAAAAATCGATGAGTAGCCGCACCCTGATAGGTGTGTACTGGCTATATGGATACACCGCATAAATATCGGCATTTGGTAAAGCGTAATCAGGCAATAAGCGAATCAACTTGCCGGTTTTGACATGTTTCACCACGTCCCACTCTGCACGTACCGTGACACCCAGGCCTTGTAGCGTCCAGTGTAAAACGGTTTCACCATCATTGGCGCTTAGCGAGCCAGCTACTTTAACGTGGTGATGCTCATTCTCTTTGATAAATGTCCAATTACCGTAGGTATCATCGTTTTGGCGCAGAAACAGACAGTTATGGTGAGATAGTTCACGAGGATGCGCGGGCGTTCCTGCTTTTTTTAAATAGCGTGGTGCTGCGCATAGCCAGCGTTGATGAGTCACTAGCTTGCGTGCATGTAGCGTGGAGTCAGGCAAGTTGCCAAAACGAATACACACATCAAACGAGCGCTCAATAAGATTGACTGGGTGATCGGTTAGGTAAAGTTGGCAGTCAATTTGAGGATATTCTCGGACAAACTGAGATATTGCGTCTGCTATATACTTTCGTCCAAAACCAAACGGAGCGTTAATCCGTATGGTCCCTTCTGCGCCAGTGCTCTGCTGGCGAATGGCACGCCGCATTGTGTCCATTTCGCGGCTAATTTTCTGTGCATATTCAAGATATAGCTGACCACTACTGGTGAGACTCATTGCTCTTGTGGAGCGAATAACTAGCTGACAACCCATGTTTTTTTCAATTTGAGCTAGTCGTTTACTAGCTGCCGCCGAAGAAATATCCAGCGCTTTCGCAGCGTTTGAAATACTGCCTTCAGCGCATAGCAAAATAAAAAAATCGAGTTCGGATACGCTACTCATTGTTAACTCTCAGGTTAAAACTAAATTAACTCTGAGTTTATTGCTGATGTCTGATGATGTCACCTAGGATGCGTTCAGGTTCACACAATAAGCCCTTAACAAGTAGGAGCATCTCATGCGAACACATAACGTTGCAGTCATTCCTGGTGATGGTATTGGTACAGAAGTAATTGGCGCTGGCAAAAAAGTGCTTGAAGCGCTGGCGAAGAAGAACGGTGATTTTACCTTTAATTTTGAGGAGTTTGATTGGAGCTCCCAGCGGTACCTGGATCAAGGCCAGTACATTCCTGAAGGTGGCCTTGAAAAATTAGCGACGTTTGATGCCATTTATTTTGGCGCGGTAGGCAGCCAGCAAGTACCCGACCATATTTCACTTTGGGAACTGCGGTTAGCCATTTGTCAGGGGTTTGACCAATACGCCAATGTGCGTCCTGCTCGCGTTTTACCAGGCGTCAACAGCCGGTTGCAGCATGCCGATAAGATTGACTGGGTCATCATTCGTGAGAATAGCGAAGGGGAGTATTCAGGCAACGGTGGGCGCGTTCATCGTGGTTTACCGGACGAAGTAGCGACAGAAGTGTCGATTTTCTCTCGCAAAGGTATCGAGCGTATCCACCGCTTTGCCTTCGAGATGGCCCAAAGTCGGCCCCGTAAGCAGCTTACTCTGGTTACTAAATCCAATGCTCAACGTCACGGTATGGTGCTGTGGGATGAAATCTTTTTTGAAGTGGCCAAAGAGTATCCCGATGTTTCCATTGACCGTGAGTTGGTGGATGCGGTGACTACGCGCATGGTGCTGAAACCTGAAACGCTTGACGTGGTGGTAGCGACTAATTTGCATGCCGATATTCTCTCCGATTTAGCCGCTGCGCTTTCAGGCAGCTTAGGGATTGCTCCTACGGCAAACCTCAATCCAGAACGTCAGTTCCCCTCGATGTTTGAGCCCATCCACGGCTCTGCCTTTGATATTGCGGGGCAGGGCATAGCCAACCCTGTGGGTTCTTTCTGGACCGCGGTCATGATGCTGGAGCATCTGGGCGAACAGTTAGCCGCTGAGCGTCTTATGGCAGCCATTGAGCGTCTAACGGCTTCAGGATTACAGACCAAGGATCTTGGAGGTACGGCTACTACCCACGATGTCACTCTCGCTATTTGTTCTGATATTGAAAGCCAGGCGTAAGCAATCGTCATGAACATTTTGATAGCGCCAGATAGCTATAAAGGATCGCTTAGCGCGACTGAAGCCGCTGCAGCCATGGCGCGTGGTTTCAAGCGCGGCTGCCCCGATGCTCAGATTACTCAATGCCCGCTTGCTGATGGTGGAGAAGGAACATTGGATGTTCTGTTAGTCAGCGGTTATGCCACGCGGCAAACGCGTTCTGTCATTGACGCATATGGTCGTGAGCATCAGGCGGCGTGGGGGTGGGATGAGCAGAATGCGACGGCATTTATAGAACTGGCGCAGGCAAGTGGGTTATGTGCTGATATGGCGAGCAAGCCAGGTGCTGTGGAGCGTGCTAGCACCTTTGGCGTTGGCCAGCTTATCCGCGAAGCGCTGGACAAACAGGTTCAGCATATTGTGCTGACGTTAGGAGGAAGCGCTACCAACGACGCCGGTGCAGGCATGTTAACGGCCTTAGGCGCACAGCTTCTGGATGCAGAGGGCCACTGCCTGCCTTTAGGAGCCGCCGCACTGGAAAGGGTTCAGCGCGTGGCGCTGGATGCGCTAGATCCTAGGCTTGCCAGCGTGTCATTTACTGCTGCGGTGGATGTTAGTAACCCTTTGCTCGGTCAAAACGGGGCCACCGCGATTTTTGGTCCACAAAAAGGAGTCGCAGCTGGCTCGGTCACAAGGTTGGATCGCGCATTAGCGAACTTTGCACGGTGTCTTTGTCTGGCGCTGGATAAGCCATTGGTCGATTTTCCTGGTGCGGGCGCGGCCGGGGGAATGGGCTTTGTCGCCCAGGTTGCGCTGAATGCTGAGCTAACGCCCGGTATCGAGCTTGTGATGAAGCACAGCCAATTTGCTCTCCTTTTAAACGAGTGCGATTGGGTGGTGACGGGAGAAGGGCAGTTAGACGGGCAGAGCCTTGCAGGGAAAACGCCTATCGGCGTCTCTAAAGCAGCGGCTATTCAGGGCGTGCCCGTTGTGGTGCTGGCAGGCGGTTTGGGTACTGGCTGGCAGAACGCCTATCAAATGGGTGTCACCGCTGCGTTTTCACTGGTAGACGGCCCTGTCTTACTTGCCGATGCCATCGCCCAGAGCGCCAAGCTGATTGAAGATCGCTGTGAATCGTTGGCGCGCTTAATGAAGGTGAATCACTTAAGCAACCTACCCTAGGAGGTGTTTTCTCACGCTAACTCATGATGGCTTGATTCTTCTCTATTTAACGAACGCAGCATTCATAGCAACAGTGACAACAACAATATTGATGGAGTATTCCTATGAAAACGTTCACAACACTTTTTACAAGTGCACTATTCACCGCCGTTGCGGGCAGCACCCTCGCCGATGACCGTAGCGACTGGCCGAATAGTCTCACTATTGGTACCGGTAGCCAAGGTGCGACCTATTACATCTATGGCTCGGGTTGGGGAAATATAGCCAGCGAAGCTACTGGCGCCAATTTCGGAGCAGAGGTTACCGGTGGGCCAGTCCAAAACGCCACACTAGTGCAAATGGGTGAACACGAGTTCGGGATGGTGACCATGGGGCCTGCTTACCAAGCTTGGGTTGGTGAAAGTGCCCTGGCTCCAGGTGTCGAGCACACTGACATTCGTGCAGTATTTCCGATGTACCAGACAGCCTTACAGGTCATTGCTCTGGAAAGCTCCGGGATTGAGTCCATCGCTGATTTAGATGGCAAAACGGTGGGGATTGGCCCTGCTGGCGGAACCGGAGATCTGTATTATCCCCAGCTGTTCGATGCACTAGGTTTGGACGTCGAGACACGTAATGCCGGAGCAGCCGATCAAGCGGGGCAGGTACAGGATGGATTGCTAGATGCGTTTGCCTTTGCTTCTGGCATGCCGGTGTCTGCATTTAGTCAGTTAGAAGCCCAAGCTGATGTCAATATTTTCTCGTTTTCCCCCGATGAAATCGCCGTGTTTGCAGAACAGTTCCCTGAGCTGTCTGCTTCCGTGATACCTGCCTCTGTTTATAGCAGCTTAGAAGAGGATACCTCCGCGGTGTCGTTATGGAACGTTGCTATTACGCACAAAGACATGCCTGAATCGTTGGTATACGAAGTGACGAAGGCGGTGATGGAGAATAACGACCGGATGATGCAAGTACATGGCGCTGCTATTGAAACGCTACCTGAGAACGCTAAGCACAACGCTTTTATTCCCTGGCATTCGGGAGCTGTCCGCTGGTTTGAAGAAAATGGCGTAGAGATTGATGACGATTTGAAAGGTTAATTAAAACGGCATATTGCGTGCGGGTATAACCCGCATGCCTTCATCCCCAGGCTCAGTCGGCCTAGAAGGTAGGACAGCATGAGTAACCATACTCCAGAAGTGCAGCCCATCATCCGCACCGATAGTGTGTCGGATGTGCCCGTTGCCCATAACGAACGGCTGCTGTCCGGGATGACCGGCAGCATTATTTTCCTTGCGTGTGTTTTGTTTACCTCAATGCATTTATATGCCTTGAATGTATCGCCCATCGAGACTTGGATATTTCGGATACTTCATGTTGCTGGGGGCTTGGTAGTGGGGTTTGCTTTAACCGCCGCCGTGACGCTTGAACGTGACACCCATGTCCATCGACGTTCAGCCACTGAGTGGCTAGCGTTAGCTATCAGTGGTACTGCTCTTGGTTACGCAGCGCTATGCATGGTATATGCCTGGTGGTTGCGAGATATGCAGGAAGTTGCGTCAGTGACCGCGCCCTTATATCAGCTTAGTTGGGCATTAGTCATCGCGACGGCATGCGCAATTCTCAGTAGTTGGACGTGGCGCAGTGATGATAAATATATTCACTGGGCTGATTGGATGTTGATGGTGGCTTCTATTTTGGTCGCTGCTTACTTAATCTTTGTTATTGATCGCTGGCGTATGGTGGCAGGTATGCCACTAGTGGGCCAAACGGAACTGCTTGTGTCCGTTGTTGGTGTTGCGTTGATTATGGAGTTAACGCGTCGTGTAGCGGGGCTAGCATTGATTGTCATCACCGGGGTGTTTTTGGTGTATGCGTTTGCTGGACCGTTACTGCCTGGCATTCTTGAGCATCAGGGCTATGGCGCACCGCGCTTCTTTTCCTATCTCTATACCGACAATGGGATTCTTGGCCCTACAACGGCGGTGTCATCGACGTATATCATTCTATTCATTACCTTTGCCGCATTTTTACAAGCGTCTAAAGTGGGTGACTACTTTGTCAATTTTGCATTTGCTGCCGCGGGGCGCTCCCGTGGTGGGCCTGCCAAAGTAGCCGTCTTTGCGTCTGGTTTAATGGGCATGATCAACGGTACATCTGCTGGCAATGTGGTGGCCACAGGTTCGCTAACGATTCCGCTTATGAAGCGAGTAGGCTACCACCCGCGCAGCGCAGGGGGGATTGAAGCGGCTGCTTCTACTGGTGGTCAAATCGTACCGCCCATTATGGGCGCTGGTGCCTTTATCATGGCTGAGATTACCGGTATTCCTTATACCGATATCGCCATTGCCGCTTTAATCCCTGCCGGGCTTTATTTTCTATCTATTTATTTGATGGTGGATCTGGAGGCCCGTCGAGATGGCATGCAGGGCTTGGCAAAAGCCCAACTGCCTGTTTTTAAAGATATGGTGAAGCAGGTCTACCTATTTTTACCTATCATCATTCTGGTTGGCACGCTTTTCATGGGCTACTCCGTCATTCGTGCGGGCACGCTGGCCATGATCAGTGCAGCGGTAGTTTCCTGGTTCACTCCTCACTGGATGGGACCTAAAGCCTTGCTTAATGCGCTCTCCTTGGGTGCCCGTATGGCGGTTCCATTGATTGCCGTATGTGCCTGTGCGGGCATTATTGTAGGGGTGATCTCATTAACGGGCGTTGGCGCGCGGTTTGCTTCAATGCTGCTAGGCATTGCTGATGCTAGCCACTTTCTAGCGCTCTTTTTCGCTATGTGTATTTCTATTTTGTTGGGAATGGGCATGCCTACGACAGCCGCCTATGCCGTCGCGGCTTCCGTGGTAGCCCCCGGATTGCAGCAAATTGGTATTCCGCCGCTGGTGGCCCATTTCTTTGTTTTTTATTATGCCGTGCTCTCTGCGATTACCCCGCCAGTGGCCTTGGCAGGCTATGCAGCCTCTGCCATTGCCAATACGGACCCTCTTAAAACGGCCATGACGTCGTTCAAGTTCGGGCTATCTGCGTTTATCGTTCCGTTTATGTTCTTTTATAGTCCTGCACTGTTGATGGAGGGTCACTGGTGGGAAATCCTCCGGGTAGTGATCACTGCGAGCATTGGGATTTACCTGCTGGCGGCGGCGGTACAAGGCTACTTTATGAGCGGACGCGCGAATGTTTTGCAGCGCCTGATTCTTCTATTAGCAGCACTGGCGATGATCGCCGGTGGCTGGATGACGGATCTATTGGGTATTGGGTTAGGAAGTATCGTATTGACAACGCAGCTTGTCGCCTCCCGTTCAATGGCGAAATCTCCCAGTTAAACTGGTGTCTCCACGCGCTTTGCTCTACGCTGGCGGGCTTTCATAACCCGTCAGCGCTTGTCGCTACGAAACATGGCGGGGTGAACGAACGTAACGAGAGAGCGTCATGAAGGTAGTCCATGTAAGTCAGAGTGAGCCGCGTGATGCGTGTTTGGCCAAGCTGTGTGCTGAGGTGTATGGCCAGCAGGCAGGCCCAACGCCGCTGGTAGTGTTTACCGGTACTAAAAATGTACTGTTTGCCCAAGAAGGCGCACGCCTTTTGGCGGGTGTAGACGGTGCTGGAAAGCCGCTGGCGCTAGCCCTGCTGGTGCTGGATGAAGCGGGCGAGGGCATGACCGTGACTCACGCCTGCGAGTTTGCAAAAGGTGCAAAAGCTCGTTTGTTGAGCGAGCTCAGTCTGAAGGCTCCGCTGCGCATCGATGCGCAGGATGAAAAAGAGAAAGCGTTCTATCAGAAGTGCGGCTTCAAACGCTGGTTCGCGGCGGATAATGGCCAGCATATTGGGCTGTCGGCGCGCCATCCTGCCAAGAGCCTTGAGGCGCTATCGCCCACGTTAGCACTGGATGAAGCACTGATTTTGCGTCGCTTTAAACACGATGCGGCTGCGTTTGCTCAGGCTAAAGAGGCATTTTTAACCGGGATCAATAATGTGCCTGCGACGCTTTAAGGCAACGCGACGTTCCATTATTCGCGACTAGCTTGCACGCTGTTGTCATGTTCTCAATAGCGTGGCTAGGGCACGTGATCAGGGAGTAAAACGCTATCGTTTGTCGAAGGTTTGGAATACCCCACCCAAGCAACGGCGTTGGGTGGGCAAACGCTACTTCGCCAATTCGCGCATAGCGGTTTCCAGCCCTTCCAGCGTCATCGGATACATACGCTCGTCGATGAGCTCGCGAATGAGCGTGGTCGAGTAGGTGTATTCCCAAGTGCGGGGAGGCATTGGGTTAAGCCAGGCTAAACGGGGGAATTTCTCGGTCAAGCGTTTGAGCCACACGCCGCCGGCTTCATCATTGAAATGTTCGACGCTACCGCCAGGATGGGTGACCTCATAAGGCGACATGGCGGCGTCGCCGACGATGACCACCTGGTAGTCCGCGCCGTAGGTGTGCAGTACGTCCATGGTAGGGATACGCTCGTTGCCACGGCGCAGGTTGTTTTTCCAGACGCCTTCGTAGAGGCAGTTATGGAAGTAGTAGTGCTCTAGGTGCTTGAACTCGGAGCGTGCCGCAGAAAAGAGCTCTTCGCAGACGCGAATGTGGTCATCCATGGAGCCGCCCACGTCCAGAAACAGCAGCACCTTGACCGCATTGTGGCGCTCCGGGCGCATCTGGATATTGAGCAGCCCGGCATCGCGGGCGGTTTCGCGAATGGTACCGTCCACATCGAACTCGTCCCGAGCGCCCTGGCGGGCGAATTTGCGCAGCCGCCGCAGGGCCATTTTGATGTTGCGGGTGCCCAGCTCCAGCGAGTCGTCGTAATCGCGAAAGCGTCGCTCGTCCCATACTTTGGTGGCGCGGCGGTGGCGGGAACCATCTTGCCCAATACGAATGCCTTCCGGGTTGTAGCCGTAGGCCCCAAACGGGCTGGTGCCGCCGGTGCCAATCCATTTATTGCCGCCTGCGTGGCGTTCTTTCTGCTCCTCCAAACGTTTTTTGAACGTCTTGATGAGCTCTTCGAGCCCGCCTAGCGATTCGATCTTGGCCTTCTCCTCGTCGGTGAGCTGTTTCTCGAATTCGCGGCGCAGCCACTCATCGGGAATCAGTGCTTCGATGGCGGCGTCCATGTCCTCGATACCCTTGAACCAGGCGGCAAAAGCGCGATCGAAGCGGTCAAAGTGGCGCTCATCCTTCACCATCACCGTACGCGCGACCTGATAGAACGCCTCCATATCGGCAAACACCACGCCGCGCTCCACCACGGCGTGAAGATCTAGCAGCTCCCGCAGTGAAACAGGTACGCCCGCGCGTTTGAGGGTTTCAAATAAGCCGATAAACATGGCTTAGCGCCCGCTGTTCTTCTGGCGACGCATCATAAAGGCCAAGCGTTCAAGCAGGTGGGTATCCTGCTCGTTCTTGACCAGCGCACCGGCCATGGGCGGCAGCGCTTTGGCGGGGTCGCGATGGTAAAGCGCTTCTTGTGCCAGCTCGTCGGCCATCAGCAGTTTGAGCCAATCGACCAGCTCTGAGGTGGAGGGCTTTTTCTTGAGCCCTGGGGCGCTACGCAGATCAAAAAAGACTTCCAGCGCTTCGCTGACCAGCTTAGGAGCAATGTTCGGGAAGTGAACATCCACAATCGCCTGCATGGTTTCGCGGTCGGGGAATTCGATATAGTGGAAAAAGCAGCGGCGCAGAAAGGCATCCGGCAGCTCTTTTTCGTTGTTGGAGGTGATGACAATGATCGGGCGCTTTTCGGCACGGATGGTTTCACCAGTTTCGTAGACGTGAAACTCCATACGGTCCAGCTCTTGGAGCAGGTCGTTGGGGAATTCGATATCTGCCTTGTCGATTTCATCAATCAGCAGGACCACCCGCTCATCAGCGGTAAAGGCTTCCCACAGTTTGCCGGGCTTGATGTAGTTAGCGACGTTCTCAACACCTTCTACACCTAGCTGTGAATCCCGCAGGCGGCTCACCGCATCGTACTCATACAGCCCTTGAGCGGCTTTAGTACTGGATTTGATGTGCCAAGTGATCAGCTTGGTGCCGAGGGATTCTGCCAGCTCTTCTGCTAATAAGGTTTTGCCGGTGCCTGGCTCGCCTTTGATCAGCAGCGGGCGCTCAAGTACCACGGCAGCATTCACCGCCTGTTTAAGCGCATTGGTTGCGATATACGAAGAAGTGGAATCAAACGCCATAGTGGGCCTCGGCTTATTGGAAGCGTGGTGAATATCAGATTCAAACAAGTGTACGTGAGGCTGGTCGCCCAGGCCAAGCGCCGTCCGCTGTCAGGCCTTATTCGGCGGCACGATGCCTTGGCGCTGCATTTGCCGATACACCGTTGGCCGTGAAACCCCCAGCTCGCGTGCCACGGCGCTAATGTTCCATTGGTGTTGCTGCAGCCGTGTCACAAGGTGGCAATCAGTGGCCTCGCTTTCAGGTGCGGTTATAGCAGGTGTACGAGTAATGCGTTGGCTAAGGCACTGTTCGGGTAGGTCGTAAACGGTGATTTCGTCGCTCTCGGCGGTGGCGAGTGCAAACGCCAGGGCGTTTTTCAACTGACGAATATTGCCGGGCCAGGCGTAGGCAAGTAGGGCGCTGATGGCGTCGGCCCGCAGCCTAGGGGCGGAGCTTCCGCCGCGTTCGCCCACCACATCGCTGAATACTTGGCGAATCACGTAGAGCTTGTCGGCGCGTTCGCGCAGCGGTGGTAAGCGCAGTTGGGCACCGTTCAGGCGGTAGTAGAGGTCTTCACGAAACTCTCCCTGCGCAATCATGGTATCGATGTGGCGGTGGGTAGCGGTGATCACCCGGATATCGACTTTTTCGGGTTTGTTTGCCCCTAGCGGCATCACTTCCCGCTCGGCGAGTACGCGCAGCAGGCGGGTTTGTAGCGCCAGTGGCATATCGCCGATCTCGTCTAAAAACAGCGTGCCGCCATGGGCCTGAGGGATCAGCCCGCGCATACCTTTTGCTCGCCCGCCGGTAAACGCGCCGGGCTCGTAGCCGAATAGCTCACTCTCGATCAGCGCTTCGGGAATCGCCGCACAGTTCACCGCAATAAAGGGGCCATTGGCGCGGTTGCCGCTATCGTGCAGCGCACGGGCGACTACTTCTTTGCCGGTACCGGTTTCACCACTGATCAGCACGTTGACACTGGCTTCGTTACGCAGCCGTTCGGCCAATTTCTGCACTTTACGTATAGCGGGGTCGTCGGCCCCCAGCCGTTCTAGCGCTGTTGGCAACGAGGAGGCGGGCTTTCCGAGTGGTGCGATGCGCGGCCTGCGCGGCTCAAGCAGGCTAATAAAGTAGATGGCGTTGCTGGCGCGGGCGCGAAACGCCCTGAGCTGGTCGTTGGTCGCGCTGTTGATACTCAGCACATCGGCAATTTCGCACTCAAACAGTTCGCTGAGCATCGGTGCGTGTTGAGCAGACCACGGCGGCCAGCGCTGTTGGTGCGCACTGATCAGCTCGCGGCCCACGGCGTTGGCGGCAATCACTTGGCCGTTCTCTTCTATCGCGATCAGCCCACGCCCATTGACGTGGACGAACTCCCGCGAGGTATCCAGGCGCACCATCAAGCAGTCGCGGTAGCGCTGCAGAAAGTAGGCGTCTTCGATCATGCGGGCGTAGAGCGTCACCAGCGAGAGGCTGAAGTTCTGGCTCTCATGCTGGGTGGGCGATTGCAGCGCAGAGATATCCAGCACGGCCATCACGTTGCCTTGTGGGTCGGCGATGGGGGCGGCGGTGCAGGTCAGCGAAATATGCGTGGCGTCGAAGTGCTCCTGGTGGTGGCAAATGATCGCTTGGCGGTCGTGCAGGCAGGTACCTACGGCGCAGGTACCCGCGAAGCGCTCGTCCCAGTCGGCGCCTAAATAGAGGCCCGCTTTGCGTAGCTGCTGGTCCTGGCTGGGGTTGCCGCGAAACTCGACGGTGATGCCCCGGTGGTCGGTGAGCAGCAGCACGTAGCCGAGCTGGGCGATTTGCCCGTAGAGCTGCTCGACCCCGGCGCGGGCGACGTGCAGCAGCTCATCGACGGATTCTCGGTGCTCGATCAAGGTTTGCTGGGGCACCACCCGGGCAGGGCGTGGCTGCGTGGGGTCGAGTTGGTACTCGTTGAGGCAACGTAGCCAAGAACGACGGATGGTGGCCTGTGCCGGTAGCTGTGGCGCATCCAGTCCTTCGCCGAGCTGAAAGATGTGCTCGATATGCTGGCGCTGCACAGAGGCCAAGCGTGTCGGTGGTAGTGATGGCGTCGGCATGGCGAATCCATACAGAATTATTGTTGTACCTCCAGACTATGCGCTTTGTCGTGGGTGTCAACGAGGCTGTGTTACGCCGTTAGTCGTGCGTTACACCTGTAACGTTAGCTGTACACGAGGTGTGACAAGTGTACAGGTGGTGCGTTGGTGGATAGCAATGCGAAAATGTTTTTTGTTTAAATTTTTCAATTGTTTATTGATTATTTTTCACATTTGGCACGGCGGATGCTTAGGGTTGAGTGTCTTATCGACAGTTCAACAATAACAACGACCTTGGAGTACCCGCGATGACTCACACAGAAGTAAGAACCCCAACCCACGCCACCAGCACCGTCAACGCATGGCTACAGGAGTTTGATGAAGCGCTCCAGGCGCGCGATATCCAACGCGTGCTGACGCTATTCAATGACGAATGCTACTGGCGCGACTTTCTGGCGTTTACCTGGAATCTAAAAACCTGCGAAGGCAAGGAAGAGATCCAAGCCATGCTCGATGCCACGCTGGCCAATACCCAGCCTACCCAGTGGCAGCTCGACGGGGAGGCCAGCGAAAACGGCGATACCATCGAGGCGTGGTTCACCTTCAAAACGGCCATTGCCAGCGGCAAAGGCTACCTGCGTTTGAAGAACGGCAAGTGTTGGACACTGCTCACTACCATGCAGGCGTTGAACGACTTCCCCGAACCGCGCAACCACCACCGCCCTAAAGGGGCCGAACATGGTGCCAACAAACAGCGTGAAACTTGGCTGGAAGCCCGTGAACGTGAGGAAGCCGAGCTTGGTTACACGCGCCAGCCCTACTGCGTGATCATTGGCGGTGGCCAGGGCGGTATTGGCCTGGGGGCTCGGCTAAAGCAAATGGGCGTGCCCACCATCATCATCGAGCGCAACGAGCGTGCAGGGGATTCCTGGCGCAAGCGCTATAAATCCCTCTGCCTGCACGACCCGGTATGGTACGACCACCTGCCCTACATTCCTTTCCCGGAGAACTGGCCGGTGTTTGCCCCGAAAGACAAAGTGGGCGATTGGCTGGAAATGTACACAAAGGTGATGGAGCTCAATTATTGGAGTTCCACGACCTGCGACAATGCACGCTTCGATGAAGCCGCAGGCGAGTGGATCGTGAACGTGAAGCGCAACGGTGAAGAGATTACGCTACGCCCTAAACAGCTGGTGATGGCTACCGGGATGTCCGGTATGCCTAACGTACCCAAGTTTGCAGGCGCGGAAAGCTTCAAAGGCGAGCAGCAGCACTCCAGCCAGCACCCAGGGCCGGATGCTTACGCGGGCAAAAAGTGCGTGATCGTGGGCTCGAATAACTCGGCTCACGATATTGCCGCAGCGCTCTGGGAGCACGATGCCGATGTCACCATGCTCCAGCGCTCCTCGACCCATATCGTTAAGTCGGATTCATTGATGGAAGAAGTGCTGGGGCCGCTCTACTCGGAAGAGGCGGTAGCTGGCGGGTTGACCCACGAAAAAGCCGACCTGCTGTTTGCCTCCATTCCTTACAAAGTGCTGCCTGACTTCCAGCGCCCGGCGTTTGAGGCGATTAAACAGCGCGACGCTGAGTTTTACCAAAAACTCGAAGACGCGGGCTTTATGCTCGATTTCGGTGACGATGAGTCTGGCCTGTTTTTGAAATACCTGCGCCGTGGCTCGGGTTACTACATCGATGTGGGGGCCTGCGATCTGGTCGCCAATGGCGATATTAAGCTGCGCAGCGGTGTGGGTATCGAGCGGATCAATCCGCGCTCGATCACGCTCACCGACGGCAGCGAATTGGACGCTGATCTGATCGTCTACGCCACCGGCTATGGCTCGATGAATGGGTGGGCGGCTCGACTGATTTCTCAAGAGGTAGCGGACAAGGTGGGCAAATGTTGGGGATTAGGCTCTGACACCACCAAAGACCCCGGCCCGTGGGAAGGCGAGCTGCGCAATATGTGGAAGCCCACCCAACAAGAGGCGCTGTGGTTCCACGGTGGCAACCTGCATCAGTCCCGGCACTACTCGCACTATTTGGCGCTGCAGTTGAAGGCGCGTATGGAAGGACTAGATACCCCCGTCTATGGGCTGCAGCCGGTTCACCATGTGTCTTGATAGGAAGAGCTAGTCATGAGTCAAACCAATATGCAAGCAGCGGTGTGGTATGCGGCCAGGGATCTTCGCGTGGAGCAGGTGCCTGTGCCAACCATTAACGACCCTCACTCGGTGAAGGTGAAAGTGGCCGCCTGTGGGATTTGCGGCAGCGATTTGCATGAATACGCCGCCGGGCCGATTTTCATCCCGGTAGACAAGCCGCACCCCATTAGCGGCGAACAGGCGCCGATCATCATGGGCCATGAGTTTGCGGGGGAAGTGGTGGAGGTCGGTGAAAAAGTCACCCGCGTGAAGGTGGGGGATCGCGTCGCCATCGAGCCGATCCTGTCGCCCAACAAGGATGGCGCTTACCAGATGGAGCGCTACAACCTGACGCCGCTGCTCGGCTTCCACGGCCTTTCCGGCGGTGGCGGCGGATTCTCTGAGTTCACCGTGATGGGTGAGCACATGGTGCACAAACTGCCGGATGACCTCAGCTTTGAACAGGGGGCGCTGGTCGAGCCTGCGGCGGTCGCGCTGCATTCAGTACGCCAGAGCTGCCTAAAAGCGGGTGATAGTGCCGTGGTGTTTGGTGCGGGCCCGATTGGCTTAATGACCATCGAAGCGCTTAAAGCCGCCGGGGCTGCACAGATTTATGCGGTGGAAGTCGCACCGTCCCGTAAAGCCAAAGCCGAAGCGTTGGGGGCCATCGTGGTCGACCCACAGCAAGAAGACGCGGTGGAGAAGCTGCACGCATTGAGCGAGGGTGGGGTCGATGTGGCGTTCGAAGTCACCGGCATTCCCGCCGTGCTCAATCAGGCGCTGCACAGTACCCACGAAGGCGGCGAAGTGGTGGTGGTGAGTATTTGGGAGGGTGACGCCAGCTTCCAGCCCAATGACCTGGTCATCAAGGAGCGCACCATGAAAGGCATCATTGCCTATCGCCATGTGTATCCGGCGGTGATGGCACTGATGCAGCGTGGCTACTTCCGCGCCGAGGATATGGTCACTCAACGCATTCCGCTGGCGGATATCGTGGAGGAGGGCTTTGAGGCGTTGCTGAACGATAAGGCGCAGGTGAAAATTATCGTCACGCCATAGCGGTACGTTTTTGAAAGGCGAAAGGCCATCCGCGGATGGCCTTTTTTAATGGGATTTTTTGATGGGCGGTGCCGCTACTCGGCATAGATCATTTTGCGCGTCATCCCGCCGTCGGCGACAAAGTTCTGCCCGGTGATAAAGCCGGATTCTTTGGAGAGAAGAAAACGGGTGAGCGCGGCAATATCTTCGGGAGTACCCACGCGCCCCACCGGATGCTGGTCACGATCGGTGCCGCGGTGCTCCACCGGCTGCTGGCGGCTGGGTTTTTGCCAGTCGCTGACCTCGATCCAGCCAGGGCTAACGGCGTTGACGCGAATATCCGGGCCTAGGCTGACCGCTAGCGCGTGGGTCAGCGCGACAATGCCACCTTTACTAGCGGCGTAGGCTTCGGTATCCGGCTCGGACTGAATGGCGCGTGACGAGGCCATCAGCACCATACTGCCGCCGTGCGGGCGTAGATAAGCAGCCCCATGTTTGGCGCACAAAAAGGCGCCAGTGAGGTTAGTGTTTAAGTAGGCCTGCCATGTCGCTAGCGAGAGCTGCTCCACCGGGCCATGGAAGGGGTCCGCAATGCTTGCGTTATGCACGATGCCGTTGAGCTGACCAAAGTGGCTGACGGTTTTTTCGAGGCTGGCCGCCACCTGGGCTTCATCGCTGACATCCGCCATTAGTGTTAGCAGGTTCTCACGGCGGGGCAGTCGTTCAGCGGCCGCACTTAGGGCTTCTTTGTCAATATCCGTAATGGCAACGCGATAGCCGTCGGTGAGCAGGGTGTGGGCGATACCGAGACCAATTCCTTGGGCACCGCCAGTGATATAGATGATGTGGGGCTTAGTCATACGCACTTTTCCATGGAGAGTTAAACGTATATTGGCACGGTAGCCGTTTTAAATGTGAAATATCGATACAGCTAACGACAGCAGCTGAATAAATGCATACATTGACATTAACTGCTAATTGAAGAGGACCCAACGCTAGGGCAGCATATCCTGGAACAGTTGACAAACTTCAGCTACGTGGTATGCCTGTTCTCCTCGGTTCCGGCTGCGTGCAAGGAGATTAACAAAGAGCCCCCGATATTTTAATTGTCGATGCCATGATGGGTGTTGAGCACATGGTGTGCAGCCTCGATGCGTCAGATCAAGATCGGGATCGTTTACTGGTATTGGCGGATGAGGCGCTTTACCGCGCCAAACGCGGGGCCGCAACCAGGTGTGCCAGTAGCGCTATCCGTCGACGGCGCTGGCATGATTCGTTATGGAGCAACGCAGCAACAATTGCGCACTGCTGGTGCGCTTTTGCCGTCTGGCAAGCGATGCGCGTCTTTCGAATACGGTTTATTTTTTATAACTCTATGTATTTAAGTAGAAATATATTTATTGGCATGCGGCTCGCTACATAAACGGTAAGCAGCAAATGAACAGAGTCATTTAGGTCACTTGCATGACGACACTCGATGCTCTCCCTTCTTTGCGACGTTGCTAAGGCGATGCCTGGCAACCCACCGAGTGAGCTGGCGTGCTCCACCTGGGTCCCCTTCGGGGGACTTTTTTTATGCCTGCTTTTCGGGGCCGTTGGTTAATAAAAGCTATCAGAGTCAGAAAACCTATAATAAAATTTCACAGGAAATTTGGAAACACTGTTCGTATACTATATATTGTATAGGTTAGCTGGTGTTGACCAGCACCAATCCCAAGCAAGATGCAAGAGGATGACCCTGATGAGCAAAATGAAATTGATCACCGCCGCTATCGTTTCAGCCAGCGCTTTCATGGCGAGCCAAGCCGCTATGGCTTATGAAGCTGGCGATGTCTTTGTTCGCGGCGGTGTTGCCCAAACGGACACGGGCTCAGGTAATGGCAACGTTGGTGGCGCAGACCTCAACGTACAAAGCGCACGCGGTTTCACTTACGGTGCGGGATACCTATTCAGCGACAAATTCGGCGTTGAACTCAACAGCTCGGAAAAATTCGAGCACGATCTGAACACCAAGCCCGGCGGTAGCGCAGGTAGCGTCGATCGCCTGCCGGTCAACCTGCTGGTCAACTACTACCCGATGGGTGGTTTAGACTCTAAAGTACAGCCCTACGTTGGTGTTGGCTTAAACTACACCCGCTTCTCTAGCGAGCCGACTGGTTTTAGCATTGATGAAAGCTACGGCGCGATTGGTCAGGCAGGTGTTGACTTGGCTGTAACCGACAACTTTATGCTAAACGGTTATGTTAGTTATGCTGATGTAAGCGCAGACATTAATGCTGGCGGTGCCACCATTGGCGAAGTCGATATGGAGCCTGTGACCATCGGCGGTGGTATTACTTACCGCTTCTAATCCAGGTTTGTAAGACACACGCCCGGCCCACTGATGTGAGCCGGGCGTTTTTGCGTTGGTAGATTATTACTGCGTTAAATTATCTGAGCCGCTATCCGTCACCAGAATATTATCTTCAATGCGAATACCGCCGCAGACAGCCAACTGATCAACCAGTGTCCAGTTGACAGGATGAGACTGGTTTCGCAGCGGCGCGAGCAGCATGGGAATAAAGTAGAGCCCTGGTTCAATGGTCACTACCATGCCGGGTTGCAGGGTGCGGGTGAGGCGAAGGGCAGGGTGAGCGTTAGGTGCCGGTGATGGCGTGCCGTCTGGCTGTCTCAACCCGGCCACATCATGTACCTGAATACCTAGCGAGTGCCCCAGCCCGTGGGGGCAAAAGGCTCTCGTGATACCTGCTTCCACGGCGCTTTCGGCGCTGCCGTTATATAGCCCGTGTGCGACCAAGATATCAGCCAAGCCTTGGTGCATTTTTTCATGCAGCGCAACGAAATCAACGCCAGGGGCGATGTGTGCAATCAGCTCATCTTTGAGGCTGTGCATGGCGGTAATTAAAGCGCCAAACTCGCTGGGGGAATCTGGGCCTGTATAGGTGCGGGTAATATCGGCGCAGTAACCCCGAAAGCGTCTGCCCGCATCTACCAGCAGGCTATAACGCTGCTTGGGGGCTGACAGGTCATAGTGCTGATAGTGTAAGACCCCGGCATGCTCATTTAGCCCAATAATATTTTGATAGGGCACTTCAGACTCGCGTTGTCGGCTGGCTGCCAGATAGGCTAACTGCACATCCAGCTCGGCGGCAGCGCCTATAAAAGCGGCGTTAGCCGCCTGATGACCTGCTACCGCCAGCCGGTTAGCTTCACGCAGGCAGGCAATTTCATAAGCAGATTTCGTCATCCGCAGCTCATCTAGCTCGCGAACTAACGCTTCAGGTTGCAACGTGGCCACGTTAGCGAGCTGCGCGGCGCTTTCAAGCTCCGTTACATCGCCAATGACGGCGGCGCGGCCTGATAGCGGTGGCGTGATTTTGTCGCTACATAGGTGCACATCAAACTCGGCGACCCACGGCTCTTCAGGTAGCTGTGTCGGCAAGTGCCAAAAATCTGCGGGCGTATAGAGGTAGAGCTGGGGGCGTTGATTCGATTGAATCACCAGCCAGCTATGCTGAACGTCTGCCATACCGACCCAGTGTATAAAGTGGCCGTAGGACTGGAAGCTGGTGGCATGATCGTCGGCAAAGTGGTTGCGTGCATGGCCGCTGTAAATCGCCAGGCTATCCAGCTGATGGTTAGCCAAGCATTGCTGGTAAGCACGCTGTAGCGACGCGATATGCTCGCGCTGCTGTTGGTAGAGGGTTGCTGACATATAAGACATCCTTTCAAGATCGGGGCGGGGTAAGCTCGCTCCATAGGCTATCGAGTTCGGCGTGTTGTTGGCTTTGGTGACGATAAAGCCGCAGCTCCATCGGCACATCCCAGCGGCTGTCTCCAGCCCTGACTAGCGTGCCGTTGGCGAGTTCCGCCGCCACATTGCGTTCCGGTAGCCAGCTCATGCCATAGCCCAGTAGCACCAACTCTTTGATGCCCGCCGCGTAGAGATTTTCACTTTGTGCCGTTAAGCACGTGCTTTGCGGTAGTCGCGCCAAATGCGCTTTGACTGCCGAGCCTAATAGCCCCCGTTTGGGGTACGCCAGCCAAGGCACTGGCTGCTGGCGAGTGCCGGGGAGCTGTGCACAGGGCGTGCCATCGGCTTTCAGCCCTGTCATGGGGATCAACCGCTCATGACCAATTACCCGATAAGTACAGGCGCTGGTATCAATATCTAGATCACAGCGCCCAACAGGCCAGTAGCAAATCGCCAGATCACACTCCGCCCGTGCTAGTGCCTGGAAGTAGTCGCTGGCCACCCAGCCCGTGGCGCGCAAGTAGGGCTGCATACGGTCTTGCCAACCCAGTTGGGTCAGCCATTCGGGCAGAAAATGCGCCAGCAGGCTTTGCGGTGCTGCCACCATAATGCGCCGCTGCTGCCCGGCACTGATCTCACGAACGCGATCACGCGTTAAGCGAACCCGGTCGGTGACCTGTTCGCATAGCGTTAAAAACTCTTCCCCCGCAGGCGTTAACGACAGCGGTAGCGTTTGCCGATTGATCAGCGTGACGCCCATCTCCTCTTCCAGCAGCTTAATGCGCCGGGAAAAGGTGGGCTGTGTAACGTGCTGTTCGTCGGCAGCGCGGGAGAAGTGTCGCGTTCTGGCCAGGGCAATAAAGTCTTCTAGCCAGCGAATTTCCATGCCTTACCTCGCAAAGCGGCCAAGCGTGTAGCGGTTGAGTGGGCCGCACTCATAGGCGGCCTTCTTCAACAGCGTGACACGCAACGCGGGTACCGTCATCCTGGGTTTTTAGTGCAGGGATTTCCTGTTTGCAGCGGGCGTTGGCATGGGGGCAACGGCCATGAAAGACACAGCCGCTAGGCAGATTGACCGGCGTAGGCACTTCACCGGAGAGGCGAATGTGCTGGGGGCGGTCATCTTCCAGCCGAGGGATGGCCGACAGCAGCGCCTGCGTATAGGGATGGCGCGGCTTGGCAAACAACGTGGCCGTGGTGGCGACTTCACACACAGTGCCCAGGTACATCACCGCCACGCGCGTGCCGAAGTGCTCGACCACGGCCAGGTCGTGGGTGATGAACAGATAGGTCAGGTTACGGTCCCGTTGGGCATCCATCAGCAGGTTGAGCACCTGAGCCTGAATGGATACGTCCAGTGCTGAAATGGGCTCGTCGGCCACGATAAATTCGGGGTCGACGGCGAGTGCGCGAGCAATCGCAATCCGCTGGCGCTGTCCGCCGGAGAACTCGTGTCCAAAGCGCTTGCCCCAGTCTGGGTCGATACCCACCGAACGCATCACCTCCTCGACTTTATCGAGGATCTGCTGGCGCTTCCAGTCGGGATGGTGAAGCCGCAGTGGCTCTTCCAGCGTCTGCTGAATGGTCATGCGTGGGTTCAGCGACGCGTAAGGGTTCTGGAAGATCATCTGCATGCGCTTGCGGTAGGGCAGGAGCTGCTTCGAGCTGAGATCGTCGATGCGCTGGCCGTCGTAGCGAATTTCACCCTCTGAGGGAGAAATCAGCCCCATGACCGTGCGCGCCACGGTGGACTTACCGCAGCCAGACTCACCCACCACGCAGAGCGCTTCACCACGCTTGATCTCCAGGTTGACCCCGTTGATGGCGTGCACGTACTCCTGATGGCGTACCAGCTTGCCGCCCTTGAAGCGCAGCTGCTCGAGAAAGTCGCCCGATAGCGAAAAGCGCTTTTTCAGGTCGCGTATTTCCAGCAGCGTCTCGCTGGCTGGCGCTTGCGCGGTCGTTGGGCGTGTGTCGGCCTGGGCATTCATAGGCTCTCCTCCTTCAGGCGGCGATCTTCGAGCATTTCAGCCACCATATGGCAGGCAACGCGGCAGTTACCGGATTCAACAAAGTCGGGGACTTGCTGGGTGCACGCAGGCCGAGGTTGGCCGTCGGCACGGTTGATAAAGTCGCAGCGGGGGTGAAACGCACAGCCGCTGGGCAAGTTAGAGAGCGACGGCATGCTGCCACGAATCTGGTTGAGTTTTTCGCCCGGTGTTGCCATCTGCGGCAGTGCGTTGATCAAACCTTGAGTGTAAGGGTGCTGCGGGTCGTTGATGATTTCCCGTGAGGGACCTTGCTCAATTACTCGGCCTGCGTACATGACCAGCATGCGCTGCGTTACCTGGCTCACCACACCCAGGTCGTGGGTAATCAAAATCAAGCCCACGTTGTGCTGCTCACACAGCTCCAACAGCAGCGCCATGATTTCGGCCTGGATCGTTACGTCTAACGCCGTGGTTGGCTCGTCGGCAATGATGATGTCCGGGTCGAGCAGCAGGGCGATGGCGATAATAATACGCTGGCGCATCCCGCCGGAAAGCTCGTGGGGGTACTGGTCTAAGCGCTTTTCCGGAGAGGGGATCTGCACTTGGCGTAGTTTGTCCAGGGCGATGGCGCGCGCTTCTTTGGTCGAAATACGCCGATGCGCCTTCAAGCACTCCTCCATCTGTTCGCCGATGGAGAGCACTGGGTTCAGGGTCATCATCGGATCTTGAAAGATCATTGAAATGCGGTTGCCACGCACTTTACGCAGGCCGCGCTCCGACATCCTGTTGAGTTCTTTCCCTTCAAATTTAATGCTACCCCCGGCAATAAAGCCGGGCTTGGCGATCAAATTCAGTAGTGAGAAAGCGGCGACGGATTTACCCGCGCCAGATTCGCCGACGATACCCAGGCGCTCGCCGCGCTCCAGGGTGAAATTAACGTCGCGCAGGGCGCGCACTTCGCCCTGACGAAGGGCAAAGCGGACATCGAGATGAGAAACTTCAAGAAGTGCCATGGTGTCCTCAGCCTTTGTAGAGTCGTGGGTTCATGACATCGCGCAGCCAGTCGCCCAGAAGATTGATTGACAGCACCAGCACTACCAGCACCGCACCGGGGATCAACGTGATCCACCAAGAGCCTGATTGAATATAATCAAAGCCTGCTTTGATCAGCGAACCCAGCGAGGGATGCGTTTCCGGCATACCCAGCCCTAAAAACGACAGCGCCGCTTCGGAGATAATCGCGTTAGCAATTTGCACCGTGGAGATAACGAAGATCGGTGAAAGCGTGTTCGGCAGCACATGGCGGAACATGATGCGTCGGCTACGCAGGCCCATTACACGGGCGGCGTCCACGTACTCTTTGTTTTTCTCGGCCAGCACTGACGCGCGCACGGTACGAGCATACTGGGGCCATTCAGCAAGGCCGATAATCAATATCAGCATCAAAACGGCGTATTGGCTGTAGAACGCGCTGCCCATAGTGGCCTTCACCACCGCACCGACCACAATCGCCACCATCAAGGTGGAGAACGAGAGCTGGATATCCGCTAGGCGCATCAGGAAAGCGTCGACACGGCCGCCCAGATAGCCTGCCATTAGGCCGAAAGTCACCCCCAGTAAGGCTTGCAGTGCCACCGCGCCAAAGCCAATCAGCAGCGATACCCGCGTGCCGTACAGAATGATCGACAGCAGATCACGCCCCTGGGCGTCGGTGCCGAGCGTATACATCTCGTCGGCGCCATCAATCCAGAAAGGCGGCAGCTCGGAGGCGAGAATGTCGATTTGCGCCAGGTCATAAGGGTCGGTCGGCGCTAATAGCGGCGCCGAAAATGCCGCAATGACTAAGCAGATAAAGACCGCCAAACACAGTTGCGCCGTACGGTCACGTTTGAAGCTGTACCACAAAAAGGAGTCGCGCAGGCGCTCCCAGCGGCTTGGTGCAGTGGAAGTTGTGGACGTTGTCATGCGGGCTTACCAGTCAGTTTTACAGTGGGGTTCACGAAGCCGTAGATCAGGTCCACGATGGTGTTCGTAACCACGAAAATGACGCCGACAATCATCAGGTAGGTCACAATGAGCGGAATGTCGGCATGGTTGATGGCGTCAAGGAACATCAGCCCCATGCCCGGCCATTGGAATACGGTTTCGGTCAAAATGGTGTAGGCCACCATGGTACCAATCTGTACGCCACCCACGGTAATCACCGGCAGCATAGTGTTTTTCAGCGCGTGAACGAAATAGACACGGCGCATGGAAATCCCTTTAGCGCGCGCATACTTCACGTATTCAGATTGCAGTACTTCCATCATTTCTGCGCGAATCAAACGAATAAACAGCGGCAGCATAATGGAGGCTAGCGATACGGCGGGTAGGACAAGGTGTTGCAAGCCATTCCAGGTAACTAGGTTGGTATCCCAGTGGCCGACGACATGCACCAAATCATAGCCACGACCAAACGACGGCATATTGCCCTCGGTCGAGAGCAGGCCGTTTAACCAAGCACCCCAGGCAGTGCCTTCGGGGAACAGCGAGACGGTAATACCAATCGAGAAAATTTGAATTAACACAATCGCGGTCAAGAAGACCGGGATCGAAATACCGATAATCGATGCCCCCATGAAGAACCGGGATATCGGCGAGCGCGGTTTGATAGCGCTATACACGCCAATGGGAACAGATAGCAGCACGATAATCAGGGTGGCAGCAAATACCAGCTCAAGAGTGGCGGGTAGGTGCCGGGCAATCACTTCCAGCGCTGGTTCGCGGTAGAAGTAGGAGTAGCCAAAATCACCCTGCACAGCGTTTTTAGCAAAACGCACGTACTGCACTAGGAAGGGGTCGTTGAGCCCCAGCCGTTCGCGAATGGCTTCGCGTTCACTTTCGGGGACCGACTGTCCGACCATCTGCTGTACAGGGTCACCCAGGTTATCCTGGATGGCGAAGGCCAATACACTGATGACAAACATCACCAATATTGCGTGCATCAGCCGCTTGATTAAAAAAGCAATCATGGCGTACGCCACCTATGTAGGTTAATCAGAGAAGCGCCGCGTGGCCGTCTGGCGGCCGCAAAGAAAACGCTTCGCTCTCCAGCAGGGCTGGAGAGCGAAGCATCCTTGCGCGGGTGTTCGGTTCTGCGTGGGGATTAGCGGTTAATCACCAAATCACCCAGGTAGGGGAAGTCCAGCGCGCTAACAACCGGCTCAACATCTACGCCTTCAGCTGCGGCATAGGCAAGGTTTTGCCAGTGCAGCATGACGAAACCAACGTCTTCATACAGCATGGCTTCTGCTTCACGCAGCATTTCGTTGCGTTTTTCAAGATCGGTTTCGCTGTCGGCTGCTGTCACCAGCGCGTCGATCTCTTCGTTGCAGTAGCTGCCGTAGTTGTACTGGCCAGCACCGCTCTCTTCATCAATACAGAAAGAGAGGTACTGGAAGAAGTTGGCGGTGTCTTCGGTGTCCGCGTGCCAGCCGATCATGGCGATGTCTGACTGGCGCGTGTCGTACTCAGGCCAGTACTGGGCCAGCGGCATGGTGCGCAGGTTAACGTTGATGTTGATACGCGCCAGCATGTTGGCAACCGCTTGGGCCAGCTGCGCATCGTTCACGTAACGGTTGTTCGGCGCGATCATATCAACGCTGAAGCCCTCTTCGTAGCCCGCTTCGGCCATCAGCGCTTGGGCGCGCTCAAGGTCGTAACGGGGAACGAGATCCGGATTGTGGCCAGAGTAACCTTCCGGAGAGAACTGGCCAGCCGGCGTGGCGAAGCCGCGCATTAAGCGGTCGGCGATGCCTTCCTGGTTGATGGCTAAGTCAACGGCTTGACGAACGCGAGCATCTTGGAAGGCTTCCACGCGCTCTTCGTTGAGCTGGAAGCCGATGATGCGGGTGCCGGGCACTTCTACCAATTCCACACCGTCGGCGTTACGCACACGATCAAGGTCGTTAGGCGGAACGGCATCGATGAAGTCAACGCCGCCAGACAGCAGGGCCGCCACGCGTGAGGCATTTTCAGCAATCGGCGTTAACACGATTTCAGAAACGTTGCCTTCGCTTTCGGTATCCCAGTAGTCTTCAAAACGTTTGAAGTCAACGCGGACACCCTGGCGACGGTCAGTGACGATGAACGGGCCGGTGCCTGATACGTTGCGTGAAGCGAAGGAGTTACCCGCTTTAACGATTTCGGCTTTGTCGTTACCGTCTTCGGTTTCGCCTGTGTAGAACTCGCTATCCATCGGGAAGATGTAGGTGGCGAGGTTCAACAGCAGCGGGTAGGGCTCAGACGTAGTGATTTCGACGGTGTAGTCGTCAACGGCTTCTGCGCTGGCAACCGGGTCAAAAATGGCGCGGTAGTCCGGGCTCTCTTTCAGACGCTCAATGGTCCACACGACATCTTTTGCTGTGAAAGGGTTGCCGGAATGGAAAGTAACGCCTTCGCGCAGGGTCATGCGCATGGTGGTGTCGTCTACCTGCTCCCACTCAGTGGCTAGGCGTGGCTCAAACTGAAAGTTTTTGGTCCAGCGAACCAGCGGGTCAAACGCGAGGTGAGAAAAACGCAGTACGCCGCCTGACAGCTGCTCATGCAAGTCCAGGGTTTCAGGGTCAGCGGAGTAGCCGATACGGAGGGTTTCGGCGCTTGCGGTCATCGGCAACATGGCTGTTGCTGCCACAGTAGCACCGATCACAGAGGCCAGTAGCGTCTTCTTGAGCGTCATAAATGTTCCCATGCATGTTGTTTATTGTTCGTCTTACTGAGTGAGTGTTCAGCGAGGTACTTGTCAGTAAAACAGACACGGTCAGCTCGTAAGCTATGCTGACAACATAGAGAGAGGTGGTGGCGTCATACAATAGAAATAATGACTGGCATCATTCATCTGCTGAATGATGGGGCTAACGGCGGACGTTGTAGCATAGGATGCTAGACAAAAGTCGATAGTTAAGCGGTGTGAGAATACGATCAACACCTAACTCAATAGATAGGGCATAACAGACTATGTTGAAACAATGTGTTAGCTGGCTGGCTGTCAGTCTCATCGCTGGGTGTTCATTGTTGGTAAGCGCTGATGAAACGGCGGATATGGTGGGGACCTTGGGTGAAGATGAGTATGCCTGGTTCGTATTACACCAAGGTGACGATTCAAATGCGTCGTTTATGGAGGTAGGTGATCAACTGAAAATCGAGGTCACTGGTTTTATTGATCCAGTTGAGTGGGATGCTCAACAGGCATTGGCCATGAGTTTAACGTTAGAGAATGAGGAGCTCATGGAGGCAAGCGTGGTGCAGTTTATGGGCGAAACGGCGATGCCGCCTCTCTATACCTCTGAGGGTGGCGATATCACAGTAACGCTGAGCCACGTTGAGCAAACCGGGAGAGACCTCCATGTGGTGGGTCATATTGAAGGGCAGTTAGCGCTTCAGCACACGCTAGAGTCATCCCCCAGCGCTTCGGAGGGCGTGCCGCTCAGCGTGCACTTCGATATTACCGCGCAAAAGGTCGAGTTTTAGGCAGCGTATGTCGCCGTAATTACGCGCCAAAACGCTGGTGAAGCCAGCGGTTAATCTCATCCGATTCGTATAGCCAGGTGGCTTGACCTGCGTCATCGGTAATTTTTAGGCAGGGAACCTTTACTTTACCACCACCTTCCAGCAGGGCCTGCTTATGTGCAGGGTCTAGCTGTGCATCGCGAAGCTCAATATTAAGCCCCAGCCGGGCAATCTCTTTACGCACTTTGATACAGAAGGGGCACGTTCTGAACTGGTAGAGCGCAAGCTGTTGGCAAGCGGCGTCTACCTGAGCCTGCTCTTCTGGGGTGCGCTCGACGGCTTTTGGCGTGGATAGCTTCTCGGAGATCAGCATGACGGGGGCTAGCAGGACGCGAACGCCCCGAAAGAAGTAACGAATTAAGATGCGCATGGTTGTCTCCTCTCACTGCACTGCTTTACAGCGTATGCAGTGGACGGGTTGTTGGATGTCGAATAAGAAAAGGTGCGCGCATCCTGCAATAAATCGTCAGAATTGTCACTTTCTGAGCCTGTAATGCCATGTCGCGCGGGGAACGAGATGAGCAACACCGCGTGGCGTGCTAATCTCAGCGCTCGTTGATTGATGTGTTTAGTAAGTTCAATCGTTTGAAATGGTTAGGAAGGGAGCGCTTGGCCCATGCGTCTGCATATTATTGGCATCTGTGGCACCTTTATGGGGAGCCTTGCACTACTTGCACGGGAGTTAGGCCATGAAGTAAGCGGCTCCGATGCCAACGTATATCCACCGATGAGTACGCAGCTAGCTGAGGCTGGGATCACCCTGATGGAAGGCTATCAAGCAGCCAATCTCTCAGGCTCAATCGACTTGGTGGTCGTGGGTAATGCGCTCTCACGGGGCAATCCGGAGGTGGAGGCACTGCTCAATAGTGGCATGCGCTATACCTCAGGGGCGCAGTGGCTTGCAGACTATGTGTTGCCTGGCCGCAAAGTGATTGCTGTGGCGGGCACTCATGGCAAAACCACCACTGCCAGCTTGTTAGCTTGGCTATTAGAAAGTGCTGGGCTAAAGCCTGGCTTTCTGATTGGTGGCGTGCCACGTAATTTTGGCGTTTCGGCGCGCTTAGGCGACGAAAACGCCCCCTTTGTAGTAGAAGCCGATGAGTATGACACGGCCTTTTTTGATAAGCGCTCCAAGTTTGTTCACTACCGCCCGACGATTGCAGTACTCAATAACCTTGAGTTTGATCATGCTGATATTTTTCCTGATCTCGCCGCTATCGAGCGCCAGTTCCACCATTTAGTGCGTATCGTTCCCAGCCAAGGGCATTTATTAGTAGCCGATCAGCAGCCCGCACTGGAACGAGTGTTGAAGATGGGGGCGTGGTCACCGGTGGCCTATTTTGGAGCTGATGCAAACAGCCAGTGGCAGCTGCGCTTAGAACGTGCCGACGCTAGCCGTTTTCAGGTCTTGTATTTAGGCGAGCAAGGTGAAGAGGATGGCGTGGTGGAGTGGGCGTTAACCGGCGAACACAACGCGCGCAATGCACTGGCAGCGCTAGCGGCAGCACGACTGTGTGGCGTGAATTTGGTGCGGGCGTGTGCCGCGCTGGCGCGATTTAAAACACCGCGCCGTCGGCAAGAGGTAAGGGGCGAGGTCAATGGCATTCAGGTGATCGATGATTTTGCCCACCATCCGACGGCCATTGCCGCCACGCTACAAGGTCTGCGCGCAGCCACGACCAAGGGGCGTTTGCTGGCAGTGATTGAACCACGCTCCAATACCATGCGTTTGGGTGCCCTGCGGGAGCGCTTAAGTGACAGCGTGGCCGATGCGGATGCGGTGTTCTGGTTTCAGCCAGCGGGAGTGGCTTGGTCGATGGAATCGCTGGTAGAGACTCAAGGAGAGCGTGCCGCGCTGTTTAACGATATTGATGCGCTAGTAGAAGCAGTGGTCACTCAAGCGTCACCTCTAGATCGTATTGTGGTGATGTCTAATGGTGGTTTTGAGGGAGTGCACGAGCGGTTGTTAGATGCATTAACAGCGCGGGAGCAGTCGAAGTGACAATGTTTAAACCTCCGGTAACAGTAGCGCTAACAGGTGCTTCAGGCGCTCAGTATGGCCTTCGCTTGATCGATGTGCTGGTCGAGGCGGGGCATGAAGTGTGGGTAATGATTTCCAAAGCGGCTCATATGGTGATTGCCACGGAAACGGATGTGTCACTCCCTGCCCAGCCGCAGCGATTGGTAGAGGCGCTCACAGAAAAAAGCGGTGCCCAACCAGGGCAAATTCGCTGTTTTGGTCGAGAAGACTGGACGGCGCCCGTGGCGTCTGGGTCTGGTGCACCTTCGGCCATGGTAATTTGCCCCTGTTCAACGGGCACGCTCTCGGCGGTCGCGACCGGCGCCAGTAATAACTTGATTGAGCGCGCCGCTGATGTGGCCATTAAAGAGCGCCGTACGTTGGTGATGGTGCCACGCGAAAGCCCGTTTTCTCCCATTCATTTAGAGCACATGCTGGCGCTTAGCCGCCTGGGTGTGGTGATTTTGCCCGCCGCTCCAGGGTTTTATCACCGCCCTCAAAGCATGGAAGATCTGATCGACTTTATTGTTGCGCGCATACTCAATCAGTTGGGTATTGCCCACCGCCTGATGCCCCGCTGGGGCGAAGACGCCGCGGCCACCTCTCGCGATGCGCAAAACAAGGACGGTTCGCCATGATGTCATGGGCGACGCTCTCGGTCTTCATACCGACGTTTCTCTTCGTCTCGTTAACACCAGGCATGTGCATGACGCTGGCCATGGTGTTGGGCATGACGCAAGGCGTCAAACGCACGCTGTGGATGATGGTCGGAGAGCTGATCGGCGTCGGTTTCGTGGCGGCGGCGGCGGGGGCGGGCGTCGCTGCGTTGATGCTGCGCCAGCCCGAACTATTCATCGCCTTCAAGTGGGTGGGCGGTGCCTATTTGGCCTATTTGGGCATCATGATGTGGCGCTCACGGGGCCGTATGGCTATTCCTAGTGAGCTGGATACTGGCCCTGCCGCTGGGCGTCTTCAGCTTGCCACCCAAGGTTTGGTAACGGCCGTTGCCAACCCAAAGGGGTGGGCGTTTTTTATGGTGCTACTGCCGCCGTTTTTAGATGGCAGTCGGCCGCTTGCGCCGCAGCTCAGTATGCTAATTGCTGTCATTCTCACCATTGAGTTTGCCAGTATGTTGGTATACGCCACCGGCGGTAAAACGTTGCGTAAGCTGCTAGGTAAAAGCGGCAATGTGAGGCTGCTTAACCGCATCGCGGGCACATTGATGATTGGCGTAGGCATGTGGCTGGCATTGGGTTGAACGAGTCATTCCCTGCATGAATCCCCATGTTTAAACGGGCGGGAAAAAAGTAACACGTAGAATGATGAGTAGCAGTGACCCAAGCAGCAGCCCAAGCCAGGGAAAAGACGGCAAAGGAGGGCGATAACGCCGTTGCCAATTAAGCTGAACAAGCGCACAGACGACCAGACCAAGCAGCACACCGCCCATTAAGTCGCTGAGCCAGTGGACACCAATGATCAGACGCGAAAGTGCCATTGGGATCGTGATGGCAATGGCAAGCCAATATACCCACATCCGCCTTTGTCTCGGCATCTGTGACGCGACAAAGGCTGCCGTGATACCCACCACTACCACCCATGTGGAGGTATGTGCACTTGGGTAGGAAAACGACCCGACTAAATAGTCCGGTGTGTCAGGCCTAGCCCGCGCAAATACGGCTTTACCTAATGTGTTGAGTGCGCCAATACCACCCAGCGCTAGCGCCCCATGGGCAAGTAGGTCAATACGTTTGACCAACAGCAACCAGAGTGCCCAAGGGGCGACGAGTGTAATAATCCCCGCTTTATCGCCCACTTCGGCAAGTAGCAGGCTGGCGTCTGTTAGCCAGGGAGTTGCCAGCCAGGAGAAGAGTCGCTGCGCCTGCAAGTCAATCAGCAAAGGGCCTGGATGCTGCATGACCATCAGTGTCCAGGCGGATGCTGCGGTAAGCGCTATGATGCATAAAAAGAGTGAGGCTAAAGGCACCTCGCCACTGCGACTCATAGCGAGCCACGGGCGGCGCATGGCGGGTATTCGGCGAGCAATACGTGCAATTGCAAAGTACACCCGCCCCTTGTGACCTACTTGCGCGCGGCCCCAGGAGAACATTACGGCCAGTGCCACGACGCTAACGGCCATCATCACCACGGCCATTTCAACATTGGCGGGCAGGTTGAGCTGCTGTTGCCAAGTGTGGCCCAGTAGGTAGCCGGGTAAAACGTATGCCGGTGCCCAAAGAGCAGCAGAAATTACGTTGGCTAAGAGAAAGGTGCGCGCTGGCATATGCATCATGCCCGCGATGAGCGGAATAATAGGGCGCACGGGTCCGACAAAGCGCCCAATAAACACCGAGTAGATACCATAACGCTCAAAAAAACGGGCGCCTCGGCCTAGCCATTCGGGATGAAGCGAAAGCGGCCAACGGGTCACCACGGTATCGCGGTGGCGATAGCCTAAAAAATAGCTAAGCCCATCGCCTAACACAGCCCCTGCGAAGGCTACGCCAATTAGCCACGGTAGCGCGACCATTTGATGCCCTGCCATAGAGGCAGCGGCAGTGATAAGCACAACGCCGGGCACCAGTAAGCCTACCAGCGCTAGAGATTCCACCATGGCAATCCCCAGCACCAGTAGGAGCAGCAGCGTAGGTGAAAGCGACAGAGATAACAGTGTGTCGGCGATAGGCAAAGGCGATTCCGTCCGCAGATGGGTTACACGTTGGCAATAGCTTCGGCACGCGTTTCCAGGCGCTGTACATATCGCTCGAAGCTCTCTTTGCGAAGAGGCAGGCAGGTGGTAATGCGCGCTTCTAGTTGCCCAGTTTCCACTAGCACACGACGGGAAAGCGCTCTCTGTAAGCGCTCCCTAACAAGCAAGGCGCCACTTTCACTGGTATCGGGTAGGACCAGCCAGAATGTCGCATTGCCAGCGCGACCCAGTATATCGTGATCACGGCAACGGCTATTGACCTCGCTGCACAGGGCACCCAATAAGGCGGTTTGCGCACGGTGACCAAACTGCTCTTCTGCCATATCCAACTGTGGTAAGTGAAGCACTAGGACTGCCAAGCGCTTATTGAGCATTGCTGCCCGTTGAAATTCATTATTGAGCCGCTCTTTCAGCGTATCAATATGGTAAGCATCACAGTCGCTATCGTTTGGGTCTGTGGCCCGCAGTAGCGCCCGACGGCGTGCATGTTCCCATGGGGGAAGGGCGAGCAGTAGCGTTAACGCCACATGACTAAGTGAAAAAGCAGTCGTCTCAAAAGGTGCTAGCCACCACCAGGCGGAAAGGCAAACTATATTCAGACTAAGCGCGCTCCAAAGCGGCAACAGTAAAAATGTGGCTGCAATGGGTAAGCCGAGCCATAGGGGCGCTGGGCTTGGCTGTGTATAGGTGGCGGTTAGCACAGCAATATAGATGCTCGCCAATAACAGTATGCGCGGTATGCAGGGGCGAAACCCTTGGCCTAAATGCATCAGCAAACTGACCAATAACAGCATTGCCAAAAATAGCGGTATTAGCAGTTCGCGGTAGCTGCCCATCGCGTACAGCCACATCATGTAGCCCACCATGATGAACATACTGGCGCTATAGGCCGCAGTCATTAGTCGCTTGGGCAGTGGCTGCACTCTCATGCGGCCTCACTTAGCCGATGTTTCGGGTAGCGGCTTAGGGCTTCGATTGAGAGTGACGCCAGCTCGATCTCCATGAGGGGCTGGTGATAAATGGCGGCGCTGTCGGGTAGAACAGCACATAGGAGCTCGCGCCGTTTAGCGGCCTCTTTGGACGTTCTCGATAATATGAGGGTGGCGAGTGTCGTGCCATTCAGCCGATAGACGTTTTCAAACTTATAAGTCAACTCGCAGAGTTGTTGGGCGACTGGCCAAAGTTGGTGCCGCTTTACTTGAATGACTAACACTTCGGCATGGATAGCTTCCCGCTCTGAGCGGGTTTGTTCTCGCAGTAAATCGCGTAAGAGTTGCTCGCCTGCCCATAGGTTTGCTCCTGGTACTAGCCTTAGGCGTTGGCGTATATCGCCATTCATATTAATTAACTGGTGAGTGCGTGAAAGGGCCAGTACGCTGAGTGTTGCCAGCGATAAAACCATTAGGAGCCACTCCGGTAGGCTCACCACGGGAGCGAGTAGTAAGCAGCTAAGCATGGCCGCGCATGCATTAAAAATGGCGGCCCAGCGATGTTGAGGCAGCATAAACACTGCTCCCCATGCCCAAATAAGCAGCGCATGCCGCTCAGGTGCGGCGGCAATTAACCCTAGTAGTAGCGTTCCAGCGAGCATCTGCCAGGGCAGCCCAGGAGAGCGGCGATGGCTAAAATCCAGTACCAGCGCCGTAATAAAGAGCCAACCAACCGACAGCCAGAGCAACAGGGCAGCTGCTGGCGGTGCCATGGGCGTCCATAAAGCCAGCGCCACGGCAGCGGCGAGTAGACTGGCTCTTAGCAGGCTGATTTTGTATTTGCTTTGCATGGTGGCTTACTATTTACCTGATAGCGGTTGGCCTATTTAGCAGTAGCATAACGCATTGCTTGGCCTAGTCCTTTGAATCACTCAGTATAATGCCCAAATGGCGTAATATAAGCCCACTTCACTTAGCAACGCTGACCACAACACAGGGAGATAGTATGCGCGGTTCTGATGCATTCCAAGAAGACGCCCAACACCATTTGGCTGCCGGGGATGTGCCCGCGTATATGCAGGCCCTGGGGCAAGGCGCTCGGGCAGCGGCAAGCGCATTGCGACGTGCCAATACCCACATTAAGAATCAAGCGCTTGAGGCAATGGCGCAGCGTGTGGCGGCGGCACGCAGTGATATTCTGCAGGCCAATGCCGAGGACATGCAGCGTGGGCGTGACAATGGGCTAGATAATGCACTGCTAGACCGGCTGGCCCTGAATGACCAGCGCATTGACGCGATGATTGAAGGTCTTCGCCAAGTGGCAGCGCTACCCGATCCGGTGGGTGAGATTGACGGCATGAGCTACCGCCCCAGCGGCATTCAGGTTGGCAAAATGCGCGTTCCGCTGGGAGTTATCGGCATTATTTATGAGTCACGCCCCAATGTAACGATCGAAGCGGCCAGCCTGTGTCTTAAATCGGGAAACGCTTGCGTGCTACGCGGTGGCTCCGAAGCCAGCGCCTCTAATGCAGCGCTTAGCCGCTGCCTTCAGGCGGGGCTAGCCGATGCGGGCCTGCCAGCGGGCAGTGTGCAGGTAGTGGCCACTACCGACCGTGCGGCCGTAGGTGAAATGATCAGTATGCCTGCCTATATTGATGTGATTATTCCTCGCGGCGGTAAGTCGCTGATTGAGCGCATTTCCCGCGAAGCTAAAGTACCGGTTATCAAACATTTGGACGGCGTATGCCACGTCTATATTGATACCACCGCCGATCCCGCTAAAGCGCTGGCGATTGCCGTTAATGCCAAAACGCACCGCTATGGCACCTGCAACACCATGGAGACGCTGCTGGTGGATGCGCCCGTTGCCGATATTTTGCTGCCGGAGCTGGCCCGGGCCTATGCAGAACATCAGGTAGAGCTGCGTGGCTGTGAGCGCACGCGCGCGTTACTTCCCCAAGCCACTTTGGCTACAGAGGACGATTGGCATGCGGAGTATTTGGCGCCGATCCTCGCCATTAAAGTGGTCGATGGAGTGGAAGAGGCGATTGAGCATATTGAGCGCTACGGCTCGCACCATACCGACGCGATTGTGACTCAAGACTACTCGCTGGCGCGGCGTTTTATGGCCGAAGTGGACTCAAGCTCAGTGATAGTGAATGCCTCTACCCGTTTTGCGGATGGCTTTGAGTATGGGTTAGGGGCAGAAATCGGTATCTCCACTGATAAGCTTCACGCCCGTGGTCCGGTGGGGCTTGAAGGCTTAACGACTCAAAAATATATCGTATTGGGTGACGGCCAGGTTAGACAATGAGTGACACGCCCAGCATCGCCGGGCCAATGCGGGTAGGTATGCTCGGGGGGACATTTGACCCCATTCACAACGGCCATCTGCGCAGCGCTGTAGAAGTGCGCGAGGTGTTAGGCCTCAATACGCTGCATATGGTGCCCGCGCCGCAGCCGCCCCTGCGAGATACACCGCAGGTGTCGGCTGCCCAGCGCTTAGCCCTCTTAAAAGCGGGCATTGGCGATACGCCAGGGCTGTTAGCGGATGATCGAGAGCTTCAGCGCGACGGCCCCTCATACAGCGTGGATACGCTGGCGGAACTCCGCCAGCAGTATGGCGACGATGTACCGTTAGTCATGGTGATCGGCTTCGATGCCTTTTTACGTTTGGCGAAGTGGGACCGTGCAGAGCAGCTTTTCGAGTTGGCCCACCTAGTGGTCATTGCTCGCCCAGGTTATCAATCTTCTTGGCCGTCAGCATTGAAGGAACTGGTCGGCAATCGAGAAGTCGATAGTGTCGATGTATTAATGCAGCGCACGAGAGGCGGAATGTTGATGCTTGAGCTGCCGTCTTTAATGGCGATATCTGCCACTTATATTCGGGAGCGGCTGCAGGCGGGTAAAAGCGTGCGCTACTTACTACCAGAAGCGGTAGAACAGGCTATTTTTTATCAAGGGCTTTATCAGTCCGATGAATAGCACTGGCAGTCGTGAAAGAAGCCGTTACAATGGCCCGCTTACAGGCTGATGCCACTCGAAATACCGACGTTAGTAACGACACTCGATACCACCACTCGATACCACCACAACAAGGGGTTGCCTTCAGGAGTCATGCACATCGATACACTGAAAAACCTAGCGATTGACTCGCTAGAAGAGCTTAAAGCACGCGATATTACTCAACTCGACGTTGCGAAATTAACCGAAGTTACCGATCTGATGCTGATTGCCAGTGGTACTTCTACCCGCCACGTGGCCGCACTGGCCCAGAACGTTGTCGAAAAAGCCAAGGCATCCGGCCTTCACCCTCGCGGTGTTGAAGGTGGCGATAATGCCGACTGGGTGCTGGTCGACCTGGGCGATGTGGTGGTTCACATTATGCTTCCAGAAGCCCGTGCGCTGTATGACCTGGAGCGCCTTTGGGCAGATCTGCCTAGCGACGCTGGCGCGATTAGTGAATCGCTGAAGCAGTTTGAAGAGCGAGCCACGATGTCATGAGGATTCGGCTGTTAGCGGTGGGTACAAAAATGCCTGCATGGGTGGAACAAGGCGTTGAGACCTACCGCAAGCGGCTCCCTCGGGATTTCACGCTGGAAATTGAAGAAATACCGCTCGGCCAGCGTGGCAAAAATGCCGATATCGCTAAAGCCCGCGCGCAAGAGGCGCAGCGAATTCGTGAAAAGCTGCGTGGCGATGAAATCGTGGTGGCGCTGGAGGTAAAGGGCAAACCCTGGACCACCGAACAGTTGGCGCAGGAAGCGGATGGCTGGCGCATGGAAGGGCGTGATGTGGTGCTGTTGGTGGGTGGCCCGGACGGCTTAGAGCCTGCGCTTTCCGCTATGGCTGATAAAGCTTGGTCACTTTCGCCGCTAACGCTACCTCACCCACTCGTGCGAATTATGTTGGCAGAGCAGCTTTATCGCGCCTGGACACTGCTAGTGGGCCACCCCTATCACCGCTAGTGAGCAACACAGAGTTAATCACTAGCCGTTATGTTGCATTTATTCCCCACTGGGGCCGCCGCTTTTATTGTTTGATTTGAGAGTCATCTGTTGCCATGCCCCAGCGCCGTGACACGCTAAAAAATCCTGAGCAAGAGCTGCGTATTTTCCGTGTCAGGGCGCTGCTTGCTGTCTTGGTAGTGATTGTGTTGACGAGCTTGCTGGTAAGCCGCCTTGGCTATTTGCAAATCGTTCAACACGATTTATACAGCACGCGCTCCGAGAAGAACCGGGTACGCGTCGAGCCTCTGCCGCCTAACCGCGGGCTTATCTACGATCGTAACGGTACGCTGCTGGCGGAAAACCGTCCTACCTACAACCTGACCCTGGTGCGTGAGCGTGTCGATGATCTAGACGACACTCTGGCCCTGATCGTCGATTTATTAGAGCTGCCTGAGGAAGAGATAGAGGCATTTCAGGTGCGCTCGCGGCAGCGTCAGCGTCCTTTTCAACCTGCGCTGCTGATGAGTGACTTAAGCGAAGAGCAGATTGCGCGACTGGCCGTTAACCGCCACCGGCTGCCTGGTGTTGAAGTGGAAGCCCAGCTGTTGCGCTACTATCCCGATGCTGAAGTCATGGCTCATGCTCTGGGGTATGTGGGACGTATTAACGCCGAAGAGCTACAGGACTTAGACCCAGGCCGCTACGCGGGCACGCACTTTATTGGCAAGACCGGTGTCGAGCGTTTTTACGAAACCGAGCTACATGGAGAGGCGGGCCTACGCAAGGTAGAGACCAACGCCCGTGGTCGCGTGCTTCGCGAGCTTGGCCGTACTGACCCGGTGCCCGGCGCTAACTTAACGCTTACTCTCGACCGTTCCCTGCAGATGCTGGCTTACGAGCTTTTGGATGGTCGGCGTGGCTCTATTGTGGCTATTGTGCCAAATACTGGTGAGATTCTGGCGATGGTGTCGACCCCGGGGTTTGATAGCAACCAGTTTGTGACCGGGATCGACGTAGCCTCTTATCGAGCACTGCAGGAAGATATCGATCTGCCACTGTTTAACCGTGCCATTCGAGGACACTACCCGCCGGGCTCCACCATCAAGCCGTTTCTGGCCCTGGCAGGTTTGGTGGAAGGGGTCATTACCCCCGACAGCACCATTAATGACCCCGGCTTTTATCAGCTACCAAACGACTCCCGACGCTACCGTAACTGGCTGCGCTGGGGGCATGGCCGTGTCGATATGGAGCGCTCGATAGCGGTCTCCAACAACACCTACTACTACACGCTGGCTCATGACCTCGGCATTGATAAGCTCCATGAGCGTATGACCAACTTTGGTTTTGGCCAGCGCGTTGCCCACGATGTGCAGGGGGAAAGCACTGGACTCATGCCCTCCCGAGACTGGAAGCGAGCACGTTTCAACCAGCCCTGGTACCCCGGTGAAACGCTCTCGGTGGGAATTGGCCAAGGCTACTGGCAGGTCACACCTCTGCAATTGGCCAGTGCCACTGCCGCGTTGGCAAACCGTGGACACTGGGTGAAGCCTCGCCTTGCCCTGCGTATTGGTGAAGAGCCAGTGCCCGCAGAACTACCCGATACGCTCCCCGATATTCAGCTGGCCAACGATAACTGGTGGGATCGGGTATATAGCGGTATGGAAAAAGTGCTCAGTGGCAGCGAGGGTACGGCGCGTCGAACTGGGGTTGGGCTCGAGTATCGCATGGGGGGCAAGTCAGGCACGGCCCAGGTGTTCTCGCTCGGCCAGGATCAGCGTTACAACGCGGAGGAGTTAGAGGAGCGGCTACGAGACCACGCGCTCTTTATGGCTTTTGCGCCCATTGAAGAACCGAAAATTGCGGTATCGGTCATCGTCGAAAACGCGGGGGGTGGCAGCACTCATGCCGCGCATTTGGCGCGGGCGATGACGGATGCTTGGCTGCTCGAAGATGAGGCCCCTGAGGCCGAGGAAGTCAAAGAGGTGTTAGAGGAAGATACCGCCAACGTGGAGGGTAACTAGCGATGCCTTGGCAACTGATTACCCGCTCGCTGCGCCGTTATCCGGTACGCCCGCCTGATAGCGGTATTGCCCGTCGCAAAAGTATTTGGGAGCGTATCCACCTCGACCCTTGGCTGCTAGGGATGCTGTTGGTGTTGATGGGTGGCGGTTTGGTGGTGCTTTACAGCGCTTCCGGGCAGCGTATCGACACCGTGATTGCCCAAGCCATGCGCTTTGGTATTGCGCTTTCTGGCATGGTGATTATTGCACAATTTTCCCCTTCAACTTTTTTACGCTGGGCCCCGCTGGCTTACGGTGCTGGGCTAGCGATGCTGTTGGCGGTTGAAGTTGTCGGCGATGTAGGTATGGGCGCCAAGCGTTGGCTGGAAATTCCGGGGGTCATCCGTTTTCAGCCCTCTGAGATGATGAAGTTGGCCGTACCGCTCATGGTGGCCGCTTACTTAAATCGCTGCCAGTTGCCGCCTAGGCTGCGTGATATTGTGGTGTGTGCGGTGATTATCGGCGTGCCCGTGGTGCTCACGGCTATCCAGCCTGACCTTGGGACATCGCTGCTGGTAGCTAGTGCTGCGGTGATTGTGGTGCTTCTGGCTGGGCTCTCTTGGAAGCTCATTGGCTTGGTCGCGGCCCTGGGCGCGGCGGGCCTGCCGGTACTATGGATGAACATGCACAACTACCAGCGCCAGCGGGTACTGACATTTTTAGACCCTGATAGCGACCCGTTGGGCTCAGGGTGGAACATTATTCAATCCACCACGGCTATTGGCAGCGGCGGGCTGTGGGGAAAGGGGTGGTTGGAAGGAACGCAGTCTCAGCTTGAGTTCCTGCCAGAGCGACATACCGACTTTATTATTGCCGTACTTGGTGAGGAGTTCGGCCTGGTGGGTATGCTCTTGCTGCTAACACTATATATCATGATTGTAGGCCGCGGCTTATGGCTGGCATCGTCATCCCAGGATACCTTTGGGCGGCTGTTTGCGGGCAGTATTATCCTGACGTTTTTTATCTATGTATTTGTCAATGTGGGTATGGTGAGCGGCATTTTGCCGGTGGTGGGCGTGCCGCTGCCACTGGTCAGTTATGGCGGCACCTCTAGCGTGACCTTGTTAGCGGGGTTCGGTATTCTCATGTCTATACACGCCCATCGGCGGTTACTGCCACGTTGACGGTCAAGGTCGTGGCAGTATGAATTCACAGGAGTGGTGAGCAAATGAACAGGGCGCGAAGTCAAGTGGGTGGCTATGTCATTGCCATGCTAGTAGCGTGTTCGGCCCCAGCGGTCGTCGCTGAGGAAACGGTCAGTTTCGATCCGCAGCATAATCCGCAAACCCAGCAACTGGCTGACGAGCTGGCCGAGCAGGGCGTGCCAAATGCGTGGCTGGAGCAAGCGCTGGCTCAGGCAAGCTATCGACAGGAAGTGTTGGATGCCATGGCAGGCGCGGCCGAGCGTCGGCTGCGCTGGTTCGAGTATCGCGATATTTTTCTAACCGAGCAGCGTATCGACGAAGGGGTTGCGTTCATGAAGGCCCATGCCGATGCGCTGGCGCGTGCCGAGTCGGAATACGGCGTGCCGCCGGAAGTGATTACCGCCATCATGGGTGTAGAGACCTACTACGGTCGCCACAAAGGGCGTCATAAAGTGTTGGACTCTCTCGCCACGCTGGCATTTCACCACCCGGTACGCGGCGATTTCTTTCGCGGCGAGCTAGCGGCCTTTTTGACCATCGCCTATCAGCAAGAGGTGGCACCCGAGTCGCTCTACGGCTCCTATGCAGGGGCCATGGGCTACCCTCAATTCATACCTACCAGCTATCAAGCGTACGCCGTCGATTTTGACGGTGACGCGAAGCGCGATTTGTGGAATAACCCAGTCGATGCGATTGGTAGCGTTGCCAATTACTTCGCCGAGCATGGTTGGCAACGAGGCGGCGCGATTTACCATGAAGCCGAAGGCCCTGAAGAGCTCCCTGAAGCGCTGAGCTTCAATCAGACGGTGCGCCCAAGCACGACGGCTGCCGAAGCCGCTGAGCAGGGTGTGGTGACGGAAACTTCCTTAACGCCCGATACGCCAGTGGTGCCACTGGTGCTGGAGTATGCCGATGGCCAGGAAAGCTACCGGCTGGGTGAGTACAATTTCTATGTGATTACCCGCTATAACCATAGCCACCTCTACGCCATGGCAGTCGCCGAACTGGCAGAGGCTATCAAGCAGCAAGCTGAGGCTGAGCATGACTAAACTGCGAATCAATATGCGCTACCTAAGCGGCTCGCTGCTGTTAGCTGCCTTGGTGAGCGGGTGTGCCAGCCAAGCGCCGCAGCGTGCAGGCGGAGAGGTAGGTGCTTCAAGCTCCGCGCCTGCTGCTCCGGCGGCTGCCAGTGGCGAGCGCTATGCGATGACTGGCGATGCTTACCCGGTTGCGCCGCCGGATGTCAGCACCGTACCCGATGCCGAGCCGCGAATCGAAGCGCCTTCCCGGGCGGGCAACCGTTCCACCTATGAAGTGTGGGGCGAAACCTATCACGTGCTGCCCGACTCACGCGGCTATGCGCGCCAGGGTACGGCGTCTTGGTATGGTGAAAAATTCCACGGCTACGCCACGTCCAACGGTGAGATTTACGACATGTACAAAATGTCGGCAGCTCACCGCTCGCTCCCGCTGCCCACCTTTGCCAGGGTCACCAGTTTGAACAACGGACGCTCGGTGATCGTTCGCGTCAATGACCGCGGCCCGTTCCATAGCGATCGTGAAATCGACCTCTCTTATGCGGCGGCAGCACGCTTGGGGATTCTCGAAAACGGAACCGGGCCCGTGCGCGTCGAGGCGATCGACCCTGCTCAGTGGTTAGCCGAGCGTGGTCGAGGGGGCAGCGTTTCGTCCCCCCAAGCCACATCGGCGGCCCCCGCCGCTGCGGCTTCCACACCTGTTTCTGAGACTCGGCCTGTTAGGGCAGCGTCAGCCGAGCCGAGCAGTGGTCATGCCGTCTATTTGCAGGTGGCTGCGTTGGGGAGTGCCGAAGGAGCGCAGCAGCTACAGCAGCGGCTGTCGGATGAGTTACCCCGCGGCGTTCGAGTGCAAAGTGAGACCGACGTTCACCGCGTTCAGGTCGGCCCCGTCAGTCCCAGTCAAGAGACACAGGCTCGTGAAGAACTTCGTCGCGCAGGCTTTCCTCAAGTATTTGTCGTGAGATAATCGCTCTCTACATGTGCCCAAGTGGCGTATCATGCGCCGCCATTTTTCTTTGTCAGTGAGAAGTATGTGATGAATGTAATGATGTCAATCCGCCGTACCGCCAAGCTCTGCCTCTTCGCAGCGATGACGGCCGTCGTCGCCCCGGCGATGGCTCAGGTGATCCCTCAACCCCAAACGATCATCCCTGCACCACCGCAGCTTGCCGCGAGTTCGTGGATTTTGATGGACGCCAACAGTGGTCGCATTCTTGCAGAGCACAATGCCGATGAGCGTTTGCCGCCTGCAAGTTTGACCAAACTGATGACCGCGTACCTGGTCGAACGTGAGCTAGATCGTGGCACCATCAACCTGACCGATATGGTCAATATCAGCGAAAACGCTTGGCGTACCGGCGGCTCGAAGATGTTCATCGAAGTGGGCGATCGTGTTTCGGTGGATAATCTGCTTCATGGCATCATCATCGTCTCGGGTAACGATGCCAGCGTGGCCATGGCAGAACATCTGGCGGGCGGTGAAGCGCCGTTTGCCGACCTAATGAATCAGCACGCCACGCGTTTGGGCATGAACGATACCCACTTCATGAATGCCACTGGCTTGCCCCATGAGAATCACTACTCGACCGCCCATGATATGGCGCGTTTGTCTCGTTACATTATCAACGACTATCCCGAGCACTACGCCATCTATTCACAGCGTAACTTCTCGTTTGCGGGCATCGATCAGCCGAACCGTAACCGCCTGTTGTGGCGCGACCCGACCGTAGACGGCCTGAAAACCGGCTGGACCACCGAAGCAGGTTACTGCCTGGTCGCTTCGGCGCAGCGTGATGGCATGCGTCTGATCTCCGTGGTGATGGGCACCAGTTCCGAAGAGGCGCGTGCCCAGGAATCGCAAAAGCTTCTGAGCTATGGCTTCCGTTTCTATGAAACCATGAAGCTCTATGAGCGCGGCGCCGTGCTGGCAACGCCGCGCGTGTGGGGCGGGGACATCAACGAGCTACGTGTGGGGGTGGATGAAGAAGTTTTCATGACGCTGCCCCGCAATCGCAATGAAGAGCTCCGCGCCCGTCTAAATTTGGATGCTGACATTCAAGCACCTGTGGCAGTAGGTGATGACGTTGGTACGCTGGAAGTCTATCTAGGCGAAGAGATGGTGGGGGAGCGCCAGCTCGTCGCGCTGGAAAACATCGAAGAGGGTGGGCTGTTCAAGCGCCTGTTCGATCAAGTGCAGCGTTTCTTCAGCAACTTGATTAGTAATTTCACCAGCTAAACGGCCAGTGTTGGGCCCAGCTTCTCACATACGCCTTGTATTGTGAGAGGTTGGGCCTTATTTATTGGGATTAGCCCAACGATTCACTTAATGTAAAGGCGAGTTATGAAAAAAGGTGCCAAGCAAGGGCTGCGTGATTTACGCCAGCCCGTGGCGAAAGAGCCACCCAAAATTACCTTCCCGTGCGATTACCCGTTAAAGGTCGTGGGCGATGCGGCTGACGATTTTCCAGCCACCGTGTGTCAAGTCATCGTGCGTCACGCGCCTGACTTCGATGAGACCACGTTGGAAGTCGTGGATAGTCGCAATGGTCGTTTCCAGTCCGTTCGAGTCACCATCGTGGCCACAGGGGAGCAGCAGTTGAGCCAACTGTTCAACGAGCTGAAGGCCACTGGCCGCGTGCACATGGTGGTATGACCATGAGCGACGACGCCCCGATTGCTCTGCACCGCCTCGGCTATCGCCCCTATCTACCAGTATGGGAAGCCATGCGTGAGCTTACCGACACGCGCGATGAAAACACGGTGGATCAATTTTGGCTGGTCGAGCATGAGCCTGTATTTACCCAAGGGCAGGCGGGCAAGCCAGAACACCTGTTGATGCCGGGCGATATTCCCGTGGTCAATACCGACCGGGGCGGACAGGTTACCTATCACGGGCCGGGGCAGGTGGTACTCTATCCGCTGCTGGACGTGCGTCGGGGCAAGATCGGCGTGCGCGACTTGGTCACGGCGCTCGAAAATGCCGTGATCGACGTGCTAGACGCGTATGGAGTGCGCGGCTGGGCCAAGCCCGATGCGCCGGGGGTTTACGTAGAAACGGCCATGGGGGAGGCCAAAATCGCCTCGCTCGGCCTGCGTATTCGTCGTGGGGCCAGCTACCATGGCGTCGCGCTGAACGTCGACGGCGACCTGTCGCCGTTTGCGCGTATCAATCCTTGTGGCTACGCGGGTATGCAGGTCACTCGTCTTGCCGATTTGGTCGATCTCTCTCATGGACAAGACGGGACTAATGGTAAAGACGTTGGCGAACGGCTTGCGCAGGCGTTGGCCGCGCGACTGAAGCGCACCTTGGTGGTGCCTGAGTAACGAAGACTGCCTGCAGAGCGCTGTATGCAGGCAGTCCGCGGCGAGTTAGCCGACGTTGAAGGCGGGGATGCGGTTGCTGTCCGGCTCTTGACCTGGAATGGCCGCAGGAGCGGCAAGACCCAAGTTGTTCTTTTCGAACACGCGGTCTGCCCGGTAGCTAGAGCGTACCAGCGGGCCGGATGGCACTTCCATAAAGCCTTTCTCAAGGCCTAGTACGCGATAGCGCTCGAACTCTTCTGGGCTTACCCAGCGCTCCACGGCCAAGTGGTTTTTGGTTGGGCGCAGGTATTGGCCTAACGTCACGATATCGACACCAATCTCACGCAAATCGTCGAAGGTTTGCAGGATCTCTTCGTCCGTTTCTCCCAGCCCCAGCATCAAGCTGGTTTTGGTGATGATGTCGGGGCGATACTGCTTGGCGTGGGCCAATACGTCGAGCGTTTTGCGGTAGCCAGCGCGAGGGTCGCGCACTTTGCTGGTCAGCCGCTCAACGGTCTCAACGTTTTGCGCAAACACCTCAAGCCCTGAATCGACCACGCGCTCAATAGCGGCTTTATCGCCATCAAAATCAGGCGTTAACGCCTCAACAACCACCTCCGGCGTGCGCGCTTTAATGGCGCGAATACAGTTGGCGTAGTGGGTGGCGCCACCATCGTCTAGATCGTCACGGTCTACTGAGGTCAGCACGATATAGCGAAGACCCATTAGCTCGACGGATTTGGCGGTATTTTCCGGCTCTTCGTGATCCAGCCAACCTTTAGGGTTGCCAGTATCAACCGCACAGAAGCGGCAGGCGCGGGTACATACTGAGCCCATCAACATAATGGTGGCGGTACCATTGCTCCAGCATTCACCCATGTTAGGACAATGGGATTCAGCGCAAACGGTGCTGAGCCGGTGCGTCGCCACGTTTTTCTTAACGGCCTCAAAACGCTCGCCGCCGGGAATTTGCGCGCGCAGCCACTTTGGCTTGCGCTCAAGTGAAGGGGCATCTGCCTGCGCTTTGCGCTGCTTCATGCCATCTTTAATCACTGTCATGCCATGTTCGTTACGGAATTTTTCGCCGCTGGGCACGCGCTGGGAAGGGGTGTTGCTCATAGGAGAGAGCCTCTCTACTGTGCGGCTGGTAAGCAGAAAATCCGAGCGACGCATCACGAAAAATATACGTGCAAAATGTGGCCGCGATGCAACTGTTTACCATGCCCTGAGTAACGCTAACTGATACGTAGGTTGTAAATAATGTAACATATTTGGCAATCAACAAGACACCGTAGAACCGCTAGTGATCCTATTCCAGTGACAGGGCGGGTAAGCAGGAAACTCCATGGCTAGGAAGCGGGCTGCCAGGCGCTTGGAAGTGGCGCTGGAACTCGCTCAGATGCTCACGCACAAAACGCAGGAAGAGCTCTGCTACCGGAGTGGGAAAGTGGTCTCGGCGGTATACCGTGCACCAAGCGCGGCGAATGGGAAAATTGGGCAGAGACAGGGTGGCGAGCAGGCCCTGTTCCAACTCGCGCTGTACCGCCAAACGAGGCAGTACGGCAACGCCCAAATGTACCATTACCCCTTGTTTGATGGCTTCATTGGTGCCCAGCTCGATACGGTGCGGAAGCCCCACTTCTTGATCCACGGCAAGCTGCTCAAAGGCGCTGCGAACCCCCGAACCAGGCTCACGCATTAGTACGAAATGGCGTGCGAAATCCGTCAGCGTTGGATTGGGCATACTTAGCAGAGGATGTTCTGGCCACACTACCGCCACAAGCTCGTTTTCAAGAATTGGCATAACCACCAAGCCGTCGTCTTCTGGCACCATGGCCATGATCACCACGTCGTCTTGTTGTTCGGCCAGCCGCTCAAGTGCTTGGCTGCGGTTACACACCTTTAAACGCAACTGAACATCCGGGTATCGTGCGCGAAATTTAGCCAGCACATAGGGCACGACATACTGCGCGGAGGAGACGGCAGCGACGTTCAGCTTGCCGCTGATTTTGCCGTTAATGTCTGAAAGGCTCATTTGCAGCCGCGACAGCTGACCAAAGATTTCTCGCGTAGAGAGGGCCAGTGTATCGGCCGTTGGCAGTACGTGGAGAGTTTTCCCCGCATACTTAAAGAGAGGCTGTCCCAACGCTTGCTCAAGCTGTCGAATCTGCGCGCTCACGGCTGGTTGTGTCAGGCCGAGCTGCTCGGCGGCCCGTGAATAGGAGCGTTGTTGATGCACTGCCTGAAACACTTGTAGCTGTCGAAACGTTAAGCGGTTGAGCAGCGTGGGGGATGACATAACCACCTCAGGGTAAACTTCCTCGGTAAAAAAGCGCACTGTATAAGGCCTGTTATATAGGGCTTGGCCTCAGCGTCGAAATGCTATCACTGATTTAGGGCTACCGCCTTGAAAGCTTGGCGGTATATAAACGGTGTACGTTTCGATCAATAAGACGGTCGTTGGAAAAAAGGGGGGAGTCATCGACGTTAGGCAAGGAGTGGCCTAAACTATATTGCATTGCAGCATCATTGCTTCGGGATTGGTGCCATGCATCAACCCAATGGGAGAATATATGAACTTTCTCGCTAATCCTTTGCTTACCACCAATGCGCTTGCTGCTCCTTGGTTTGGCTCATCGAATGATTCCGCGGCGTTACCGGGCGGTGAAGCTCTCGCTAGCATGATGGACCCTTTTGGGTTTGGTCGTGCCGCGGTTAGCTACTGGCGTGACAGTGTAGAGCGCAACATCCTTTATTGGGATGTCATGCGCGAGCGCGGCAACCAGTATCTCGAACACATGGAGCAAACGAAGCCCAATGTGCTCGGCTTTGAAACCGAGGTGTTAGTGGATGGCCGTACGCTGCCTAATCCGACTAACTATGAGTTACTGCGGGTATTGCCGCCTAAGAATATCCAGATTGACCCACAAAAACGTCCCTTTGTTGTTATTGACCCGCGTGCAGGCCATGGCCCTGGTATCGGCGGTTTTAAGCCTGATAGCGAACTCGGTGTCGCGCTAAAAGCGGGCCATCCCTGCTATTTTATCGGCTTTTTACCTTTCCCTGAGCCAGGCCAAACGGTGGAAGATGTGGTGGAGTCGGAAGTGGCCTTTTTGCGCCACGTGATTGCGCTACACCCGGAAACCACTGAAAAACCGATGGTGGTTGGTAACTGCCAAGCGGGCTGGCAAATCATGATGGCCGCCGCCCTTGAGCCTGAAGTATTTGGGCCAATCTTAATCGCTGGTGCACCGCTCTCTTATTGGGCTGGCGAGCATGGCAAGGCACCCATGCGTTATACCGGCGGTATGACAGGGGGAAGTTGGATTACTGCGTTGACCAGTGATATCGGCAACGGCCTATTTGATGGGGCGTGGCTGGTTCAGAACTTTGAGCGCCTCAACCCGGCTAATACCTACTGGAAAAAGCAGTACCACCTGTATGCCAATATTGATACCGAGTCCAAACGCTATTTAGAGTTTGAGCGCTGGTGGGGTGGTCATGTGGTGCTGGGCGGTAATGAGATCCAGTACATTGTCGATAACTTATTTGTCGGCAATCGCCTTTCTACGGCGCAACTGGTTACCCGCGATGGACGGCGTATTGATCTGCGTAATGTACGCTCGCCTGTGGTGGTGTTTTGCTCACGGGGGGACGATATTACGCCACCGCCTCAGGCCCTGGGGTGGATTCGTGATCTGTACGCGGGCGAAGAGGATATCATTGCGAATGAGCAGACGATTATTTACTGCTTGCATGATACCACTGGGCACCTGGGAATCTTCGTATCTGGCAGTGTTTCCCGCAAAGAGCACTCCGAATTTACGGCCAACATGGACTACATCGATGTGATGCCGCCAGGGCTGTACGAAACGACGATTTCTCATGCCGACGAACACACAGACGCCGAGCTGATTGAGCGTGACTATCTGCTGGAATTTGCGCCGCGCAACTTCGAGGAGCTTGATCGTGACGTGATGCATCAGCCGGAGGATGATCGTCGCTTCGCCACCGTTGCCCGCATCTCTGAAATTAACCTGGGGTTTTATCGTCTCTACGTGCAGCCGTGGATACAGTCCATCATGACACCCGAGGCGGCGCGCTGGATACGGCGTATGCACCCCATTCGCCTGGGCTACAAGCTCATGTCAGACCGTAACCCGCTGACGGTGCCGCTACCGGTTATGGCCGACTACGTGCGCCGCCATCGTCAGCCGGTGGAGCAGGACAACATATTTAAAGCGCTAGAGCTCATGGCATCTGATCAAATTGTAGTGAGTCTGAATGCGTGGCGTGACCTGCGCGATAGCTCAACCGAGCGCCTGTTTATGGATATTTATGGTCAACCGCTGCTCCAGGCCGCTGTTGGCTTGTACGGGGATGCCCATGTACATCGCCGCCGTCCTGGCGCAGAGCCTGAGCACCGCCGCTTTATTGAAAACCGCCAAAATGAGCTGCGTCATAAAATTGCTCAGGGTGGCCCTCATGAAGCCGTGATGCGTTCAGTGATCTATGTGCTAGGTGGCGCACCGGCCACCGATGAGCGTAACTTTAAGCGCCTACGCGCCTCTCGGGCGGAGCTTGAACCCAGCACCTCCTTGAGCGAATTTAAGCGCCTAGTGCGCGAGCAGTTCTTTATTTTGAAGCTTGATCGTGAGCAGGCGCTTAATACGTTGCCGGAGCTATTAAAAGGTCAAACCGGTGAAGAGATAGATAACTATATTAGCCACTTAGAGCATGTCTTTGCCGCTAGCGGTGAGTTAACTGAACATGCGGCTAACCGGTTTGACCAAGTAAAAGCGTTGTTTGATAAAGCGCGTCCGGGTGCCTTGGCGGCACCAGCCCCTGAAACAGCGCCCACACCTGACTCCGCTGTGGCTACAGCGGAAATAGCAGCCGAAGCGAGTAACACGGTAACGGCTGAAAAGGCCCAAGAATCATCGGTAGAGGCGCCAAAGAAAAAGCCAGCCACCCGGCCGGCTGGGCAGCGCAGAAGCTCGCCCCGTAAGCGTTAGATAAAGTTGCTAAGACGCCTTCGCCCCCGCTTTTTAGCGGGGGCTTTTGCATTGATAGGCGGCTATTTGGGTTGCCGAGTTCCGAGCGGCAGTCTAGTGTCTAGCTACCCTGATCCAAAAAAGCATCGTAAAACGCACCGCGCCGCCAATGCGTTGTTGTTAGTGTTCGCTTAGCTCCTTAAGAGGCGGTTGCTACTAGCGCTTAATCAAGGGCTGGGGTAGGGTAGGCGCATTTTTCTCATGGTCGCCAAGCACACATTGAGGCGGCAACGTATTCAAAGCATGGGCGATAGCGCCTGGGCAATAGAAAAGTGGAGCACTATGGGCAAGTCACTGGTCATCGTCGAATCGCCAGCGAAAGCGAAGACGATTAATAAATATCTCGGCAACGATTTCATCGTAAAGTCGAGCGTAGGTCATATCCGTGACCTGCCGACCAGCGGCTCAGGTAAGGCAGCCTCCGACCCAAAGGAGCGTGCACGCCAGGCCGCGGCAACGCGTAAGATGTCGGCGGAAGAGAAGGCGGAGTATAAAAAGCGCAAAGCTCACGACCAGCTCATTCGACGCATGGGGATTGACCCAGATAACGGCTGGGAAGCGCGCTATGAAGTGCTTCCGGGGAAAGAGAAAGTAGTTGCTGAGTTAAAGAAACTGGCTGAGAAGGCCGATGCTGTTTATCTCGCTACGGATTTGGATCGTGAAGGGGAGGCGATTGCTTGGCACCTTCGCGAAACCATCGGTGGCGACGATAGCCGCTACAAGCGCGTGGTGTTCAACGAAATTACTAAAAACGCCATTCAGGATGCGTTTAAAGCCCCCGGTGTCTTGAACATCCCCCGGGTTGAAGCCCAGCAGGCACGCCGCTTCTTGGACCGCGTAGTGGGCTTTATGCTCTCGCCGCTATTGTGGGCCAAGATTGCCCGCGGGCTTTCCGCCGGGCGCGTACAATCTGTCGCGGTGCGTCTGATTGTGGAACGTGAGCGGGAGATTCGCGCTTTTATTCCCGAAGAGTTTTGGGACGTTCATGCGGATCTCCTCTCTCCGGATGGAGAATTGGTGCGTTTTGCCCTTGTTCGCCAGGATGGCAAGCCGTTCCGTCCCACCTCTGAAAAGGATACCCTGGCGCGTATTGAGCAGCTGCGCAAAGCCAAGCTCTCGATTACCTCGCGGGAAGATAAACCCACCAGCTCTAAACCGACCGCGCCGTTTATCACCTCTACGCTTCAGCAGGCAGCCAGCAGCCGATTAGGGTTTTCGGTGAAGAAGACCATGACCATGGCCCAGCGGCTTTATGAAGCGGGCTACATCACCTATATGCGTACCGATTCCACCAACCTATCTAAAGACGCGGTGGAGAGTGTCCGTTCGTTTATTGGTGATGAGTATGGTGCGCGCTATTTGCCTGAGTCGCCTAATCGATACAGCAGCAAAGAGAGTGCTCAAGAAGCGCACGAAGCCATCCGGCCCTCTAGCGTCGAGCGCAAAGCGACTGACTTGGCAGGTATGGAGCGTGACGCCGAACGCCTCTACGAGCTTATTTGGCGGCAATTTGTGGCGTGTCAGATGACCCCAGCCGAATACCTCTCCAGCACGCTCAGTGTGGAAGTAGATGGCTACGACCTGCGTGCCAAAGGCCGCGTGCTGAAATTTGATGGTTACACCCGGGTAATGAAGCCTACGGGCAAAAACGAAGATCAAAGCCTGCCTGACCTGCCGACGGGCACGGCAATGCAGCTAGAAAAACTCGACCCTCAGCAGCATTTTACCAAGCCGTCCGCGCGCTACACCGAAGCCAGCTTGGTCAAAGAACTAGAGAAGCAGGGCATTGGCCGCCCCTCCACCTACGCATCGATTATTTCGACTATCCAAGATCGTGGCTACGTGAAGCTGGAGAACCGCCGTTTTTATGCCGAAAAATTGGGCGATATCGTCACCGAGCGGTTGAAAGAGTCCTTCCCTGACTTAATGGACTACTCCTTCACTGCCCGCATGGAGGACAGCCTTGATGAAGTGGCTGAAGGCGAGCGCAATTGGCGGGAGCTGCTTGATGCCTTCTACGATGAGTTCCGCATGGAGCTGATGAAGGCTGAAAGCGAGGAGGGCATGCGTCCGAACCAGCCGGTGCCGACTGATATCGACTGCCCCAGCTGTGGCCGAAAAATGCAGATTCGAACCGCCTCTACCGGTGTATTTTTGGGCTGCAGCGGCTACAACTTGCCGCCTAAAGAACGCTGCAAAACCACCATTGACCTGATTCCTGGTGAAGAGGCCGTGGCGGAAGACGCGGGCGAAGAAGCGGAAACCAATGCCCTACGTGCCAAGCGTCGTTGCTCGAAATGCGGCACGGCGATGGATAACTACCTGATTGACGAAACTCGTAAGCTTCATATTTGTGGCAACAGCCCAGACTGTGACGGTTACGAAGTAGAGAGCGGCAAGTTCAAGATTAAAGGCTACGATGGCCCGGTCATTGAGTGCGATAAGTGCGGCTCCGAGATGCAGCTAAAATCTGGCCGATTTGGCAAATACTTTGGCTGCACCAACAGCGAGTGTAAAAACACCCGCAAGCTGTTGCGCAGTGGTGAAGTCGCGCCGCCGAAGATGGATCCGATCCCCATGCCGGAGCTGGCTTGCCAAAAGGTAGATGACCACTATGTTCTACGGGATGGCGCGAGTGGCCTGTTCCTGGCGGCTAGCAAGTTCCCTAAAAACCGTGAAACCCGCCCGCCGCTGGTTAAAGAGCTGAAAGCTCACGCTGACGAGCTGCCAGAGAAGTATCACTTTATTCTTGATGCGCCAAGCGAAGACCCCGATGGCCGCCCCGCGCAGATCCGCTTCTCGCGTAAAAACAAAGAGCAGTACGTGATGACAGACGAAGAGGGCAAAGCGACCGGCTGGAAGGCGACCTTTGAAGGCGGCAAATGGCATGTGGAGGATAAGCGCAAGTGAGCCCGCGTTCGCGTACCAATCAACTGCTGTATCAGGCCGAGCTGCTGGTCGGCCTGCCGGTTGGCGATGATGAGCACAGCCCTGCCCGACGGATGGCCATCGAAGAGAGCGCGCTGGCGCTGTTTGAGCTGGCGCTTGGCTCGCTGCTAAAAGAAGTCACGGAACACGCGCGATTGAATAGCCATGACTGGCGCGCGCTGCTCGCCAGTGACGGCCCCGATGTGGCAGAGCTGCAGCGTCTACGCGATGCCATGCAGCAGCCGGAAAGCTGGCTTTACTGGCTGGTGGGGCAGCTAGAGAAGCTGCACAGTGATGATGGTGCTGCGCGTCGCGCTGTGCAAAATCCTTCTATGATTGCGGTAGGTAGCCAGTTGACGTTAGCCGAGCAACTGTTAGAGAACCTACAAGCGGCTAAGCGTGATATTGCCTCGCTACGGGAGACAAGTCAAGAGTGGTAGTCCAGCGGCAGTGCGGTGGTGATAGAGGGAGAGGTTGCCAATAGCGTCTGGTTGCTTACTCTGATAGGTTGAAATGTGCCTATTCGTCACCACGTTGTATGGAAACAGCGATACAGGAGGCACGGATGCGCTATAACCAAGTCAAAGATCTCATTGAGTGGGCAGCGGGTTATCATGGCCGCATGGCGCGCCAATACAGCGCTGGCGCAGAACAAGCCGAGCATGAGCGCCTAGCCATGGCGCTCATCTACCTAGCCGATAGCGAGCTAAAGATGAAAACAGGGCTTGAGGCGCTGTTGCACGATGGCTCGGATCATCGTGAAGTGTTAGAAATATGGTTTGACGATTCAAGCGACTTCCCCCAGCCCCCTGAGCTTGATGCTCTGTCAAAGCAGAGCGTGGCAGGTTCGATTGATGAGCTAACCGAAACAGCGGTAGAGTCCCATCGTAAGTTGCAAAGCCTTTATGAACATCGCGCTTCTCGGGCCAAAATTGAGCCCGAGGAGACGTTTTTTAGCGCATTGGCAGAAGGTCATAATGCAGAAGCTCGCAAACTAGTCGCGAGTATGCAGGAGTTTGACGATATTTAGTGAACGTTGAATTAAAGTTTGTTCCAGTGCTGCTCGTTATTCTGAACGCTAATTTGATGGCCGAAACGCTGACAATAGCTGTGTGAATAAGGTATAACAGCAGCCACTAATGCGTCCTCGGCCTAGCCACACTGGCCTGTATTTGAGAGCAAAATAATGTCTGTGAACCGTCGCCGATTTTTGGCGTTGGCACTGGGCTGGCCAGCAGTGGCTAGCGCAACTGCTACAAGCGCTGTGAATGATTATGAGCCAACCGATTTGGTTGAGACGCTGCTTTCTCGCGCTGCTGTGCCACGCCACAGTAGTGAGTTGTGGGTGCTAATTGACGATAAAGAGGCAACGCTGACCATTTTTCGCGGGAATGCGCTGGTAGAGCGTTTTGCGCCTATTTCATTGGGGCGCGGTGGCGCAAAAACCCAGCGAATTCGCGGCGATAACGTTACACCGCTGGGCGAATTCAGAGTTAATCGATTTAATTTCGAAAGCCAGTGGCATATCTTTATTGGTATCGATTATCCTACGCCACCTCACGCACGTATGGCGCTTGAAAAAGGTATCTACTCCCAAGCGGATTACGAAGCCTATTTTGACCACTACCGGCGTTATGGCTCTCCCCCGCAGAATACTGCGTTGGGTGGCGCTATTGGGATTCACGGAGTTGGCGGCGGTGATCCAGAGATCCATGGTAGCTTCCACTGGACCCAAGGGTGTGTGGCAGTCACCAATGAACAGATCGTACGTGTGGCCGAATTAGTAGATGTTGGCACACGCGTGGTGATCCGCTAGGCTTGTGTTGTTGAAGGAAGTTCTAGGTTTTAAATATGTGGCTATAGACAACCGCTGTGGTCTATTATAAAACAGCGTTTGACTTGCGTGCCTTGGTACGTAACCCTGGTACAAGTCGCTGTAAAGAACCTGCACCGCAGGTAGACAAATTTAAGCTAACGCTTTAGCTTTATTTTTTGTCATACCCTTAACGTAGTATCCAAGGAAGACTCAAGGAGAACATTATGACTCTGAAGACTGCTCTGAAGATGACTGCCGCTGCCGCTTCTCTGGCAATCCTGGCTGGCTGTGCTTCTACCAGCGCTCTGGAAGAAGTTCGCATGACTGCTGAATCTGCACAGGCTGATGCCGCAGAAGCACGCAGCATGGCTTCACAAGCTCTGAACACTGCAAACCAAGCTCAGCGCGACGCGCAAGCTGCTCTGCAGATGTCTGAGCAGAACCGTGAAGAAATGAACCGCATGTTCCAGCGTTCCATGCAGAAGTAATTCTGCTTGGGCACCGAGCATGATGCATGTTCGGTGGTCGCTGTAGATGTGAAAAACCCCGCCTCGGCGGGGTTTTTTGTTGGCTAGCGCTTTGCGCGTTAAGCGTCGCCTTCAACTCGAACGGTCGTGGAAAGCTCGACACCTTCCAAAATTCCCTCTAGCTGCTGAGTGGGCTGCGGCTCGGGTTCCTGCTCAGGGGCGGGTGCTTGCGGGCCATATAGCGCCACAAAGCGGCCGTCTGGTGCTTCCACCGCGCGTTTGACTTGCTCGTAATCCACTTCTGCTTGATCTTCTGCCAGTTCGCTGACCCGCTCAATGGCATTAAGAAGCGGCTCAAAGTTGCCTACGTTCTCTTCCAGCTGAGGGTAGGATTGCACAAACAGTGTGCCGTCTGCCGCCCAGCCTGCTTTAAAAGGCGCATCCATCAGGTTTACCTTAGTGCCGCTTGGTAGGCGTTCATACAGCGACTCGATATCTTCCGGGTACATGCGAATACAGCCACGGCTGACACGCATACCCACGCCATCAGGGCGATTGGTCCCATGGATCAAGTAGCTCGGCATAGCCAGCAAGATGGCATGACGGCCAAGCGGGTTGTCAGGCCCTGGTGGAACGATAGCGGGTGCAGGCTCGCCTCTTGCAGCCGCTTCACGACGCATCGAGGCGGGCGGTGCCCAGGCAGGGTCTTTGACTTTGACCGTGGTCCGCGTGATGCCTACCGGAGTCGCAAACTCCTCGCGGCCAACGCTGACAGGGTAGGTTTCCACAATGCCGGGATTGTCGGCAGGGTAGTAGTAAAGGCGCAGCTCGGAGAGATTGACCACCACGCCCTCGCGTGGCGCAGGCGGCAGAATGTACCGCGCAGGGATCACTACCTCGGTGCCTTTACCCGGTACCCATAAGCTAACGTCTGGGTTCGCCATGCGAATCTCTTCGTAGCCAATATTATGGCGACGAGCGATGTCGATAAGCGTCTCTTCGGGGTCCTCCACCGTAACGGTGTAGTACTCACCAATAATATCGCCGTGCTCGGGTAGTCGGAAGTGGCCGCGCGGTAGTTCCTGCGCCTCAGCAACTTGCTCTGCACTAGCAGTGGCGTCGTCAGTAATCGCCGCAGTGCTTTCGGCCTGCTCGGCCGACGGCTGTGCATAAACGGGGCCCACAAGGCTCGCTGCCAGCAGAACTGCCAGGCTGGTAGGTCCCCAACGGGTAATGTTCTTACGAATGTTCATGGTCGATCCTAATCAATGTATGCACTGCTGGTACGCATGGTAATGGGCAGCGATGCGTTACCGATATGTGCTGCTTAATGACAAGTTTGCCCCAAGGTTCACGCCGCCGCTACTTTTTGATTAAGGGTCGTTAGCAGTGCTTCAATCTTTTCGAAACGCTGTTCGACCGTTTCCATTGGAAATTCAAAACGTAAAGTATCGGAACCATCTAAGCGGTAGTGCTGGGGAGATTTTTGAATCAGCGTGACCAGGGTCAGCGGGTCTACCTGGGTAGTGGTGTTAAAAATCATGCGGCCGCGCTGTTCACCTGCTTCTATGCGCGCAACACCGAGCTGTTCTGCCCGGTGGCGCAGCTTCGTCTGCCGAATCAGGTTCTTCAACGGCTGTGGCAGTAGACCAAAACGGTCGATCAACTCTACCTGCAACTCTTTAAGCTCGGTATCTGATTGCGTATTAGCGATGCGTTTATACATGACTAGGCGCTGCTGTACATCGTGAATGTAATCATCGGGAATGAGGGCAGGCAGATTCAGGCTTATTTCGACGCCTGTGTTGAAGGGCGCGTCGATGTTAGGGGTTTTGCCTGCGCGGATTGCTTTCACCGCCCGATCCAGCATTTCCATATAAAGGGTGTAGCCAATGGTTTCCATTTGGCCGCTCTGCTCGTCTCCCAAAAGCTCACCCGCACCGCGAATTTCCATATCGTGGCTAGCCAATGTAAAGCCTGCCCCCAGGTCGTCGGAGGCGCTAATCGCCTCAAGGCGTTTTACGGCATCTCGTGTCATGGCTTTGGGTGGCGGGGTTAGTAGGTAAGCATAGGCCTGATGGTGGCTGCGCCCTACGCGGCCGCGCAGCTGGTGTAGCTGTGCTAGGCCGAACTTATCCGCACGCTCAATCAAAATGGTGTTGGCGCTAGGTACGTCAATGCCGGTTTCTATAATGGTGGAGCACACCAGCACGTTAAAGCGTCGGTGGTAGAAATCAGACATCACCCGCTCAAGGCTGCGCTCTGGAAGCTGGCCGTGGGCCACAGCAACGCGGGCTTCCGGCACTAGCTCGCGGATCTGTTCAGCAGCATTCTCAATGGTTTTAACTTCGTTGTGCAGGAAGTAGACCTGACCGCCGCGCAGGATCTCCCGCAGTAGCGCTTCCTTAATAATGCTGTTATCGCGCTGCTGTATAAAAGTTTTTACCGATAAGCGCCTTGCGGGCGGAGTGGCGATGATAGAAAGGTCACGGATGCCGCTCATGGCCATATTGAGCGTACGCGGAATGGGCGTGGCGGTGAGTGTGAGAATGTCGATTTCCGCGCGTAGGGTTTTCAACTTCTCTTTTTGGGCGACGCCGAAGCGGTGCTCTTCATCGATAATCAGCAGTCCCATTTTGGGCAGCTCGACGCTTTTCGAGAGCAGCTTATGGGTGCCAATAACGATATCGGTTTGGCCGCTTTTGATGCCTTCCAGGGTTTGCGTCATCTCTTTGCCACCGGTAAAGCGCGAGATTAGGCTGATATTGACGGCAGTGTCGGCAAAGCGGTCGCGGAAGTTCTCGAAGTGCTGGCGTGCTAGCAGCGTTGTCGGCACTAGCACTACGACCTGTCTGCCGGACTGTACGGCGAGGAAGGCGGCGCGCATGGCCACCTCGGTTTTACCAAAGCCCACATCGCCGCACACCACGCGATCCATTGGCTGAGGAGAGACCATGTCGCTGATCACTGCTTCGATAGCCGCCTTCTGATCCGGTGTTTCCTCAAACGGGAAGCTGGCCGCAAAACGCACATACTCATCGCCGGGCGGGTCGTACACTGTGCCTTGCTGGGCTTCACGGCGGGCGTAAATATCCAATAGCTCTGCGGCGGTGTCGCGAATTTTTTCAGCGGCTTTGCGGCGGGCTTTCTCCCACTGGTCGGAGCCCAGCTTATGCAGCGGAGCGAGTTCGTCATCGGCGCCGCTATAGCGCGAGATAAGGTGCAGGCTATCTACTGGCACATACAGCTTGGCGCCGTCGGCATAGGAGAGGGCGAGAAACTCGTTGGCCTGGCCGCCCGCTTCCAGAGTCTCCAGGCCCAGGTAGCGGCCTACGCCGTGGGCTTGGTGAACCACCGGTGCTCCTTCGCGCAACTCGGAAAGGTGGCGGACCGCTAGTTCGTTATCGTCGGTGGCTTTTTCCCGCCGACGGCTTTGCCGCACGACGTCGCCAAACAGCTCGGTTTCGCTAATTACCGCGACATCGGGCTCGGTGAGCCATAGGCCACTGCCCACCAAGCTTTCCGTTATAGCGATGTGCTCGCTGCCTGCTAAAAAAGCCTGGAAACTATCGCTATGGGGCAGCGATAGTTTCAGCGGGGAGAGGACTTCCTCCAGTGCTTCTCGCCGCCCGCGAGACTCGGCAACAAACAGCATGCGGGTCTTGGGATGGTTATCTAAGAAGCTCGCCAGCTCGCTCAGCGGTTGTTTGGCGCGCGCATTGATGGCCAGAGAGGGGAGTGCTTGGGCCAGAGGAGCAAGCGCATGGCGTTGGCTGTCGTCCTCAGTGAACTCAAGGCGAGGCCGCGCTTTAATGGCTGAAAACACTTCGTTAACCGGGAAGAACGCCCGGTGAGGCGGTAGTAGCGGCCGTGTAGGGTCAACACCTAAATTCTCATAGCGCGATTCAATCGACTGCCAGTGCTGCTCAGCCGCGTGGAAAACGTCTGGGAGTAAGGCGATGCGAGTATCTACGGTGAGATGCTCAAACAGTGAGGCGGTTTCCTCGAAAAAGAGCGGTAAATACTGCTCTAGCCCAGGAGAGGGAATCGCTTTCAGCGCATCGTTATAGAGCGGGCACTGGCGCGGGTCGACATCAAACAGGGTTTCAAACTGCTCACGAAAGCAGGCAATCGCGCTGCGGCTTAGCGAGTATTCATGGGCAGGCAGCAGTTCGATGACATCCACTTTGTTGGTAGAGCGCTGGCTGCCGGGGTCGAAGTGGCGCAGTGTGTCGATCTCATCATCAAATAGATCAATACGAATCGGCTCATCCATGCCCATGGCAAATAGGTCGATAATCGCGCCGCGCATGGCGTATTCGCCTGGCTCATACACGGTCTCTACCGCACGATAGCCTGCCCGGGAGAGTGATTCGCGGAATGTTTCGCGATTCAGCGTGGCCCCCGCCTTTAGCGTCATCACGCGGCCAGCGATGTACGAGACAGGCGGCAGCCGCTGCATGAGGGTATTGACCGGCACAAGCACGATACCGCGCACGCCATCCTGTAGCAGGCGCAGCGTTCTCAGCCGAGCAGAAATAATATCTTGGTGGGGCGAGAAGCTGTCGTAGGGCAAGGTTTCCCAATCGGGGAAGGGGAGAACCGGCACGCTGCTATAAAAAGCGAGATCTTGTTCCAGCCTCTGGGCGCTGGCGGTGTTGGGAGTGATCACCAGTAACGGTGCGCTTGACGCTACCTGAGCTAGCGCTAGGGCAGTCGCACTGCCCGGCGGCGCTTGCAAATAGAGCGTATCGCGAATCCCTTGCGGCTGAGGCGGTTCGAGCAGAGAGAAAGAAGGCATAGTAAAGGTATCGTTTTGCACAGAAACGGAACCAAGATCATACACGATCCGCCCTTTCGCGCAGAGGCTTTGGCGCCATGGGGAGTTAAGATCGCTTGGTCGCTGCATCATTGGCGTTTGTAGTCAATACCCTGTTTCTGTAATACCCCTACATGTTGTGCGACTATCCATTCATTGCGGCACCTTAATAAGCTCCGGATAATGCTCGGGACATCCCCGTTCATAACTCAATGAGGCCGCACGTGAGTCAGCAAGCGCTCGAAAACGTTTTTCAGGAATGGCAAAACAACGAAGCTCTGGCGGAGCAAATGATCCCACTAGTGGGGCAGCTCTATCGCCAGAACAACGTTGTGGCCACGATGTTCGGACGCTCTCTGATCAAGCGGTCGGTCATTCGTATCCTTAAAGATCACCGTTTTGTGCGCAAAATTGAAGGCACAGAGCTGTCGGTAGAAGATACGTACCCCATCGTAAAAGCGATGAGTGAGATGAACCTGGGGCCTGCTCACGTCGATGTGGGTAAGCTAGCAGTGAGCTTTAAGCGCCAGGGCGGTGGCGACCTTGATGCGTTTTTGCGCCATGAGCTAGGCGAGATCATCGATGGCTTTCAGCCGGGTGGCAACAAAGGCGAGCCTCAAGACGTCGTGCTGTATGGTTTTGGCCGTATTGGTCGCCTGCTGGCGCGCGTGATGGTCGAGAAGGCTGGCGGCGGAAACCTACTGCGTTTGCGTGCCATTGTGGTGCGCGGCCGTGGTGATGTGGCGAAAGACCTGGAGAAGCGTGCCAGTCTGCTGCGCCGCGATTCGGTTCATGGCCCGTTTGATGGCACCATCGCCGTGGATGCTGACGCGCGTACGTTGACCATTAACGGCAACGTGGTGCAGGTCATCTACGCCGACTCCCCCAGCGAAATTGATTACACCACCTACGATATTCACAACGCAGTGATTGTTGATAACACCGGTATTTGGCGTGATGAAGCGGGTCTGGGCCAGCACCTTGAGTGTAAAGGTGCAGCAAAAGCGCTGCTGACGGCGCCGGGTAAAGGTGACATCAAAAATATCGTATTCGGCATTAATCACGAAACGATTGGCGATAATGACCGCATCGTGTCGGCGGCTTCCTGTACGACGAACGCCATTGTGCCGGTGTTGAAAGTACTTAACGATGAGTACGGTGTGGCGACAGGGCACGTTGAGACCGTTCACTCCTATACCAACGACCAGAACCTGATTGATAACTATCATAAAGGTGATCGTCGTGGCCGTAGTGCGGCACTTAACATGGTACTGACCGAAACAGGCGCAGCTAAAGCGGTTGCTAAGGCGCTGCCGGAGTTAGAAGGCAAGCTGACTGGTAACGCCATTCGCGTACCGACCCCGAACGTATCTATGGCGATTTTGAACCTGACGCTGGATAAAGGTACCGATGCAGACGCGCTGAACGACTACCTGCGCCGTATGTCGATTGATTCTGCTTACCAAAAGCAAATCGATTTCGTTGACTCTGCAGAAGTGGTTTCTTCTGACTTCGTTGGTAATCGCCACGCGGGCATTGTTGATGCCAAAGCGACCATTGCTAACGGCAATCATGCAGTGGTCTACGTCTGGTACGACAATGAGTTTGGTTATAGCTGCCAGGTCATTCGTATTCTTCAGCATATGTCGAATGTGCAGTTTTTGAAGCTGCCACGTCAGGCGAGTTAATGAGTGCAGGTCCGTAGTGCGCTAAATTAGGGCATTACTTAAAACGTTGAATCAACGCCACCTTCGGGTGGCGTTTTTTGTACCAGAAACAAATGCACTACAAATGCATATAGCACTTTTGGAGGCCATCAGGGATGTGGTCATTGGCCGCGCTTATCTTTATAATGCGATAGATTTTTCGGGGTGGTTCAAGCTTGCTTGGGCCTGACTGGTAACAATCTGAACAGAAAATAAGAATTCACTGAGCAGAAAATAAGCATTCGAACCCCTTACCTTCGTATATCCGATCCATCAACTGGGCGAGACTATGATCGAAGTCAAAAAAGGCCTGGATCTCCCCATCACGGGAGCGCCCGAGCAGCGTATTGAAGATGCGCAGCCTGTGCGTCACGTGGCAATCCTGGGCACTGACTATGTTGGTATGAAACCAACAATGGAAGTTCAGGAAGGGGACAAGGTCAAGTTAGGCCAGCTTCTCTTCACCGACAAGAAAATTGATGGCGTGCGTTTTACCGCGCCTGCCGGTGGTGAAGTAGTCGCAATTAACCGTGGCGAAAAACGTCGTCTGCTGTCTGTGGTTATTAAAGTCGATGAAAATGAAGAAGCGATGACATTTGCTTCTCATGATCGTGGTGCTTTAGGACAGCTTGATCGTCAAGCCGTTGTCGACCAGCTTGTTGAGTCAGGACTTTGGACTGCCCTGCGCACCCGTCCTTTCTCACGCACACCAGCCATCGATAGCGTTCCTGCCGATATCTTTGTCACCGCTGTAGATACTCATCCGCTAAGCGCTGACCCTGCCTTTATCATCAATGAAAATGCCCAAGCATTTGAAGACGGCCTCAAGGTGCTAACCCGCCTGACCGAGGGCAACGTTTTTCTGTGCACGGGTGCAAACGCCTCAATTCCGGGTGGTGATGTCAGCGGTGTAAAAACCGAAAGCTTTGCTGGGCCGCATCCGGCTGGTTTGGTAGGCACACACATTCACTACCTCTCGCCCGTGGCGCTGCATAAGAAAGTGTGGCACATCGGTTATCAGGACGTGATTGCCTTCGGCAAGCTGTTTGTAGAAGGTAAGCTGGACACAAGCCGCATCGTAGCGGTAGGTGGCCCGCGTGCAGAAAAACCGCGCATTCTGCGTACCCGTGTGGGTGCCAGCACTCAAGAACTCTTAGCAGGTGAAGTCATCAAACCCGATGACACCCGCGTGATTTCCGGCTCGGTTTTCTCTGGCGCTGCCGCTGAAGGCAAACTGACTTATCTGGGTCGCTTCCACAACCAAATCAGTTTGCTGGAAGAGGGCAATAAGCGCACCTTTATGGGATGGTTATCTCTGGGTGCGAATCGCCACTCCGTTATGGGCATTTATCTTTCCAAATTTAAAGGCCTGAGTAACTACGCGCCGACTACTTCTACAAATGGCTCCGAGCGTGCCATGGTGCCGGTGGGTAACTACGAGCGCGTCATGCCGTTGGATATCATGCCAACGCAACTGCTGCGTTCGCTGATTGTGGGCGACATTGAGGTTGCCATGCAGCTCGGGTGTCTTGAGCTGGACGAAGAGGATCTGGCGCTGTGTACCTACGTTTGCCCCGGCAAATATGAGTACGGCCCCATCCTGCGTGACAATCTCACCATGATCGAGAAAGAGGCCTGATGATGGGTATTCGACAAACACTCGATAATCTCGAGCCGCACTTCCACAAAGGTGGTAAGTACGAAAAGTTCTATCCGCTCTATGAAGCGGTAGATACGATTTTCTACTCGCCCCCCAGCGTTGCAAAAACCACCGCTCACGTGCGTGATGGCGTCGACCTGAAACGCATCATGATCACGGTATGGATGTGTACCTTCCCGGCCATGTTCTTCGGTATGTGGAACGCAGGCTGGCAGGCGAACACTGCCATCGAAGCGGGTTATGCCTCCATGAACGGCTGGCGCGATGCCATCATGATGACCCTCGCGGGCGGTCATGATCCCAGCAGCCTGTGGGCTAACTTCGTTCTTGGCGCGACATACTTCCTGCCCATTTACCTCGTGACGTTCGTCGTGGGTGGTTTCTGGGAAGTGCTGTTCGCCATTAAGCGTGGTCACGAAGTCAACGAAGGTTTCTTCGTGACTTCCGTGCTGTTTGCGCTGATTCTGCCAGCCACTATTCCACTATGGCAGGTTGCACTCGGCATTACCTTCGGTGTCGTGATCGGTAAGGAGATCTTCGGCGGCACGGGTAAGAACTTCCTGAACCCTGCGCTGACGGGCCGCGCGTTCCTCTACTTTGCTTATCCGGCACAAATTTCTGGTGACGCAGTATGGGTAGCAGCCGACGGCTACACCGGTGCTACTGCGCTTTCTATGGCGTTCCAAGACGGTATGACTGCGCTGACCAACACCTATAGCTGGTGGGATGCCTTCCTAGGCTTTATCCCTGGCTCTGTTGGCGAAGTATCGACGCTGGCCATCCTGATCGGTGCTGCCGTACTGCTGTGGACCAAGATTGCCAACTGGCGCATCATGCTGGGTGTATTCCTGGGTATGGTGATTACCAGCACGCTGTTCAACCTGATCGGTTCTGAAACCAACCCCATGTTCGCGATGCCGTGGTACTGGCACCTCGTCATTGGTGGGTTTGCCTTCGGTATGGTGTTTATGGCGACTGACCCTGTGTCCGCTTCCATGACTAACCAAGGCCGTTTGGTATTTGGCGCGCTGATCGGTGTGATGACCGTTCTAATCCGCGTGGTAAACCCGGCGTTCCCGGAAGGCATCATGCTGGCCATCCTGTTCGCCAACCTGTTTGCGCCGCTGATTGACCACTTCTTCGTCCAGGCCAATGTGAAGCGCCGTCTCAAGCGCACTGGTACACCGGCCGAGGAGACTGCCTAATGGCACAAGGTAACAACTCCATCAAGAAAGTCCTGATCGTAGCGTTCTCGCTGTGCATCGTGTGCTCGGTCATCGTTTCGACGGCGGCCGTAGCACTGCGCCCAGCGCAGCAGCTCAATCAGGAGCTGGACCGTAAAACCAACATCCTCAACGTGGCGCGTCTTTACGAGCCGGGTATGGATGTGGAAGAAGCGTTCAGCACCCAGATCACTGCGCGCGTCGTCGAACTCGAAACCGGTGACTATACCGATCAGTTCGATCCCGAGACCTTCGATGGTTTCGAAGCTGCACGCGATCCGGCCACTGGCCGCACGCTGTCTGGCGACCGTGACATCGCGGGACTCTCGCGCGTAGAAAAATTCGCGACTGTGTACCTAGTAGGCGATCCTGAGAATCCTGACCAGATCGTTCTGCCTATTCGTGGGCAGGGCCTGTGGGGCCGTATGATGGGATTCCTGTCGGTAGAGGGTGACGGCAATACCATCGTCAGTATCACCTACTACGACCACGCAGAAACACCGGGTCTAGGTGCTGAGGTAAACAACCCGCGCTGGCAAGCCCAGTGGGAAGGTAAAAAGATTTACAGCGAAGAGGGCGACCTCTCTCCTGAAATCCACCTGACCAAAGGCGGCGCGAGTAACGAGTACGAAGTCGATGCGCTTTCCGGTGCCACGCTGACCAGTAACGGCGTGACCAACATGCTGCAGTTCTGGCTCAGCGAAGAGGGCTTTGCTCCTTACCTGGCTAAATTCCGCAGCGGTACCGAGCCATCAGACGCCGAAGACACCGAGACTGACTTCGACGACGTTGAGGGGGCCTGATCATGGCGGATGTAAATGCAAAAGGCGTTTTAACGGCGCCTATTTTTAAGAACAACCCCATTGCGCTTCAGATTCTGGGGATCTGTTCTGCACTGGCGGTGACCACCAGCATGAGCGTGTCGCTGGTCATGTCGCTGGCGGTTATTTTCGTAACCTCTTTTTCGAACCTGTTCGTATCGTTGATTCGGAATCACATTCCGTCTTCGATTCGTATCATCGTTCAGATGACCATCATTGCCTCGTTGGTTATCGTGGTCGACCAGATCCTCAAAGCCTATGCTTACGAAATGTCCAAGCAGCTGTCGGTGTTCGTCGGTCTGATCATCACCAACTGTATCGTAATGGGCCGCGCGGAAGGTTTCGCGATGTCCAATACGCCGGGCATGTCGTTCCTGGATGGTATCGGTAATGGCCTGGGCTACAGTTTCGTCCTGATGGTGGTAGGTTTCTTCCGCGAACTGCTGGGTGCTGGCAGCGTGTTCGGCTTCACTGTACTGCCGACCATTCAGAATGGTGGCTGGTACGTGCCGAACGGTCTGCTGCTGCTGCCGCCGTCTGCTTTCTTCATCATTGGTCTGTTGATCTGGGTACTGCGCTCTGTCAACCCGGAGCAAGTCGAAGAGAACGAGTTTAAGATGAAGCACAACACCAAGCCGAAGGAGGCCGTGTAACATGGAACACTATCTAAGCCTTTTCGTCGCTTCGGTATTCGTCGAGAACATGGCACTTGCCTTCTTCCTGGGCATGTGTACGTTCCTCGCGGTATCCAAGAAGGTGTCTTCTGCCATCGGTCTCGGTATTGCGGTTATCGTCGTACTGACGATCACTGTGCCGGTCAATAACCTGGTATTCACGTACCTGCTGCAAGAAGGCGCGCTGACCTGGACCGGCATTAGCGGTGCTGAAAACATCGACCTGTCATTCCTGGGTCTGCTCTCTTACATCGGTGTTATCGCGGCACTGGTACAGATCATGGAGATGTTCCTTGATAAGTACGTACCGTCGCTTTACAACGCGCTGGGCGTTTTCCTACCGCTGATCACCGTAAACTGCGCCATCCTGGGTGGCGTACTGTTCATGGTAGAGCGTAGCTATAACTTCGGTGAGGCCGTGGTATATGGCTTCGGCGCTGGTACCGGTTGGGCGCTAGCAATCGCTGCTCTGGCGGGTATTCGTGAAAAGCTGAAGTACAGCGACGTGCCGGGCGGTCTGCAGGGTCTTGGCATCACGTTTATCACCGTTGGCTTAATGTCACTGGGCTTTATGTCCTTCTCTGGCATTCAGCTTTAATCGGAGCCGGTTTTCTCGGCAGCCCAGGCTGCCGAGGTACAGAAAACCTTCAGCAATAGGAAACCGACATGGTTGATACATCTGTCATCTTGCTCGGTGTTGTCATGTTCACGGTCATCGTCATTAGTTTGACGGCGATCATTCTGGCAGCGCGCAGCAAGCTAGTGAGTAGCGGGGACGTGACCATTGAAGTCAACGGCGATCCCGAGCACACCCTAAAGACCCAGGCCGGCGGCAAGCTTTTGAACACCCTGGCGGCCAACGGTATTTTCCTTTCTTCTGCCTGTGGTGGCGGTGGCTCTTGTGCCCAGTGCAAATGCCGGGTAAAAGAGGGCGGCGGTTCTATCCTGCCGACCGAAGAGTCGCACTTCACCATGCGCGAGAAGAAAGAGGGCTGGCGACTCTCCTGCCAGGTTCCTGTGAAGCAGGATATGAAAATTGAAGTGCCGGAAGAAGTCTTCGGCGTGAAGAAGTGGGAAACCGAAGTAACCGCCAACCCCAATGTAGCGACCTTCATCAAAGAGCTGAACCTGAAGCTGCCTGAAGGCGAGGAAGTTGCCTTCCGCGCCGGTGGTTATGTCCAGCTGGTAGCACCGCCCTACGATATCAAGTTCTCCGATTTCGATATCGAAGAAGAGTACCGTGGCGACTGGGAAAAGTTTGGCCTGTTCGACATTTCCCATAAAAACAACGAGGAAGTCATCCGCGCCTACTCCATGGCGAACTATCCGGAAGAGAAAGGCCTCCTCAAGTTCAACATTCGTATCGCAACTCCGCCTCCTGGCAGCAGTCATCCGCCGGGCCTGATGTCCACCTACGTCTTCAACCTGAAGCCGGGTGACAAGGTAACGGTGATGGGGCCGTTTGGTGAGTTCTTCGCCAAAGACACCGACGCTGAAATGGTCTTCATCGGTGGTGGTGCCGGTATGGCCCCGATGCGTAGCCATATCTTTGACCAGCTTAAGCGTCTGAAATCGACGCGTAAGATTTCGTTCTGGTACGGCGCGCGCTCCTGGCGTGAGACCTTCTACAACGAAGAGTACGACCAGCTGGCGGAAGAGTTCCCGAACTTTGAGTGGCACTTGGCACTCTCCGATCCGCAGCCGGAAGATAACTGGGAAGGCCCGACGGGCTTCATCCACAATGTATTGTATGAAAACTACCTGAAGGACCATCCGGCGCCTGAAGATTGTGAGTACTATATGTGTGGGCCGCCCATGATGAACGCCTCTGTTATCAAGCTGCTGCTTGATATGGGCGTTGAGCCGGAAAACATCCTGCTGGATGACTTCGGCGGCTAATATCGCATCAGCGAACGTTAGAAACGGGGCTAGCCTTTGGGCTAGCCCCGTTTGTTTTTGTTTACCGTTTTGTTGGCAGATGCGAATATCCGTGCTGAAAAACACCCAATGCCTGATCATTTTGCGGTGGCTGAGGTACAATGGGAGGTAGATTTTTAAGGCACTTATCGGCACAAGTATTGTCGGCAGGTGAGGTACCTAACGTAATGCTAGGAGGACAACATGGCAATTTGGCTACTGGTATTCGGGTTTATGGCGCTGATTATGGGCGCGATGGCCGTTGGCGTGCTGATGGGGCGTAAACCCATTGCAGGCTCCTGCGGTGGGCTTAATCAAATCGGCATGAAGGATGGCTGCGATATCTGCGGTGGTAAAGACGAAGTATGCGAAGAAGAGAACCGCAAACGCGGTAGCGTACGGCGCCGTAGTGATGAAAGCCGTGGCGCCGACTTAGGTTACGATGCAACGCGCCGCTAACCGCTGATGCTACTACGCGTTAAATAACATCAAACGCTCGCTTAACCGCGGGCGTTTACGTATGCGCTAATGAATTGATGATGTCAGGGAACAAGGAGATCCAAACCGTATGGCGGTTCACAATTACGATGTCGTGGTGATCGGTACCGGCCCCGCTGGGGAAAGCGCTGCTATTAATGCTGCTAAGCACGGTATGCGGGTGGCGATAATTGAGAAGCAGGCTCAGGTAGGCGGTAACTGCACCCACTGGGGCACCATTCCTTCCAAAGCGCTGCGCCATCAGGTCAAGCAGATCATGGCGTTCAATACCAACCGAATGTTCCGCGATATCGGTGAGCCCCGCTGGTTCTCCTTCCCAAAAGTGATGGAACGCTCCCGCGGTACGGTTGATAAGCAGGTTGAAATGCGCACCACTTTTTATGCGCGCAACCGCATTGACCTCTTTCACGGCGTCGCCCGCTTCAAAGACGAGCACACCGTTGTAGTGCGTGACCGCCAAGAGGGGATGGAAGAGTTAGTGGCCAAGAAAATCGTCATCGCCACCGGCTCGCGCCCCTATCGCCCAGCAGATATCAACTTCCGCCATCCGCGTATCTACTGCTCCGATACCATCCTGAGCCTGTCCCACACGCCGCGTACGCTGGTAATTTTCGGCGCGGGCGTTATCGGTTGTGAGTACGCTTCTATCTTCTCGGGGCTTGGCGTGAAGGTAGACCTGATCAACAACCGGGATAGCCTGTTGTCGTTCTTGGACGATGAGATCAGCGATGCGCTCTCTTATCACCTACGCAAGCACGGCGTGCTGATTCGTCATAACGAAGAGTACGAGAGTGTCGAGGGTGATGAAGCAGGCGTAGTGGTACGCCTGAAATCCGGTAAGAAAATCCGTGCCGATGCATTCCTATGGGCCAACGGCCGTACTGGTAACACCGACAGCTTGGGGCTGGAGAACATCGGCCTGGAAGCGAATGGCCGGGGCCAGCTCAGCGTGGATGAGCACTACCGCACCTCGATTCCGCATATTTATGCGGCGGGCGACGTCATAGGTTGGCCAAGCTTGGCCAGTGCCGCCTACGATCAGGGCCTAAACTCCTGTAACGAGCTGCTGGAAAAAGAGTACCGCTTTGTCAGCGATGTCCCGACTGGTATCTACACCATCCCGGAAATTAGCTCTTTTGGCCCCAACGAGCGTGAGTTGACTGAAGCCAAAGTGCCCTATGAAGTGGGCAAAGCGTTCTTTAAAGACACCGCTCGCGCCCAAATCACCGGCGACACGGTCGGTATGCTGAAGATCCTGTTCCACCAGGACACCCTGGAGATTCTCGGTATCCATTGCTTTGGCGACCAGGCGTCGGAGATCCTGCACATCGGCATGGCCATCATGCAGCAGGAGGGCAAGGCCAACACGCTCAAGTACTTCGTCAACACCACCTTCAATTACCCCACCATGGCAGAAGCCTATCGAGTGGCGGCTCAAAACGGTCTGAACCGGGTGTTCTAAGCGGTCAGGGCGGGCCTTCCTGCAAAGGTTGGCCCTGCCAGATCAGCTTCGGTGGGAGGCCGCTTTAGCGGACGAATGGCGCCGTCAGGCGCCCTGGCCAAGCCACCGTCGCGAGTTGAAGCTTCCTCTCACGGGTGCATTTCAGCACCGTCGCGAGTTGAAGCTTCCTCTCACGGGTGCATTTCAGCACCGTCGCGAGTTGAAGCTTCCTCTCACGGCTCTTCAGGGCGACGCTATAGCGTTTCCAAAAGCTGTCTAGCCCGGGGCTGCCATTCGCCTTCAAGGGAAGCGGCTTGGGTAAGCGATGCTCTGGCGTCTGCAAGGCGCGCTTGCTGGAATTGTAAAATGGCCAGATTGAGCCACGCAGCACCCATCTCCGGGTCGAGGCTCGTGGCCGTCTGGAAGGCGGCCAGGGCGGCTTCGGGCTGGCCATCGGCATACAGGGCATTGCCCAGCGCAAACTGCCCAGTAGGATTTTGCGGGAAGCGCTCACTAAATGCCTGCCAACTGCTCAGCGTTTTCTCTGATCCGTGCTGCTCTTCAAAGGCACTAATGGCCTCTAACGCATTGCGTGCCGTGACACCTTCGGGCAGCGTGCCCGGCTGGCTGACCACGAAGCCCCAGCGCTGGCTGCGCGCCCAGGTGGCATCGAAGCGGCTGAACGACAGGCGATGGCGCTCGATCTCGCCGCTACGCAGCAACAGCGTTTCATCGGGCAGGTCGTAGCCAATGGCTACCGCGTAGTGCCACATGGGAAAAGCGGGCAGGGCAAGGTTCTGCATCACGACCACCGGGTTACCTGCTTCCAGGTGCGTGAGCAGAGCATCCATGGTACCTCGGATGGGAATTGCCAGCCGTTCGTAGCGGCGTACCGTGGCCAGCATTTCCGGCTGCACGCTGCCATCACGCCCAGGCAAGAATACCTGAGGAATCAGCTCGTCTAAGCTAGCCTCTACGCCTTCGTGATTAAGCACCATAGCTAAGGTAGCTGGGCCGCACTGGTATTCCGTTTGGGCGAAAAACGGCACCTCGGTAAGCTCGGTTTGCGGCGTCAGGCTTGCTTTGGTGCTTTCAAGCAGTACCGGGCTGCGGGCGCAGCCGGTTAGCAGTAGAAGCAGCAGGCTTAACAGTAAAACGCCCGCAGTGCGGGCGTTAACATAACGGTTCATCATCGCGGATGAATTAGCGTGTGAACGGGTAAACATCGGTTAGGCCGAGAATGTCCGTTACCAGCAGAATCACAAATACCGCAAACAGCGCGCCGATCACACCGGCACCGGCAGGCAGTTGCTCAAGCTGTTGCGCCATTTGCTGGGCTTCGGCATCGCTTAGGGCCGCGACACGCGCTTCAACGTCAGCAGGATTAACACCCTGCTTTAGCAGTTGATCTTGCACATCGGCACGGGCGAGGATTTCATTGATACGCTCGCGGTCCGCACCGGCACGGTCGCCTGCTAAAACAGACTGCGTTGATACCAGCTCCATACCTTGCGGGGCGGTAGGGGCCGCCACAACGGGCAGGCTGGCAAACACTAACGCAGCAATCAAAAGGGTCGAGAGGTAAGCACGCACTGTTTTCATCGTCTTCATCCTTAGACTTATCGGGGAGCAGGCCGTTAGTAGCCTGTTGAATAGTATAGAAACAAACAGCAGCGGTTTTAAGCCAAAAATGCAAAGTGCTAATTATTTGCACTAATGCGATAGGTCCAGGGCGTTTCGGCCAGGATGCCTTTCGCGCCTGCCATAGTCATCGCGAGGTCGTGCAGCCCCGGCCAAAGCGGCACGGCGGAAGCGCCTTTCACCGCTAAATCCAAGCGTTGAGCCATTAACAGCAGTTTGTGTAAACGCTTCATGGAAAGGCGGCTAATGGCTTTTTGATAGGACGGGCGACGCTTATCAAAAATCATCGGCTTTTGGGTTTTACAGGCGTGCTCAAAGCTCTGGCCCTGATCCAAATGCTGATGCAACGACAGCAGAGTACGCAGCTCGCGGGTCAGCGCCCACAGTACAATCGGCGCTTCTACACCTTCGCTTTTTAGGCCGTTCACAATCCGCGAGGCACGGCTGGGCTCACCCTTTAAGCAGGCATCCGCCAGATTGAAGACATCAAAGCGGGTGCTGTCTTCCACACCTTGGGCAATGTGCTCGACGTTGAGCCGGGTATTAGCCGGGTAGATCAACGCCAGCTTCTGTAGTTCCTGATCCGCCGCCAGCAGATTACCCTCGGTGCGCTCACCCAGCAGTCGCGCGGCTTCCAGGTCGATCTGCAGGCCGTGATGCGAGGCCCTATCCCGCAGCCAATAGCCAAGCCGTGAGGCATCGACTGGCCATACGGGAACAAAGATTCCCTGCTTATCTATCGCTTTGAACCAAGCGCTTTTTTGCTGTTTGGCATCGACCTTTCCCATGCTGATCAGCAGCAGGTCATCGCTGCCATCCATCATGTCTGCGTACTGCGCCAGCGCTTTGGTGCCTTCCTGCCCCAGCTTTTGATTGCCCAAACGCAGCTCTAACAGCTTGTTGGAGGCAAACAGCGAGAGGTTGCTCGCGGTTTCCAAGAGCCGCCCCCAGGCAAAGTTGGGCTCCACATCCAGCACTTCGCGCTCTTCGATGCCCGCTTGGCGGGCGGCGGCGCGCACCGCATCGCAGGCGTCACGATGTTGAAGCGGCTCATCGCCCGCCACAATTACCGCTTTGGGCAGTTTTTTGGCTAGGGCAGCGGGCAGTTGATCGGCAAATACCTTCACCGCAGCGCCTCAAGGTTGGCTAAGCGTTCCACAATACGCTGGGCAAGCTGCCGAGTCAGTGTCTGCTCGGCCTCTTGGAACAGCGTCTCGCGGTTCAGCAGGTCATCATCGCTGACGCGAATCCGCGTGCTGGTGGCCAGCGTTGCGTTATTCAGCGCGTAGGCATTGGTTTCCCGCTGCTGAACCGAGAGCGTAGTGCTCAGCGTTAGCTCGTGTTCGCGGCTGGCGCGGCCATCGGTGCCAATGCGCCGCTCCTGTAGCGAAGGCGTGCCTAGAGTGACGCGCCAGGGCGCGCCGCTTTCTACCTCGGTACCTAACTGCTGCAGACGCGTGCGAAGCTGCTGAGCGAGAGCGCTATTGTCATCGCCCTCTATCGAGAGTGCGGGCAGGCGCGGCATGGATTCCGTGCCGCGCAGGTGGAACCCGCAGCCGCTGAGCAGCACCGCCGCCGAGGCGGCGGTGCTAAGCGCGAGGAAACGACGGCGCGTTATGGGTTGGGCTGGCTTCATCCACTCACCACAATGTTAACCAGCTTGCCAGGCACGACGATCACTTTACGGACCGTTTTACCTTCCAAATGGCGCTGGACGTTTTCGTTCTCCATCGCCAGTTGCTCGATGGCGGCTTTGTCGGCGCTGGCCGGGGCTTCCAAGCGGGCGCGCAGTTTACCGTTCACCTGTACCACCAGCTCGATGCTGTCGCGGGTCAGGGCGGCTTCGTCAACTTTTGGCCACTGGGCTTCAATGGCGGGCTGCTCATGGCCTAACTGCTGCCACAGGGTGTGGCACAGGTGCGGGGTAATCGGGGCCAGTAGCAGGACGCAGGCTTCCAGCGCTTCACGGCTAACCGCGAGGCCCAGTTCGGACGTATCGTCAAACTTAGCGACCGCGTTAGAAAGCTCCATCACAGCGGCAATGGCGGTGTTGAAGGTGGTGCGGCGGCCAATGTCGTCGCTGGCTTTCTTGATGGTTTCGTGGGTCTTGCGGCGCAGCGCTTTCTGATCGTCGTCGAGTGCGTCGACGTTCAGCGTGCCCGGCGTGCCTGCTTCCAAGTGCTCGCTGACCTGACGCCAGATGCGCTTCAAGAAGCGGTGCGCGCCTTCAACGCCAGAGTCTGACCACTCAAGCGACTGCTCAGGCGGTGCGGCAAACATCATAAACAGGCGCACGGTGTCGGCACCGAACTTGTCGATCATCGACTGAGGATCGACGCCGTTGTTCTTCGACTTGGACATCTTCTCGATGCCGCCCATCTCCACCGGCTGGCCGTCGCTCATCAAAATGGCGCTCAGCGGGCGGCCTTTCTCGTCGCGCTTCACTTCCACATCGGCGGGGTTAAACCACTCTTTACCGCCGTTATCTTTAATGCGGTAGAAGGTTTCGGCGATCACCATGCCTTGGGTGAGCAGCTGCTGGAACGGCTCGTCGGAATCGACCATGCCGAAATCGCGCAGCAGCTTGTGGAAGAAGCGGGCGTAGAGTAGGTGCAGGATGGCGTGCTCGATACCGCCAATGTAAAGATCCACCGGCAGCCAGTAGTTAGCGCGCTCGTCCAGCATGGCTTCGTGGTTATCCGCACAGCAGAAGCGGGCGAAGTACCAGGAAGACTCCATGAAGGTGTCGAAGGTGTCGGTTTCACGCACCCAGCCATCACCCAGCTCGGAGAACTCCGGCATCTTCTTCAGCGGCGAGCCGGAGGCATCCACGGTGACTTCCATAGGCAGTGCGACGGGCAGCTCGTCATCGGAGAGCGGTACGGTCTGGCCTTCCGGGCCGTACTTCACCGGAATCGGCGCGCCCCAGTAACGCTGGCGGGCAATACCCCAATCACGCAGGCGATAGTTGGTTTTCACTTCGCCACGGCCAAGCTCGGCCAGCTTAGCGGCAATGGCATCGAACGCGGCTTGGAATTCCAGGCCGTCGAACTCGCCGGAATTGATCAGCGTGCCGTGCTCGGTGTAAGCGCCTTCGGAGATGTCCGGCGTGTTGCCTTGCTCGTCGGCGACCACCGGCTTCAACTCAACGCCGTACTTGGTGGCAAACTCCCAGTCGCGCTGGTCGTGGGCGGGAACGGCCATCACCGCGCCGGTGCCGAACTCCATCAGTACGAAGTTAGCCACGAATACAGGAACTTCTTCACCGCTTAACGGGTGAATGGCTTTATGGCCCGTGGCCATGCCCAGCTTCTCTTTGGTGGCCATTTCCGCTTCAGAGGTGCCGCCTTTGGCGCACTCTTCACAGAACGCCGCGATCTCGCTGCTCTGCTCGGCGGCCTGTTTGGCCAGCGGGTGCCCAGGGGCGACGGCCACGTAGGTCACGCCCATCAGCGTATCGGGGCGGGTGGTGTACACCGCCAGTGGCTCGCAGGCGCTACCATCGGCGGCTTTGATATCGAAGCTCAGCTCGACGCCACGGGATTTGCCAATCCAGTTGCGCTGCATGGTCTTGACCTGCTCGGGCCACTCGACGTTATCCAAATCCGCCAGTAGTTCATCGGCGTAATCGGTGATCTTCAGGAACCACAGCGGGATCTCCTTGCGCTCCACCAGGGCGCCGGAGCGCCAGCCGCGGCCGTCGATCACCTGCTCGTTGGCCAGCACCGTCTGGTCCACCGGGTCCCAGTTCACCGTGGACATCTTCTTGTAGACCAGCCCTTTCTCCACCAGCTTGGTGAAGAACCACTGCTCCCAGCGGTAGTAGCTGGTGTCGCAGGTAGCGAATTCGCGGCTCCAGTCGTAGGCAAACCCTAGTGCCTTCAACTGGTTGCGCATGTAATCGATGTTTTGGTAAGTCCACTTGGCAGGCGGCACCTGATTTTGGATCGCGGCATTTTCCGCCGGCATCCCGAACGCGTCCCAGCCCATGGGCTGCATGACATTTTTACCCTGCATGCGCTGGAAACGTGAGACAACGTCGCCGATAGTGTAATTACGCACGTGGCCCATGTGCAGCTTGCCGCTGGGGTAGGGGAACATGGATAGGCAGTAGAACTTTTCGCGGTTGGCGTCCTCTACGGCTTTAAAGCACTGGTGCTTGTCCCAGTACTGTTGAGCGTCACGTTCGATCTCGCGGGGGCTGTATTGTGCGTCCATCGGTGTTTTCAATGCCTTGGGATAATTCGCCCTTGTTCAGGGCGCAAAGTGAATAGTAGATGACGACTGTCAGATAAGTAGCGTCGATTGTATCCTATGCCGGTGTATCCTTGAACGGCTAACCGATGATAGGCAGCACCTGTGGCAACAAAAGGAGAGGACCCATGGAAAAACATAACGATCACCGCCTTCGCGAAGGCTACGAGCGCCTATTGGAGCGCATGCAGGATGGCGCCAACGAGCTCACCTGGGACAACCTACAAAAGGACTTAGACGACGCCGTTGCCTTTGAAGCTGAGCTTGAGGAGTACACCAAAGACGAGCTAGCGCTGCTGCGTGCCTGGGTAGAGCGCGACCTGAAAGACATGCGCTACTACATGGCGGATACCGGCAAGCAGGTTGCCAGCTGGCTAGGAATCGACATCGACCAGCTTTCCCGCCGGGTCGCGGAATCGCTGCTTTCCATTGCCGACCGTAGCGTGGTAGACCGCGAACGTTTCGAGGATGACCTAGAAGCCGCCCGCGCCGACTACTGCGAAGGTGAAATCGCCGCCCCGGGCTTAATGGCCTGCACTCACTGCGATGCTCAGGTCATGTTTAACGATGTCGCGCGGATAGAACCCTGCCACCAGTGCGGCCACCGCTACTTCTACCGCTTTCCGAGCAAAATCGTCGAAACCTAAGTATCTAACCTAGCCAAACGCTCAAGCCTGCGATCGCGCCTAGCGAGAGCAGGCTCATCATCGCCGCATAAGGCAGATTATTTTTCATCATCTGATAACCGCTCACCCCGTAACGCCCCTGCAACGACAGGTTAATACCCGAAAGCGGCCCCACACTGGTGCCCACCGCCCAGGCGCTAAGCGCCACAAAGGCAAACAGGGTCTGTTCAGCGCCGCTCAGATTAAGCACCGACGCCAACACCGACACCCCAATAATCGGGTGCAGCCCCACCAGCGCACTAAGCGTAATAGCCGCAAAACTCACCATGGCCTGCCATGTACCAAAGCGGGCAAACAGCGTCCACTCATCGCCTGCCGCCGCTGTTACCAGCGTTGAAAGCCCCAGCGTTAATAAGCCTGCCGCTAAAAACAGTGAAATTTCCCCGCGCATGGCGGGCAGGCGAGTAACGGTATGCTGACGCAGGCGCCGCAGGGTAAAACGCGGGCCTTCCCGCAGGTTGCTCAGCAGCGCCACCCCAGGCAGCAAAAAGGTAATAATGCTGACGATAGTAAGCGACGGCGTGATCCAAAAGTGCAACAGCATCACCAGCGCCGCCATGCCTGCAGGCATGAGCAGGCTGCGGGGCGAAAGCGAAAAGCCATCCACCTCGGTTAAATCAAACCGTCGCCGCAGTTCTAGCGTGGTTAATAGTCCTGAGAGCATGGCGATAGGAAAACCCACCACGGCAATCTGGGCATACTGCACCGAAGGCACCAGCGCGATCACCAGCGCCATAGAGGCAAAGAAGGGCGACCAGAGCGCGGCGCTGCTTAGCCCACGGTTCAGTGCCAATAGCTGCGGCGTGGTTAACGGCGCACGGCGAGCCAAGCGGTCGCCCACCATAAACACCGTGGAAAGATTCAAAATCGTGCCGAGAAAATGCACGCCCAGCCAGGTGCGCAGCACGCCGTCCGCCCCCGTTACCCGCTTACCCGGCGCACGCTTGTTGCCCTGGGTGCCAATCAGCGAGATAAAGCTCACGCCTACCAGCATGGAAGCCACGAACACGTTCCCCTGCAGCATGGCAGGCCAGTTCACCGCCGCGCCATACACGGTTTGCGCCACCACCAGCATCACCACACCCAGGGCAATCAACACCCCCGCCTGAAGGCGCGAACGCTTGGGAATATCCCGCCACAGCAGCGCCACCGCCGCCCACAGCAGATAGCTCACCGCCTGCGCGGTCGGCACCGCGCCTGTAAAACCAATAATCTGTGCCAACAGCCCGAGCAGAATCAAAACTCCCGCCAAGTGCTGCCGCGTCGTTGTCTCTCGCATCTCAGTCCCTTTACTGGTTGAGTTAGCAGGCTAATCGGGTTTGCGTGAGAAGGCTAGTCGCAAGAGGTGATGGGAGACGAAGATAACAGAGGTGTGGGGTTGCCATAGGTGAGAGATGGCAATTGTGAGAGATGGAAGGTGTGGGGAAGGGGGCGTGAGAT
>Ga0208316_1000059_pt1 | contig 155189 bp, 140 predicted proteins | sample MalvireepMed_231_FD_184240 | JGI IMG/M metagenome (GOLD analysis project Ga0208316, IMG submission 184240) | Marine viral communities from the Global Malaspina Expedition - Malaspina viral metaG DeepMed_231 (SPAdes) (version 2) | ecosystem: Environmental > Aquatic > Marine > Oceanic | place...
ACAACAGCTTGCTGAGTTGCGTTAGACTGTTTCATGACCTGCCTCCCTCAATAGTGGCTCTGCATTTTGGTCCCTACCTCAACGTAATCCACGACGTTGAGGAGGGGCAGGTCAATCCATGATGTCTACTCGATTCTGGGTATAGCGCTGGGCATGAGCTGTCCATAACCTGTGGATGAAAAAATACCATATATGCTGAAATTGATTTTCTCTTAGTCTATATATAGTATGCGTGGTGACTTTTAGAGGGGTGGAGCAAGCGCTGCGCACTACCTGAAAATTGCCGCTATGAAAAGGGGAAATAGCCATGGAAATCCAAATTTATAGCAAGCCTGCCTGTGTACAGTGTACTGCCACCTATCGCGCGCTGGATAAGCAAGGCCTTGAGTACACCGTCATCGACATTACCGCCGAAACGGGTGCTCAAGCAGAAGTCGAAGCGCTGGGTTACCGCCAGCTGCCTGTCGTGGTCGTCGGTGAAGAGCACTGGTCGGGCTTCCGTCCGGACCGCATCCAAGCGTTGGCGTAATCGTCACCTATGCACGCTGCTGACGTGGAAGCCGAGCAGGCAGGTACGCTGGTCTATTTTTCCACCAAGTCAGGCAACACCCATCGTTTTATTGAAAAGCTTGGTTTAAGTGCACAGCGGCTGCCGTTACATCGTGAAGCCCCGACGCTACGCATTGAGCAGCCCTACATATTGGTTACCCCCACCTACGGAGGTGGCTCGGCCAATGGGGCTGTGCCAAAGCAGGTTATTCGGTTTTTAAATGACGAGCACAACCGACACCTCTTACGAGGTGTCATTGCTGCTGGTAATACTAATTTTGGTGACGCATACGCTTTGGCGGGGCGAATCATTGCCCAAAAGTGCCAAGTGCCGCTGCTTTATCGTTTTGAATTGTTTGGTACCGATGACGATGTCGCCAAGGTCCGCAAAGGAGTAGAAGAGTTTTGGAAACGTCAAGCTCAGTCTCTAAGAACGTAGCTGCAAAAAACTCGGCAGATCAACGCCCTGCTGCGGGAGCCACCGAGGCGCGCACGCTGGATTACCATGCGCTGAATGCGATGTTGAACCTGTACGGTGCCAACGGCGAACTGCAGTTGGATAAAGACCGCGAAGCGGCGCGCCAGTACTTCTTGCAGCACGTCAATCAGAACACCGTGTTCTTCCACTCCTTGGAAGAGAAGTTGGACTACCTAGTGGAAGAGCAGTACTACGAAGCCGACGTGCTGGCGCAGTACAGCTTTACGTTTGTCAAAGCGCTGTTCGAGCAGGCGTATGCGTACAAATTCCGCTTCCCGAGCTTCTTGGGTGCGTTCAAGTACTACACTAGCTACACGCTCAAAACCTTCGACGGCAAACGTTATCTCGAGCGGTATGAAGACCGGGTTTGCATGGTGGCGCTCACGCTAGCGCGTGGCGATGAAGCGCTGGCCAAGTCGCTAGTCGACGAGATCATCAGCGGCCGTTTCCAGCCTGCGACGCCCACCTTCCTAAACTGTGGTAAGCGCCAGCGGGGCGAGCTGGTCTCTTGCTTCTTGCTGCGTATCGAAGACAACATGGAGTCCATCGGGCGTTCCATCAACTCCGCGCTGCAGCTCTCCAAGCGTGGCGGAGGCGTGGCCTTCCTGCTCAGCAACATTCGCGAATCCGGCGCGCCGATCAAGCGTATCGAGAACCAGTCGTCGGGCATCATTCCGATCATGAAACTGCTGGAAGACGCGTTCTCCTACGCCAACCAGCTAGGTGCGCGTCAAGGTGCCGGAGCGGTCTATCTCAACGCCCACCACCCGGACATTCTGCGCTTTTTGGACACCAAGCGTGAAAACGCGGACGAGAAAATCCGCATCAAAACGCTGTCGCTGGGCGTGACCATTCCCGATATCACGTTCGAGCTGGCCAAGCGCAACGACGACATGTACCTCTTCTCGCCCTACGATGTCGAGCGCGTCTACGGCGTGCCGTTTGGCGATATCAGTGTGACCGAGAAGTACCATGAAATGGTGGCCGACGCGCGTATTCGCAAGCACAAGATCAATGCTCGCGCCTTCTTCCAAACCCTGGCCGAGCTGCAGTTCGAGTCTGGCTACCCGTATATCATGTTCGAAGATACGGTCAACCGCGCCAACCCGATTGCAGGCCGTATCAACATGAGTAACCTGTGCTCCGAGATTCTGCAGGTCAACACGCCGACCGAGTACGACGACGACTTGGGCTACCGTCAGGTAGGGCAAGATATCTCTTGTAACCTCGGCTCGATGAACATCGCCAAGGTGATGGATTCCGGTGATATCGGCACCAGCGTCGAGATCGCCATTCGCGGTCTGACCGCCGTGTCTGAAATGAGTAATCTGCGCAGCGTTCCCTCCATCGCCGAGGGTAATGCCAAATCGCGCGCCATCGGTCTTGGCCAGATGAACCTGCATGGCTTCCTGGCTCGCGAGCATATTTATTACGGCTCAGAAGAAGGGTTGGACTTCACGAACCTGTACTTCTACTGCGTTGCGTTCCATGCCATTCGTGCGTCGAACCAGTTGGCCATCGAACACGGTGAGACCTTTGCCGGGTTCGCAGACTCTACCTATGCATCGGGTACGTTCTTCGATAAGTACACCGACCAGGCGTGGCTGCCGCGTACCGAGAAAGTCCGTCAGCTTTTCGAGCGCAGCGGTATTGCATTGCCCACGCAAGACGATTGGCAAGCGCTGAAAGCCTCGGTGATGGCGCACGGCCTATACAACCGTAACCTTCAAGCGGTACCGCCGACTGGTTCTATCTCGTACATCAACCACTCCACCTCCAGCATTCACCCGGTGGCGGCGAAGATCGAGATCCGTAAAGAGGGCAAGCTGGGTCGCGTTTACTACCCAGCGCCATTCTTGAACGAAGCGAATTTCGATTACTTCCAGGATGCTTACGAAATCGGTCCTGAAAAAATTATCGATACCTACGCGGAGGCGTCCAAGCACGTTGACCAAGGCCTTTCGTTGACACTGTTCTTCCCGGACACGGCCACCACGCGGGATATCAACAAGGCGCAAATTTACGCATGGCGTAAAGGTATCAAGACGCTTTACTACATTCGCTTACGCCAAAGTGCGCTTGAAGGCACCGAGGTAGAGGGTTGCGTCTCCTGTACGCTGTAACCTCGGATACGCTTTTAAGAAGATGTTTGTGAGAGAACTCTGATGACGATGATGCAACGTTTGTCGCGAGTGAATGCGATTAACTGGAACCGCCTTCAAGACGATAAAGACCTTGAGGTATGGAACCGCCTGACCAGTAACTTCTGGTTGCCGGAAAAAGTGCCGCTCTCTAATGATATTCAGTCGTGGAACACGCTGACGCAGCAAGAGAAGCAGCTTACTATCCGCGTATTTACGGGTCTGACGCTGCTGGACACCATTCAAAGCAGCGTGGGTGCGCCTGTGCTGATGGAAGATGCCCGCACTCCTCATGAAGAAGCGGTATACACCAATATCGCCTTTATGGAATCCGTGCATGCGCGCTCCTACAGCTCGATTTTCTCGACGCTGTGTGCAACGCGTGATGTAGACGACGCGTTCCGCTGGAGTGAGGAAAATCCGACGCTACAGATGAAGTCGGAGCTCATCCTGAAGCGCTACCGCTCGGACGACCCGCTGATGCGCAAGGTGGCGAGCGTTTTCCTGGAGTCGTTCCTGTTCTACTCGGGCTTCTACTTGCCCATGTACTGGTCCAGCCATGCCAAGCTGACCAACACGGCCGACTTGATTCGTTTGATCATTCGTGATGAAGCGGTGCACGGTTACTACGTGGGCTACAAATTCCAGCAGGCGCTGGCAGAAGAGACGCCCGAGCGACAGCAGGAAGTCAAAGATTACGCTTACGAGCTGCTGCTGGAGCTTTACGACAACGAAGTTCGCTACACCGAGTCGCTGTATGATGAAGTGGGTCTGTCGGAAGATGTGAAGAAATTCCTTCACTACAACGCCAACAAAGCCCTGATGAACTTGGGCTTTGAGCCGCTGTTCCCCAGCAGCGTGACGGACGTTGACCCGACGATCATGGCCGCACTGTCACCCAGCGCGGATGAGAACCACGACTTCTTCTCAGGGTCTGGCTCTTCCTATGTCATTGGTAAAGCGGTCGCCACAGAAGACGACGACTGGGCGTTTTAAGCACTGCTGTCGTTACGTTCTCTACGGGAGCTTATGGCTCCCGTTTTTTATGCGCGCAACTCCCGCCAGACTGTTGGTGGATGTTAATGATAAATATTGTCATTTATTCTATTAGTGTTACGCTATGCACTGCACGCGTTAAACGCAAATCGTTCTTATACCTAATGAGTTTTAGCGCGCCGTTCGTGAGGGCGCGTTAAGCAGTGACGGAGACATAACGTGCTGAAAAGGCCTTTCTTTGCCTTGCGTGGGTGTTGGCTAGCAGGAGTGCTGGTCAGCGGTACGCTAATGGCAAGTGATGAGACAATGGATCAAGCGGCCCAAAGTGTCGAGGCCCAGCAAACCCAGTCTGAACTGCAGCAGCAAATTGACAGCGCGGATGAAGCTACGCGTTCCGCCATTGAAGAGCTGCGCCGCCTAGAGCGGGAAACCCGCCAGATGGAAACTACTAACGCAACGCTCAGTAGCCGCCTGGCTAGCGAAGCCGAGCGCCAGCAGCGATTAAGCCAAGCGCTTGATACGTTAAGCGATACCCGTGATGCGCTGCCCATGATTGAGCAGGACATGGCCGAGCAGCTAACCCGTTGGATCGAGTCAGATCTACCTTTCTTAACCGATGAACGCCTCGCCCGGGTGGAATCCGCCGGTAATCCCGAGGCAGGCAGCGCTGAACGCATTGCCAGCTTGCTCGAAGCCTGGCGCGCTGAGCTGGCCTATGGCCGTGAAGTGGATAGTTGGCGAGGCCGGTTGGTGATGGAGGGAGCGTCGCCACGAGAGGTGGAGTACCTGCGCATTGGTCGTATTGGCTTTTACTACCTCACGCCCGATGGTCGGGAAGGTGGTGTATGGGATAAAGAGGGCGGTGAATGGCTGGCGTTAGACGAACCCGCTCGCCGTCAGGTACGCAACGGCCTGCGCATCGCTAATGATCAGCGCACGCCGGAGCTTCTGCAACTACCACTTTCTATTACTGCCAATGACCAAGGGGGCCAGCCATGAGTCTATTCTCTCGCCCAAAAGCATGGCTTTGCCTAACGTTACTGGTCGGCGCATTAACGAGCAGCGCTGCCATGGCCCAAAGCGATGAACTTGGGTCGCTAAGGGAGGCCCGAGAGGCTGCCCAGGCGCGTGATCAGGAGCGGCTGCAGTCATTCTTAGAAGATCAAGATGGCCTGGAAGCCGCCTTGGAGGAAGCACGTGCTGCCCATGAGGCGGCTGAAGAAGAGCAGGCAGCCCTTGAAGCGCAGCAGGAAGAGCAAAGCGAGCAGGCCCAAGCGCTTGCCCAGCGGCAAGAGGAGCAGGGGGAAGCGTTAACCTCATTGCTAGCAGATCTTGCCCGTCACAGTGAAGAAATTCGCAATGATCTAGGCGGCGATAGCTGGCTAACGCTAGAGGCAGATGCGCTGCCGCCGCGCCTTAATGATGTCGACGTTCTGGAGCGCTCACAAATTGAGGCCGTGGTGGATAGCCTGGCAACACTCACTGTGAATACCGGTCGTGCCGAGCGTCTCGAGCTGCCGGTGGCGGATGCAAGCGGCGACATAGAGTCACATAGCGTCGTGCGGCTGGGTGATTTTGCTGCCTTTACCGAGTCTGCGCTGCTTAGAAAGGGGCAAGACGAAGAGAGCAGCCTCGCCGAAGTGCCGCGCACGCCAACAGCGGTCAGCGACCTGTTAGCGGCTTACCACCAGGGCGAGAGCCGTGAATTTGCCATTGACCCCACGCAAGGCAGTGTTCTGGAAGCGTTGGCGCAACAGCCCACGCTCTGGGAGCGCTTTCAGCAAGGGGGCTACGTCGGTTACGTCGTTGTCGTGCTCGGTGGTATCGGGCTGCTGGTGGCGTTAGCTCAGTATATTTACCTACTGACGGTGAGTGCGCGTGTGCGCCGCCAGCGCCAAAACTTGGATCAGCCAAGCAAAGATAATCCGCTTGGCCGCGTGTTAGAACGCTTTAAAGAGATGGATAAGCACCAAACGCCAGAAGCGCTCGAAGCGAGGCTAGATGAGGCGGTGCTGGCCGAGTTGCCGAAGATTGAGCGTGGTCAGCCTATCGTTAAATTACTGGCCGCCATTGCACCTCTGCTGGGGCTACTGGGTACCGTGACAGGCATGATCGTGACCTTCCAAGCCATTACGGTATTTGGTACCGGCGACCCGCAGCTAATGGCTGGCGGTATCAGCCAGGCGTTGGTGACCACTGTACTGGGCTTGGTAACCGCTGTGCCGCTGCTGTTTGCCCAAACGGCACTCTCTAGTCGCAGCCGTTTTATTACTCAGGTGATTGAAGGCGAAGCCAGCGCCACGTTGGCCGACCATCTGGAAGCGCAGTTCACTCTTTCTGGGCAAACGGTGAACTAGCATGCCGACCTTACCCCTTTGGCTAGAGCCAGTAGAGCGGCTGTTAGAGGCGGGCGGCGCTGTGCTAGTCGTGCTTGCGCTGGTGGCGGTGGTGGTGTTCGCCATGGCGATTGAGCGCTGGTGGTACTACCGTATCAGTTGGCGGCGCGCGCGCCATGAACTGGTTCGTCGCTGGGCAGCCCGAAGCGACCACCGCAGTTGGAGTGCGCGTACGCTACGTCATGTATGGAGTGCGGCCTTGGTAGCCAAGCTTCGCCGCCCACTGCCCTGGATCAAACTGCTGGTGGTGCTCTGTCCGCTATTGGGGCTGTTGGGCACCGTCACCGGTATGATCGCCGTTTTTGATAGCCTTTCGATGAGTGATACCCACCAAGCCAGGGCCATGGCCGATGGCGTTGCCCGGGCAACGCTGCCTACCTTAACGGGAATGGCCATTGCGGTAGTGGGTATGCTGTTTATTAGCCGTTTAGAGCACGTTATCCGTCGCGAAGACCAGCGTTTGCATGACCGCTTAGCGCGTGCCTTGGAGGAGAGTGATGCGTAGACGCCGTTCTATAGAGGCTGCCGACGACAGCAATGAGGTGAACTTAACGCCGATGCTGGATGTGGTGTTCATTATGCTGATCTTCTTTATCGTCACGACCAGCTTTATCAAGGAGAGCGGGGTGGAGATTGACCGCCCCGAAGCGTCGGCGGCCACACCCCGCCCCGATGCTCAGGTGCTGATTGCTGTCACGCCGGAAGGAGCGGTATGGGTAGATGGCCAGCCGGTAGATCTACATCGTGTTGGCCAGCAGGTGGCCGGAATGCTCAGTGGTGAAGGGTCGGTGGTTATTCAAGCCGATCGAGAGTCCGCCACGGGTGTGCTGATTGAGGTTATGGATCGTCTCCAGCAGGCAGGGGTCGAGCAGGTCGCCGTGGCAGCGAGCCGGAGCGCGCCATGATGCGTCATGCGTTGTCGATGCTAGGCGGTATTGCCCTGGCCGTTGGACTCTTCTGGATGCTGGCGCTGCTGGTGGCACCACCTGAACAGCAAGTCGATGAGCCCATTATGACGATGTCCATGACCATGGTGGAAGCACCGGAGGTGGCGCCCGAACAGGAGGCACCGCCTCCCGCGCCTGCGCAAGCAGCACCCGCGCCTCCGCCCATGCCGACTCCCGCGCCTGCACCAGTGGCCACCAGTACGATTGCGTTACCCGAGGTAGAGCTGCCTGACGCGCCGGTAGAGCCCGTCGAGTTGGAAAGCGAGCTGCCCGAGCTGACCGAGGCTCAGCCCAAACCCACACCGCGGCCACAGCCAGCTCCTGAACCTGCGCCGGAACCCTCGCCCGAGCCAGCAGAAACGGCAGCGCCATCCCCTGAGCCCGCCGCTGCCCAGCGCGACGCAGCACCGGCCGCTGAGCCTGCGCCCTCCAATGAACCGGTGAGCGTTGGGCAGGTGGCGCCGACGAATCGCGTTAACCCGTCGTATCCACCCCGTGCTCAGCGTCGTGGCATGGAGGGGTTTGTGGAGGTGGAGTTCGTCATTCAGCGTAACGGTAGTGTCGACGGTAGCTCTATTCGGGTGACCAATGCCCAGCCTCGTCGGGTCTTCGAAGACGCCGCCCGCGAAGCGATTGCGCGTTGGCAGTTCGAACCCAGCCAGCAGCTACGTCGCGCCACCCAGCGTATTGAGTTCCAGTTAAGGTAGCGGTGACATGTCTCGTAGAGAAAAATCGCCAAGCAGGCCAGTGAACGATATTAGCCGCGGGAAGGGGATGCAGCGTTGGGTCGCCATCATGTTACTGAGCGCTATGAGCGCTACTGCCGTGGCCAATGAGCCGCTGCCCGGTGACATTATTCAAGACCTGAACGGGTTGCAAAGCCAGTTAGCAAGCCAAGCAAGCGGTTCGGCAGATCCAGAGGTGTTAAGCCGTATTATTAGCCATGCGCGTTCCCAGTCTGAGCGGCTGGCTGGCGGTAACCGAGCTGACCAGTGGGCCAGCGCGCTTTATCACCAGTTAGCGGCAAGCGCCCTTGTGCGCCAGGGGGAAAACCTTGCGGCCGCCGATGAACTGGCCAGCGCTCGCCAACGCCCGAGCGTTCCCGATAGCCAGGTACGCCGCTGGCTGCGCGATGAGGCGTTGCTGCGCCGTGCAGCCGGAGAGCGTGATGAGGCCATTGCTCTGTTCGAACAGTGGTTGTCAGAGTCCTCGGGCAATGAGCGTTACGCAGAAACGGCGTGGCTGTTGGTGCGAATGCTGGCCGAAGAGGAGCGCTGGGAGGCTGCGTTAGAGTGGCTGGTGCCGCTGCTAGAGCAAGGGGATCTCAGCGCTGAACAACAAACGCTCACGAATGTTGTGCTACGTCACACAGGAGAGAATGAGCAGGCGCTAAGTTGGCTGTTGAAGGGCTTAAGCGCCGAGAGCGAAGCCGATGCATGGCGTCAGGCAGCCGGGCTTGCCCAGCAGGCAGGCCAGTTGGGCGTAGCAGCCGCCGTCTGGGAGGCGGCGTGGCAGTTAGGCAAGCTCTCGACCCCAGATGAGCGCCTTACTCTTATCCAGCTTCATCTAGCAGGCGGGACCCCCGCTCGTGCCGGGGAGCATTTAGAGGCAGCGCTTGAGGCAGGCGAGCTTCCTAGCAACGAAGAGACGTTGCGCTTGCGAGCGACGGCCTGGCAGCAGGCGAAACATATTGATAATGCCTTGGGCGCTTGGCAAGCGCTCGCTGAAGTAACGCAATCAGCCGATGACTGGCGCCTGCTGGGTCAACTTGCTTATGGGTGGGGGAGAAATGAGCAAGCAGAGGTGGCGCTTACAACCGCTGCTAATCTTGGGGATAGCCAAGCGGAAGAGTGGCTGGCCAATTTTCGTTGATAAGAAAAGCCCCTTCGCTAAACAAGGGGCAGGCTGTTTTCTTGTTACTGAATTTTCTTGCTAATTGCTTCACATACTACTGAGTAACAGGGAGCGTTAATGTAAAGTCGCTCCAGGTTGGGGCGTGGTCGGAGGGGCGCTCCATACCGCGTAGCGGGTAATCGATGCCTGCGCCTGTCACGCACTCGGCCAAAGGCTTTGAGACGAGAATGTAGTCGATACGCAGGCCGCGCTTTGGCTCTCGATCAAACCCTTTAGAACGGTAGTCAAACCAACTGAACCACTCGCTGTTATTAGGGTGGCACAGCCGGTAGCTGTCGCTAAGCCCCCACGCTTTAATGCCTTCCAGCCACTCACGCTCAATGGGTTGGAAGCTGGTTTTGCCATCGCGCAGCCAGCGTTTACGGTTGGCTTCGCCAATGCCTATATCCTGGTCTTCCGGTGAGATATTAAAATCACCCATGACCGCCAGCCGCTCTTCAGGAGCATGCTGGGTATTAAGCAGGTGTGCGAGCTGTTGATAAAAGCGTGCTTTGTGCGGAAACTTGGTGGGGTGATCAATGCTCTCGCCTTGCGGAAAGTAGCCGTTCCACACAGTGACCGCTTCGCCATCGTCGGCGAGAAGCTTGACGCCAATCATGCGGCGCTGCGCATCCTCTTCATCATCAGGAAAACCGTAAAACACCGCCTGCGGCTGTTGGCGGCACAGTAACGCAACGCCGTAATGCCCTTTCTGGCCATAATAGAAGACGTGATAGCCCATGGCTTCTACGTCAGCCACGGGGAATTCACTATCCTGCACTTTGGTTTCTTGTAGGCCAATGACATCAGGTTGTTGAGTGTCGATCAGCGCTTGAAGCTGATGTAGCCGTGCCCGAATGCCATTGATATTAAACGACACCAAACGCATTACGAAGGGTCTCCTGATGAGTTGTCGCCCCCTTTGTCAGGGTGAATCGCAATCGGTTGGCCACTTTGCTGGCGCGCTAGTTTACGCACGGCTTGTAGTTTGCGCTGCTGCTGCTTTTTAGCCACAAAGCGGCGCGATGAGGTCACCTGCTCAGGGTTCTCATGGCGCCACTTTTTATAATCTTTGCGGCGACCAGTGCGGATAGTCACTTTATCCGCTAATGAACGAGTCTTTTTCTTACGCGTCATGTCGCGCTCCTTGGGTTAATGTATGCCTCATTCTAACAGGCAAGCGTGCTCCTTCGACAGCAGGGCGCGCTCTTATCGCCAACCCCTGGTACAATGCGCACTTCGTGATGCCTAACCTCCACAGCAATGGACAGATACACAGCCTATGAGCGAGTCGGAACAGACCACAGCATCGGCCCAGAACCGCAAGCCTAAACGTCGTCGTCGGAAACCGCGTCGTCGTCAGTCGAACTGGGATCTTCGTCAGTTTCAGGTGCCCGCCGTTGCCGGCAAGTGGCGCTTCCATGACTTTGATCTGCCGCTGCCTCTAATGCGCGCTATTCATGCCCAAGGGTTTGAGTACTGCACGCCCATTCAGGCGGAAGCACTGCGCCACACGCTGTTAGGTGGCGATATTGTCGGTAAAGCGCAAACGGGCACTGGGAAAACCGCCGCGTTTTTAATCTCTGTGATGGCTTACTTCCTTGAAGAGCCCACGCCGGATGGCCAAAAGCCGGGCGCACCCCGTGCGCTGATTATCGCGCCGACCCGTGAGCTGGCGCTGCAAATCGAGAAAGACGCCAAGGCGCTTGCGCGCTTTACTCAGCTTAATGTCACCAGTGTCGTCGGCGGCATGGATTATCAAAAACAGCGCGATAGCCTGAGCAAGAAGATCGATATCCTGGTCGCCACGCCTGGACGCCTGCTGGACTTCCATCAGAAGCGTGATATCGACCTCTCTGAAACCGAAGTGCTGGTGCTCGACGAAGCGGACCGTATGCTCTCCATGGGGTTCATCCCCGACGTGAAGCGCATTGTTCGCTACACGCCGAAAAAAGAGGAGCGCCAAACGTTCCTGTTCTCGGCCACTTTCACCGACGATATTCTCAATCTGGCGAGCCAATGGACGCTTGATCCGGCGCATGTCGAGATCGAAGTGACCGTCGAGAATCAGGCGGATATCGACCAGCGCGTCTATCTTGTCTCCGATGACGATAAGCAGCGGCTGCTGGTGAAGCTACTGGAGCAGGAGAGCTTTGAGCGCGTCATGGTCTTCGGTAACCGCCGTGATTTGGTGCGCAAGCTTGACGATCTGCTGAAAAAAGCGGGTGTCAGCGCGGCTATGCTGTCCGGCGATGTGCCTCAAAACCAGCGTATTAAAACGCTGGAAAGCTTCCGCGAGGGAGAGATTCAGGTGCTGGTCGCCACCGATGTCGCGGGTCGCGGTATCCATATTGAAGACGTCAGCCACGTTATCAACTACACGCTGCCAGAAGACCCTGAAGATTACGTCCACCGTATTGGCCGTACTGGCCGCGCGGGCGCCAAAGGGGTCTCCATCAGCTTTGTTGGTGAAGAAGACGCCTTCTCACTGCCAGAGATTGAGCGCTATATTAACGGTAAGCTGCCCTGCGAACATCCGCCGGAAGGCATGCTGTAACGGGCATGCTGGATAACGCGCTTAAAAACGATATTCAGCAGGCCTACCGTAACGTGGTGGAAAAGCTAGGGCTGACACCACGTTACGGGCAGCGCTTGATGATTGCTGAAATCGCCCGCACCCTAGGTGATATCGAGTGCGACAGCGAGGGAAAGCGCGTTAGCGATAGCCACGTTTGCGTGCTGGAAGCCGGTACCGGCACGGGCAAGACGCTGGCTTATCTCATTGCGGGGCTGCCTATAGCCAAGGCACAAGGCAAACGGCTCATTGTCTCCACGGCCACCGTTGCCCTTCAAGAGCAAGTGTTGAATCAAGACCTGCCGTCGCTGGCTAGCCATAGCGGTGTTGCCTTTCGCTATGCGCTAGCGAAAGGTCGCGGCCGTTACGTCTGCGTGGCGCGGCTGGATCAAGCGCTGGAGGGTAGTGAGCCCAACCCAACGCTTTCGCTGTTCGAGCAATCCCTTCAAGCTGATAGCAGCGACTTCAACGTCCTGGCCACCGATATGGCCGAAGCCTATGGCAAGGGCGACTGGGAGGGCGACCGCGATACCTGGCCGGTATCGATTGAAGATACACACTGGCGGCAGCTGACGGTGGATCATCGCCAGTGCACCGGCCGCCGTTGTGGCCATTTCGGTGCCTGCGCCTTTTTCCGCTCTCGTCGAGAGTTGGAAAATGCGGATGTTATCGTTGCTAACCACGACCTTGTGCTGGCGGATCTTGCCCTTGGGGGTGGTGCGATTCTGCCAGACCCTGCCGACTGCATCTTTATTTTTGATGAAGGTCACCACCTGCCGGATAAGGCGCTGTCCCATTTCGCCCACCGCTTTGCGGTGCACGGCTGTCTGCGCTGGCTAAAAACCCTGAAAAGTAGTTTGACGGATTTGAACCAGGGCCTGGCGGTACAGCCCACCATTGCTCGCTTACTGGCAGGGCTGCCTGAGCTGCTGCATAGCTTGGAGCCTGCGCTGGGTGACGTGTTTAGCATGGGGCATCAGCTGGCAGGGCGTGAAAATGGTCTGGCAGATGAAGAGGCGACCCATCAGCAGCGCTTTGAAAAAGGCCAAGTGCCCGAGGCGCTGCGCGAACAGGCGCAGCAGCTGCTAGTCATGTTTGCCACCCTGTCGAGAAGTCTAGAAAGCATTAGCGATATTCTGCGCGAAAGCCTGGACCCGGATAAACAGACCGGCCTGGACCGTGACCAGGCGGAAACGTGGCTGCCTCTAATAGCGTTGCTCCATGGTCGCGCCCTGGAGGCTCATGCGCTGTGGCAAGCGTTTAGTGAACAGGATGCCGCCAATGCGCCACCCAGCGCACGGTGGATAACGCTCAGTCGTGTGGCGGGCGAACCAGAGATTGAGTTCTCAGCAAGCCCGGTTTCTGCAGCGCACACGCTTGCCAAGCACCTATGGGGGCGCTGCCACGGGGCGGTTGTCACTTCGGCAACGCTCACGGCGCTTGGCCGTTTTGAGCGCCTGCAGGAGCGGGCTGGTTTAGCTAACCGCTACCGTTATCAGGCGCTTCCTAGCCCGTTTGATTACGCCAATGCGGTTCTGCGGGTGCCCGCAGAGGCAACGGACCCCAGTGACCGGGATGCCCATGAGAACGCCATTGTGCGCTTTGTGTCGCAGCTAGGTGAGGAGGAGGCGGTACTGGTGCTGTTTTCCTCTCGCGCTCAGCTACGTGCGGTGGAAAAGGCTCTGCCTGCTGCGGCAAAAGAGCGCATCTTGGCGCAAGACGCGCTGCCCAAACGAGAACTCATCGAGCGACACAGAGCGGCGGTGGATAGCGGTAAGGGCAGCGTGATTTTCGGCTTAGCTAGCTTTGCCGAGGGTATCGATTTGCCGGGGGATTATCTCACCCATGTGGTGATTACTCGGCTGCCGTTTGCGGTGCCGGATGACCCTGTTGGGGCAACGCTTGCCGAATGGATCGAGAGCCAGGGCGGTAACCCGTTTATGCGTATTAGCGTACCGGATGCTTCGATTAAACTGGTGCAGGCGTGTGGTCGTTTAATCCGTAAAGAGAGCGATCGGGGAGTTATTACGCTGCTGGATCGGCGGGTGATTACGCGCCGCTATGGCCAGGCGCTATTAGATGCGTTGCCGCCTTTCAGGCGCGATATACAGGCATAGGTGATAGGGGGCGTTAGGTTCTGGCGATAAAAAACGCCCGCTAAGCAGCGCTCGGCGGGGCGTTTTTGAGAGCGGTGGCTCGTTACGCGATGCGTTTCGCCAGTACCGATGCTAGTTTCTCGTTCATACGGGTGAACGTTTCCACTGTGGTGTCCCAGTCGATGCAGGCATCGGTGATCGATACGCCGTACTGCAGCTGGCTTAAGTCTGCAGGCACTTTTTGATTGCCCCAGCCAATGTTGGATTCCACCATCAGGCCGATAATCGAGGTATTGCCTTCGAGAATCTGGTTGGTCACGTTTTCCAGTACCAGTGGCTGCAGCGCGGCATCTTTGTTCGAGTTTGCGTGTGAGCAGTCGATCATAATGTTGGCAGAGAGATTAGATTTTTTAAGCTCTTTCTCCGCCAGGGCAACACTCACGCTATCATAGTTGGGCTTACCATTGCCGCCGCGCAGGACCACGTGGCCATAGGCGTTGCCGCGGGTGCGGATAATCGCCACTTGGCCTGCCTGGTTGATGCCCAGGAAGTTGTGCGGGTTAGCGACAGATTGCAGTGCGTTAATCGCCACATCCAGACTACCATCGGTGCCGTTTTTAAAGCCAACCGGGCAGGAGAGGCCGGAGGCCATTTCACGGTGAGTCTGTGACTCGGTGGTGCGGGCGCCAATGGCTGACCAGCTAATGCAGTCCTGCAGGTACTGCGGAGAGATGGGGTCAAGCGCTTCAGTAGCTAGCGGCAGACCCATTTCGGCTAAATCGACCAGCAGTTTGCGGGCAATGTGCAGGCCTTCGTCAATTTCGAAAGAGTCGTTCAGGTGAGGGTCGTTAATTAACCCTTTCCAGCCCACGGTCGTCCGCGGCTTTTCGAAATAGACACGCATCACGATATAGAGGCTGTCGCTCACTTGATCAGCCAGAGTGCGCAGGCGGCGGGCATAATCAAGCGCTGCTTCAACGTCGTGAATAGAGCAGGGGCCAACGACCACCAGCAAACGCGGATCTTTGCCATCTAGAATGTTTTGGATGGTCTGACGGCCTTCGATAACCGAACGCTCGGCGCTTTCCGTTAAGGGGATAGCGTTTTTCAGTGCTTCTGGGGTGGTAAGAACATCCTGTGCAAGGACGTTAAGGTTACTAACCTGTTGATCTGACATCTTGCTACCTGTGCGTTCGCGATGGGCTAAAAGTGGCCACTACTATGGCGCGTCACGGTGGTAAAAATCAATTGTTACGGAACTTTGCATTAAGGAAAAATGTCAGCCTCAGGGTTTTAATAGAGGGGGCAAGCGCTTGATGCGCTGCTAAGAACGCGTAACACTAGACGATATTGGTGTTTAGCAATTCAACGCGTGCAACATAACCAAGGGGGGCAGGTGGAGCTTTGCCTGTTAATTTCCTCCATGATGATTAACTTATGCCCAAGGGACGCTATGCTGCTTGCTGTGAAGGCCCGGCTTACAGGGCGAAAAAGACACAAAGCTCGGCGTAAAACGTTCGAGCAGAAGGAGCGTGTGAATGGGCACTCGTGAAACAGACCAACAGCTGGTTGAACGTGCTCAGAAAGGCGATACACGCGCTTTTGATCTACTGGTGAAAAAATATCAGCATAAAATCATTGGCTTGATTGGACGCTACGTCCACGACCATGCAGAAGTGCAGGACGTGGCGCAGGAGGCTTTTATCAAGGCTTATCGTGCGCTGGGTAAATTTCGCGCAGAGAGCGCGTTTTACACCTGGATGTATCGCATTGCGATTAACACGGCGAAAAACCACTTGGTATCTCGTGGACGTCGGCCGCCAGGTAGCGATTTAGATATTGTCGACGCTGAAATTCTTGATCAGAGTGGTCGCTTGGCGGACTCAGAGTCGCCAGAAGCATCTATTGCTCGGGATCAACTTGAGGCGGCGGTATATGAAGCGATTGAGAAACTGCCAGATGATTTACGCACCGCTATTACGCTGCGTGAGCTGGACGGCTTAGCCTACGAAGATATTGCCCAAGTGATGCAGTGTCCGGTGGGTACCGTTCGCTCACGAATTTTTCGCGCTCGGGAAGCGGTTGATGAGCATATTCGTCCGCTAGTCACTACGGCGCGTAACAGCCGCGATGACTAAGCCGCTGACTAATCAAAGTAGCGCTTTGGTCACAGTCATTTACGTTTTTGCTTTTTTTGTGAACTGTCTGGCAAGTGAGGCGTCATACAGGTTATCTAGCTTTAACGAGTTGAGCCGTCGACAGCTACCGTAATGCTATCTGCCTGCCAGTGATTAGCATTATGCAAACGGTGATTTGTAATAGGGTCTTGGCCTGCGAGGTTTTGCGGTTAAAACACGCACTAGCCGTGTTGCCGCTGAGCTTCTTCTAACACAGTGTGAGGGTGTGAAGTATGAGTCAAAGCACACGGGAATCACTTTCAGCATTCATGGACAGTGAAAGTGACGAGCTTGAATTGCGCCGGGTGTTGAAATCTCTGCCCGATGATGCCGACGCGGCAGAAACGTGGCGTCGCTATCACTTAGCGCGCAGTATGATGCAGCGTGAGCGTGGGGTGGACGTTAGCGTAGACCTTTCTGCTGGCATTATGGCTCGCCTGCGTGAAGAACCAGCGCCTGTTATGGGTGGCGATAGCGCAGCCTCACCTGTACGGGCAGGTGGAATATCGTTTGCTCGTGGTGCCGGTGTCGCTGCTGCGGTGTCGTTGATGGTCATTACGGGCGTTCAATTCTTTAATGGTAACGCTTCTACCGGTGGTGCTCAGCCCGCGAGTAATACAGTGGCTTCGCAGAATAGCGCTGGAGCTCAGGTGCAGCCGGTAAATTTGGCAGCATCACAACCTGCCGCTATGACGGCTTCTGACATGCCTATGTTTGAACCTACACCATTTCGCATTAATGGTCAGTCGGGCAACAGCGGCTTAATGAATATTAGCGAAGCTGGGTTTTCTGCCCCCGTTGCTCCGCAAGGCATGATGGCACAGCAAGCGACGACGATTGATGTTGATCAATTGCGCATGCTTCAGTCCTACCTAGAGCAACATGCGCAGGGTGCTGCAACGGGCGGTGGTGACAGCTGGATGCCGCTGATGCGCTCAGCAGTGACAGAACCACTGGGTCAGCGTTAAGCAAGGCGGGTCGCCGGACAACGTGATCGCTGAGTAAGGGGCTGATAGATTGGTATGGTGACTGCCAGATGTGCTTTATGGGGAGGCCGGCTTGCATTAACGTTAAGCCTGTTGAGTGCCAGCCTGCATTCCTCGTTTGTTACTGCTGATACCCCTACGGTGCTCTCCTGTGCCGAGGTTGCTGAACAGCAAACACCAGCAACCACGCAAGCATGGCTTGAGTTAGCACTGGTTGCGGGCCACTGTTATGACTTTCAGGCCCGGGCAGTCGCTATCGATGCCTTGGGTGTACGTACGCTTGCACTTTCCCACCGCATTCGTGATGGTGTTCGCCAGCAGGTCGTACAACATCTTGATGGGCCATCGGTAAGTATCGAGCGACGCTCTATTGCTGGCTATATGGCGCGCTTTACGCCAGAAGTGAACAGTGGCTTAAAAGCCTCTGAAGCTTGGGCGCAACATGTGGCTTCCTATTACGATATTTCCCTTCAAGAAGATGCCCGAGTAGCAGGGCGCGATGCAGTGCAACTGCGTTTTTCACCCCGGGATCAGCAGCGCTACTATCATGCATGGTGGGTTGATAAAGAGACCGGGCTGTTACTTAAGCATGTTATGAGTGACCGGCAAGAACGTGTGCTGGAAACCTTTCAAATTACCCAGCTTCACTCTCCTAAACTTTATGATGGCGGCGTCGCCGATGACGTGAGCGCCGAACAAGTCGATCATTCTTGGCACGCAGAGTGGTTGCCAGAGGGGTTTGTTGCTCAGCCGCAAGATCCAGGGCAGCCTGTCAGCAACCAGCGGGTATATAGCGATGGGTTGGCCGCAGTCAGCCTTTTCGTTAACCCTATTGAGCAGAGCGTGTTGAAAGAAGGCATTCACCCGCTAGGTGTTTCAACAGCAGCAGTGGCGCTGGTGTCTGAGGGTGATCAACGCTGGCAATGGATAGCCATTGGGGAGCTTCCTTCGGATATGCTGCAGCGTATTGTGCAATCTGTTCGTATTGAGCCATAGCCATGTCTACCCCTTATGCCGCCTGCGCATCGCTTTTAAGAACGGGTATCGTCGTTGGCTATACGGGTGATGGATTGACCGTTGATGTGTCGCTTAACGCTGCCTGCCAGCAGTGTGCTGAAGGGCGTGGTTGTGGTATGGGGCTGTTAGCGCGGCGCCAACAGCAGCACATCACTGTGTATCCTAAGGCGCGCGTCGCTAGCGGTGCGTCTGCTTACCCTCTTGGTAGCCAAGTTACCATTGCACTACCTAAACACGATATCAGCTATTTAGCGCTTCTGGTTTACGCGTTGCCACTCTTGGCGGCGTTGTTAGTCTCTGGAGGCGCCTCGCTGCTAGGCATTAATGAATGGTTAAGCGCAGCGCTTTTCTTTAGTGCATTGATATGCGGTGTTATTGTCCTTAAATATCTAATGCGTGGGCGGATGGAACGCTTCCGGCCGCGCTTGGTCAGTTAGTTGTTCCGTAGCTCGCTAAGAGTTGCACTCCCTTCGTTTCGTATCTGCTTTACTAGGAGCTGTTGCATGAAGCGCTTGGTTCTTCCCTCGACACTATGGCTATGCTTAGTCGCGATGTTTTTTATAGGCCAGAACGCCTATGCGCAAACGCTGCCCGATTTCACTGAATTGGTGGAAGATGCTGCACCGGGCGTTGTGAATATCTCCACCAGTCGAACGGTTCAGCGTAGCCCGGCCATTCAAGGGTTTGGCGGCCAGGAAATCCCTGAAATCTTCCGTCACTTCTTTGGCGATAGTTTTCCGACACCCCCAGGCAGTAGCGGGGGAGGCGGTGAGGAGCGCCAATCGTTAGGCTCTGGCTTTATTATCAGCGCTGATGGCTATGTCATGACAAACGCCCATGTGGTGCAGGATGCCGACGAAATCCTGGTGCGCTTGAACGACCGGCGCGAATTGTCGGCTGAGCTGATCGGTAGCGATACTCAAACTGATGTGGCACTCCTGAAAATTGATGCTAACAATCTGCCAGTGCTTAATCTTGGCGACTCTGACGAACTGAAAGTAGGCGAGTGGGTCGCTGCCATTGGTTCACCGTTTGGGTTTGATCACTCGGTGACGGCAGGCATCGTTAGCGCGATTAACCGCACGCTACCCCGTGATGCCTACGTACCGTTTATTCAAACCGATGTAGCGATTAACCCTGGCAACTCCGGTGGACCGCTGTTTAATTTACAGGGGGAGGTCGTGGGTATTAACTCGCAGATCTTTACCCGCAGCGGTGGCTTTATGGGGCTTTCGTTCGCTATTCCGATTAACGTTGCTATGGATGTCGCCGATCAGCTTCGTGAAGATGGCCACGTTAATCGTGGTTGGCTGGGTGTCATGATCCAGCCGGTATCTCAAGATCTGGCTGAGTCTTTTGGCATGAGCAAAGCCATTGGCGCACTGATCGCCGACCTTGATCCAGAAGGCCCTGCGGCCCAGGGTGGCCTGCAAGCGGGAGATGTCATTATCGAAGTGAATGGCGAAGAGGTTGACCGTTCAAGTACGCTGCCTCGCTTAATTGGTCGTGTAGCACCTGGCAATGATGTCGAACTAACGCTAATGCGTGATGGCGAGCAAGTCTCAGAAACGGTAGAGCTGGGCAGCTGGCCCGATATGAACGAAGCAACATCGGCAGCCAATAGCGATAGCCAAGTACGCCTAGGTGTCGCAGTTGCTGAAGTGGATCAAGCAATGCGGGAGCGGCTGAACATCAATGGCGGCGTTGTAGTCAGTCAGGTAGAGCCTAATAGTGTGGCTGCCCAGGCGGGCCTGCGCGCTGGCGATATTCTGGTGAGTATTGATCACCGCAGCGTGGCGTCGGCAGACGAGCTAATGCGCATTGTAGAAGAGCTGCCCAATGACCGTGCTATTCCTGTGCGGCTATACCGTGATGGTCGTTCGTTGTTTGTGGCATTAAGACTCGAATAACCCCTCCTTGTCTTTACTCCAGTCCGGCGGTTCTCGCCGGACTGCTGTTCCTATCCCCCGCATATCGCTACAATAGCGCTTATCTTTTGACGAACTTTGGCAATGCAGTGGTGCGGTCCTCGATTTTTTGCCCTTCGGCCTAGCGCCGCACCCCCACGCTTGCGTACCAATAAGGCAGAACACACTCGATGTCTCATGACGTTTCCAGCGGAAAGCTCAAGCATATTCGCAATTTCTCCATTATCGCCCACATCGACCACGGTAAATCGACGCTCTCTGATCGTCTGATTCAAACCTGTGGCGGTTTGACGGAACGTGAGCTGAAGGAGCAAGTGCTCGACTCCATGGATATCGAGCGTGAGCGGGGCATTACTATTAAGGCGCAGTCGGTAACGCTGGACTATACCGCTGCCGATGGACAGGTCTACCAGCTCAACTTTATCGATACCCCAGGGCACGTTGACTTCTCCTATGAAGTCTCGCGCTCGCTGTACGCCTGTGAAGGGGCGCTGCTGGTGGTTGATGCCGCCCAAGGGGTCGAAGCGCAATCGGTGGCCAACTGCTATACCGCTATTGAGCAAGGGCTGGAAGTCCTGCCGGTACTCAACAAAATCGATCTGCCCCAGGCCGACCCCGACCGGGTCGCCCAGGAAGTAGAGGAGATTATCGGCTTAGATGCGACCGATGCCTGCCAGGTATCAGCGAAAAGCGGTATCGGCATTGACGCGCTGCTAGAGCGCCTAGTGCGCGATATTCCGCCGCCCAAGGGTGACCCCGATGCACCTCTCCAAGCGCTGATTGTCGACTCCTGGTTCGATAACTACCTGGGCGTTGTCTCGCTGGTGCGCCTGTTTGACGGCACGCTGCGTAAGGGCGACAAAATTCGCATCAAGTCGACTGGCCGCGACTGGAACGCCACGGAAGTGGGTATTTTTACCCCGCTGCGCAAAGAGACCAATATCCTCCGTGCCGGTGAAGTCGGCTTTATCGTGGCCGGTATCAAAGAGATTCATGGGGCACCCGTGGGCGATACCATCACCCACACCAAGACCCCAGATGTGCCGCGTCTGCCAGGTTTCCAGAAAGTGAAGCCGCAAGTTTACGCCGGTATGTTCCCTGTGAGCGCGGACGATTATGAAGATTTCCGCGATGCCCTGGAAAAGCTCGCCCTTAACGATGCTTCTCTTGAGTACGAGCCGGAAAACTCCGATGCACTGGGCTTTGGTTTCCGCGTAGGCTTCCTCGGCACGCTGCATATGGAGATCATCCAAGAGCGCTTGGAGCGTGAGTACGATCTGGATCTGCTGACCACCGCGCCAACGGTTGTCTATGAACTCGCCATGAAGAACGGCGACATCCAGTACGTCTCCAACCCCTCCAAGCTGCCTGATATGGCCGATGTAGAGCAGATGCGCGAGCCCATCGTGCGTGCCAGCATTCTGGTACCTCAGGAGTTTGTAGGTAACGTCATCGCCGAGTGCGAGCAGCGTCGTGGCACCCAGTTGGACATGCAGTTTTTAGGTAACCAGATTCAGCTGACCTATGAGCTGCCCATGTCGGAAGTGGTCATGGACTTCTTTGACCGTTTAAAATCCATCTCTCGCGGTTATGCCTCGCTAGAGTACAACTTCGAGCGCTTTGAAGCGGCGAAACTGGTGCGTCTCGATGTATTGATTAACGGTGATAAAGTCGACGCCCTGGCGGTCATTATCCACCGCGACCATGCTCACTCCCGCGGCCGTTTGCTGGTGGAAAAGATGAAAGAGCTGATTCCGCGTCAGATGTTTGACGTAGCGATTCAGGCAGCGATTGGTGGTCAGGTGGTTGCTCGTTCTACGGTGAAGGCTCTACGTAAAAACGTCACGGCTAAGTGTTACGGCGGCGACGTCAGCCGTAAGAAAAAGCTGCTAGAGAAACAGAAAGCCGGTAAGAAACGGATGAAACAGGTGGGGCGTGTTGAAATTCCCCAAGATGCCTTCCTTGCTGTGCTCAAGGTAAACGACTAGGGATACGAACCCCACATGGATTTTTCACTATTACTGGTACTCGCCGTTGCACTCTCTGGAGCCATTTATCTGCTGGATGTGCTGGTGCTTCGGCCAAAGCGCCGTGAGCGTGTGGCCAAAGCTGAAACGGCCACCATGGAAGGCCTGGATGCGCCAACTCGGGAAAAGCTCCTAAAAGAACCGTGGCCAGTCGATTACGCGCGTTCGTTTTTTCCGGTGCTACTCGTCGTGTTGGTGGTGCGTAGCTTTATCGTAGAGCCGTTTCAGATTCCCTCTGGTTCCATGAAGCCTACCCTGGAAATCGGTGACTTTATTCTAGTGAATAAATTTGCCTATGGGCTTCGGCTGCCTGTTGTCCATAACCGCTTTTTGGAGGTAGACGACCCTGAGCGGGGCGATGTGATGGTGTTCCGCTTCCCCGAAGAACCATCGGTGAACTTTATTAAGCGCGTGGTGGGCCTGCCCGGCGACCGTATTCGCTATGAGGGCAAGCAGCTCTATATCAACGGCGAGCCGGTTACCAAAGTACTGATTGAAGAGGGCCCGGAGCTCTCTCCCCAGCAGCTACTGCTGGAAGAGCAGTTAGGCGAAGTCAGCCACTTTATTTATAACAACCCCCGTGACCCAGGCCCGCAAATGAGCGAAGTCGTCGTGCCTGAAGGCCACTACTTCACTATGGGGGATAACCGCGACCATTCCAATGACAGCCGCTACTGGGGCTTTGTGCCCGAAGATAACATTGTGGGCCGCGCGTTTGCTGTTTGGATGCACTGGGATGGCGGCCTGCCCAGCTTCACCAGCGTACGGCGTATTGAATGAAGCAGCATAATTTACAAACCGTTAGTGTGGTTATCTTAGTTAACGTCAATGACGTAGGAGCACTGTGAGTAATTCCTTAACCGCTTTTTGCCGACGAATCGGCCATACCTTTGGCGACCCAACGCTTTTGGAACTGGCCATGACCCATCGCAGCTACGGTGGTCGTAACAATGAGCGCCTGGAATTTCTAGGTGACTCTATCGTCAATTTCGTGATTGCCGAAGCGTTGTTTCAGCGCTTTCCCCAGGCGCGGGAAGGACAGCTTTCCCGCCTGCGTGCCCGCTTGGTAAAAGGCCAAACCCTCGCCGAACTGGCGCGGGAAATGGCGTTCGGTGAGTGTTTACGTTTAGGCTCCGGTGAGATGAAGAGTGGCGGCCACCGCCGCGAGTCAATTCTCGCAGACGCCGTGGAAGCCGTGATAGGCGCGATTTACCTGGATGCCGGTATGGATGCGGTACGCGAGCGCGTGCTGGCGTGGTATGCCGAGCGTCTAGAAAATATTTCGCTGCAAGATACCCAAAAAGACCCCAAAACACGCTTACAAGAGTTTTTGCAGTCGCGCCAAGCGGCGCTGCCGCGCTATGAAGTGGTCTCTGTAAAGGGAGAGGCGCATGCCCAGACCTTTACCGTGGAGTGCTACATCGAGCTACTAAGCGAGCATACCACTGGTAAAGGCCCCAGCCGCCGCCACGCTGAACAGCAGGCTGCGGAAGAAGCACTGTCCTATCTCGAACAACCCCCTGGAGACAAATCATGAGCCAAACCTGCGGATTCGTGGCCATCGTTGGCCGTCCCAACGTAGGCAAATCAACCCTCATGAACCGGATTCTGGGGCAGAAAATTTCGATTACCTCGCGGCGGCCACAAACCACCCGCCACCAAGTGATGGGCATTAAAACCGTTGAAGAGACGCAGTTTATCTACGTCGACACGCCGGGCATGCACATCATGTCCAAAGATCGCAACAAGGCCATCAACCGCTTCATGAACCAGGCGGCGACCCAGGCGCTTCGCGATGTGGACTGCGTGGTGTTCATCATCGACCGCACTCGCTGGACCGACGAAGACCAGTCCGTATTAAAGCGTTTAGAGCATGTGAAAGCGCCGGTAATTCTAGCGGTCAATAAGGTCGATCGTCTCCAGGATAAAGCCGACCTGCTGCCTTGGCTGGCCGAGGTAGGCGCACGCCGTGAGTTTGCTGCCGTTGTGCCCATCTCCGCCAAGCACGGCACTCAGGTAGAGACCCTGGAGGAGGAAGTCGCCAAGCACTTGCCGGAGAGCATCCACTTCTTCCCAGAAGATCAAATCACCGACAAGAGCCTGCGCTTTATGGCGGCCGAACTGGTGCGTGAGAAAGTCATGCGCCAGCTAGGTGACGAACTGCCTTACCAGATGACGGTCGAGATCGAAGAGTTCCGCGAGACCGAGCGCGTCACGCACATCAGTGCGCTGATTTTGGTGGAGCGCCAAGGTCAGAAAGTGATTTTGATCGGCGAGAACGGCGACCGAATCAAGAGTATTGGCCGTGAAGCGCGCCTGGATATGGAGCGTGCGCTGGGTACTAAGGTCATGCTGAATATGTGGGTGAAGGTGAAGCGCGGCTGGTCGGATGACGAGCGGGCACTGAAGAGCCTGGGTTACGATCTCGATTGAGCACCGCCATGACCGCCGAGCCTGCGTTTCTGCTGCACCGTCGGGCATATCGTGAAACCAGCGCGCTGGTCGACTTATTAACGCTCAACCATGGCCGCATTCGGGCGGTTGCCCACGGCGGCCAGCGGCCCGGTTCTAAATCTCGCCAGCGGCTGCAGCCGTTCACCCCGCTATTTGTGTCATGGCGGGGAGAGCGAGAGTTAAAACGGTTAACGTTGATGGAATCGCGAGGTCACACCGCGCTGCTAGCAGGCGAAGGCCTGCTGTGTGGTCTCTACGCCAATGAAATTGCTACTCGCTTACTCCCGCTTGAACTGGTCGCCACCGATGTCTTTGCTTTTTATAGTGCTTTGCTAGATGCGCTGCCGGTACCTGCGGAGCGGGGCTTGGCGCTTAGACGCTATGAGTGGGCGCTATTGGAGGTGCTTGAGGCCACGCCGCGTTTTTGTACCCTTGAAGGCGGAGCGCTGGACCCGCACCAACGCTATCGCTTTGATGCTGACAGCCGTGCTTTTGTGGCAGCGGAACAGGGTATTGAAGGTCGCACCTTACGCTACATAGAGCAAGGCGACTGGCAGCCTACGGGCTTAGCGAGCGCTCTGAAAGCGGTCATGCGGGCAGCGTTGGCCCCCCATCTTGGCCCAACGGCATTACGTTCTCGCGAGCTGATGCTAGATTTAGCCCGCCGCCGTCATCGTTAGTGAACCACCGTTACTATTGATCGCGATAACGACCTATCGCTGCTTATTGATTGGAGACCCGCTATGCATCCCCCACGGATATTACTCGGCGTTAACATCGACCATATTGCCACGCTGCGTCAGGCCCGTGGCACTCGTTACCCTGATCCGGTTCAGGCAGCGCTGTTGGCGGAAGAAGCTGGAGCCGATGGGATTACCGTCCACCTACGCGAAGACCGCCGCCATATTCAGCCTCGTGACGTGCGCCTGCTGGCGGAGGTGCTCAATACGCGCATGAATCTTGAAATGGCGGTCACCGAAGAGATGCTGGCGCTGGCAGAAGAAGTGCGCCCGGCCCATGTGTGCTTGGTGCCCGAGAAGCGCGAAGAGCTGACCACCGAGGGCGGGTTGGATATCGTCGGCGGTTTTGATCATATCGCCAGTGCTTGCCAGCGTCTCGCTGCGATTGGCTGCGATGTATCGCTGTTTATCGACCCGGATGAAGCACAAATTGATGCGGCCAAGCGCGCAGGCGCACCTACCATCGAGTTACACACCGGAGCCTATGCAGAGGCAAAACCGGGGAGTGCCGAGGCCAACGCCGAGTATGACCGCCTCAGCGCGGCGGCGGTACACGCCGTATCTCTGGGCTTGGTGGTCAATGCTGGTCACGGGTTGCACTACCACAATGTGGAAGCCATTGCGGCGCTACCCGGTGTTAATGAACTGAACATTGGCCACGCGATCATTGCCCGTGCGCTGTTTGTCGGCTTGAAAGAAGCCGTGCAAGAGATGAAACGACTAATCATTGCCGGGCAAGAAGCGGGCTTAATGGCTGCGCTTGATGCCCACGAGCACGAACATGACCACGATCACGGCGACAGCCACCACTGCTGCGGCCATTAACATGATTGTGGGAATTGGCTCGGACATTGCCCGAGTTGAGCGTTTTCGCCAGGCCGTGACGCGTCACGGCCCGCGCTTTGCTCAGCGTATCTTAGGGCCCGACGAACAGGCGGTGTGGCAGGAGAAGGGACAAGCAGTCGCCTATCTTGCCAAGCGCTTTGCGGCGAAAGAGGCTTTTGTGAAAGCCCTGGGCCTTGGGCTTCGCCAGGGGATGCAGTGGGGCGATATTCAGGTAATCAATGATGCCCTGGGGAAGCCCAGCCTTAAACTGAGCGGTGAAGCGCAGCGGCGGTTCACCGCCAGCGGGGCGACCGCCGCGCATATTACGCTGAGTGATGAAGCCGACTACGCCGTCGCCTTTGTGGTGTTAGAGAACTAACCAGCTGCCCCCGATGGGGCAGTTAGTTCACCAGCGAAGCGCGCTCTTGGCTAAGGCGCGTCATGGCGACGTATAGCTCGTCAAGCAGTGCCTCTACATGGCGTAGGCCACTGGTACGCAGGCGCGTTTCTAGGGTTTCCACCAACAGGGCTAGTTCTGGTGCGCCGCAGTAGCGGCTGGCTCCGTTTAGTCCATGCACCCAGTCCAGTAGCGCCGTTAGATCGCTTGCCTGAAAGGCGTCGCGTATCTGCTGCTCGCTCTCCGGCAGGCTGTCAATGAGCCGTACCAGTTGCTGCTTGGCTAAGGTCTCCCTGCCTCCTGCCAAGCGTGCACCTAGCATCAAATCGACCGCTGGCAGCGAGCTAGGGGGAGCGGTGGGAACCTGTGACTGACGAGTGGAAGCTGCTTCAGTAGGGGCTGCTTTTCGTGGTGCAATTCCTAAAAAGCGCTGCAACAGTTGTTGTAGCTGGGCATCGTCGATGGGTTTGATCAGCACATCATCCAGCCCTTCGGCCAGCCACTGCTGCCGTTCAGTGCTCAGTACATGGGCCGTCACGGCAATAATAGGGCAGCGCGCCCAGCTATTATTGATACGCCGCAGCGCTTGTGTGGCCTGTATGCCGTCCATCCCCGGCATGCGGATATCCATCAATACCATATCGGCAATTTGGTGGCGCGCAAACTCCAGTGCTTCTTGGCCGCTTTCTGCTAGCACAATGTGTAGCGTATCGCTCTCCAGCATCGCTTTTAACAGTTCACGGTTTGACGAGTTATCGTCGACAATCAAAATTGTTAGGCGAGGGGCAAGCGGCGGTTTGCTGACTGCTTCACTGGCAAGGGGGAGTGGTTGCAGTTGCAGCAACTGACGCAGGGTGGTCACAAGCTGCGTCCGAGTAAACGGTTTGCACAGCATTTCGCCGCCGTAGGGAAATTCCCACGTGGGTAGGTCAAAGCTAGTAGTATTCGCCAGAATAATGACCGGGCAGGGAGTTTGCGCAATCACGGACTGCCAGTACGCTTTGCGATCACCTTCAAAGTCACTCTGCGCCAGACATAGCATCAGCAGCGATTCATTGCCGGCATTAATAAACGAGACTGGGCGCGCGCCCCAGCGTACTAGTAAATGCTCTAGCACATGGCGAGTGGGTGGGTGCGTTTCGTGAAGGCGAATAGTGGGGTTATCTAGCGTCAGCTCCGGCGGGCGCTCAGCCGCCTGGTGTGCCAGAAGAGGCAGGGTAAATGAGAAAGTCGACCCCTTACCCAGTTCGCTTTCTACCGTAATCTCCCCACCCATCCGCTGAATAAGCTGGCGGCAAATGGTCAGCCCTAAACCGCTGCCGCCGAACTGGCGAGAGTGACTCGGTTCGGCTTGTGAGAACGCGCTAAAGAGCTGCTGCTGGTGCTCATCGCTTAAACCAATGCCGGTATCGCTCACGCTAATATGCAGTATGACATGCTGACCCTCTTGGCTATCCAGCATAACGCGAATGATGATCTCGCCTTCGTTGGTAAATTTTAGTGCGTTGCCTAGCAGATTGTTCAACACTTGATGAATGCGTAACGGGTCGCCGCATAAGGGAGTCGGCACATCGTCATATACCATGGCGACCAAGTGCAGCTGCTTGCGCTGTGCTTCAGGGGCGTGCAAGCCAATAATTTCGTCAACCAGGGCAACAATATCGACATCGACCTCTTCCAGAGTCAGCCGGTCGGCTTCCAGTTTGGAGAAGTCCAAGACATCATTCACCAGCATCAGTAGGTTATCGCAGGCGCGGCGAACGTGCTCCAGCCACTCTTCTTGCCGGGTGTCGAGGGATGAACGGCCCAGCAAGCGGCAAAAACCAATAATGCCGTTGAGCGGTGTGCGGATCTCGTGGCTCATATTGGCCAGAAATTCGGATTTAACAGCATTGGCGCGCAGCGCGCTGCGGTGAGCAAGGTCTAGCTTGATATTCTGCTCTTCGATGGTTTCCATCGACTCCTGCAGCTCACTGGTGGCCTGCTCAATCTGGCTCTGCATATCCCGCTGGGCCTGCTGGAAATGTTCGGCTAAACGGTTGATATGATCGGCCAGCTGCTTTAGCTCGGTGGGCTTGGCCGATGATATTAGCAAGCTGTAGTCGCCACGCGACAGGCGATAAAGTGCCTGGTTAGCCTCTTCGATTGGACGGGTAGCATAGCGGCTAATGGCAAATGCGATTAAAAATAGCAGTAACCCCAGCAACATACCGCCAAGGCTCAGGCTTGCAATAAGCTTATAGCGCTCAAGCGTTAGGGTGCGGGTATCCATCTCAGCCTCTAACCACCCGTTCGTCATGCGCAGGGTGTCGCTGCTGCCCAGCGGCACCCGCAGCCGCCAGGCGTCCTCTTCCATGGTGATGGCCGTTGCCATTGGCGCATCCAGTCTAGGCGGTGGCATAGAGCTACCTAGCACCAGCAGACGGTTGCCCTGTTCATCAAACAGCGTCACGGCTCGCAGCCCGCGATGCTCCAACAGCTGCCTAGCGAGCTTTTCAAGGCGCTGTAAATCCCCGTCGGCCATGGCATCGCCTAAGCTGGGAGCCATCAACTCACCAGCGCTGATTAAGCGCTCTTTAAGCTCGTCGCGTCCTCCCAGGTCGCTCTGGATAACAAGCAATATTGCCATAACGGCGTAGACCAACAGTGGGAAACCAAGCAGAGCAAACAGCAGGCGCGTGTTTAATGACATGAAAGAAGCTCGTTGAATCTAGTAGGTTGCCTGTCCAGTCACAGGCAGCACCGATATAATGCAGCATAACGGTTACGATAAGGAATGTTCGATGAATTATCCCACGCTTGAAGATGTGGTCGGCAATACGCCCTTGGTTCGCTTGAAGCGAATTACCGCTGGGAAGAACAATACGCTGCTTGCCAAACTCGAAGGCAATAACCCCGCGGGCTCGGTGAAAGATCGTCCCGCGCTCTCTATGCTGAGTGAAGCGGAAGCTCGTGGGGAAATTTCCCCAGGGGATACGTTAATTGAGGCGACTTCCGGCAATACCGGCATTGCGCTTGCTATGGCGGCGGCTCTAAAAGGGTACAACATGACCCTGATTATGCCGGAAAATGCTTCCGCCGAGCGCAAGCAGGCCATGGCGGCCTACGGCGCTAAGCTGATTACGGCCAGTAAAGAAGGCGGTATGGAAGAGGCTCGTGACATCGCAGATGCCATGATTGCCCGGGGTGAAGGCAAGCCGCTCAACCAGTTTGCCAATCCGGATAACCCGCTGGCCCACTACCGCACCACCGGCCCGGAAATATGGCGGCAAACGGGTGGCGAAGTCACCCACTTTGTCAGCTCCATGGGTACCACCGGTACCATTATGGGCGTATCGCGCTATCTTAAAGAGCAGAACGACGCCATTCAGATCGTAGGCCTGCAGCCCGCTGACGGGGCGAGTATCCCCGGTATTCGCCGTTGGCCCAAAGAGTATCTGCCGGCGATTTTCGAAGCGCCGCGTGTAGATGTCACCCTGGATATCGGCCAGCAAGAAGCGGAAACGCATATGCGCCGCCTGGCCCGAGAAGAGGGCATTCTGGCAGGCGTTTCATCTGGCGGAAGCCTGGCGGGTGCGCTGCGCATTGCTGAACAAACCGAAAATGCGGTCATCGTGTTTATTGTCTGTGACCGTGGTGACCGCTACCTCTCCACGGGCTTATTTGCCCCGGAGGTATAGATGGCTATGTTGGGTAAGCGGCGGCCGCCGCGTCCCGCCTCCGGCCACTCCGGGCTGGCGCGCCAGCCAAGCGGCAACGGCAAGGCGGCCAAGAGTGCGGCTACCACTAGCGACTTCTCGGCGCCGCTGGTGATTGAACGGTTAGCCCACGATGGCCGTGGCGTTAGCCATAACCCGGCGGGTAAAACCGTGTTTGTCGACCAAGCGCTACCGGGCGAACAGGTTGAGGTGGCGGTGCACATCACCCGCAAGCGCTTTGATGAAGCGCATGTGAAAGCGCTGATGACTACCTCGCCCCAGCGGGTGACGCCGCCTTGCAGCCACTTCGGACACTGCGGCGGGTGTGATTTGCAGCATCTGGCGGTGGATGCCCAGCGCGCCCACAAGCGTGAAGTCGTTAGCGAATTAATGGCGCGCCAAGGCATACCGCTTGGCGAGGTGGCGGCGATTTCTGGGCACCAGGAAGGTTACCGCCGTCGGGCGCGTCTAGGGGTGAAGGTCGATAGTCAGGGTACCGTTCGGTTGGGGTTTCGGGCTGCAAATAGTCACCGACTAGTGGATATTGACCACTGCCATGTATTGGTACCTGCCCTTCAAGCACTGATAGCCCCACTAAAGCAACTGCTTACTGAACTGGATGCACCCCGCGCGGTAGGGCATATTGAACTGCTGGCGACGCCCCAGGCTACGGTGGTGCTGGTCAGGCAGTTAAAAGAGCAGCCGCAGGATTGGCAGCGCTGGCAAGGGTTTGCTGACCAGCACCAAGTGAGATTAGGCGCATGGTTAGGGCGTGAGTCACCGTCCTTGCACTGGCATGGTGCAGAGCCTGCGCTGGAAGAGCGCTTTTCGCTGAGTGCGCTTGGTATGTCATCCGCCCAAGAAAGCGCTGAGTCTGAGTTGGTGCTGCAGTTTGCCCCCGGTGATTTTTTACAGGTAAATGCCGAGGTCAATCAAAAGATGGTGTCTCAGGTGGTAGCATGGTTAACGCCAGCACCTGGGATGCAGCTACTCGACCTGTTTGCCGGGATGGGGAACTTCAGCCTTCCTCTGGCCGCTGCAGGCGCCAGCGTGCACGCGGTAGAAGGTAACACCGCCATGGTAGAGCGCCTTGGCACTAACGCAGCGCTGAACCAGCTCAATGTGAGCGTTCAACAGGCAGATCTAAACGATGCAATAGCGGTAAAAACACTGCTTCGCGAGCGTTCGGTGGATGCGTTGGTATTAGATCCCCCACGCAGCGGGGCGGAAGCTATCTGCCAAGCGGTTGGCCGCCACCGGATACCCAAGGTGGCCTATGTTTCCTGCGACCCGGCCACGCTAGCCCGGGATGCGGCACACCTTGTGCATGCGGGATATCGTGTTAAGCAAGTCGCAGTAGCGGATATGTTTCTGCACACTGCCCACATGGAAACGTTAATGCTGTTTGAATACGCGGGCTAGTTTGCCCTTTGCAGCGAGCATTGGTGGCGGCGGTGTGGAGGCCGTCACCCAGAAAGGATGAGTGAACGTCATGGTGAAAGTGCGTGAAGACCAACCGCTGACAGAAAGCGGAAAGGTGGACATACAACAATGGTTAACGCGCCTTCAAGAAGATGTGCGCCTACGTGAACCCGAGCGTTTGCAGGAAGCCTGCGAGCTTGCCGAGCAGTTAGATCGGGAAGCGCCTCGAACCCATCGCGTGTGGCTGTCGCCCGGCTCCAGCTTCCGCATGGGGCTTGAGATGGCGGACATCCTCGCCGACCTGAAGCTCGACCAGCCAGCGCTAGAGGCGGCCGTGCTTTACCGCGCCGTGCGGGAAGGGCTGCTGAGCCTGGAGGCGGTGACCAAACGCTTTGGGGATGAAGTCGCCAAGCTCATCGATGGCGTTCTGCAAATGGCCGCCATTAGCTACCCGTTGGCACCCAACCATGGCATGAGCCAGCACAACCAGCAGGAAAATCTGCGCAAAATGCTGGTGAATATGGTGGGCGACGTGCGCGTCGCCCTGATCAAAATTGCCGAGCGCACCTGCGCGCTGCGCCAAGTCAAAGACGCTCCCCGTGAGAAATGCTTACAGGTCGCCAGGGAAGTAGCGGATATCTACGCACCGCTGGCCCACCGCCTGGGCATTGGCCAAATTAAATGGGAGCTAGAAGACCTCTCGTTTCGCTACCTGCACGAGGATGAGTACAAGGCCATCGCCAAGCTATTGGCGGAGAAGCGCCTTGATCGCGACCGCTATATTCACGACGTCGTCGAAACCCTCAAAAGCCTGATGGAAGCGCAACACATTCACCGCTACGACGTGAGCGGCAGGGCCAAGCATATCTACTCCATCTGGCGCAAAATGAAGCGCAAGCGGATCGATTTCTCCCAGGTACACGACGTGCGCGCCGTGCGTATTCTGGTGCCGGAAGTCACCGACTGCTACACCGTACTGGGGATTGTCCACTCCCGCTGGCACCACGTTCCCAACGAGTTTGACGACTACATTGCCAACCCCAAGAAAAACGGCTACCAGTCGCTGCATACGGCGGTACTCGGGCCGGAAAACAAGGTGCTGGAGATTCAGATCCGCACTTTTGCCATGCACGACGAGGCAGAGCTTGGGGTGTGTGCCCACTGGCGCTATAAAGGCCACGATACCAACGCCAAGAGCCGCAGCTACGAAGAGAAAATCGCCTGGCTGCGCCAAGTATTGGAGTGGCAGGACGAAGTGGGCGGCTTTGGCGACCTGCGCGAAGGCCTCTCCAGCGATGTCGCCCCAGACCGCATCTACGTTTTTACCCCCGATGGGCACGTCATCGACCTGCCGCGTATCGCCACGCCGATCGATTTTGCTTACCGGGTGCATACCGAAATTGGCCACCTTTGCAGGGGAGCCAAGGTTAACGGCCGTATCGTACCGCTGACCTACAAGCTCAAAACCGGCCAGCAGATCGAGATTCTCACTGCCACCAAAGGCGGCCCCAGCCGCGACTGGCTCAACCCCAGCTTAGGCTACGTGCGCACCTCCCGGGCGCGGGCAAAAATTCAGGCGTGGTTTAAGCATCAGGCCCGCGACCAGAACCTGGACGAAGGGCGCACGCTGTTTGAGCGTGAAATGCGCCGCCTGGATGTGGAAGGGCTGGACCTTGCTAAGCTCGCCAAAGCCGTCAACTACCAAAACGCCGACGATATGTACGCGGCGCTGGGGGCGGGCGACCTGCGAATTGGTCAAGTGCTGCACCAGGCCCAGCAACTGTTTGGTGAAACCGACGACCAAGAGCAGCTCGATCGCCTGCTAGCCAAACCCCGCCGCCAGCCCAGCAAGGCGACCCAAAGCGACATCACCGTGCTGGGCGTGGGCAACCTGAAAACCAGCATGGCCAACTGCTGCCGCCCGGTACCCGGCGAGCCGATTGTCGGCTTTATTACCCAAGGGCGCGGCGTGACCGTTCATCGCCAGGACTGTCCCAACATTCTCCAATTGCGCATGGAAGAGCCCCAGCGCATTATCGAGGTGGAGTGGGGCGAGCGGGCCCACACCCGTTACCCGGTGACCATCGAGATTCAAGCCTGGGACCGCTCCGGCCTGCTGCGCGATGTGACTGGTCTCTTGGGTAATGAAAGGGTCAATGTGCTAGCGGTCAACACGCTTACGGATACCGACGAGGGCATCGCCCGACTGAGGATTACCCTGGAAGTCGATGGCCTTGAATCCCTGGGCAGGCTGTTCTCGCGCATCCAGCAGCTACCCAACGTGACCGAAGTGCGCCGCCTGCGTAATGCCGACCCCGAAAAAAGTGCCCGCAAAGGAGGGGCCTGATGCGCCACACCCTGGATGATTTGCTCACCCTAATGGCCGTATTGCGCGACCGGGAGCAGGGCTGCCCGTGGGATATCCAGCAGGATTGGGACAGCATCGTGCCCCACACCCTGGAAGAGGCTTACGAAGTGGCCGACGCCATCGAGCGTCGCGCCTTCGATGAACTGCCCGGCGAGCTCGGCGACCTGCTTTTTCAAGTGGTCTATTACGCCCAATTTGGCGCAGAAGAGCAGCGCTTCGATTTTCACGATATCGTCGATACGCTGACCGCCAAGATGCTGCGCCGTCATCCCCATGTGTTCCCAGACGGAACGCTGGCGTCCCGTCGCCCGACCGGCGTGAGTGCCGATGAAGTAAAGACCCAGCAGGTGAATAGCCGCTGGGAAGCGCTCAAAGCCGACGAACGCGCCAAGCGTGCTACGCAACCTCCTTCGGTGCTGGACGATGTGCCCCGAACGCTGCCTGCGTTAAGCCGCGCCGCCAAGCTCTCGAAGCGGGCCGCCCGCGTAGGCTTTGATTGGTCGAATGCCGAGGGCGTACTGGCCAAAATTCGCGAGGAACTGGAGGAGGTCGAAGAGGCGCTGGCGGCGGGGGATCGTCAGCACGCCCAGGAGGAGGTCGGCGACCTGCTGTTTGCCGTCACCAATTTAGCCCGCACCCTCGGGGCCGACCCCGAACAGTGCCTGCGTAACACCAATACAAAATTTGAGCGCCGCTTTCGCTATGTGGAACGCGCGCTTGCCGAGGCAGAGCGCCCGCTAAGCGAGGCCTCGCTGGACGAAATGGAAGGCCACTGGCAAGCCGCTAAAGCCCAAGAACAACGCTAATTTCAAAATCATCAACGCGACCCCGCAAGGAGGCCACGCCCATGAGTCATGATTTACACGAATCCCTGCGCGACAACGTGCGTATCCTAGGCGATAGCCTGGGAAGAACCATTGCCGACGATTTAGGCCAGTCGTTTGTCGATAAAATCGAAACCATTCGTGCCCATGCCAAGCGGGGTCGCCAGGGCGACTCACTGCAGCAGCGCCAGTTGATAGAGTACCTGCGCCAGCTTCCCGAGCGCGACCTCTTACCCGTTACCCGCGCCTTTAACCAGTTTTTGAACCTGGCTAACATTGCCGAGCAGCACTATCGGGCGCGGTTTCGCCGGGTCGAGGACTACAAACCCGGCTCGCAGCCAGCGCTAGGAGAGTTGTTAGCACGTGCTCAGCAGGTCGGTAACTCGCCCCGTAAACTGGTGGAAACTCTAGCCAATATGCGCGTCGAGCTGGTATTGACCGCCCACCCCACCGAAGTTATCCGCCGCACGCTGATTCAGAAGTACGACGCCATTGATGAGTGCTTGACCGCGATTGAGAGTTCGGAAGATTACCCCGAACGCGGCGCCCGCGCCCAAGGCCGCTTGGAAGAGCTGATTAGTCAGGCGTGGCATACCGACGAGATTCGTCACGAACGCCCAACGCCGGTGGATGAGGCGAAGTGGGGCTTTGCGGTGATCGAGAACTCGCTGTGGCAGGCGGTGCCGGATTTCCACCGCGACCTGGATAACCTGCTGCTGGACACTGCGGGCGAGCGCCTGCCGCTGGATGCCGCGCCGATTCGCTACGCCTCCTGGATGGGTGGCGACCGCGACGGCAACCCGAATGTCACCGCCAAAGTCACCCAGGAAGTGCTGCTGCTAGGCCGCTGGATGGCAGCGGATCTCTATCTGCGCGATTTAGAACAGCTCAAAACCGAGCTCTCCATGTGGAAAGCCAACAGCGCCCTAAAAGCCGAAGTGGGCGATGTGGCGGAACCCTACCGGGAGCTGCTCAAACGGTTACTAACCAAAATGGAAGCCACCCGCGACTGGGCAAAAGCGCAGCTGGATGGCCGCAACTACGATGGCGGGCCGATTATTGAAACCCGCGACCAAATTTACGCGCCGCTGCTGGCCTGCTACCGCTCGCTGTGCGACGTGGGGCTGGATACCATTGCCAACGGTGCGCTGCTGGATACCCTGCGCCGCGTGGCCGTGTTCGGCGTCACGCTGACCAAGCTCGACCTTCGCCAGGAAGCCAGCCGCCACGCCCAAGTAATGGAAGAACTCACCAGCTCCCTGGGGCTAGGCCATTACCAGGAGTGGAGCGAAACCCAGCGTCAGGAGTTTTTGCTGGCGGAGCTTGAGTCTCGCCGCCCGCTGATTCCCCGCCGCTGGGAGTGTTCGGCAGAGTCCCGGGAAGTCATCGATACCTTCAAGGTGATCGCCCAGGAGCACGCGGAAGCGCTGGGTACTTACATTATCTCCATGGCCGCCGAGCCCTCTGATGTGCTCACCGTGGCACTGTTGATGAAGGAAGTGGGTGGGCAAGTAACGCTGCCCATCGCGCCGCTGTTCGAGACCCTCAACGACCTGGACCACGCGGGGGATGTGGTTGATCAGCTGCTGGCGCTGCCGGGCTACCGCGCCCTGACGAAAGACCGCCAAGAAGTGATGATCGGCTACTCCGACTCCGCCAAAGATGCCGGTCAGCTCGCCGCCGCTTGGGCACAGTACCGCGCCCAGGAAGCGCTGGTGAACGTGTGTGAGAAACATGGTGTGGACCTAACGCTGTTCCACGGCCGTGGCGGCACCGTTGGCCGTGGGGGCGGTCCGGCCCACGCGGCGATTCTCTCCCAGCCGCCTGGCTCGGTGAACGGCAGCCTGCGCGTGACCGAGCAGGGCGAGATGATTCGCTTCAAGTTCGGCCAGCCGGATATCGCCCTGCGCTCCATGGAAATTTATGCCTGTGCAGTGCTGGAAGCCACGCTATTGCCACCGCCCGCGCCGGAACCCCATTGGCGTGAGGAGATGGACCAGTTGGCTAAGGTGGCCCACGGCGCTTATGTAGGCGTGGTACGGGAAGACCCCGACTTCGTGCCGTACTTCCGTGCGGTGACGCCGGAGGGCGCGCTGGGTAGGCTGCCGCTTGGCTCGCGGCCCACCAAGCGCCGTCAGGATGGTGGCGTAGAAACCCTGCGGGCGATCCCCTGGATTTTCGCCTGGACACAAATCCGCCTGATGCTGCCCGCTTGGCTTGGCAGCGGCGAAGCCTTCTCCCTCCGCCTGGAACAGCCCGGCGGCCGTGAAGTGCTGCAAGAAATGCGCACCCAGTGGCCCTTCTTTGGCACCTACCTGGATATGTTAGAGATGCTGCTAGCCAAAGCAGACGTGGCGATTGCCGCCTACTACGAGCACCGCTTGGTGGACGAGCCGTCGCTAAAAGCGCTGGGCAAAAAACTCCGTGAGCGCTTCGAGCGTCTGGAAGACGTGGTGTTAGATATCCTGCAGCAGGAGAAACTGCTGGAGAACACGCCACTGATTCGTCAGGCGATTGACGTGCGCAACCCCTACATCGACCCGCTGCATGGCCTGCAAGCCGAGCTTTTGCAGCGTAACCGGGATGCTGATGGGGCGATTAGCCCGGATCTCTCCCGCGCGTTAATGGTCACCATGGCGGGTATTGCGGCTGGCCTGCGTAACACCGGCTAAGCTGAAGACAGCCCACCAGCGCCGCTACCGATGGGTGGCGGCGCTTTTCTTTATGTCCAGTGTTGGAGGCAGAAACATGACCACAGACGCTCAGGCCGTGCTGGCATTCTGGTTTCAGGAGTTGTCGCCAGCCCAGTGGTTTAAGAAAGATGCCCAAATCGACCAACAGATTATCGATCGCTTTGGGCGCTACCCGCATCGCAATGCGGTCTTGGGCAGAGCCTCGACTCCGGAAGAGGTCGAGTTCCTCAAGCAGCCCGGCTCCTCTTTTTAACGTTTATTTAGGCTATATGGCGATTTATGTCGTTACGAAAATCTACCCGTATCAATAAATACATCAGCGAAAGCGGCCTCTGCTCCCGCCGGGAGGCGGACCGCTTTGTCGAGCAGGGCAATGTGTGGATCAACGGCCGCCGGGCAACCACTGGTGACCAAGTGGTCGCGGGGGATCGGGTAAAGGTCAACGGCCAGGAGATTGAGCCACAGGAAGAGGAAGATTTAGTACTGATCGCGCTCAACAAACCGGTGGGGATTGTCAGCACCACGGAGTCGGCAGAAAAAGACAATATCGTTGAGTTTGTGAAGCACGGCACGCGTATTTTCCCCATTGGCCGCTTAGATAAAGACTCCCAGGGGCTGATCTTTCTCACCAACAACGGCGACTTGGTCAACAAAATCCTGCGCGCCAACAACAACCACGAAAAAGAGTACGTGGTGACGGTCGATAAACCGATCACCAACGAGTTTATTGCCGGTATGCAGGGCGGCGTGCCGATCCTTGGGCAGATGACCAAAAAGTGTCAGGTGGTTAAAGAGTCCACCTTTGTGTTCAATATCACGCTAGTGCAGGGGCTCAACCGCCAAATTCGCCGTATGTGCGAATACTTTGGCTATGAAGTCACCCAGCTAGTGCGTACGCGCATCATGAACGTGTCGCTGAAAGGGCTGGCGCTGGGGGATTGGCGTGACCTGACTCCCAAAGAGATCGAGACCATTGTTGCCCTCACCGAAACCTCAGATGTAGCGCCTGAGAAGAAAACATCTGAGAAGAAAACACCGGAGAAGAAAAAAATCGCCCGACCCAACTACAGCGGCGGTAGAAGTAGCGCGCAGGATAAAAAGACGGCAGCAAAACGGGCCTCTTCAGGTGCCGGCGCGGGTAACAAAGCCCGCAAGGATCCCAAGGCAAAAGGGGCCGCTGCTGGTAAGTCAGGCGGCAAAGGAGCAGTGTCAGCGGGAAGACCGGCCACTAAAGGAAAGGGGAGGCCCGGGAGCCACTCTAGCGGCAAACCGGGCGCGCGTAAGGGCGCGATAAAGGGCGGACGCCCCAGCGGGGGTAAAGCTGCCTCCGGTAAGCCGCCTTCCCGGCGCAAGTAGTTCTCCATGACAGAGATGCCAACTTATATGAGTTACCTACTGGCGTGGTATGCGACGGCCAGCGTGATTACCTACGTTCTCTATGCGTGGGATAAGCGGGCCGCGATTAAACAGCGCCAGCGGGTGAGTGAGAAAACGCTGCACTGGCTGGCGCTGCTAGGCGGTTGGCCGGGGGCATGGTGCGCGCAGCAGCAGCTGCGCCACAAGACCCAAAAAACCAGCTTTCGACGCGTTTATTGGGCCACGGTGCTGCTCAATATTGCAGTGTTAGGTGGTCTTGTCGCGGTTATGCCACTGCGTTAGGGGCAAATAGGAAGTTAGCGATGAGCTCTTTGCCGCCCTCGGTGGCAAACGACTCCGGGTGAAACTGAATGCCGTGAATTGGGTAGTCACGGTGCTTTACGCCCATCAGCTCAAATTCACCCGCTGCCTGCCAGCGGCCGCGCTCAGCAAAGTTGTCGGCGGTGAGTGCACCTACTGTGGCGGTCACTTCTAGGCACTCTGGAAGTGTCGCCGCATCGGCAATCAGTGAGTGGTAGCGCATCACTTCAAGCTGGTCGGGCACGCCGTTGAATACCGATTGGTTATTGTGATTAATGGGGCTGATTTTACCGTGCATTGGCAGCGGCGCTTTGACCACCTTGCCGCCAAACACATGCACAATCCCTTGCATGCCTAAGCAAACCCCCAGCAGTGGCGTGGTTTTGCCCAGCTTCTCAATCACCTCGGCACATACGCCAAAGTAGCGCGGGTCATCCGGCGAGCCTGGGCCAGGCGAGATAATAATGCGATCCGGCGCCATGGCTTCAATCGCTTTAAAATCAATCTGGTTATTGCGCTTCACCATGATCTCAAAATGAGGCAGCTCGCCGCGATTCTTCTCCGTGGTCAGAATCTCACCAATAAACTGGTAAAGGTTATAGGTGAAGGAGTCGTAGTTATCGATGATCAGCACCTTCATGCGGGGCTCTCCGTTTCCGTATCCATAAAGGGGGCTAAGGCCTTGCGGGTGCCGGCGAATTTGCGGCGAATCTCTTCGTACTCATCCTCGGCGTTGCTGTCGTACACGTTGCCGCCACAGGTTTGCACGTAAGCGCGCTCGCCGTTGACGAACACAGTGCGAATGGGGATCGCAAAGGTGCAGTCGCCGTTGAAGGAGAACTGACCCACCGCGCCGCCGTAGGGGCCGCGCCCATCGGTTTCCAGATCGTCGATGATTTTCATCGCCTCGATTTTGGGCGCTCCGGTGAGCGTGCCTGCCGGGAAGTTGCTGGCCAGCGCGGTGAACATGTCTTCGCTCTCGGCTATAATGCCGACGATCTCGCTCGAAATGTGCTGTACGTGGCTGAAGCGCTTGATATCCATCAGGCTGCGCACTTTGACCGTCCCAAACTGCGCCACTCGACCAATATCGTTGCGGTGCAGGTCCACAATCATGTTGTGCTCAGCGATCTCTTTGGGGTCGTTGAGCAGCGCGCGGGCAAGCTGGGTATCTTCTTGGGGCGTTTGGCCGCGCAGGGTGGTGCCCGCCAGCGGGAACGTCTCCATCTCGCCCTGGCGCAGGCGGAACAGCAGCTCGGGGCTCGCGCCAATCAACTTCTGTTCGCCAAACTTCACGTAGTACATCTGCGGCGAGGGGTTGATGGTACGCAGTTGGTCGTAAAGCGCCAGGGTGTCGCCCTGAATGCGAAAGCGCTTTTTAAAGCCCACTTCGCACTGGAAAACCTTACCGTCGATAATGTCCTGCTTCACCTTGGCGACCGCTTCGGCGTGCTCGGCTTTGCTCATGGTGTCGCCCAGCGCGGTAATGTGCAGCGGGCCTGCTGGCTCGTCGTCGGCGTCGATCAGCGTCTGCAGAAACGCGTAACGGCTATTATCGTAATAGAAGTAAGTGACTTCCCCGGTCATCTTGTCGAGGATCAAGCCGTCTTTATACAGCCCAAAGCGGAACGTATCGAAGTCGTCGCTAGCCTTCAGCGTGAGTGAGGGCTCGAAGTACTGCATGGCGTCGTAGCCCAGGTAACCGCTTAATCCGCCCGCGTATTTGCGTGAAATAATATTTTGCGGGATCAGGCTGCGCAGCAGCTCGTAGGGGTTGTCGCTGGGGTAGTGGTTGGCATCGCCATTGCGGTTTTCAATGGACAGTGTATTCCCGTTGGCGTACAGGGTGTATTCGGGGTCGAAACCAATGATCGAGTGGCGCGCCATGTGGCTATCTTCGCCTAGCGACTCCAGCATGTAGCAGGTATCGAAGCGCCGCTCGATTTTCTGAAACAGGGCGAAGAAGTCGCAATCTGCCGCCAGCGTGACGTAGTGGGGTTTACGGGGCAGTGTAAACGGCGTTGGGCCAGGGGTGTTGGCCTGAGTGTGAGTGCTCATAAAGGGGCGTTCCGTGATGAAGATGACTGGTTCAGTGCGCGAGAGCCCCTGGATACCGTGGCAATACCGACCCCGAGGGTGTCGGCAATCTTGCGGTGGGGCACCCCTTCGTTGAGCAGCTTGAAAATCTGCAGGCGCTTGCTGATTTCCTGGTACTCCGCTGGGGTCAGCAGGCTGGCCAGCGCAGCGTCCATAGCCTCGGGGGTCTCGATGGCCACCAGATGGCGTACCAGCTCAGTCTGATAGTGTGACGGAGAGAGGGGCATGAGTGAGTCACCAGCGGTCGATGTAATCCGTGTTGATGTACTAGTACGCTAGTACATTAACACGGATAAACGCCGAGTCAAGAGACATCTCGGCTGGCAGCATCGAAAACTGGGATTAAAACGGCAGGTGTAGCGAAGCGCTGAGCATATTGAGGTGGCTGAGCGTGGCTGCATCGATACGCTCGTACTCGAAACGGCTGATCAACCGGTTGATGGTCATGGTGGCGCCGAAGCCTTGCAGTAGCGCCGTGCCGCCATCATCGGCCTGGGGCTGGTACGCTTCACCACGCCACTCGGTGAAGCCGGACTTGGCATAAATGCTGACGGCGCCCATGCGCACGCCTGCCACCAAGGCGCCACCCAGGCTCAGGGTGTCCATGAGCAGCGGGTTCATCTGGGAAGTAATGGGGACTTCTTCACTTTCGCGATAGGCGATCTCGGCACCGATATCCAGCCGGGGCAGCTGTTCGGGGCTGAATCCCGCGGTCAGCCGAAAGCCGGTGGTGTTGGTGTCCAGGCTGCTCAGGTCGCTGCCTTCCAGCACCACACCGTTATCGAGGCGCATCCATTCGCTATTGGGGGCTGCATAGGAGAGAGCAGGAGCGTCATCATCGGCCAAGGTGGCTTCTAGGGGTAGGAGCGTGCCGAACAGACTCAAGAGCAGGGTGCTTGCCAAGCGGTTCATTGGCGTTCCTCTTGTCCTTTCTTGTTGACGTTATCCCTAACAGACTAGCAACGGGCGCTGATTTCCACCACGTTAATTGCGCCGTTGGCCAAATTTTCTAGCAAATTTTTTCCCATCTGCACAAACCTCTCACCGAACACCCATTGCGGCGAAAGCACAGCGGCATGCGCTGCCTGCTCTTTTTGCCGCTGGCGCTGGCGCCATTCAAGTGCCGTGTCGCTCCAGTCTTCGCAGTGTCGAATATCGAAGCCCGCCGTTTGCAGTCGCTGTGTCAATGCCGCCAACGTCAGCAAATGCGAGTGTGTCGGCCCTTCTGCCCAGGGCACCGGAAAACGCAGTGCCTCGCAGTGAGGGCCGCTGACCACCTCATGCATCACCAGCTGCCCGCCGGGGCGCAGCACGCGGCGGCACTCGGCCAGTACGCGTGCAGGATCGGGCATATTCATCAGGCTGTGTTGGAACAGCACAGCATCGAAGCTGGCATCACTAAACGGCAGTGCGCAGGCATCTCCCGTCACACAGCGCAGAGTGCCCGCTGATGAATCGTTAGGAGGCTGTGTCATTGCCAGTTCGCTGATGGCTTGATTCAGCACGTTAAAGCGGTGGGTAATATCCAGTCCGGTGAGATGAAAACCCAATGCGGCCCCCTGGCGCATCAATCCCCCCAGCCCTGCGCCAATATCCAGCGCCATAGGGGCGCTCTGATCGAGCAAATCCAAGAGCCTTTTCGATGCGGCGATACCGCCAATATGCAGCTGGTCGAGCGGTGCTAATTGATGCAGCGTGGGGCCATCGGGGTAGTGGGAGCTCAGTTGGTTAAGGATATCCTGGTCGCGCAGCGCTTGATGGTAGTGGTGGGCGAGGGAAGTGGGCATGGGGAACCTCAGTTGGTGCTAACGTCTCAGGATCAGAACAACCCTGGCGAAGGCCGCCGCTACGGGTTGTTCTGATCGACAGTTGATCGTTGTAACAGCTTCGATCCCTTTTACTTTTGGTCTTCCAGCCCCAGCTCTTTAATCGAGATTTCGCGTATTTTGAATTTCTGAATTTTGCCGGTCACGGTCATCGGGAACTCATCCACGAACTTGAAGTAGCGCGGGATCTTGAAGTGGGTGATTTTGCCTTTGCAGTATTCGCGCAGGTCTTCCCCGGTAATTTCGCCCGCCGTGCTGTTGAGCTTCACCCAGGCAATCAGCTCTTCGCCGTACTTTTTATCTGGCACGCCGGTGACCTGTACTTCGGAAATCGCCGGGTGAGCGTACAAGAACTCTTCGATCTCTTTCGGGTAGACGTTTTCGCCGCCGCGAATCACCATGTCTTTGATGCGACCGACGATCTGGATGTAGCCCTCGTCATCCATGGTGGCCAAGTCGCCGGTGTGCATCCAGCCTGTCTCGTCGATGGCCTCAGCAGTGGCTTTGTCGTTGTTCCAATACTTCAGCATCACGCTGTAGCCACGGGTACACAGCTCGCCGATTTCGCCACGGGGTAGAATGCCGCCGTTGCCGGGGTCGACGATCTTGCTCTCCAGGTGGGGCTGGGTGCGGCCCACGGTGGAAACGCGCTTTTCAATGGTGTCGTTCGCGCCGGTTTGCGTAGAGACCGGGCTGGTTTCGGTCATGCCGTAGGCGATTTGCACGCCCTTCATGTTCATCTTGTTGATGACCTGCTTCATGATTTCAGCAGGGCAAATGGAGCCCGCCATAATGCCGGTGCGCAGCGTCGAAAAATCGGTGCTGGCGAAGTCAGGGTGCTCAAGTTCGGCAATAAACATAGTGGGCACGCCGTAGAGCGCGGTGGCTTTCTGCTCATGAACGGCTTTCAGCACTTTACCGGGGTCGAAGCCTTCATCTGGGTAGATCATCGCCGCGCCGTGGGTCACGCAGCCCAGGTTGCCCATTACCATGCCAAAGCAGTGGTAGAGCGGTACGGGAATCACCAAGCGGTCTTCGCTGGTAAAGCCCATGCTTTCGGCCACAAAAAAGCCGTTGTTAAGAATGTTGTGGTGAGAGAGCGTGGCCCCTTTGGGAAAGCCGGTGGTGCCAGAGGTGTACTGGATATTGATCGGATCATCGAACTGCAGCGTGGCCTGTAGGTCGTCCACGTCGGTTTGGCTCACCTTGTCGGCTTCGGCGATGAAATCTGCCCAGCGCCACATGCCGCTGTGCTTGTCGGCGCTTAAATTAATCACACACTCAAGGTCCGGCAGCTTTTGTGATGTTAGCTTGCCTTCCGCGCAGCTGTTGAGCTCTGGCGCCAGCTCGAACAGCATCGCCGTGTAGTCGGAGCTTTTGAATTGGTTGGCGGTGACTAAAAAGCGCGCGCCGGACTGGTTCAGCGCGTACTCCAGCTCGTGGGTTCGGTAAGAGGGATTGATGTTCACCAGGATCGCGCCAATTTTAGCGGTGGCAAACTGGGTCAACGTCCATTCGCTGCAGTTGGGTGCCCAAATGCCCACGCGGTCGCCTTTTTGTACACCAATCGCGAGCAGGGCGCGGGCGCAGCGGTTCACTTCCTGCTGAAGCTCGCGGTAGCTCCAGTGAATATTCTGGTGTAGCGCAATCAGCGCGTCGTTATCCGGATACTGGGCGGCAATTTGGTCGAATTTATCGCCAATGGTCATGCCCAACAGCGGCTTTTCTGCGGTGCTGCTGGTGTAGCTGGGCAAGGTTGCAGGTGATGCCATGGTGAGTCTCCGATGTCTTTTTCTTATCTGAACGGGAAGTGACGCATTTTTAATTATTAGGTTGTTTGGGTGGCGTTATGCTTTGCTGCTTTTGGCACACCCTTTGGCGAGTGCCACTTTGGCACTGGGTTTACGGCCAAGCTGCTGAGTGATCCAGTAGCCGGTATCGATCACTGCCTGCAGGTCGATGCCGGTATCGATACCCAGCCCTTCCAATAAATAGAGCACGTCTTCGGTGGCCACATTGCCCGATGCGCCCTTAGCGTAGGGGCAGCCACCCAGGCCTGCCGTGGCGGCATCGATCACGCTCACGCCTTCTTCCAGCACGGCGTACAGGTTGGCAATCGCCATGCCGTAAGTGTCGTGGAAGTGAGCGGCCAGTTTCTCAATCGGCACCTGTTGGCGAGTGGCTTCGATCATTCGCTTAGCGGCCAGCGGCGTACCCACGCCAATGGTGTCGCCCAGGGAAACTTCATAGCAGCCCATCTCATACAGCGCTTTGGCGACGTCAGCCACTTTATGGGGGGCAATGTCGCCCTCATAAGGGCAGCCCAGCACGCAGGAGACGTAGCCCCGCACCCGCACGCCTGCCTCGTTGGCGCGGGCAAGCACCGGCTCAAAGCGCGCCAGCGACTCGGCAATTGAGCAGTTGATGTTCTTCTGGGAGAACGCTTCCGATGCCGCACCGAATACCGCGACTTCCTCAACGCCTGCCTCCAGGGCGCCTTCTAATCCTTTGAGGTTAGGCGTTAGCGCGGAATACACCACGCCGTGCTGGCGCTGAATACCGCGCATCACCTCAGCGGCATCGCCCATTTGCGGCACCCATTTGGGCGAGACAAAGCTGGCCGCTTCAATGTGGCGAATGCCCGCATTCGCCAGCCGCTCAATCAGCTCGATTTTGGTGGCGGTGGGCACCAGGGTGCCCGGCTCGTTCTGCAGCCCGTCGCGGGGGGCCATTTCAAATAGCTTGATAGACGTAGGCAGTGCCATGTGTGGCTCCTATTCGCTGGGGGCAAAGTCGAGCAGCACAGCGCCCTGGCTTACCGTATCGCCTGCCTGGAAGTGGAAGGTCTCTACGCTGCCATCGGCGGGGGCGGTCATGGTGTGCTCCATCTTCATGGCTTCCATCACCATCAGCGGCATGCCTTTTTCAACCTGAGCACCCGGTTCCACTAGCAGTGCCACCACCGTGCCATTCATCGGCGCGGTGAGAGTAGATTCCGTTTCGTGGTGGCCGTGGTCGATGGCGTCGATGCGCCGCCAGAACAGGCGGGTTTCACCGCTGGGTTCGGCCATCACCACTACATGACCATCTTTATACGCCTGTAAGCGGCGGCGGTGACCGTTGAGTGTGACGGCCACGGCATCGCCTTCCAGCGGCTGTAGGCTGGCAGTCAGTGTGCTGTTGCCAATGGTGAGCTGCCACTGGGTATCCAAGGTGGCGCGCTTGCCCTCTACCACGACCACTGCGCTGTCATTATCCGCGGCTTGAGCGCTTGCCGGGTCACACAGCGCAATGCGAATGGTGTGCGGGGCGTTGAGCCGGAAACCATCGTGGCGGCCCCAAGGGGAGTCGCTTTCGCACTCCTGGGCTAATTGATGCAAGCCAATCAGCGCGGCGCTGGCATAGTCTTCTGTAGAAAACTGACGCGGAGCAAACAGGGTCGCTTCGTTGCGCTCGATAAAGCGGGTATCCAGCTCGACGTTCTTAAAGCCAGGGTGATTGGCTAAGCGCTGCAAGAAGGCGCGGTTGGTGACCACGCCCTGCACATCCAGCGACGCCAGCGCCCGGTTGAGGGTTGCCAGCGCAGCGTCACGGTCAACGCCATGCACAATCAGCTTGGCGAGCATCGGGTCGTAGTGCATCGAGACCGTATCGCCGCTCTCCACGCCGCTATCTAGGCGGACTTGATCAGCGCCTAGCCCTGCGCCTTCCAAGTCCAGCGCGAAGCGAGTGAGGAGGCCGGTGGCGGGAAGGAAGTCCTGCTCCGGATCTTCGGCATAAATGCGCGCTTCAAAGCTGTGGCCGGTAATGGTCAGCTCGTCCTGGCGGCAGGGCAGCGGCTCGCCCATAGCGACTCTTAGTTGCCACTCCACCAGGTCTTGACCGGTAATCATCTCGGTAACGGGATGCTCGACCTGCAGGCGGGTGTTCATCTCCATGAAATAGAAAGCGCCGTCCTGACCTGGTGAAGAGTCCAGCAGAAACTCCACCGTGCCCGCACCCACGTAGCCAATCTCCTGGGCGGCGCGAACGGCGGCATCGCCCATGGCGGCGCGCAGTTCAGTCGTCATGCCGGGGGCGGGGGCTTCTTCAATCACTTTTTGATGTCGGCGCTGCACGCTGCAGTCCCGCTCGAACAGATACACGCCGTTGCCGTAACGGTCGCAGAATACCTGTACTTCCACATGGCGGGGCTGTACTAGATACTTCTCGATCAGCATGCGGTCATCGCCAAACGCGGCTTTAGACTCCCGGCGGCAGCCGTCCAGCGCGGCCTGGAAGCCTTCACCGCTCTCTACCACGCGCATGCCTTTACCGCCGCCACCGGCGCTGGCTTTTAGCATGACGGGGTAGCCGATCTTATCGGCCTCGGAACGCAGCAGGGCATCGCCTTGGTCGTCGCCGTGGTAGCCGGGCACCAGCGGCACGCCCGCATTCGCCATACGCGCTTTGGCGGCAGACTTGTCGCCCATGGCGGCAATGGCGGAAGCGGGCGGGCCAACAAAAGTAATGCCCGCTTGCTCTAGCGCTTTAACAAAGGTGCCGTTTTCAGACAGAAAGCCATAGCCGGGGTGAATCGCGCCGGTGCCGGTGCGTTGGGCGGCCTCAATCACCGCGTCAACGTTCAAGTAGCTTTCCCGGGCGGCGGCGGGGCCGAGGCGCACGGCTTCATCGGCTTCACGTACGTGGCGGGCGGTGGCATCGGCATCGGAATAAACAGCGACGGTTTTTAAGCCCATGCGGCGGGCGGTACGCATCACGCGGCAGACAATCTCACCGCGGTTAGCCACCAGCAAGGTATCGAATTTGGTTGGGGTAAACGTCATGAGCGTGGCTCCGCAGTGTTGTTGTGTTCTTCGGGTGAGGTCCAGGCGGGGCGACGCTTGTCTAAAAAGCTGGCGAGGCCCTCTTGGCCCTCTTGGCTCACCCGCAGCTTGGCAATCACTTGGCAGGTGTGCTCACGAGTAGCATCGGCATCTGGAGCTTGGGCCACGGTGGCTAATAGTGCCTTGGTAGCCCGCTGTGCCTGGGGAGAGCCTTTAACCAGCGTGGCGATCATGCTGTCCACCGCGTTATCCAAGGCGTCGTGCTCCACTACCTGGTGGGCCAAACCCAGGCTGAGCGCGGTGGGCGCATCCATTACTTCGGCGGTCAGCGCGTAGCGGCGCATTTGGCGCTGACCCAGGGCGCGCTGAACGTAAGGGCTAATCACCGCAGGCGACAGGCCAATATTGACTTCCGATAGGCAAAACTTGGCTTTTTCGGACGCCACGACGATATCGCAGCAGGCGGCTAAGCCCACCGCGCCGCCGAACGCCGCCCCTTGCACCCGGCAGATGGTCGGGCAGGGCAGGGTATCCAGGCCGTGCATCAGCGCCGCAAGCTTGCGGGAATCCGCTAGGTTATCTTCCAGGTCGTAATCGACCATGCGCTTCATCCAGTTCAGGTCAGCACCTGCGGAGAAGCTTTTACCTTCAGAGCCGAGCACCACCACCCGCACGTCGCCTGCACTTGCCAAGTCGTGGAGCTTTTCCAGATGAGCATTGAGTTCGGCAATCAGGCTATCGTCAAAGGCGTTATGCACCTCTGGGCGGTTTAAGGTTAGGCGAGCGATTCCCGCCTCGATGACTAATGTTGAGTAAGCCATGATGTTCGCCCCTTACATCCGGAACACGCCGAAGCGCGTCTCTTTGACTTCGGCATTCATCGCGGCGGCCAGTGACAGCCCCAGCACATCGCGGGTTTGCAGCGGGTCGATCACGCCGTCATCCCACAGGCGGGCGCTGGCGTAGTAGGGGTGGCCCTGGTGCTCATACTGGTCGCGGGTGGGCTGTTTGAACGCTTCTTCGTCCTCCTTGCTCCATTCTCGTCCTTCACGCTCGTACTGCTCGCGTTTTACCTGGGAAAGTACGCCCGCCGCCTGTTCGCCACCCATCACCGAAATACGCGCGTTGGGCCACATGAACAGCAGATTGGGGTCGTAAGCGCGCCCACACATACCGTAGTTACCCGCGCCGAAGCTGCCGCCAATCAGCACGGTGTATTTCGGCACGTTGGCGCAGGCCACGGCGGTGACGAGTTTGGCGCCGTGCTTGGCAATGCCTTCATGCTCGTACTTGGAGCCAACCATAAAGCCGGTGATGTTCTGCAGGAACACCAGCGGGATTTTGCGCTGGGCGCACAGCTCAATAAAGTGCGCGCCTTTTACTGCGCTCTCAGAAAACAGCACGCCGTTATTCGCCACGATCCCCACCGGGTAGCCGTGAATATGGGCAAAGCCGGTCACCAGCGTGTCACCGTAGTAGCGTTTGAACTCGTCAAAGTCGGAGCCATCGACGATGCGGCCGATCACTTCGCGCACGTCGTAGGGCTTTTTCAGGTCGGTGCCGACGATGCCATAAAGCTCTGAAGGGTCGAGCTTGGGCGGCCTAGGCGGCTGCATGGCCAGCTGGCCGCGCTTTTGCCAGTTCAGACGCGATACGCAGGCGCGGGCAAGCTGCAGCGCATGGGCGTCATTTTCGGCGTAGTGGTCGGCTACACCGCTCACTTTGGCGTGAACGTCCGCACCGCCCAAGTCCTCGGCGCTGATGCTCTCCCCCGTGGCGGCTTTTACCAGCGGTGGGCCACCCAGGAAGATCGTGCCTTGCTCTTTGACAATGATGGACTCATCCGCCATGGCAGGCACATATGCACCCCCTGCGGTACAGGAGCCCATCACCACGGCGATCTGTGGAATGCCTTCAGCGGACATCGTGGCCTGGTTGTAGAAAATACGCCCGAAGTGGTCGCGGTCGGGGAAGACTTCGTCCTGGCGGGGCAGGAAGGCACCGCCAGAATCCACCAAGTAGATGCACGGCAGGCGGTGCTTGCGGGCAATTTCCTGGGCACGCAGGTGCTTTTTCACCGTAAGTGGGAAATAGGTGCCGCCTTTTACCGTGGCGTCGTTGGCCACAATCACGCACTCAACGCCAGACACCCGACCAATCCCGGTGATCACGCCTGCGGCAGGTACCTCACTGTCGTAAACGTGATGCGCCGCCAGCGCGGAAAACTCCAGAAACGGCGAGCCTTCATCAATCAAATGGTCGATGCGGTCACGCACGTACAGCTTGCCACGGCTCTCATGGCGGGCGCGGGCTTTCTCACCGCCTCCTTGTGCAATGGCCGCAGTGAGTTCACGGAGTTTGTTGACTTCCCCCAGCATGGCGGCCTCGTTGGCCTGAAACACATCGCTGCGCGGGTTGATCTGTGTGGAGAGTGTGCTCATGGCGCGCCCCTGCTAATTTTTGTTAAAGGCTTTCGGTGAAAAGTTCGCGGCCAATCAGCATCCGGCGAATCTCGCTGGTGCCCGCGCCAATTTCGTAAAGCTTCGCGTCGCGCAGCAAGCGGCCGGTGGGGTACTCGTTGATATAACCGTTGCCGCCCAGTAGCTGGATGGCATCCAGCGCGACCTGGGTGGCTTTTTCAGCGCAGTAGAGGATGACACCAGCGGCATCTTTACGAGAAGTTTGGCCACGGTCGCAGGCGGCCGCGACGGCGTATAAATAAGCGCGGCAGGCGTTTAGGGTGGTGTACATATCCGCCACCTTGCCCTGCACCAGTTGGAACTCACCGATGGATTGATTGAACTGCTTACGCTCATGGATGTAAGGAATGACGATGTCCATGGCGGCTTGCATGATGCCAATGGGGCCAGCGGCCAGAACGGTGCGCTCGTAATCCAGGCCGCTCATCAATACGCGAACGCCTTTGCCTACTTCGCCCAGCACGTTCTCGGCGGGTACGCGGCAATCCTGGAAGACCAGCTCGCAGGTGTTGGAGCCACGCATGCCCAGCTTGTCGAGCTTCTGGGCGGTGGAAAAGCCCGGCATGCCTTTTTCGATAATAAAGGCGGTGATGCCTTTGGAGCCGGCATCCGGGTCGGTTTTGGCGTACACCACCAGCACATCGGCATCGGGACCGTTGGTGATCCACATTTTGTTGCCGTTGAGAATGTAGTGGTCGCCATCCTCTTTGGCGCGCAGCTGCATGGAGACCACATCGGAGCCAGCGCCGGGCTCTGACATCGCCAGCGCGCCCACGTGGTCGCCGCTCATTAGCTTGGGCAGGTATTTGGCTTTTTGCTCGGCGGAGGCGTTGATCTTGAGCTGGTTAACGCACAGGTTGGAGTGCGCGCCGTAGGAGAGCCCGACGGAAGCACTGGCCCGGGAGATCTCCTCCATGGCGATACAGTGGGCCAAGTAGCCCATACCGCTGCCGCCATCTTCTTCCGGTACGGTAATGCCCAGCAGGCCCATATCGCCGAATTTCTTCCACAGGTCGTTGGGAAACTCATTGTTGTGGTCGATCTCGGCGGCGCGTGGGGCAATCTCACTGGCGGCAAAGGCGTTGACCTGCTCACGCAGCATGTTCAGTTCATCGTCAAGACCGAAATTTAGTTCTGAATAGTGGGAAAACATGGTCAATCACCTTGTCGTTGTTAATCGGGTCGTTATTCGTTGAGGTTGTTTATTTCGCGGTGGCCGGATGTTTCTCGTTAAGCTCTTCGAGGGCTTGGCGGCAGCGAATCTCAGCGCTTTCAAGCTCCAACTGCACCATCGTGATGTCTTTCATCTGCTGTTCCAGCGCGGCTTTACGCTCGCTGATTTTGCTCAGCATCAGGTGTAGCTGCTTTTCGCTGCCGCTGCGGGTCTCATCCCACAGCTCAAACAGCTCGCGGATTTCCGCCAGCGAAAACCCCAGGCGTTTGCCGCGCAGTGTCAGCTTTAGCCGTACGCGATCTTTACTGCTGTAAATACGTGTCTGGCCCCGGCGGGTGGGATGCAGTAGCTCCTGATCTTCATAAAAGCGGATGCTACGCGTGGTCACATCAAACTCGCTGGCCAATTCGCTGATCGAGTAGGTTTTGCTCATGATCGTTATTCTCGTCGATAGGGGGATGTCCCTATGGAACACTGACCATGAGGCTAAAACAAGTTTACGTTAACGTAAAGCTGAGATTGCAATGAGTGAGTTACCGTTGAATTTTAAAAAATAACTGATAAATAAAGGCTTTTAAGCTTTAATTTGGTGCATCAGAGTGGTGCGTAGACCAAAGTTGTAATTGTAATACCCTGTGTGGGGTTGCTAGTTTGCACTTACACCTTACGTTCAGGTAAGGATGCGTTGCTGGCTAACGAGTTTCGCTTCCCACCGTACAAGAACAACAAGAGGCGTCCTACCTCATGCGTGCAGACGAAGTGACCAAGGGGCCAGTGCTCGAAACTCGAGGGCTGACCAAAGAGTTTTGCGGCTTTACCGCCGTGGATAACGTAAACCTCCAGGTGCAGGAGGGGCATATTCATGCCCTGATTGGCCCAAACGGTGCAGGGAAAACGACGGTCTTTAACCTGTTAACCAAGTTTTTGCCCCCTACGCGGGGCGAGATTCTCTATCGCGGCCAACCCATCACCAGCAAAAAATCCAACGAGATCGCCCAGCTTGGCTTAGTGCGTTCGTTTCAGATTTCAGCGGTGTTTGCCCACATGACTGCACTGGAAAACGTGCGCGTAGCGCTTCAGCGCCAGCTGGGCACGTCGTTCCACTTCTGGAAATCGGAAAAAACGCTGGACCACCTCAACGACCGCGCTCTAGCGCTGCTCGATGAAGTGGGTCTGCGCGAATACGCCGATACGCTCACTGTGGAAATGCCCTATGGCCGCAAGCGCGCCTTAGAAGTGGCCACCACGCTGGCGCTGGACCCCAGCATGATGCTGCTAGACGAGCCGACCCAGGGCATGGGCGCGGAAGATGTTGACCGCATCGTGGCGCTGATCAAACGGGTTTCCCAAGGCCGCACGGTGTTGATGGTGGAGCACAACCTGAGCGTGGTCAGCCGCTTGTGTGACCGTATTACCGTATTGGCGCGGGGCGCGGTGCTGGCAGAAGGGGATTACGACACGGTTTCCCGCAACCCCTTAGTGCGTGAAGCTTATATGGGCAGCGAAGCGGCTGAGGAGGCTGCCGTATGAATACCGCAGAAGTATTCGAGAGCCAAGAAGCCCCAGAACACCAGACCCTAGAGATGCTGCGAGTGCAAGACCTGCACGCCTTCTATGGCGAATCGCACATTCTGCATGGGGTGAATTTCGACGTGAAGCGTGGCGAGCTGGTGACCCTGCTGGGCCGCAACGGCGCGGGCCGCAGCACCACGCTAAAAGCGATTATGAATATGGTGGGGCGGCGCACCGGTTCGATTGTCATTAATGGCAATGAAACCCTGCGCATGAAGCCGCACCATATTCCCCGGTTAGGCATTGGCTACTGCCCGGAAGAGCGCGGTATTTTTGCGAGCTTAGATGTTCACGAAAACCTGCTGCTGCCACCCACTGTGCGTTCAGGCGGAATGAGCTTGGATGAAATCTACGGCATGTTCCCGAACCTCTACGAGCGTCGCAAAAGCCAGGGCACGCGGCTCTCCGGCGGCGAACAGCAGATGCTGGCCATGGCGCGCATTCTGCGTACCGGTGCGCGCTTGCTGCTGCTGGATGAAATCACCGAAGGCTTGGCGCCGGTCATCGTGCAAAAGCTGGGCGAGGTATTGGTGCAGCTAAAAGAGCGCGGCATGACCATCGTGCTGGTTGAGCAGAACTTCCGCTTTGCTGCCCCGCTGGCTGACCGCCACTTTGTGATGGATCACGGCCAAATTGTTGAGGAGATCACCGCCGAGCAGTTGCCTTCCCGGCGGGAACATTTAAACAGCATGCTGGGGGTATAAATCGCACACCATCTAAACTGTAAGCACGGCCTTAAAGAACAACAAACGCAACACTTACGTTTCATACACAAGCGCTCCACACACAAACGCTATAACTGAACGTCCGCATCATAAAAACAAAGGCCCTCAGGGCCAGGAGACGAACATGACCTATATGAAGAAGACGCTGGCCGCCAGCATCGCCGTTGCCGCTGCCTCCAGCATGGCGATCTCGACCGCCCACGCCGAGATCAGCGATGGTGAAGTGCGTATTGGCTACTTAGCCGATATGTCCGGCACCTACCGTGATTTGGCTGGCCCAGGTGGCCAAACTGCGATGGAAATGGCGGTGGCCGATTTTGGCGGCAGCGTGAACGGCTCACCCATTGTGATTTTCAGCGCCGATGACCGCAACAGTGCCGACGTGGGTGCCAACACCGTGCGCGAGTGGATCGACCAGCGTAACGTCGATATGGTTGGCGGCTTAGTGGCGTCGTCTGTGTCTATCGCCGTGACCAAAGTGTTGCAAGAGAACAACGGCCTGGGCATCGTCTCGGGCTCGGCGGCGTCTAGTATTACCAACGAACACTGTACTCCGAACCATATTCACTGGGTATATGACACCTATCCGCTGGCCAACGGCACCGCGAAGGCCGTCGTTGAGCAGGGCGGCGATAGCTGGTTCCTACTCACTGCGGATTACGCCTTCGGCCATGCACTGGAAGCCGACGTGACCAGTGTGGTAGAAGCCAATGGCGGTGAAATTGTCGGCGGCGTGCGTCACCCGTTCCCCACCAGTGACTTCTCCTCCTACATTCTTCAGGCGCAGGGTTCTGGAGCGAAAATTGTCGGCCTCGCCAATGCCGGTGCCGACACGGTCAACGCCATTACCACTGCCAGCCAGTTTGGTCTGACCCAAAGCGGCCAGCAATTAGCAGGTCTGCTGATCTTTCTCAACGACGTACACGCGCTGGGGCTAGAAGCCACCCAAGGGCTGCTGCTGACCACCGGCTGGTACTGGGATATGGATGAAGAGTCCCGCGCTTGGTCCGAGCGTTACTTTGAAGAAACAGGCCGTATGCCCACCATGGTGCAAGCCGGTATCTACTCCAGCACTATGCACTACCTGAAAGCCGTGGAAGCCGCTGGCACCGATGACCCCGAAACCGTGCGCGCGAAAATGGCCGAAGAGCCGATCAACGACTTCTTCGCCCGTAACGGCAGCATTCGTGAAGATGGCCGTATGATTTACGACATGTACCTAGCCCAGGTAAAAACGCCGGAAGAGTCTACCGGTGAGTGGGACCTCTACGAGATCCTTAGCACCATTCCCGCCGCAGAAGCCTACCGTCCGCTGTCTGAAAGCCAGTGCTCGCTGGTACAGAACTGATCTGCTGACGCGCTCCAGGCCCAGGCATCTGCTGCCTTGGCCTGGGGCCAAGCAAGCCGTAAAGGCGTGATGAAAGGCGTTTCTAACAATAAGCAACGCGCTGGGGCAGCCCTATAGGGCTGCCCGCTTAGCGGCGAGGAGAGTCATACCATGACGATGATATTCGGCGTGCCAATGGCCGTGTTCATGGGCCAGCTAACGCTTGGGCTTGTGAACGGTGCCTTTTACGCACTGCTTAGTTTGGGCCTGGCGGTCATCTTCGGCCTACTGAAGATCGTCAACTTTGCCCATGGGGCGCAGTACATGCTGGGAGCCTTCGCCGCGCTGCTAGGCTTTCGCTACCTGGGCATTAACTATTGGCTAGCACTGATTTTGGTCCCGCTGGTAGTGGGTGGTTGCGGCATGCTGATGGAGCGCTTTCTGCTGCGTCGCATTGCCCACCTGGACCACCTTTACGGGCTACTGCTGACCTTCGGGTTGGCGCTGATTTTCGAAGGCACTTTGATTAACTTGTTCGGCGTTTCTGGGGCGCGTTACGAAACGCCTGCCATTCTACAGGGCGGGCTGAACCTGGGCTTTATGTTCCTGCCCACCTACCGTGCTTGGGTGCTGGTAGCGGCGCTGGCCATGTGTCTATTCACCTGGTTCATGATTGAGCGTACCCGCTTGGGTGCCTACCTGCGCGCCGGTACAGAAAACTCCCAACTGATGCAGGCGTTCGGTGTGAACGTACCGCTGCTGATTACCCTAACCTACGGGTTTGGGGTTGGGCTTGCCGCCTTTGCAGGCGTGCTGGCGGCACCGCTGTACCCGGTATCGCCCACTATGGGCTCAAGCCTATTGATTGTGGTGTTTGCGGTGGTCGTTATCGGCGGTATGGGCTCCATTTTAGGCGCCATTTTAACCGGCTTAGGCATGGGCATTATTGAAGGGTTAACCAAGGTGTACTACCCGGAAGCCTCTAATACCGTGATCTTTCTAGTGATGATCCTGGTACTCATGCTACGCCCCGCTGGGCTGTTCGGTAAGGAGGCATAACCATGACAACAACGCATACCACCTCGGCAACCCAGTTGCCCTCCGTGGTGCAGGAGCGTCAACGGCGCGCCAAGCTACGCCGCAATATGTTCTACCTTGTGCTGCTGGCGATGGGGTTAGTTGCTCCCTTTGTGGCGTACCCCGTCTTCTTGATGAAGATTCTCTGTTTTGCGCTGTTTGCCTGCGCTTTCAACCTACTGTTGGGCTACGCCGGGCTGCTCTCATTTGGCCATGCGGCCTTCCTAGCCACCGGCGGCTATGTGACCGGCTACTTGCTGGCCAGCTACCCAGGCTTAACGCCAGAGCTAGGCATTCTTGCGGGTACGTTAATGGCAACGCTGCTAGGCGTATTGTTTGGCGTGCTCTCTATTCGCCGCCAGGGCATTTACTTCGCCATGGTCACACTGGCGCTGGCACAGCTGATGTTCTTCGTGTTCGTGCAGTCGTCGTTCACCGGTGGGGAGGATGGCCTGCACGGTGTGCCGAGAGGGCACCTGTTTGGCGTGATCGATTTGAGCAGCAACTTGGCGATGTACTACTTCGTCTTCGCCGTGTTCGTGTTTGGCTTCGCGGTGATTCAGCGCACGGTTCATTCACCCTTTGGGCAAGTGCTGAAAGCCATTCGCGAGAACGAGCCCCGCGCCGTGTCGCTGGGCTACAACGTCGATGCCTACAAGCTGTTGGCTTTCGTTCTCTCGGCGGCGCTAGCAGGTTTGGCAGGTTCCACTAAAACCGTGGTGTTCCAGCTGGCCTCGCTCACCGATGCCCACTGGCATATGTCGGGTGAGGTGATTTTGATGACGCTGCTGGGCGGTGTAGGCACGCTGCTTGGCCCGCTGATGGGGGCAGGGCTAGTGGTTAGCCTGCAGCATCTGCTGGCGCAGTCGCCGTTGGGGAACTGGGTAAGCGTGATTCTGGGCATCATCTTTGTGGTGTGCGTGCTGAGCTTCCGTAGCGGCATCATCGGCGAGCTGGCCAAAATGTACCGTAAAAACTTTAAGTGATGGATTCCCGTTAACCGCGTCTGTCCGTGGATTGGGTGCCTTCGGGCACCCTTTTTTCTGCTTGTGAAATAAGGCCGTAAGCCCATTTCTACGCCAAAGGTCGTGGGGGATTTGGTTGCGCAAGGTAGGGTAAGAATATAAGTTAACGTAAACGTCAACATTGCTAATAATGACAACAGCCAATGCGTGACTTGCCTGCCGCCTGCCTAGGCGCGGTGCATCCACGCACTGTGGAGATACGCTATGAATTTTGAGCTAAGTGAAGACCAAGTCGCTTTTTCTGATATGGCCCGGACGTTCGCCCAGAACGAGCTGGAGCCCCATGCCGCCGAATGGGACGCAGAATCTTTTTTCCCCGTCGATGTGATTCGTAAAGCAGGGGAGTTGGGCTTTTGCTCGCTCTACGCCCCGGAAAGCGTCGGCGGTTTAGGGCTTTCTCGGTTAGATGCCAGCATTATTTTTGAACAGCTCTCGATGGGCTGCACCTCCACCACCGCGTACCTGACCATCCACAACATGGTGACCTGGATGCTGGCTGATTTCGGCACCCCAGAAGCCGTTGAGCAGTGGGGCGAAAAGCTGGCGACCGGCGAGCTATTGGGCTCTTACTGCTTAACCGAACCCAACGCAGGCTCAGATGCGGCCTCGCTGAAAACCACCGCCAAGCGCGATGGCGAGCACTACGTGCTGAACGGCAGCAAGATGTTTATTTCCGGCGCGGGTAGCACCGACTTCCTGGTGGTGATGGCGCGCACCGGCGGCGAAGGCCCCAGCGGCGTTTCCGCTTTCGCGGTGGATGCCAAGAGCGAGGGCATCAGCTACGGCCGCAAAGAGGACAAAATGGGTTGGAACAGCCAGCCCACCCGCATGATCACCTTTGAAGACGTACGCGTCCCCGCCAACCACCTGCTGGGCAACGAGGGCGACGGCTTCAAAATCGCCATGAAGGGCCTGGACGGCGGGCGCATCAATATTGCGACGTGTTCGATCGGCACCGCTCAGCAGGCGCTCAATAAAGCCCGCGAGTATATGCTAGAGCGCAAGCAGTTCGGCAAGCGCCTGGCCGAGTTCCAAGCGCTGCAGTTCCGCCTAGCCGATATGGTGACCGAGCTGGTGGCCGCCCGCCAACTGGTACGCATGGCCGCCACCAAGCTGGATGCGGGCCACCCGGATGCCACCACCTACTGTGCGATGGCCAAGCGGTTCGCTACCGATGTGGGCTTCAAGGTGTGCGATGAAGCGCTGCAGCTTTACGGTGGCAATGGCTACATTAAGGAGTACCCGATGGAGCGTTACGTGCGCGACACCCGCGTGCACCGTATTCTGGAAGGCACCAACGAGATCATGCGGCTAATTATTTCCCGCCGCGTACTGGCCGACGGTGCCGCTGAGCTATAGCCGCCAGGGCACATATCACCAAGCCCCGAGCATATAAGGACAAACCATGAGTTGCGTACTATTTGAACAGCACACCACCCAAGATGGCCACGTGATTGGCGAGATTACCCTGAACGCCGAGCGCTCGCTCAACGCGCTCACGCTGGAGATGATCGAAGAGATCCTGCCGCGCCTAAATCAGTGGCAAAGCGACGAGCGGGTCGTAGCCGTGCTGCTGGATAGCGCAGGCGAAAAAGCCTTCTGCGCCGGTGGCGATGTGGTCAACCTCTACAAAGCCATTCAAGGCGACGGCGCAGCCGATTTCCCCGAGCGCTTCTTCGAGAATGAGTACCGCCTGGATTACCAACTGCATACTTTCCCCAAGCCGGTGATCTGCTGGGGCAACGGCATCGTGATGGGCGGCGGCATGGGCCTGTTAAGCGGCAGTAGCCACCGCATCGTCACGGAAACCTCCCGGTTGGCTATGCCAGAAGTCACCATTGGGTTGTACCCGGATGTAGGCGCCAGCTGGTTCCTTAACCGCCTACCGGGCGGCGCTGGGCGGTTTCTGGCCATGACCGGCGGGCAAATTAATGCCCCGGACGCGGTTCACCTGGGCCTTGCCGACCGCGCCATTGCCAGCCACTACCGCGACGAGCTGGCCGAAAAGCTGCTAGCAGCCAGCTGGGGCGAAGGCGAACACACCGACGCCCACGGTGTGGTCAATCGCGTGCTGCGCGAGCTGGAACAGGCCTCCCAAGAAGTGTTCGCGGAGATGGAAGCGCCAGTTTACAAGTCGTCATCTTTAATTCGTGAGCTGATGGACCACGACACCGTCGAGCAGATGGTTGAGGCTGTGTTGGCAGTCGAGACCGACGACAAGTGGTTCAGCAAAGCGCAAAAAACCTTAGCCCACGGCAGCCCCGTTTCGGTCAAATTGATTCACGAGCAGCTCGCCCGCGCCAAGCATATGTCGCTGGCGGAAGTGTTTCAGTTTGAGCTTTCGCTCTCTGTGCAGTGCTGCCGCCACCGGGAGTTCCCTGAAGGCGTGCGCGCGCTGCTGGTGGATAAAGACGGCCAGCCAAGCTGGACCTACCCAGACGTGGCCTCGGTCGAGCCTTCCTTTATAGACGAGCTGCTGGCGCCCGTTTGGGAGACCAGCCCGCTGGCAGATCTTAAATAACGCACACCGCACTCTCTACAACACGCTAATAAGGACAAAAAGATGACTACCGTTGCGTTTATTGGTTTAGGCAATATGGGCGGACCCATGGCTGCCAACCTGGCGAAAGCAGGTTTTATCGTGCGCGCTTTCGACCTTTCCGCCCAAGCGCTGGAAACCGCGAAATCCCAAGGCTGCGAGATTGCCGCCACCGCTTCGGAAGCGGCCACCGATGCCGACTTCGTCATCTCCATGCTGCCCGCAGGCAAGCACGTGCGCGGGTTGTACGTGGATGGCGACGCGCCGCTGTTCGAGGTGATCAAACCCAGCGCGCTGGTGATTGATTGCTCCACCATTGATGCCGATACCGCCCGCCAAGTAGCCGCTGCTGGCGCTGAAAAGGGCATTGGCTTTGTAGATGCACCGGTTTCCGGTGGGGTAGGCGGTGCCCAAGCGGGCACGCTGACCTTTATCGTCGGCGGCTCGGAGGCTCAGTTCGCCCAGGCGCAGCCAGTGCTGCAAGCCATGGGTAAAAACATCTTCCACGCCGGTGACCACGGCGCGGGGCAGGTCGCCAAAGTGTGCAATAACATGCTGCTCTCGATTCTGATGGCAGGCACCTGTGAAGCGATCAACATGGGCGTCAAAAACGGCCTAGACCCCGCTGTGCTGTCAGAAATCATGAAGCAAAGCTCTGGTGGCAACTGGGCGCTCAACGTTTACAACCCCTACCCAGGCGTCATGGAAAACGCCCCAGCCTCGAAAGGCTACCAGGGCGGCTTCCAGGTAGATCTGATGATTAAAGACCTAGGCCTTGCGATGGATGTTAGCCAGCAAAGCGCATCCCCCGTGCCCATGGGCTCCGCCGCCCGCTCGCTGTTCACCCTGCACAAAGCAGGCGGCAACGGCAAGCTCGACTTCTCCAGCCTGCTCAAGTTGTATCAGGATAAGAGTGAGTAGTGAGTGGTAAGTGGTAAATCGTGAGGGGGTGGCGTAGCGCGTGGTAACGAGCAGCGCGAGGCACCCGCGAAGGGCGGCAACGCCGCCCTGGTCGCGCCACAAAACTAACCAACAACAAGGATTGCCATGATTACGCTTTGGGGCCGCAACAACTCCACCAACGTCAAAAAAGTGCTCTGGGCACTGGAAGAACTGGAACTACCGTTCGAGCAGGTCATGGCAGGCCTGCAACACGGCGTAAACGACACGCCGGAATACCTCGCCATGAACCCCAACGGTTTGGTGCCGCTGCTTAAAGATGACGCCACCCAAAGCGTGCTGTGGGAGTCCAACACCATCATCCGCTACCTAGCGGCTCAGTACGGCCCCAACCATTTATGGATTGAAAGCCCCGCCAAAAGGGCGCAAATGGAAAAGTGGATGGATTGGTCTAGCAGCTTGCTAACCCCCGCCCACCGCACCATTTTGATGGGCTATGTACGCACCCCGCCGGAGCAGTGCGATAGCACACTGCTAGACCCCGCCATCGCCACCTGCGAAAAACTCTTCGCCCAGCTAGACGCCGCGTTAAGCCAGCAGTCCTGGTTCTCTGGTGATGAATTCGGCCTTGGCGATATCGCCATCGCCCCGTTCACCTACAATCTCTTAAACAGCGGCCTTACTTGGCAGCCCCGCCCGCATCTACAGCGCTGGGTAGAGCAGCTCGCCGAACGCCCCGCCTACCGCAAAGTAGTGATGATTCCCGTCACCTAAAAATTCATTTTGAGCTCGGCGTGTATCTTCGTCGTTGAACAGGGGTAATCATCCCGTAGCGCGGCGTAATGAGCCACGCGAGGCACCCTCGAAGGGCAGCAAAGCCGCCACTGGGCTGTTATCGACATACTCAACCTACCCATCGTGCGTTATAACAATACTCAACTTTAGTGCTTGTGAGAGCGCCTGTGGGAGGGCGCTTCAGCGCGCGACGATTCAGCCACCCAAGCCCACCTAAAACCCAGCCTCCAATAATGCCAACTCCTGATCTAACCCCTTTAACACCTCACACCCCAACCCATGCCGCTCAGCGCTCTCAATCAATGGCCCCAAAATCGCCCCGCGTTCGGTAAGCCGCCTCGCCTCCACATCCTGCAACATAGAGGCTTTATTATTCGCCGTGTACTCCACCACCTGCCACACTAACGCTAGCCACACGGCGTCACCTTCACCACCATTCGGCGGGGCAACCTCTTCCTTCGCTAAAATCTCCGCCACTTCCTTCACCACGGCAACCACACGGCCCGAGTAGGCATCACCACGAAGTTCCCCATTGCGCACGCCATGCAACGCCACCAGGGGGTTAATCACCGCGTTGACCGCTAGCTTCTGCCACAGGCGGCTACGAATATCGCCCACTGCCGTAGCGGGAAACCCAGCCTCACTCAACAGCGCCGCTAAGAATTCCGCTAACCCTGGGTGCTGGTTATCCAAATCCCCGATAAACGTTGGCCCACGGCCTGCGTGTACCACGCCATCATCCCCGGTTAAGTACGCCCCCTGAGTCGTGGTAGCGCACAGCACCGGCCCAAGCCACGTTTGGGTAATGCGCGGCTGGGCATAAAAACCGTTCTGCCACAGCACCAGCGGGGTAGAGGGGGGCAGCAGACTGGCAATACTCGAAAGCGCCGCCTCGGCAGCCATCGCTTTGGTAGTGATATGCACAAACGCAGGCGGCTTAGGGGCATTAGCCACCAACTGTTTAGCGGCGAGTGAGGTTAAGTACTGATCACGCGCTTCGCCTTCTGGCGTGGTGAGCACCTGCCGCGTAGGCAATTCACGGCGGCCAATCACCGCCACCTCCACAAACGGGGCCAGCGAGTGCGCCAATAAACGGCCAATGGCCCCAGGGCCAAGAATCCAGTGGGTTGTCATGGGTAAAGCATCTTCAGCAACGAGAGTGCCGCCAAGCTTACCGTGTTCGGTGTGGGGAGGCTAAGCGAAGGGAAGCGCTGCACGCATCCCGCCACAGCTGTCATCTGCCCTGCCAGCCGGCTAATCCGGCTGGCAGGGGAAACAGACCACCTTCGCTGGTCAGAAAGCGACCGCTGATGCAGTGAAAGTGCCATTATGAGCGTTTCAGCCGCTTAGAGACGAATTGATCAGCGGTTCCTGAAGGTAAGCTTTTTGTAACTTTATGTTTCGCAATTTGCTTCCAATTGCTCAATCATTTTGCGGGCAGCATTAGAGAGCGTGCGGTTGTTATGTACTAGATAGCCCAACGGACGATGGATGGGCGCGGTGTCTACGGGTAGCGCTACTAGCTCGCTGTCGAGCATTTTTTCGGGTAACAGGCTCCACCCTAATCCAACGCCACACATCATTTTGAGCGTTTCAAGGTAGTTGGTGGACATGCTCACGGGCAGGTTAAGACCTGCTTCTTCAAAGCGCTGGCCAATCAGCGTGCGGGTAAAGGTTTTGGCTCCCGGCAATATGCAGTTCACTTCACACAATTCCGCCAAGCTCAGGGGCTTGTCATCAGCACGGCTGCGTTGGGCCAGCGGGTGGTCTTTGGCGCAGACAAAACACAGCCGGTCTCGCCAAAGCTCGACTACCTGCAGTTGTTCAACGGGGTGAGGGGCGAGCGTCACAATGGCCATTTCCAGCGTGCCATCCATTACGCCCTGGTAGGCCAGTTCGGAATCTAAAAAGTGCAGGTCTAACGCGACTTCTGGGTGGCGCTGGGTGTACTGCTTTAATAGCGGCGGCAGCCGGTGCAAACCAATATGGTGGCTGGTGGCGAGCGTCAGTTTGCCGCCCACTTGGCCAGAGAGATTCGCCAGCGCGCGGCGGCTGTCTTCCACGGTAAACAGAATGCGCTGGGCTTTGGGTAGCAGCACGTTACCCGCCTCGGTGAGTGCGATGCGCCGTCCAATGCGGTCGAAAAGCCGAGTGCCCAGCAGGTCTTCCAGTGTGGCGATGCGCTTGCTGACGGCGGGCTGCGTGAGATGGAGCTGCTCGGCAGCGCGGGAGAAGCTCTGGGTTTCCGCCACGGCGAGAAAGGCTTGCAGGCTTTGGGTATCCACAGCGGCTCCTGGTCATCTATTCCTATTTGGAATCTAAAGTATGAATAACATGAATTGCTTTTATGCGCGAGTCGCGTAACACTCCAGTTCATCGCAATTTAAGCAGCACATAGAGGCTGCCACACCGAACTAGCAGGGCACCGCCCAGGAGAGCCACATGTCAGGTCAAACCCTTTACGACAAACTCTGGAACCAGCACTTGGTGAAACAGCGCGATGATGGTACGGCGCTGATCTACATCGACCGCCAGTTGCTCCACGAAGTGACCTCGCCCCAGGCGTTTGAAGGCCTGCGTTTGGCCAACCGTAAGCCCTGGCGTTTGGATGCCAACCTGGCAACGCCGGACCACAACGTGCCCACCACGGTGAAAGAGCGCGCCGAAGGTAACAGCGGTATTAAAGACCCTGTGTCGCTTATTCAGGTGCAAACCCTGGACGATAACTGCGTCGAGTACGGCATCGAAGAGTTCAAAATCAACGACCCACGCCAGGGTATCGTGCACGTGGTAGGCCCCGAGCAGGGCGCTACATTGCCCGGTATGACCGTGGTATGCGGCGACTCCCACACCGCCACCCACGGCGCATTTGGTGCCTTGGCTCACGGTATTGGTACGTCAGAAGTGGAGCATGTATTAGCCACCCAGTGCCTGTTGGCGCAGAAAATGAAGAACATGCAGGTGCGCGTCGAAGGCGAGCTGGGCCTGGGCGTGACCGCAAAAGACGTCGTGTTGGCGATCATCGGTAAGATCGGCACCGCTGGTGGCACAGGCTACGCTATCGAGTTCGCTGGCAGCGCCATCGAGTCGCTCTCCATGGAAGGCCGCATGACGGTGTGCAACATGGCGATTGAAGCGGGTGCTCGCGTGGGCCTGATTGCCGTGGATGACACCACCATCGACTACCTCGCCAAACGCCCCTTCGCGCCCACCGCAGAGCAGTGGGAAGCCGCCGTGGCCGACTGGCGCAACCTGGTATCGGATGCGGACGCCCACTTCGATAAAGTGGTGACGCTGAAAGCCGAAGAGATCGAACCGCAGGTGAGCTGGGGCACCAGCCCGGAAATGGTCACCGGTATTTCAGGCCAAGTGCCCGACCCCAAAGCCGCCCTGGATGAAACCGTGCAGCGCAGCCATGCCCGCGCGTTGGAGTACATGGGCCTGCAGGCGAACCAGAAGATCACCGATATCAAACTGGATAAAGTCTTTATCGGCTCCTGCACCAACTCGCGCATCGAAGACCTGCGCGAAGCTGCCAAAGTGGCGAAGGGCAACAAAGTGGCCGATTCCATCAAGCTGGCCATGGTCGTACCGGGCTCTGGCTTGGTGAAGCGCCAAGCGGAAGCGGAAGGCCTGGACAAAATCTTCATTGAAGCGGGCTTTGAGTGGCGCGAGCCGGGCTGCTCCATGTGCTTGGCCATGAACGCCGATAAGCTGGGCGCGGGCGAGCACTGTGCGTCTACCTCCAACCGTAACTTCGAAGGGCGTCAGGGCTATGGTGGTCGCACTCACTTGGTGAGTCCTGCCATGGCAGCAGCCGCCGCCATTGCCGGTCACTTCGTCGACGTACGCACCTTACCTGCTAACGACGCCACCCACGCGCAGGAGGCCTAAGCCATGAAAAAATTCGAACGTTTTGAAGGCGTGGTCGCGCCGCTGGATCGCGCTAATGTCGATACCGACTTGATCATTCCCAAGCAGTTTTTGAAGTCCATCAAGCGCACGGGCTTTGGCGTCAACCTGTTTGACGAGCTGCGCTACCTGGATGAAGGCCAGCCGGGGCAAGACTGCTCGAAGCGCCCGCTGAATCCGGATTTCGTCTTGAACCAACCGCGTTACCAGGGCGCTGAGGTACTGCTAGCGCGCCGTAACTTCGGTTGTGGTAGTTCCCGCGAGCACGCGCCTTGGGCACTGGAAGATTTCGGCTTCAAGGTAGTGATTGCCCCCAGCTTTGCCGATATCTTCTACAACAACGCGTTCAAGAACGGCATTTTGCTGATCACTCTGGCGGAAGAAGAAGTAGATCGCCTGTTTGCTGAAGTAGAAGCTAACGAAGGCTACCAGCTCGACGTGGATCTTGAGCACCAGCGGGTGATTACGCCCAGTGGCGAGATTCTTGAGTTCGACGTGGACGCATTCCGCAAGCACTGTCTGCTGAATGGCTTGGACGATATTGGCATCACCCTGCAAGACGAAGACGCTATTCGTAGCTTTGAAGAGAAGCATCGCCAGCAGCGCCCGTGGCTGTTCCGCCAGCCAGCTTAGCGTCCACTCACCGAGTAATGGCAAGGGCAAGTCTATGCGAGGGTCTTTTGCCATGGATGGCAAAAGTAGCGCCCAGGGAGGGGTTCACAGCGCCCTCGCAGAGAGTTGCCATGGGCTATGAATATCTAAATTATCAGTGCTAAGGATTGAGCATGACTCATAAAGTGTTACTGCTGCCCGGTGATGGTATCGGCCCGGAAATCGCGGCTCAGGCGGCGCGGTTGTTGAAAGCCTGCCAAGAGGCGGGCTTGGATATCGAGGTAGAAGAGGGCTTGGTGGGCGGTTCCGCTTACGATGTCCACGGCGAGCCGCTGCCCGCTGAAACACTGGAAAAAGCCAAAGCCGCCAGCGCCATTCTGCTGGGTGCGGTGGGTGGCCCCAAGTGGGATAAACTCGAAGACCTTTCCAAGCGCCCTGAAAAAGGCCTGCTGGGGCTGCGTAAGAATCTCGGTCTGTTCGGCAACCTTCGCCCGGCCATGCTCTACCCGCAGCTAGCCAGCGCTTCCAGTCTAAAGCCCGAGCTGGTGGCCGGGCTGGATATCATGATCGTGCGTGAACTCACCGGCGGCATCTACTTCGGGCAGCCGCGCGGTATCGAAGAGCGTAACGGTGAGCGCGTTGGTTTCAACACCTATATCTACTCTGAAAGCGAAATCGAGCGTATTGGTCGTGTCGCCTTCGAGATGGCCCAGAAGCGGGGCAAAAAGCTCTGCTCAGTAGATAAAGCCAATGTGCTGGAAGTCACTATTCTGTGGCGTGAGGTCATGGAGCGGCTGGCGCCGGAATACCCGGATGTCGAGCTGTCCCACATGTACGTGGACAACGCTGCCATGCAGCTGGTGCGCGCGCCGAAGCAGTTCGATGTGGTGGTAACCGGCAACATGTTTGGTGACATTCTCTCCGATGCCGCCGCCATGCTGACCGGCTCCATTGGCATGCTGCCGTCTGCCTCGCTCAACGAGAGCGGTCAGGGCATGTACGAACCTTGCCATGGCAGCGCGCCGGATATCGCGGGCCAAAACATCGCCAACCCGCTGGCTATGATGCTCTCCGTGGCGATGATGCTGCGTTACTCGCTCAATGAAACGGCGATGGCTGAGCGTATCGAAGCCGCCGTGGGTAGCGTGTTGGACGATGGCTTGCGCACCGCCGATATCGCCTCTGAAGGCATGAAGCGCGTCTCGACGGTTGAGATGGGGGACGCCGTACTCGCGGCGTTCGAGCATTATCAAGCATAAAGCGAGCTTGCTAACTAACTGATTCGCCTTGTTGCTTTGTAAACAGACCGCGTCGGCCGCCCTCAGGGGTGGCCGACGTCGTGTCTGATATGTGTGTATAATATAGGTCTCATTCTTAGTTGGAGGACTTCACATGTTGAAAGTCGGTTTCGTGGGATGGCGTGGCATGGTTGGCTCGGTGCTGATGCAGCGCATGCAGGAAGATGGTGATTTTAACGGCATTGAGCCGATCTTTTTCACCACTTCTCAAGTTGGCCAACCCGGCCCCGACATCGGCGTGGACGTGCCTCCGCTGAAAGATGCGTTTGCACTGGATGACCTGAAAGCGCTGGACGTGATCATCACCTGTCAGGGCGGTGACTACACCAAGAAGGTCTACGGCGACCTGCGCAGCGGCGGTTGGCAAGGCTACTGGATCGATGCCGCCAGCACCCTGCGGATGGAAGACGAAGCCACCATCATCCTCGACCCGGTGAACCGCAAGGTCATCGATGCGCAGCTGGCGAAAGGTGCCAAAACCTTCGTGGGTGGCAACTGCACCGTTAGCTTGATGCTGATGGGCTTAGGCGGCCTGTTTGAAGCCGATATGGTCGAGTGGATGACCTCCATGACCTACCAAGCGGCGTCTGGCTCCGGTGCCAAGCACATGCGCGAGCTGCTCAACCAGATGGGCCACCTGCGTGATAGCGTGGCCAGCGAATTGGCCGACCCGGCAAGCGCGATTCTGGACATCGACCGCAAAGTGACGGCAGCCATGCGTAGCGGTGATTTCCCCACTGACAACTTCGCTGCGCCGTTGGCAGGCAGCTTGTTGCCGTGGATCGACACCAAGCTCGATAACGGCCAGAGCCGTGAAGAGTGGAAGGGTAGCGTCGAGACCAATAAGATTCTGGGTCTTGAGAACAACCCGATTCCCATTGATGGCCTCTGCGTACGTATCGGTGCTATGCGCTCTCACAGCCAGGCGTTCACCATCAAGCTGAAGCAAGATGTGCCGCTGGATGAAATTGAAGAGCGTATTGCCAAGCATAACGAGTGGGTTAAGCTAATCCCCAACGATAAAGATGCCACCATTGCGGGCCTAACGCCTGCAGCTGCCACTGGCACGCTGCAAGTGCCGGTAGGCCGTCTGCGTAAGCTGAAAATGGGCGGTGAATACCTCTCTGCCTTCAGCGTTGGCGACCAACTGCTGTGGGGTGCTGCTGAGCCGCTCAAGCGCATGCTGAAAATTCTGCGTGAGCAGTAAGCGGTCGCGAAACACCGGCGTTTAATCGCTAGCTAAAAGTGGGAAGCTGTTCGCAGCTTCCCATTTTTTTGCCGTGACTTATGTTTCTAATCCATGGCTTCATGCAAATGTATGCGTTGAACATAACGGCATGATAAATACGCTATGATAAGAACGAACTAACTTATCTAGTCGCAACAGAATGCAGGTGTTGCATCGTGGCAGTGAATCGCAGGCAGTAGGGGCCCTACATGAAAAAGAAGCTGGCATGGTGGTTGTGGTTGCCACTGAGCGCTGTTAGCCCGTTGGCTTTAGCAGTTGGGCTTGGGCAAGCCACCGTGAATTCTCCGCTGCAATCGCCGCTAGATGCCACCGTGCCGCTGGTCGATGCCGCCGGTGTGGCGCTAGACGATGTACGCGTGGAAATAGCAAATGAAGCTGCCTTTAACGCGCTGGGCTTAGAGTGGACGCCGCTGGTCGCCAGCGTGCGCGCTGAATTACAGCATATGCCCGGTGGCCCACAGTTGGTGCTGCGTTCTGAGCAAGCGGTGAGCGAGCCATGGTTGGATCTCTTGGTCACCATCACTACGCCTGAAGGGCGGCGTACGGAAGCGATTATGCTGCTGTTTGACCCGCCCAATATGGTGAATGCACGCAGTCCATCGCATGAGCAGCAGAAAATTGCTCTACCCAATCGCCAGTCTGCCGCTTCTGCAGCCCCAGGCGTGCCAAGCGGCGGTAGCACTTCCACAGCGAATAACACCGCTTATGTGGCAAGTGGCGATACGCTGTGGAGTGTGGCCGACCGGATTAAGCCCGATAATGCTAGCGTACAGCAGATGATAGTGGCGCTGGTGGATGCAAATCCGAGCGTTTTTCCCTCTGGCAATATCAATAGCCTGCGCGCTGGCCAAACGTTGGCGGTGCCGAGCCGGGAGCAGGTGATGGCGCGCTCACCCGGTGAGGCAGCGCGTGCGGTACAAGCAATGCGGCGGACAAGTCAATCGCCGCCTGCCGAAGCGGCGGCAGAAATCCCGCAGGAAGAGCCGGATCAGGCCACCGGTGATAGCGCTTCTGTCGCGGAGTCAGCGGCAGAGCCACTTGACGCTGAGCAGGCGCAAAATCCTGAAAGTGCGCTGGCTGGCCTTACTTTAGATGACGTCATAGAGCAGCTGGCCGAAAGCCAAGCCATGCTCCAACAAGTACTTGCAGAGCGAGCCCAGCTGCGTATAGAGCTGGCTGAGCTACGCCAGGAGGTTGCTGCGTTAACCGAGGCGCTGAATGCCTCTCAGCAGGAGAGCCGCGCGGCTAATGCCGTCGCAACGGGGGGGGCGGTAGGTGCAGGGCGTGAGCAAGGCCAGGGCGCTTCACCTGAACCTACTGCCAATCAGGGGAGTGTGTTAGCGCCGCTGGCTGAGTATCGGTGGCCGCTAGCCAGTGCTGCCCTCGTGCTGTTGTTGGCAGGGTTGGTCTGGTCGCGCAAGCGCCGAGAGCGTCAGTGGGAAGATGCACCGGTAACCGAACGTTCCGTAACGCCTCCGCCCGCGTCTGCTGCGACAGCCTCAGGGCGCACGGAGCCGCATGTCGCGGAGCCTGCCCGTGCTGCCCCTTTTGAATCACAGGCTGCTGAGCCAGAGCTGGAGACCGCAGCGTTTGATGAAGCGCCGGTAATGAAGCCCGGCATGGCAGCGCCAAATGAGGAGCCGCCAACGGTTAGTGACAGCGAAGCACCAAAAGAGTGGGAAGCGGACGACGATGACGTGTTTACACGCAGCCAAGCATCGGGATTAGCGGCACAGCGTCAGCAGCATAAACCGGATAGCCAAGATCAGGTATCGCTAGCGCCTTCGACGGCGAAACAGGAAGCCAGTGCGCTCGATGATTTATCCGATGCCGATGAGCAGGAAAGCCCGAAGGAGGGCGTGGAGGACGAGGTGTCGCTGCCTGATGAGGATCAGCGCTCTCAGCCCCTGGATTACTACATTGACTATAACCCTCCATCGCTAAAACAAGAGGAAACGGGTGAGGAGGGTGCGTATAACGATGGGCTGAACAGTGGCACGACGACCCCGTCTAAGAGCGCGAATCACACGCGGCGAGTGCCTGAAGATGAGTGGGAAATCGAAGAGGTGGCATTCGAGCCGCGACGTCGGGATAATAGCTAACCTTCAAAATCCTCTAAATGACGTGGCTCGATGACGCTGTTCTACCACTTTGATGAGACACAACCGCTGGCTGGCCGTTTGGCGATGGGCGTTGAGTACGATGGCTCACGCTTTTGCGGCTTCCAGCGTTTAAAGCATGCGGCCTCTGTCCAGCAGGCCATCGAGGATGCGTTAGCCAAGGTGGCTGGCGCGCCGGTGCGTATCCATGCCAGTGGGCGCACAGATTCAGGCGTACACGCCACTCGCCAAGTGATTCACTTCGACCCGCCGGTACAGCGCACCGAAAAGGCCTGGATCTTTGGCGCGAATACCAATCTGCCCCGAGACGTGGCGGTGCGTTGGGTGAAAACGGTGTCCGACGATTTTCATTCGCGCCTTGGCGCGCTGGCGCGCCGTTACCGCTATATTTTCTTGAACCAAATTAGCCGCCCGGTGTTAGAGCGCGCTAACGTGACCTGGTGCCGTGACCCGCTGGATGCCGATGCCATGCACCGTGCTGCCCAGGCGTTGGTTGGCGAGCATGACTTCAGTAGTTTTCGCGCCGCCGGTTGTCAGTCGAAAACCCCCTGGCGGCAAATGCACTTTGTGGAAGTGAAGCGTCACGGTCCACTGGTGGTCATCGATATTCAAGGCAACGCCTTTTTGCACCACATGATCCGTAACATTGCCGGAGCGCTGGCCAGCGTTGGCCGGGGGGCGCAGGACGAAGGGCATATTGAGCGCCTGCTGGCGATGAAAAATCGCCAGAAGGGCGATGTCACGGCGCCTGCCTGCGGCCTGCATTTCGTCGACTCCATCTACGATGAGCGTTTCGAGCTACCCAAAGAGCCGCTAGGCCCGAATCTACTCGCCTTTACTGGGGAGTGGACCGGAGAGCGCGTATTGCCGGAAAGCCCTCGGGTGGCCGCAAGACGACGGCTGACGTTCTCCAAGCAAGCGAAACCTGAGCAGCAGGAGACTTCCTCATGAGCCAGCTAATGGCACGCACGCGTATCAAATTTTGTGGGCTCACTCGCCCGGAAGATATTGCCAAAGCGGTGGCATTGGGTGTCGATGCGCTAGGTTTTGTGATGTGGCCTAAAAGTAGCCGCAGCATTACCCCTGAGGCTCTGCGGGTACTTGCCGCACAGGTGCCTGCGTTTGTGACCCGTGTGGGGCTATTTGTGAACCAGCCTGCCGATCTGATTGAGCAGTGTCTGCCGCATTTAGATCTTATTCAGTTCCACGGCGATGAGTCGGCGGCGTTTTGCCAACAGTTTGGGCGACCCTGGATTAAAGCGCTGCGCATGCGCGATGACATCGACCTGCACGAGGCGGCAAAAGAGTACGCGGCGGCGCAAGCGCTGCTGTTAGATGCCTACCGTCCGGGCGTGCCGGGTGGAACTGGCGAGACCTTTGATTGGTCTAGAATCCCCGCAACCTTGGAAAAACCTGTTATCCTCGCGGGTGGGCTAACAGCCAATAATATTGCCGCCGCGGTAACTCAGGTAGCGCCGTATGCGGTTGATGTTTCAGGCGGTATTGAGGCATCCCCCGGTGTTAAAGAGGCCGAGTTAATGGCCGCTTTTGTTCGTCATGTGGCGCAGGCCAATACGCATTAAGCGTTACCACCTGCGTGCATTCAGAATTACGATGCGTGGCTCACCGCGAACGTGGGCGCGCTAGACGTTTGTTCATTCATTTTTGCCTTTTCTGGCGATCCTGTGAGGTATGCCTGTGACTGTCTCAGCAACTGAAACCAAGTTCAGCGACCTGACCCGAATGCCGGATGCCCGTGGTCATTTTGGCCCCTACGGCGGCCGGTTTGTGTCAGAAACCTTAAGCTTTGCGCTGGAAGAGTTGGAGCAGATTTATCTGAGTTTGCGTGATGATCCGGATTTTCAGGCCGAGTTTGATCGTGACCTGGCTCACTACGTTGGCCGTCCTTCTCCGCTGTATCACGCCAAGCGCTGGTCAGAGTCGTTAGGCGGCGCGCAAATCTGGCTGAAGCGGGAAGACCTCAACCACACGGGCGCTCATAAGGTTAATAACACCATTGGTCAGGCGCTGTTGGCGAAAAAGACCGGCAAGCCGCGCGTGATTGCTGAAACCGGTGCTGGCCAGCACGGCGTTGCCACGGCCACCGTAGCCGCCCGCTTGGGCCTTGAGTGCGATGTCTATATGGGGGCTGCCGATGTGCAGCGCCAGAAGCTCAACGTTTACCGCATGCGTCTGCTGGGTGCCCGGGTTATCCCGGTGGAGTCTGGCACCCGTACGCTCAAAGACGCCATGAACGAAGCCCTGCGCGACTGGGTAACGAACGTGGATAATACCTTCTATATCATCGGTACCGTGGCGGGCCCGCACCCATATCCGCAGCTGGTGCGTGATTTCAATGCCGTGGTGGGCCGCGAAGCCCGTCGCCAGTCACTAGAGCAAATCGGCCATTTACCCGATGCGCTGGTCGCCTGCGTGGGCGGTGGCTCCAACGCGCTGGGTCTCTTCTATCCGTTTGTAGAGGATGATGCAGTGGCCATGTACGGCGTAGAAGCCGGTGGCGATGGGGTAGAGACAGGCCGTCACGCCGCACCGCTCTCATCTAACGCGCCGCGTGGCGTGCTGCACGGCAACCGAACTTACCTGATGTCGGATGAGGCGGGGCAGGTGTCGGATACGCACTCGATTTCTGCAGGCCTGGATTACCCCGGCGTTGGCCCCGAACACGCGCTGTGGAAAGACGTGGGCCGGGTTAACTATGTAGCCGCGAACGATAAAGAGGTGCTGGAAGCCTTCCGTGAGCTGACCCACATGGAGGGCATTATGCCCGCCTTGGAGTCTGCCCATGCGTTGGCCCATGCCAAGGTGCTGGCTCCTACCATGCGCCCGGATCAGCATATTGTGGTGAACCTCTCGGGTCGTGGTGATAAAGACATCATGACCGTTGCGAAAATCGACGGCATCGAGTTTTAAGGGCTAGCATGAATCGTATTGACCAGCGTTTTTCAGAGTTAAAGCAGCAGGGGCGTAAAGCCCTGATCCCTTACATCACCGCAGGCGACCCGGCACCGCAGTATACCGTTGGCTTTATGCATGCCTTGGTAGACGCGGGCGCTGATGTGATTGAGCTTGGCGTGCCGTTTTCAGATCCCATGGCCGATGGCCCGGTGATCCAGAAAGCCTGTGAGCGGGCGCTGAAGCAGGGCACTCGCTTGGTGGACCTGCTGGAAATGGTGGCCGAGTTTCGCCAAACCGACACCACGACGCCCATCGTCTTGATGGGCTATCTCAACCCTATCGAGCGCATCGGCTACGAGGTGTTTGCCGATAAAGCCGCGAGTGTTGGGGTGGATGGCGTGCTGGTAGTTGATATGCCACCAGAAGAAGCCGATGAGTTCGGCCCGCTGCTGAAGGCACGTGGCTTGGCAGCGATTTTCCTCGTTGCGCCTACCACTTCCCATGCCCGTGCCGCTACAATATGCGCCCACGGTGAGGGCTACCTTTACTATGTTTCGCTAAAAGGTGTCACCGGTGCGGCAACGCTGAACGCTGAAGACGTTGCCGAGCACCTTGCGCCACTGCGTGATATGACCGATTTACCGCTTTGCGTTGGTTTTGGTATTCGCGATGGTGTGACGGCTGCCGAAGTGGCAAAAGTTGCCGACGGCGTGATTGTGGGCAGTGCACTGGTTAACCGTATTGCCGATAGCGTCGATGCGCCTGAAACGATCGCCGGGCAGTTAAAAAGCGTGCTGGCAGAAATGCGCACCGCGATGGACGCCTAAGCGCGTTCCCTCATCGTCTACACTGAATTGATTGACGACACTCATCAGGCTTGGCGCTGCCAAGCCTTGACGTACACGGAAGCCTTTTTGATATGAGCTGGTTAGACAAGATCGTGCCCTCCATGGGGCGTATCCAGCGTAAAGACCGTCGTGCCAGCGTGCCCGATGGTCTCTGGCGTAAATGTCCCAAGTGTGAAGCCGTTCTCTACCTGCCTGAATTAGAGAAACATCACAGCGTATGCCCCAAGTGTGAGCATCATTTACGCTTAACGGCGCGCAAACGCTTGGACTGGTTCCTGGATAAACAGGGGCGCGAAGAGATCGCGGCAGAGATTGAGCCGAATGATCGCCTCAAATTCCGCGACTCCAAGAAGTACAAAGACCGCCTGACCGCAGCGCAAAAAGAGACTGGCGAGAAAGACGCGCTGGTGGCGATGCGCGGCGAGCTGGATGGCCTGCCGATCGTTGCTGTGGCGTTTGAGTTCACCTTTATGGGTGGTTCTATGGGCGCTGTGGTGGGTGAGAAATTTGTACGTGCCGCCACCATCGCTCTGGAAGAGGGCATTCCGTTGGTCTGCTTTGCTGCCTCGGGTGGTGCGCGTATGCAGGAAGCGCTGTTCTCGCTGATGCAGATGGCGAAAACCTCAGCGGCCCTTGAGAAACTCAAGCAGGCGGGCGTGCCCTATATTTCGGTGCTGACTGACCCCGTGTTTGGTGGTGTTTCGGCTTCCTTGGCGATGTTGGGCGACCTAAATATTGCCGAGCCCAACGCGCTAATTGGTTTTGCTGGTCCCCGTGTTATTGAGCAAACCGTGCGTGAAACGCTGCCGGAAGGTTTCCAGCGCAGTGAGTTCCTGCTAGAGCACGGCACGGTGGACATGATTGTTCACCGCCACGATATGCGTGCCCGCGTGGGTGGCGTGCTGCGTAAGCTGACACATCAAAGTGCTAACCCTGCTGAAGGTGATCTGCCCGAAGCTGAGGTGGTTGAGCCGGTGGCCAATGAAGAGCAGCTAGCGGAAGCGGCAGAGACATCTGCTCAAGCGGATTCTCGTCACGCGACGAGCGATGACGCTTCACGCAATGCCTAATACCTTAGCCGAATGGCTTCATCACCTTGAAACCCTGCATCCCGTAGGGATCGATATGGGGCTGGAGCGTGTTTCTCTGGTGGCCAAGCGTATGGGGTTGCTAGAGCGCCCCATCGCGAAACAGGTCATCACGGTAGCAGGTACCAATGGCAAGGGGTCTACCCTTGCCATGATAGATGCTGTCGCTCGTGCCCACGGGTTGCGGGCGGGCACTTATACCTCTCCGCACTTGCTGCGTTACAACGAACGCGTGACGGTGGATGGCCGGGAAGCCAGCGACCAGCGTTTGGTGGAAGGCTTTCAGCAAGTAGAAAACGCCCGTTTACAAGAGCCTTCAATTAGCCTCACGTATTTCGAAGCTGGCACGTTGTGTGCGCTGTGGTGCTTGGCTAATGCCACATTGGATATTGCGATTCTGGAAGTGGGGCTGGGCGGCCGTTTAGACGCGGTGAATATTATTGACGCGGACGTGGCTATCGTGACCACGATTGCGCTTGATCACGCGAATTTTCTAGGCAACGATCTTGAACAGATCGGGCGAGAAAAGGCGGGTATTTTTCGCCCGCTAAAACCCGCTGTGCTAGGTAGCCAGTCGCTTCCGCCAAGCGTGTTGGAATCAGCAATAGCGATAGCAGCCCATAGCTACGCACTAGGCACCGCCTTCAGTCATAGTGCTGGTGAGACGGTAGGCAACCCCTGGTGCTGGCATGGCCTTACTGCCGATGGCAGTACACTTTCGCTGGATGGTTTACCAGACCCTGGATTGCCAATTGATAATGCCGCCACGGCGCTTCAAGCGCTGGCCTTAGCGGGTGTCACTTTGCAGTTAAACACGGTGCGCAAAGCGCTGCGTACGGTAACGCTCTCCGGGCGAATGCAGTGGGTAGGGCAGTGGTGTTTGGACGTAGGGCATAACCCTCATGCGGCACACTACGTGGCCCGCCGTTTGCCAGCACCACCCAAAGGGGGTCGTCAGTGGGCGTTGATTGGTATGCTTAACGACAAAGATGCTGACGGTGTGATTCAGGCGCTTTTGCCAAGTATCACGGACTGGGTGTGCGTTACCCTTGAAGGTGAGCGTGGCCGTTCTGCAGACGAGTTAGCCAAACATATTACGTCGCTGGGCGGACACGTGTATTATTGCGCCGACTCCCCCGCAGCGGGGGTTGCCAAGCTTGCCAAGCAGCTAGCCCCAGATGACCGCGTGCTGGCCACCGGCTCATTCTTCACGGTAGCTGAGTTACTGGCCATGCCACTGCCGCAAGCAACGCCGCGGGCACGCTAAGCTTGATGGAGAGGGATATGAAATACGGTAAAACGGAACGCATTAGTGGCATCGTGATACTGCTGGCGCTACTGGCCATCGTTGTCCCTTGGTTGATGAGCGACCCCGCACCTCGGGAAGAGCGCCCTCAGCCCACCTTTGTGATCGAACAGCCTGTGGATGTGGAGCGACAAGATGTGCCCGTGCCTGACATGCCTGACACCATTGATACACCTGCACCGTCGTCACCTGTCCTTACCGATGAAGCGCTGGATGAGCCGATAGAGGAAATACCTCGAGCGCCACAAATAGATCAAGTAGCGAGCTCTAGTTCTGATGAAGGTTCATCGTCGCAAACCGCTGCTGCCGAGCCTAGCCAACAAGCGCCTTTGCAGCCCAGCCGTGAACCGGATTCTCCGCCGCAAGAAGACCCCATTGCCGCGCTGGTCGCAGCGAATGAGAGCCGCAATAGCAGTGCCTCCGTAGCACCCTCTGCTCAGCAGCAGGGTGAGTGGGCAGTCCAGGTGGGCAGTTTTGGTGATACCGCCAACGCCCAGCGTATTAGCGACCAGCTAAGCGGTGAAGGTTTTAGCGTGTTTCAGCGCGCCCGTGATAACAATCTGACTACTGTATTAGTAGGCCCTTACGCCACGTCTGAGGATGGTGAGGCAGCGATGGCGCTTATCAAACAGCGTATTAATGTGCAGGGTTTGCTTGTTCGAGTAAGAGATTAACGATGGCATTGACCTGGATTGATGCGCTGTTTTTAGCCGTTCTTGGGCTTTCGATGCTGGCGGGCTTTGTGCGCGGTTTCGTGCGCGAGTCGCTTGGCTTAGCTGCTTGGGTCGTTGCGTTAATGGTCGCACGTGTTTTGGCGGAGCCCGTTGCAGAGTTAATGAGCGGCTTTATTGAGAGCTTTGATGCACGCTTAGTGCTGGCATTTGCTCTGGTGATTTTTGCCGTCATTCTGTTATGTGGCATTGTTATTCGCGTGGTGCATGCGGCCGTTGAATGGGTTGGCATGGGGTTGTTGAATCGATTTGCAGGTGCTGCCTTTGGGATAGCCCGCGGGGCGGTGATTCTGCTAGTGGCTACGGTGTTGATTACCCTAACGCCGCTGGCTGAGCTCCAGGCTTGGCAGCAAGCATCGTTACGGCCAACCTTTATTGAGCTTCGCGATTGGGCGGTCAGCCAGCTAGACCAATGGGAGCGGGAGCTGCCGACACCGCCTGAGTCGCTGCGCGATATTTCGCTACCTGAACTGCGTCGCCCACAGCCGACGCTACCCTCCAGCAGCGCCCCTGAGGTTGAGTAACGGGAACTGCCAGAAAATTCTCCGCTGGTGCTGCTTCCAGCGCCAGTGCTTGTCAGTTTGATGAACGTACGGGCTTGCGTCAGTAAGCCATGGTATTAAAGCGAGGTAACTGGAATGTGCGGTATAGTGGGCCTTCTGGCCAAGCAGGCAGTAAATCAGGGAATCTACGATGCCCTGACCGTACTTCAGCATCGGGGCCAAGACGCTGCCGGAATGATGACTTGGAACGAGGGGCGCTTCCTACTGCGCAAGAGTAACGGCTTAGTTCGTGACGTCTTCCATACTCGCCACATGGCACGCCTGAAAGGCAACCTGGGCATTGGTCATGTTCGCTATCCGACAGCTGGCTCCTCCAGTGAGGCAGAATCACAGCCTTTCTACGTTAACTCTCCTTACGGCATTGCGCTGGCCCACAACGGTAACCTGACCAACTCAGAGCAGTTGAAGCAGGAGCTGTTCTCCACGGATCTTCGCCACATCAATACCAGCTCCGACTCTGAAGTGCTGCTGAATGTGTTCGCCCACGAACTGGGCAAACAGGGACTGCACCTGGAAGCTGAGGATATTTTCGATGCGGTTCGTAGAGTGCACCGGCGCTGCAAAGGCGGCTACGCGGCGGTCGCGATTATTAATGGGTTTGGTATGGTGGCGTTCCGTGACCCCCACGGCATTCGTCCGGTGGTGTTTGGTACCCGTCAGGATGCTGATGGCCAAGAGGTGATGATTGCCTCTGAGTCGGTGGCCCTGGACGTGGGTGGCTTCGAGCTGGAACGCGACCTTGGCCCCGGCGAAGCGATTTTTGTTGATATGCAGGGGCAAGTACACACCCAGGTATGTGCAGATCGCCCACAGCTACGCTCGTGCATTTTTGAGCATGTTTATCTGGCGCGTCCTGACTCTATCCTGGACGGTGCTTACGTTTACGGCACGCGGATGCAGATGGGTCGTAAGCTGGGTGATCGCATCTTGAGCGAGTGGCCGGATCACGATATCGATGTGGTTATTCCAATTCCCGATACCTCGCGTACTTCCGCTCTAGAGATGGCTCAGCATCTCGGCGTGACCTACCGCGAAGGCTTTATGAAGAACCGCTACATTGGCCGTACCTTTATTATGCCGGGTCAAACCCAGCGTAAAAAATCGGTACGCCAAAAGCTGAACGCCATTGATGTGGAGTTCAAAGGCAAGAATGTACTGCTAGTGGATGACTCCATCGTACGAGGTACCACCTGCAAACAGATTATTCAGATGGCGCGAGATGCTGGTGCGCGTAAGGTTTACTTTGCCTCTGCCGCGCCGCCCGTTCGCTACCCCAACGTTTATGGGATTGATATGCCTGCGGCGTCTGAGCTGATCGCCCATGGTCGTACTGAAGAGGAAGTTGGGCAGCTGATCGGTGCCGACCGCATCTTCTATCAGGATCTGGAAGATCTAAAAGACGCCTGCCGCGAAGTAAATCCTGACATGGAAGCCTTCGACTGTTCAGTATTTGACGGTAACTACGTCACTGGCGACATTGACGATGCGTATTTGGCCGTCTTGGAAGCCAGCCGTAACGATGCAGTAAAAGATCAGAGCGCGGGTGACCACGCGCTGGTCGATATGCATAATCAAGACGACGATCTGGACGATTAAGTGTCACGCTACCTGCGGTGCCCAAGTGGCCCGCAGGAGAAATGTGTATGTGGTGCAATAATTAGCATTTTGAAATCGCGTTTGGAATAAGGGGCTCTGCCATGCACGAAGATAGCCATCAGGATGAGTGGTCGCTTGAGACGCTTGCTATTCGCGCGGGCCACCACCGCACGTTTGAGCAGGAGCACTCGGAACCCATTTTTCCCACATCAAGCTTTGTGTACGAGAGTGCTGCCGAGGCGGCACGCAAGTTTGGTGGTAAAGAGCCAGGCAATGTTTACTCGCGCTTTACGAACCCTACCGTACATACTTTCGAGCGCCGTCTAGCGGCGCTTGAAGGTGGTGAACGCTGCGTGGCGACTAGCTCTGGCATGTCAGCCATTCTCTCAACGGCGCTGGCACTGCTTTCAGCAGGCGATGAGATTGTGGCGTCTCGTTCGCTATTTGGCTCCACGGTCAGCCTGTTTGATAAGTATCTGGGCAAGTTCGGTATCACAACGCGCTATGTGGAGCTTTCCAACTTGGCCGCGTGGGAAGAGGCGATCAGCCCTAAGACTAAGCTGCTGTTTGCTGAAACGCCTTCAAACCCGCTTTCCGAAGTGGCGGATATCCCTGCGCTGGCGGCGCTCGCCAAGCGTAGCGGTGCACTGCTCGCCATTGATAACTGCTTTTTGACCCCCGCACTGCAAAAGCCTATCGCGCTAGGTGCGGACTTGGTCATTCACTCTGCCACGAAATATCTGGATGGTCAGGGACGCGCAGTAGGCGGAGCCGTGGTAGGCAAGCATGACGTGATGGAAGAAGTTTTTGGTGTCGTGCGCACCTGTGGACCTTGCATGAGCCCGTTTAATGCGTGGATTTTCACCAAAGGCTTGGAAACCCTCTCACTGCGTATGAAAGCGCACTGTGAAAACGCACTGGCACTGGCGCTCTGGCTAGATCAGCATCCGGCCGTCAATCGCGTCTACTACAGCGGGCTGGAAGCACATCCTCAACATGTGTTAGCGAAACAGCAGCAGCAGGGCTTTGGTGCGGTGCTCGGTTTTGAGGTGAAAGGTGGGCAAGAGGGCGCTTGGCAGGTCATTGATGCCACGCGGATGCTTTCCATTACCGGGAACTTAGGTGATGTAAAAACCACTATTACTCATCCGGCAACCACCACGCATGGCCGTCTCTCGGACGCACAGAAAGCGGCGGCAGGCATTTCGCCGGGCTTGGTTCGTGTGGCCGTTGGGCTTGAAAGTCAGGAAGATATTCAGCGTGACTTGGCACGAGGCCTAGATGTACTAGCCGCCCAGTAAGGAACATTGGTTCAAGCTAAATAAAAAACCCACCGTGAGGTGGGTTTTTGTCATCTAAGGAGCTAAGCGTTTCTGCGTTGGACAGCAGCGCTTACCTGTCTTAGGAGGCGTTGCGATGCGGCAGGTCAGACTGCGCAATCTGGTCATTGTTGCTGTTTGAGTGACGCGCTTCAGAGCTAGGCTCGATAACGGTGTTTTTAGCAGCATCACCGTTTACACGCGTCAGATCAGCGGGCGTCAGGTTTAAGCTTTCTGTGCTGTGGTTCACAGAAGAGCTGGCCTGAACGATTTCATTGAGCTCAGCAGAGCCTTGTTCGGCTAGAGCCGCTGTAGAGGTCAATGTTAGGGCGATAGCGGAAATAAGGGTCAATTTTTTCATGGGTCATACTCTCTATAGATAGTGGATTCGTTTAAAAGCGTTGTGATGTGTCGTGTCAGAAAGTGCGCTAATAATAAGTGCGCTAAACAAATAGTAAAATTGATTAAAATTGCTGGGTTTGTTCGATTTTTTAAACTTTCGTCTAAGATGCTAGGCTTGGAACATGTCGTGGAGAATTTGTGAAGAAGCATCAGAGTCATTAGCGACATAACCAATGGTTTTTACGAACGATGTATTCTGCTTTTTTCAGCAGAGTTTTTGCCGGTGAAACGGTATGCTCATTACGAAACGAGCGGGCAGACCCTTGCGGGCAGTTTTATATGGGGAATCAAGGATGTTGCGGAACACACGCAGCGGTTGGGGTGTCATTAGTATTCTTTTTCACTGGCTCAGTGCCCTGGCGATCATTGGGTTGTTTATTTTGGGCTGGTGGATGACCGGATTGGGTTATTACGATCCTTGGTATAACCAAGGCCCCTGGGTTCATCGCTCGATAGGTATTTTGTTACTACTGGCGACCGTAGGCCGCTTAATATGGCGTTTTGCTCAGCCCACGCCTGCGGGAGAAGGCAGCCGCTTAGAGCAAGCTGCTGCTCACCTGGGCCATATAGCGCTTTATGTACTATTACTGCTTGTGCTGACCAGTGGCTATTTGATTTCCACAGCGAATGGCCGCGGTATTAGCGTGTTTGGATGGTTTGAGATTCCTGCGGTGCTGTACGATCTGCCGAATCAGGCAAGCCTTGCGGGGGAGGTTCATTGGTATAGCGCGATTGCGCTAATGCTGTTGGCGGGTGGTCATGCCCTGGCAGCGTTAGTACATCACTACCGGTATCGTCATACAACGCTGAGTCGGATGGTAAACCCCCGCTATAGCCGAACCAGCCTCTGATTGCTGGGTGACAATTTTTGAACGCTGTCGGGTAAGGTAGAGGCAATGCCGACAGTGCCCATAAAGGAAAGAAAGGAGATGGAAATAATGATGAAGAAAAGCGTAATGGCAGTAGCCGTAGCGGCAGCGGCGATGGTTCCTTTGAGCCAAGCACAGGCAGCGGACTACCAGATTGATACGGAAGGCCAGCACGCCTTCGTTCAATTCAAAATTAACCACCTGGGCTTCTCCTACATCCTGGGCAGCTTTGAAGAGTTTGACGGCCAGTTCTCTTACGATGCTGACGATCTGGACGCTTCTTCTGTCGAAATGGAAGTTCAAATTGATAGTCTGACCAGTAATCATGCTGAGCGTGACCGTCACATCTTGAGTGGTGACTTCCTGAATGCCAGCGAATTCCCCACGGCGACGTTTACTTCTACCGGTTTTGAATCTACCGGCGACAATGAAGGCGTTGTGACCGGTGAGCTAACGCTGCATGGTCAGACTCAAGTGATCGAAATGCCGGTAACCCTGATGGGCGAAGGTGAAGACCCCTGGGGCAATTACCGTGCAGGTTTTGAAGGCAGCACGATGCTTACCCTCGGCGATTTCGGTATTAACATGAGCGATTTCCCGGAAGTTATGCACGAAGTTGAGCTGTACGTGACGTTTGAAGGTATTCGCCAGTAAGCGATACGGTTTAAAAACGCCGCCACCCTAACGGGTGGTGGCGTTTTTTTGCGTTTAGTATTCCTACATTTATGATGTTAAGGAGTCAGTTTTTGGCAGCTGTCATGCAACAACGCGAGTTGGCGATAACCCTATGGCGGCAAACGTGGCCGATGGCCATTGGTGTGCTGGCGCTATTGGGTTTTCAGCTTGTGGATAGTGCGTTTATCGCACGTTTAGGCACTGCGCCGCTGGCGGCTCAGTCGTTTACCTTTCCTCTGTCGTTTTTGATCATTGGTATACAAGTGGGAATGGGCATTGCCATCGCCGCGCTGATTTCCAGAGCATTAGGAGCAGGAGAGCAGGCGAGGGCCAAGCGGCTCTCAAGTCTAGTGCTGATTGCTGGTGGGGCGGTGATTGCCGTACTGGCAGTGGCGTTATGGCTGCTTCAGGTGCCGCTCTTTCAGCTGTTGGGGGCGGACGAAACGGCGCTGACGTATATTCGTACCTACTGGGGGCCTCAGCTATTTTCTGCCTGGTTAGGGGCGCTGCTTTACTTTATGTATAGCGTTTTTCGTGCTCACGGTGATACACGCATGCCCGGCAAGATGATGGTGCTCAGTAGCCTGATCAACCTAGCGCTCGATCCGCTGTTTATTTTTGGTGTAGGTGGCTGGGAAGGTTGGGGGCTTCCGGGGGCAGCGTGGGCGACTGCCGTGGCGTTTTCCGTTGGGCTGTTGCTAACAGGGGCTAAATTGCGGCGCTGTCAGTGGGCGACAATGGATGATATTGGGCAAGAAGCTGTGCGCTCATGGCGGCCTTTTACAGGCATTGCCGCTCCCGCGATGGTCAGCCAGTTAATGCCGCCGCTGGCGGCAATGCTTGCCATTGCCGCAGTGGCGGGCTTAGGCGACACCCAAGTAGCGGCGTGGGGGTTAGCGAGTCGCCTTGAGACGCTATCGCTGATGGTGATTCTTGCCATGACCATGTCGTTGCCCCCTTGGCTGGGGCGCTGTTATGGCGCGGGGGATTGGGGGCAAATTCAGCAGCTTATGCGCCTAGCATTAAAAGTGGCCGTGATCTGGCAGCTAAGCCTTGGCGTGCTGCTGGCGTTAGCGTCGCCGTGGGTGGCCATGGCCTTGGCGGGCAATCCAGGGGTGCAGAGTGAACTTGCTCTGCTGATTCGCTTTATGCTGCCAAGCTACGCAGCACTTGGAGTGTGCATGCTGGTCGTATCGGCGGGTAATGCGCTGGGGTGGCCGCTTAGGGCAATGCTGCTTTCTAGTGCGCGGCTGTTTATCTGCTACCTGCCCTGTTTATGGCTAGGGGCAGCGCTATTTGGCTGGACGGGCCTCGCTGCTGGTGCAGCTATCGGCAATTTACTGGCCGGGCTAACGGCCTGGGTCTTGCTGAAGCGTATCCTCTCCCGCCCGCATCGGCAGGCGGGAGCGTCAGGCTAGCTTAGCGTTTATGGGGGGCTTCTTGGAACGAGAAGTACGTAAACAGCAGGGCCATGGCTAAGTAGCCCATCACAAATTCTGGCGCGGCGTTAAAAGCGAGTTTGGGCGCATGCATTAAGCCGACAAACGAGAAGCCTGCGGCTATCACAGCAAACGCGGCTGCTCGTCGGAATTGGCGGCGAACGCGCAATTGTACACAACATTTGCCAAGGGGATTGATAATCTTATGGCTTTTCGAAATAGCCAGTTGTTACCAACAAAAACGCCCAGGCGCTTGGCCTGGGCGTGGATAGGGTATGCCGTTGGTTAGTCGTTAACCGAAGCAATGGCTTTGGCGAGGTAGGGCAGATTTTCATGGGAGAAGCCTGCCACGTTCGCGCGGCCAGAGCGCACCATATATATGCCGAACTCGTCGCGCAGACGATCTACCTGTTCGGGCGTGAGGCCGGTGTAAGAGAACATACCGCGCTGCTCGGCAACGCAGGCGTACTTCTCATCGAGACCGTAAGGCTTCAGCGCATCAACGAAGTCACGACGCAGCGTGTTGATCCGGTCACGCATTTCGGTCAGCTCTTCGCGCCACATGGCAGAAAGCTCTGCATCATGCAAAATCTCGCTGACAATCGCACCGCCGTGGGCTGGCGGGTTAGAGTAGTTTTCACGGGCGACAATAGCCACCTGGGAGCGAACGTTCTCCATCTGCTCGGCGTCTTTAGCGACCAGAATCAAGCAGCCCGTGCGCTCACAGTAAATACCAAAGTTCTTGGAGCAGGAACTGGTGATGATCACTTCATCCAGGTTTTCAGCTAGCAGGCGAACGCCATAGGCGTCTTCATCAAGGCCTTCACCGAAACCTTGGTAAGCGAAGTCGACGAGTGGCAACAAATGGCGCTCTTTCAGTACCGCCAGCACTTCTTGCCACTGCTGTTGAGAAAGATCAAAACCGGTCGGGTTGTGGCAGCAGGCATGCAATACCACTACATCGCCTTCGGGGATCTTTTTCAGCGCGGCCAACATACCATCAAAATCTAAACGGTTGTCGGCATCTACATAGGGGTACTTATGCAGTTCAATGCCGGCAGCGGTGAAAATACCGTGGTGGTTCGGCCAAGTGGGGTCGCTGACCCAAATGCCTTTACCTGGCAGTTGGCTGGCAATAAAGTCGGCTGCCAGACGTAAGGCACCGGTGCCGCCAGGGGACTGGGTAGCGCTGGCGCGGTTGGCTTTTAGCACCGCAGAGTCAGCGCCCAATACCATCGGCAGAACGACATTGCCATAAGCGGGTGCACCGTGGGAGCCAATGTAGGTTTTGGTGGTTTCATTCTTGAGCAGGCGAGCTTCTGCTTCCTTGACGGCGCGCATGACCGGCGTGTTGCCAGCGGCGTCGCGGTATACACCAACACCAAGGTCCACTTTCTGCGGGTTGGTATCTTTTTTGAAAGCTTCGATCAGCCCGAGAATGGCATCTCCAGGGACTCGCTCAATTTGCTCAAACATTTATTCGGCTACCTCGTCGGTTCTGGCGGCAAGAATGAAGTCATTAAGATGCAGGCCGTTTATTTTATGAGACCACCACGTCACCGTGGTTTTGCCCCACTCGGTCACCAATACTGGGTGATGGCCAGCCTGCTCTGCGACATCACCAACACGCTGGCTAAACGCTAGCGCATCAGCAAAATTACGAAACGTAAATTGTCTCGTCAGCTTCATGATGCCATCGTGCTCGATAATCTGCCACTCTGGAAGCGCCTTAAGATGCGCTTGGCATGCGTCATAAGAGAGCGGTATAGCGCTACCGCTGCAGGGTTCGCACTGCGACTGAGCAAGAGATGTCATAGTGTTAGTCTCCAGGGTTGACTTATCTATCAGGGTAGAAGGCAGACACAGTCACGACCAACATCCTTTGCACTATATAACGCTCGATCGGCCCGTTCGATCAGGCTCACCAGTGGCTCTCCGCAACGATATTCAGCCACGCCAATGCTGAGTGTGACGTTACCCTGGCCAATGCCAAAATCGTAGTCTGCAATGGTGTGGCGTAAACGGTCGGCAAGCTTATGGCATTGCTGCAGCGAGGTAAGCGGCAGCACTACCATAAACTCTTCACCTCCTAGCCTTGCCACCATATCTTCACAGCGAAGCAGTGACTGCGTCACATCGGCTAGCTGTGCCAGAACGCTATCACCTTGTAGATGACCCCAGCGGTCGTTGAGCCGTTTGAAGTGGTCGATATCGATCATCATGATCGAAAGCGGCGTACCGTGGCGTGTGCTCAGTGATGTGAGGTGGGTTAATTGCCCCATCAGTTTGCGCCGATTAGGTAGGCCGGTCAGCGGGTCGGTATCGCTTAGTTTGCGCAAGCGAAGCTCTTCCAGCACTTGGTCAGTAATATCCAGCATAATGCCGTTCCAGCGTACCCCCGTCTCCATTGGCTCGGGGTTAGCGCTAACGGCGATCCAGTGCGGTTTTGCTTTAGGAAAGGGCAGCCTGAAACGCGTATTTAACGGCAGCATCCAGCGCGCGGAGCGCTCAATGGCTGACATCACCTTAGGGTAATCATTACCTGTTAACTGCTCGATTAGTTGGCTTGCATCGGTCGCTAGCTGCTGTCTGTCAACATAAGCAAGCGCCATGCCGCCGCCCTCTAGGTAAGGGAAGTGCATATGGCCGCTATGGGAGCGATAGAATTGAAAAAGCACCCCAGGGATATGTGGAACTAAGGTATCAGCACTTTGAGGTATGGCTACAGGAGGTACAGGTGCATCATTCACGGGCATGCGTGAATCTCCAATTTTATGCCTGTTGTAATTTAGCCGTGAAGATTAGCGGTAAAATCGTAAACAATATGTAAGCTTTTGCTGACAATTTATCTTTTTTTAATATTTTTTGGTAATTAAAAATTGCTTATCTATTCCATTTTTGTTGTTTTGCCGTAAAAATGACAAAAGTTGGGCGGATTATGCTTTTTATTCTTTTTTTGAAATATTAAAAAATATTTTAATTCTATTTGGTGGTCGCTTTGGTTACGCAGAAATTACATACGGGCGCCGTTACGGCAACAGCATCTGAAGCGGCGCCGCGTTCCCAGGGGCGCGTTAGCTTGGTAGGGGCTGGCCCAGGAGACCCTGATTTATTAACGTTAAAGGCTTACAAACGACTTTTGAGTGCGGAAGTCGTGCTGTATGACCGCTTGGTTAGCGATGAAATTTTGGCACTGTTACCCGCAGAGACCGCGCGCTACTACGTGGGCAAAGCGCGCTCCTCCCATAGCGTCCCGCAGGAGGATATCAATCAATCGCTGGTAGAGTGGGCTAGGCAAGGAAAGCAGGTGGTACGCCTGAAAGGCGGTGATCCATTTATTTTTGGGCGCGGTGGTGAAGAGCTTGAAACGCTGGTCGCCGCTAATGTGCCCGTTGAGGTAGTGCCTGGCATTACCGCCGCTTCCGGATGTGCAGCTTATGCGGGCATTCCGTTGACGCATCGCGACCATGCGCAGTCGGTGCGGTTTGTGACCGGACATCTTCAGCATGGCGAATTTACCCTAGATTGGCCCACCTTAGCTCAGCCTGGCCAAACGCTGGTGTTTTATATGGGGTTGAGCAATCTCACGTTGATCTGTCAGGAGCTGATTGCTCATGGTTTAAACCCAGCAACACCTCTTGCACTGATTGAGCAAGGCACTACACAACAGCAACGAACCCACATAGGCACACTACAGCATTTGCCGGATGGCTTTTTAGCAGGTGACATTAAGCCACCCACGCTGTTAATAATTGGTAGCGTGGTATCGCTGCACCGGACGCTTTCATGGTTTGAGACTGATAGCGGAACAGCAGTTGGTTTTTCAGAGGGTAAGCATGCGCGTTTAACAGATGGTTGAGCGTTTTGAGAGCCAAGCCGGGTGGCGTTATGTAATTGTCTGTGTATGCTAGTAAAGAGCACTTTTAAAAAACGATCATTCACTTATCGTGTTACTTGCCACTAACGCTGCTAACGCCAGTAGCCAAGCAAAAAGAGGGGCGCAGCATGTCAGAAGAAAACCGTTCAGATCAGTACACGCCAGGCCACAAGCCGGATATGAAAACGCTGTTTAAGGATAACCGGGTCAAAGGTATTGCCGGTATTGCAGCCATTGCGGTGATCTGGGCCATTATGGCGCAATCCAATTCAGGCACCCACCAGGAGCGTGTAGAGGCGCTTGAAGGGCAGCTCGCCAGCGTTGAGCAAGAGAATACTGAGCTCAGCCAGCGCCTGTCGGAAGTAGAGCAGGCCGAAACTGATTTGACCGCGATGCGCGATGAAATGGCGTCTTTAGAGCAGCAGCAAGCAGAGGCAACCGCCAGCCTTGAGTCTGCTCAGGGAGATGTCAGCAGCGTACAGTCTCGTCTTGAAGAGTTAGAAAGCCAGCGTGAAACGCTGCAGCAGGAAGTCACTGCTTTGGAAGAGCAGCTTGCTAGCACCGAAAGCGAGTTGCAGTCGCTTCGTGAAGAGCGTGAGCAAGTGGTAAGTGAGCGCGATGAGGCGGAGGCGTCGCTTCAGCAGGTTGAAGAAGCTCGTCAAAGTGCCGAGGACGCTCGTCAGCAGGCAGAGTCTGCTCGTCAGGAAGCTGAAGAGCAGCGTCAGCAAGCTGTTGAAGAGCTAGGCGCCGCTGAAACCAAGCTAAGCGATCTTGAAGCCCAAGTGACGGATGCCAATGAGCGCTTAGCGACGCTTGAAGAGGAAATTGCTGCCCAGGAGAGCGAGCTGCAAACCTTGCAGGATGAGCGCGATAACGTGGTTGAAGAGCGTGACTCGCTGCAATCAGAAGTGGACTCTTTAACTCAGCTGCGCGAAGAAGAGCAGCAAAGCCTAGAGCAGGTTCGCACTGAAATGGACGACCTGATGGTGGCACTGGATATCGGTCGCGATGAAGTGGCTAAGGTCGAGAGCGATATCGAAACCCGTGAAGAGCAGCTAGCACGTTTAGAAGCGCAGTTGAGCGAGTGGCGCGATGAACTCTCTGCGCTGGATGAGCGTTTAAACGTAGAAGATGCTGCCTCTGGTGAGGTGCCCAGCCTAACGGGTGAACAGCAAAACCAACAAGATCAGCAAAATCAGGAAGGCCAGGACCAAGAAGATAGCGCTGGTGATGACAACAATGCAGAGAGCGAAGATGCCCAAGCGGCTGAAGAGAGCCAGCCAAGCAGCAACTAAGCACGGCGCCGTGGCTTCCGGGGGTTGATAACTCCTTTAGCGGATGTGGGGTGGTTTCCCACATCCGCTTTTGTTTGTTGGTTTAGAAATAGACCGCTGAGGAGTATCATTCACGCCATGTTCACGATAAACAAACAACGGGAGTGCCATTGATGGATGGTGTAAAACATATTGTGGCAGTGGCATCCGGCAAAGGTGGCGTTGGTAAATCCACCGTGACCGTCAATTTAGCGCTGGCGTTGTCTGCACAGGGCTATCGTGTAGGCGTTTTGGATGCAGATATTTATGGCCCCAGCCAGGCACAAATGCTGGGTGTAGAAGAGGGTGTGCGTCCTCAGGCGGCGGCAGATAATAAGTTTCTGCCGTTGGAAGCCCACGGTATTCAGGCCATGTCGATGGCGTTTATGGTTAACACGCGGGATGCCATGGTGTGGCGTGGCCCGATGGTGGTGGGTGCGTTTCAACAGATGCTGACCCAAACTCAGTGGGATAACCTGGATTTTCTGCTGATCGATATGCCGCCGGGCACGGGTGACATCCAGCTAACGCTGGCGCAGAAAGTGCCGGTATCTGGTGCTGTGATCGTCACGACACCACAGGACATCGCGCTATTGGATGCCCGTAAAGGCATCGAAATGTTCCGCAAAGTGAACGTGCCAGTGCTGGGCGTGGTGGAGAACATGAGCCTGTACCACTGCGAGAAGTGCGGCCATGAAGCCGCTATTTTTGGCACTGGCGGTGGCGATCGTATTGCAGAGGAGTACGACACTACCGTGTTGGGACGTTTGCCGCTGACCCTGTCGATTCGCGAGCTGGCAGATTCTGGACGCCCAAGCGTGGTTTCCGAGCCAGACAGTGCCGTTAGCCGTACCTTTGCCGAGATTGCCAGCCAAGTAGCGCAGTCCGTCAGTGCTAGCCAAAGCGGCGGCCCTACGATTTCTTTTAGCGAGTGATGAAGTAACCGATGAGCATTAAATCAGACAAGTGGATTCGCCGGATGGCGCAAAGCGATGCCATGATCGAGCCTTTCGAGGCAGAGCAGGTACGCTATGTGAACGACCAGCGGGTGATCTCCTATGGCACTTCCAGCTACGGCTACGATGTACGCTGCGCCGATGAGTTTAAGGTATTTACCAACATTCACTCGGCGATTGTTGACCCTAAAGCCTTCGACGACAAAAGCTTTGTCGATGTGAAGGGCGATGTTTGCATCATTCCGCCAAACTCTTTTGCGCTGGCGCGGACGGTGGAGTATTTCCGCATTCCGCGTAATGTGCTGACCATTTGTCTGGGCAAATCCACCTACGCGCGCTGTGGCATCATCGTCAACGTGACGCCGCTGGAGCCTGAGTGGGAAGGACACGTGACGCTGGAATTCTCCAACACCACCAACCTGCCCGCGAAGATCTATGCCCATGAAGGCGTCGCCCAGATGCTCTTCCTGGAGTCGGATGAGGTGTGTGAAACCTCTTATAAAGATAGGGGTGGTAAGTACATGGGCCAACGTGGCGTGACGTTGCCGCGTACCTAATACGCCTTCTGTGCTACTAAAAAAGCCTTGCCGCATCACTGCGGCAAGGCTTTTTTTAACGGCGGCTCTTCTGAGAAATTAGGCGTCGTCGATCTCTTCATCCAGCTCTTCAGCGGCATCCGCATGGGAGAGGCGCATGCCGTACGGCGGAAGCGGGTGGCCGTCCATGGTGGCACCCTCTGCGTTGTACTGCAGGCGTCCTTCCAGGAACCACTGCACCGCAATCGGGAAGATCAGGTGCTCGCGCGCGTGGACTTTCTCCTTTAGCGTCTCCACCGTGTCATCTGGGTTAACCTGCAGCTCCGCTTGCAGCACAACGGGACCGCCATCGAGCTCTTCAGTGACAAAGTGTACGCTGCAGCCGTGGTGCGAGGCGCCATCAGCTAATGCGCGTGCATGGGTGTTCAAGCCCTGGTAAGCCGGCAGCAGTGAGGGGTGAATATTAAGCATCCGCCCCAAGAAACGCTGTACAAAACGCGGTGTTAGAATGCGCATAAAGCCCGCTAGAACGATAACGTCTGGCTCGTGGCGTTCTATTACCTTGATCAGCGCGCCATCGTAAGCATCGCGGCTATCATATTCACGATGGGGAAGTACTACCGCTTCGATGCCAGCTTCATGGGCACGTTTCAAGCCATAGGCATCGGGCTCGTTGGAGATCACTGCAACGATCTCACCGCCCAAGCGGTCATGCTGCTGAGCATCAATGAGCGCCTGTAGATTACTGCCGCTGCCAGAGATCAGTACCACCACGCGGCGTGCGCCCACAGGATCAGGCGTCATGCCGTTTAGGGTGTCGCTGCTGTAGTCGGTGCTGCTCATGCGTTGTGGCTCGCTTGGGCGTGGTCGAGTACGACCGCCTCGTCCTGGCGATGAATAATCTGACCGATTTGATAAACGGTCTCGCCCTGGGCCTCAAGGTGCGCTTTAGCGTTCGCTGCCTGATCTGCGGGCACCACGATGACCATACCAATACCGCAGTTCAGTACGCGGTGCATTTCGGTTTCGTTGACGTTGCCTTTGGCCTGCAGCCAGTTGAACACTTCAGGGCGCTGCCAGCTGGTGAGATCAATGTGCGCTGCCAGGGTGTCTGGTAGAACGCGGGGGATATTTTCCAGCAGGCCGCCGCCAGTAATGTGCGAAAGGGCATGTACGGGGATGTCGGTGCCGCGCATCATGGAGAGCAGTGATTTTACATAGATGCGCGTAGGGGCCATCAAGGCATCGCCTAGTGGCTTGCCGTCAACGGTTTCTTCCAGGGAAGCATTGCTGACTTCAAGAATTTTACGAATCAGCGAGTAGCCATTGGAGTGGGGGCCAGAGGAGGCCAGACCGAGCAGCACATCGCCTTCGGCCACCTTGCTGCCGTCGAGAATCTCTGACTTTTCTACGACGCCAACGCAGAAGCCGGCCAGGTCGTAGTCGCTGCCTTCGTACATGCCGGGCATTTCTGCGGTTTCACCACCTACCAGTGCACAGCCTGCTAGCTCGCAGCCAGCGCCAATACCGGTCACTACGTCGGCAGCAATATCCACATCTAGTTTGCCCGTGGCATAGTAGTCCAGGAAAAGTAGCGGCTCGGCACCCGCCACGATCAAGTCATTCACACACATGGCTACCAGGTCGATGCCGATAGTGTCATGCTTGCCAAGATCCATTGCCAGACGCAGTTTAGTGCCCACCCCGTCTGTGCCTGAGACGAGTACCGGCTGTTTATAACCCGCGGGCAGCTCGCACAATGCGCCGAAACCGCCAAGGCCACCCATCACTTCAGGGCGTGATGTGCGCTTGGCAACGTGCTTGATACGATCAACAAGGGCGTTGCCGGCATCAATATCGACGCCTGCGTCTTTGTAGCTGAGAGAGGGAGTAGCCTGGGAGGGAGAGGTCTCGGTCATGACAGGTCCTGTGAAGCCTATGCAAAGCTGCAATGCGATTGTGCTGGCAAGTAGCCAGTGCCGGAGCAATAACGGGGTGCGATTGTATCACTCAGCGACGTAAGTCGCATCGATGTGACGTGTTATCAGGTGCGCTGCGGGCAACTTTTGTTACTATTCAAGCATTACTGCTGACCGTATATCCAGGAAGGAGCGTGGAATGAGAAACTCAAGGTGGGGAATTGCGCTACTTGTCGCTCTGGTTGGCACGGTTTACTTTCTCGATGCAGTACTGATGCCCTTTATTGCTGGGTTGATATTGGCGTACTTGGCCGACCCATTGACCAATTATTTCCAACGCCTGGGAATGAAGCGTGTTTGGGCAGTCAGCAGCGTGTTTTTAGTCCTGATGATTGTTCTGGCGCTGAGCTTACTTATTCTTATTCCGCTGGTGGTACAACAGATTAAGCAACTGGGCGAAGCGCTCCCGGGCGTGCTTAACTGGATTGAAGGCGTATTGGCTCCACAGGTGCAAGAGTGGACGGGCTATGACCTCGCCTCCGAGCTGAGCAATGTACGTGAAACGCTGGTTGAAAACTGGCGTGATGCGGGTAGTTACGTTGCCCAGGCGTTAGGCCAGATTGGCCGCTCGGGTATGGCGTTTGTCTCTTGGGTCACCTATGTAGCGCTGATTCCTGTGGTGACGTTTTATTTGCTGCTGGATTGGGAGCGCATGCTTAACAATATGGCGAATCTAGTACCTCGCCAGTGGGTGGACGATACGTTTCGCTTGGCACGTCGCTGTGATGAGGTATTAGCCTCGTTTTTACGCGGTCAACTGCTGGTCATGCTTTGCTTGGGTATTATCTACGCAGTGGGTTTAACCCTGTTGGGGCTTAACTTTGGCCTGCTGATTGGCGTGCTCTCTGGGCTAGTGAGCATCGTGCCGTTTTTAGGTTTTATCGTCGGGCTAGTAATTGCTCTGGTGGTGGCACTGTTTCAGTTTGATACGTGGTGGGCGCTATTAGGCGTCATTGCCGTGTTTGGTCTGGGGCAAGTGGCTGAAAGCGTGGTGCTGCAGCCGAAGCTATTAGGCGATAAGATTGGCCTGCATCCGGTAGCAGTTATTTTTGCCGTACTGGCGGGTGGGCATCTCTTTGGTTTAACTGGGGTGTTGTTAGCGCTTCCGGCGGCGGCGGTGATTATGGTGCTGCTGCGAGAAGTAAAAGATCGTTATAAAAATAGTGCGCTGTATGATGCACGGTCAGAACCATTAGAACAGCAAACACAGCATGATGAGCTGGGTCGCGACGACAAAAGGGAGTCATCATGAGCCGAGTACCGGCACAGCTACCGCTTGGGGTAGGGCTGCGTGACGATGCTACGTTTAATAATTACTACGCATCCAGTGCCAATGCTTCGTTGGTAGACCACTTAAGCCATCAGCTAATGCCTGGCTCAGAGCCGTTTCTTTATCTATGGGGCGCGCCGGGCAGTGGCCGTAGCCATCTTTTGCAAGCGGCCTGCCATGCGGCCTCTGATCAAGACAAACGAGCGCTCTATTTACCTCTGGCTGATTTAGGTCATTTCCCCCCGCTGATGCTAGAGGATATTGAGCGTCTTGATTTAGTCGCGATTGATGACCTTGAGTATGTGATAGGCCGTAAGCGCTGGGAGGAAGCGCTATTTCACGCCTTCAATCGCTTACGGGATGCGGGCAAAGCATTACTGATTGCCGCCAATAAGCCTCCACGCCACTTGGAAGTAGCCCTACCGGATTTGGCATCGCGTCTTGCCTGGGGGGTAACGTTTCATCTACATCCTATGGATGATAGTGACCGCTTGGCCGCCTTAAAGCTGCGTGCGAATGTCCGCGGGATGCAACTACCGGATGACGTTGGGCGCTACATTATGCATCGTGGCCCAAGGGAGCTAGGGGAGCTGTGTCGAGCGCTGGAAACGTTGGATCAAGCGTCACTCTCTGCGAAACGCAAACTCACCATTCCTTTCGTGAAATCCGCGCTTAATTGGTAAAACGCCCCTGCCAGAGAACTGGCAAGGGCGTCATCTAGCCGCTTTTAAGTTGCTGAATCGCTTTCGCGATCAGTTCAGCATTAGGCAGTTTTGCTCATTTTGCTGGCAGTCGCTTGTGCCTGCTTAACGTTATCTTCCGTCAGCTTTTGGCTCTTCTGCAAGAAGTCCTGCTGCAGTGATACCACTTTGTCTGCATCACCTTTGACGCGCTCAGCCAACTCTTTGGCTACTTTCTGCTGGCCTTCCATGTAGCTGCGCAGGCCCTCAGCGTCTTTAACGCTCATCAGCTGGCGCATTTGTGCAATGCCAGTATCAACATAGGCTTTGTTAGCGTCTAGCTGAGCGTTTAGCAGTTTTTCAGAATAGTCGATGCTGAGGCTCATGTAGGCACGTGCCGGAGCCATAAACAGGTTATCGAACTGCTGAGTCATTTCATTGGTGTTAAAGGTACGCATAATCAACACTCCTGTGCCATTGCTAAGGTCTGTGGGCTGCTAAGCTAAACCCAAGACGATTCGTTTATCAGCGACGGCGAGCTAAGGAATGCACCGTTACTGATCTAGGTTATCTTGCATTGCAGCATAGCAAGCGGTTTTGTGCAGCGCAACAATTTGGGCAAAATAAACCTTGAAACCGCGCCCAGCCAGCTTGGTGGTTTACCAAACCGTGCGGGGTGGCTAGGCTTAAGCGTAGAGAGAATCGTTATCAATGGAGTGTTGTTAGTTCGAATGCCGCTGATGACTTAACAGGAGTGTGGAATGGATACGCGTATTGAACGAGATAGCATGGGAGAGCTTGAGGTACCGGCAAAGGCGCTTTACGGTGCCCAAACCCAGCGTGCCATTAATAATTTTCCCGTCTCAGGCACGCCCATGCCGGTGGCATTTGTGCATGCCGTGGCACGCATTAAGCTAGCGGCTGCTCGTAGCAATTACCAGCTAGGACTATTAGATGCCGAGCGCGCGCAGGCTATCGAAAAAGCCGCACAAGCGGTGATTGATGGCCAGCATGACGACCATTTCCCCATTGACGTTTTCCAGACTGGCTCGGGCACCTCCACCAATATGAACGTGAATGAGGTGCTGGCGACGTTGGCTAGCCGTGAAGGAGTCGAGGTGGCGCCTAACGATCACGTTAATATGGGCCAATCCAGTAACGATGTGATCCCGACGGCGATCCACCTCTCCGCCGCTATCGCCGTGAATGAGTCACTGAAGCCTGCATTAGTCGCGCTACAAGCGACCATTGATCGCCGTGCTGACGAACTCAGCCATGTCGTTAAAACCGGTCGCACCCATTTGATGGACGCTATGCCTTTGCGGATGGATCAAGAGTTAGGGGCGTGGTCTAGCCAGGTGGGGCAAGCCATTGAGCGCTTTGACAGTGCGGTGGTGCGGTTATGCCGCCTTGCCCAGGGTGGAACTGCAGTGGGTACGGGGATTAACGCGCCGGAGGGCTTTGCTGACTTAATGGCGAAAGAACTGAGCCAACAAACGGGCCTCTCTTTTGTTCCTAACGATAGCTTTTTTGCCAGCTTGGCTTCGCAAGACGCTGCGGTGGAATTATCCGGCCAGCTGAAAGGCTTCGCCTGCGTGGTGATGAAGATCGCCAACGACCTACGTTGGATGAACTCGGGGCCGCTGGCCGGGCTGGGTGAAATTGAGCTTGAGGCGCTGCAGCCGGGTAGCTCTATTATGCCGGGCAAAGTCAACCCGGTGATTCCCGAGTCGGCAGCACAGGCGGCGGCGCAGGTGATGGGGTTAGATACGGCGATCACAGTGGCGGGGCAGAGCGGCAATTTCCAGCTTAACGTTATGCTGCCGCTGGTGGCGTTTAATCTGCTCACGTCAATTACTCTGATGAGTAATACCGCCAAGCTGTTGGCTGAGCGTGCTATCGCAACTTTCAAAGTGCGTGAAGATAACCTGCAGGTGCCGCTGGCGCGTAACCCGATTTTGGTGACCGCGCTGAACAGTGTGATTGGCTACAACGCGGCCGCCGCGATTGCTAAAAAGGCATATCAAGGAGGACGGCCGATTATCGATGTCGCGGAAGAGGAAACGGACCTGGACCGCGCCACCCTAGAGCGCCTGCTTGATCCCACTGTATTAACGCAAGGCGGTCTGCCCGAGTAACCTATTCCATCCTACGCCTAGCGATTGGGCAAAACGGTTAAGTTTGCTGCGTCTCCGTTTTGCCCTTTTCAATGGTTTCGCTGGCTTCCTGGTGCTCTTCTTGACTGGCTTCTGGTGTTTCATGCTCGTTCTGGCGAGTAGGGCGATAGCAGAGTGTGGCCAGAATAGGGAAATGGTCAGACCCAAAGGCATCTAAGCGCTGCATGCTGTCCAGCGTAAAGTGTTCACTGACAAAGACGTGATCTAACGGCCAGCGCAGGACCGGGTAGTTAGCGTGAAACGTGCTGAACATGCCCCGGCCACGACGAGGGTCAAGCATGCCGCTGATGCGGCAGAAGCGTCGGGTAGTGCGCGACCAAGCAACATCGTTTAGATCGCCTGCGACCAGAGTGGCAGAAGGGTGGCGATGAATTTCCTTACCAACTAACAGTAGTTCAGCATCGCGCCAGAGCGACTTCTCGCTTTCACTGGGTGCTGGCGGACGCGGGTGAAGAGCATATAGGCGGATTCGGTCGCCGCTTTCCAGCGTGACATAGGTATGGATAGAGGGGATGTCATCCTGAATCAGCCACTTTACCTCGGTCTCGCTGAGGGTTAGTCGCGAGTACATATGCATGCCGTAAAGATTATCGAGCGGAATTTTGACGCTATTAGGCCACTTATCCTCTAACGCTTGATCTAGTTGATCCTGCCACCACTGGTCTGACTCCAGCGTTAGCACAATATCGGGCTGGTATTGCTCAATCATACTGAGCAGTTTATCCGCCTGGCGATTCGGAGTAAGCACATTGGCGATCAGCAGGGTGATTTTTTGATTGCTTGGCGCCTCATGGGTCGATTTCACTTGAACGGGCCAGAGACGCGTCCAAGGGATGATGTAACGCAGCTGTATCAGCAGGGTAAGCAGCGATAAGCCTGTCGATGCCATTCGCCATTTACCTGGCTCCAGCAGCATCCAGCTTGCTAGCGCACATACCCCAGCGAGTAAGGCAATCTGCAGGCGTGGAAACTCAAAACTGCGTATCCACCACCAGCGCAATCTTATGCGAGCAATTAACGTGGAAAGTAGCAGTAAAACGGCGATGCATCCTAGCAAAGGCCCTAGCAAAACCTACCTCCTTATTTCACGGGCGATCAGTATTAATCTATGTCCAGCTTAGTCCTTAGGTTTGATAAGTGCCGACATTATTCATAGAAACAGCGATAAGGTACTCGTTGGTAAGGGTGTGAAGAATAAAAACTACTTGCAATTCAGCTATGAAGCCGTAGAATACGCATCCGTTGCACAGCAGGACCATAGCTCAGTTGGTTAGAGCGCCACGTTGACATCGTGGAGGTCGGCGGTTCAAATCCGCCTGGTCCTACCATTTCATGTGTGCACACTTTTCTAGGACCATAGCTCAGTTGGTTAGAGCGCCACGTTGACATCGTGGAGGTCGGCGGTTCAAATCCGCCTGGTCCTACCAAATTTCAAAAGCCCCGCTCAATGAGCGGGGCTTTTTTGTACGTGCTGACTTTCCCGGCCTTGAATCAAAACGGCCTTGAATCAAAGGAAGCGGGGTAGGTCTGTCTGGCGCATGAACGTAGCAACAAGCGCCTCGATGCCGGCTTGGTCTTCTTGGCTAAAGCGCGCATGTTGCGGGCTGTCGATATCCAGCACGCCCCAGACGAAACCATCGGTCACGATAGGAACCACCAGTTCAGAGTTCGAGTTTGCATCACAGGCGATATGATCAGCAACGGCGTGCACATCGTCGACTCTTTGGGTGGCTTGCTCGCGTGCTGCTGCGCCACATACCCCTTTGCTAAACGGGATGGGGTGGCAGGCAGGCTTGCCCTGGAAAGGGCCTAGGCAGAGCACCTGCGCTTCGCGCTGAAGATAAAAACCGACCCAGTTCAGCTCGCTGAGCTCCTGCTGAATAAACGCGCAGGTTTGGGCGCTGTTGGTCAGCCAGTCGCGGGTATCCAGCAAAGCCTCTAACTGGCGGTTTAACAGCGTGTAATCGGTTGTCGACATACCGTCTCCTTTGGTGAAAACGCATCAGGCCAGCCTCTCGGCTGGCCTGATAGTACTAGCTTAAGATCGTGCTTGAATGAGCGGTGGGGAAGATTACTCTTCAATCCAGCCCGGTACTGCTGCGCCTTTGAACAGCTCTTCGGCTTTTTCAATGACTTCGTCACGCTGGTAGGCGTCTACTAGTTGACGAATCTCTTCGCGCTCTTCATCGCCACTGCGCACGGCAATCAGGTTCACATAAGGAGACTCTGGGCCTTCTTTGATCAGCGCGTCGTCAAGGCTTAAGCCGGCCGGCTGGGCAAAGGTGTTGTTGATGAAGGCCATGTCTACGTCAGGCAGTACGCGGGGCAGCTGCGCCGCTTCGATTTCACGGAAGCGGAAGTTACGCGGGTTTTCGGCGATATCGATCGGCGTGGCTTCCAGGAACGTCGGATCGTTGAGCGTGATCAGGCCTTCGTTGTGCATTAGGATAAGCGCACGCCCTTCGTTGGAGGGGTCGTTGGGCAGCGCGATTTGTGCGCCGTCCGGCAGCTCATCAATGCTGTCGTACTTTTCAGAGTAAGCGCCGATGGGATACACGAAGGTGTAACCGGCAATGGCAAAGTCGTAGCCGCGGTCATTCACCATCGCCTGCATGTAGGGCTCGTGCTGGTAAGCGTTGGCATCCAGGCTGCCATCGGCCAGTGCGGCATTCGGCGTTACGTAGTCAGTGAACTCGATGATTTCGACGTTCAGGTCGTACTCTTCTTTGGCAATGCGAGCGGCGACTTCCATCACTTCGGTTTCAGGACCAGCTACGGTGCCCATTTTAATGGTACGGGTTTCCGCATTGGCAACGTTGATGGCAAGTGCAAGCGCGGTCAGGCTGCCGATAATGACTTTTTGCATGGCGTTACTCCAGTGTCGTTATGCATCGTGGTGCAATGATGAGGGAATAAGAAACGCAAGTCTAATGCGTTTTTGTTATATTTAGCTATGTCGATGAAAGGCGCTGGCTATGACTATTTACGGTCGCTTTTGCGCACTAAATAGTCGCCTAGGCTTTGGAACCCTTGTACCAGCACCACTAGAATCACCACAGTGATTAGCATGATGGTTGGGTTGAAGCGGTTGTAGCCATAGCGAATGCCAAGGTCGCCAAGGCCGCCGCCGCCTACTGCGCCTGCCATGGCTGAGTAGCTCACCAGAGTGACGAGCGTAATGGTGAGGCCAGTAATAATACCGCCGCGAGCTTCGGGAATCAGCACCTTGGTAATAATTTGCCAAGGCGTCGCACCCATGGATTGTGCCGATTCAATTAACCCTGGAGAAATCTCGTTGAGCGCGCCTTCAATGAGGCGAGCCACAAACGGAATTGCTGCAATGGTCAGCGGTACGGAGGCGGCGTTGATGCCGATAGACGTACCTACCAGCATGCGGGTGAAGGGGATGATGGCCACCATCAAAATGATGAAGGGAATTGAGCGGCCAATATTGGTAATGATACCCAACACTTGGTTAAGCACCGGCATCGCCAGAATTTGCCGCGGGCGGGTAACATAAAGCATTACGCCCAGCGGCAGGCCAAGCAGTGTGGCGATGACGCCGGACACTGCCACCATATAAAGGGTATCCAGCGTGGCCTGTAAAATAAGATCAAACATTGCGCTGGACATGGCCGAGTACCTCCACCTGTAGTTGATGCGCTTCTAAATAGGACATGGCTTGCTGGGTTTGCTCATGGCTGCCCAGTAATTCGGCAATCATTAGGCCAAGCGTGCGGTCCTGAATAGACTCGACTTTGGCCTGCAAAATACTGACATCGACGCTGCACTCACGCGCCAAGCGAGAAATGAGCGGTGTGGAAACGGCGTCGCCTGAGAAAGTCAGCCGCACCACCGGATGTGTATGTTCGCTGGGGCTCTCTTCCAGGCGTTCCAAAAGCTCTTTAGGAGGACTGAGCTGTAGAAAGTCGTTCAAAAAGTCGCGGCCAAGCTGGGTGGCTGGCGCAGTAAAGAAGTCGCCGACTTCCGCGTCTTCTACCAGCTTGCCGTCAGAGATCAGGCTGACCCGATGGCAAATCGATTTCACCACTTCCATTTCGTGGGTAATCAGCAGAATGGTAATCCCCAACTGATGGTTGATATCCCTGAGGAGTTCAAGGATTGAACTGGTCGTTTGCGGGTCGAGGGCTGAAGTCGCTTCGTCGCATAGCAGCACGTTGGGCTTGCTGGCCAGGGCGCGGGCAATGGCCACGCGCTGTTTTTGGCCGCCGGAAAGCTGGGCAGGGTACTGCTTCGCTTTATCGGCTAAGCCCACCATCTCCAATAGCGGTAAAACACGATTTTTGATAGCGCTGCGCTTTTCGCCCATCAGCTCCAGGGGGAGGGCGACATTATCAAACACGGTACGCGTGGTGAGCAGATTAAAATGCTGGAAAATCATGCCAATACGGTGGCGGGCTTGGTTAAGCTCGCGACGGCGTAGACCGGTCATTTCTTGACCATCCACCAAAACGCTACCGCTAGTGGGGCGTTCTAGCAGATTGACGCAGCGAATGAGCGTCGATTTGCCCGCACCGGACAGACCAATCACGCCGTGTATCGTGCCTTTGGGAATCGTTAAATTAACATTCTGAAGAGCATGGACGGCGCTGTCGCCGCTGCCATAGGTTTTACTAACGTTGCTAAGTTCAATCATAGCGTCTGCCTTAATGGTAGGCCGAAGACGGAGTGCGAGGGGCAAGCGTAGGGCGGGGAACAAAAAAAGGCCACCCTTGCGGGTGGCCATCAACGCTGGACACACCCTTTTAGCTGCATTTCACCCCGCCAAAGGCCAGGTGGACGCCCGCAATCTGGGTACAAATCGGCGTCATTACATTTGCGGCGAAAGTCTAAAGAGTGGCGAATGGGTTGTCAATTAAATCCGTTCTATTTCATGTTTTTAAGTTCGCATACGGGTTTATTTTCCTTTTTATTGGTCATGTTTGGTTTTTATTGCTGTTTTGGGGTGATTGAGCTGCTTGCTAACAGCAAAAAAGCCATGATCAATAGACGTCTGCTAACCACTGGCTGCACAAGGTTGGGTCATTAGTAGTAAGCTTGCGCGAGTTTTTATGGTCTATGCCATCCTACTAACCTGAGATTGAAAGGAAGGGCCAATGTTTACTGGCATTGTTCAAGGTATCGCAGAGGTCGTTGAGGTGCATGAACTAGAGGAGTTCCGCACCCATGTGGTTGCTCTGCCAGAGAGTATGCGTAGCGGGTTAGAGATTGGTGCATCAGTGGCACATAACGGCGTTTGCCTGACGGTAACGGCGATAGATGGTGAGCGCGTTAGCTTTGACCTGATGCGCGAAACGCTGAGATTGACCAATCTTGGTGCAATTACGCCAGGCCAATGCGTCAATATAGAGCGCGCAGCTCGTTTTGGGGATGAAATTGGCGGGCACTCCATGTCAGGCCACATTATTTGTATGGCGAAGGTAGCGGCTATTGAAGAGGCTCCTAATAACCGTCGGCTCTGGTTTGCGTTGCCTGATAAAGCGGCCAAGTTTTTGTTTGAAAAGGGCTATATTGGCGTCGACGGTATCAGCCTCACCGTTGGCGATGTACGCCCATCTGCCGATGGGGCAGGGGTGGAATTCAGTGTTAATCTCATCCCTGAAACATTGTCACGCACGATGTTAGGTAGCCGTTTGATGAATGACTGGGTCAATATTGAAGTTGACCCGCAGACTCAAGTGATTGTTGAGACGGTGGAGCGGGTTCTAGCGAGCCGCCAATAGTGGGAAATCTTGGCTCTTTGTTGACCAATCGGTTAGCTCATGGCCTGAAGTTTGCTAAATAAATTAGGTATGAGGCTTCTCCTCAACTTAGCCAGCCGCACTTGAGGTGCTCGCATCGCGTGGTGCCTTTCGGTAGTATGTGCGGCTTTTCTCGCATCAAGGGACGCATTCAGCGTAAGCGCGAAGGATAAAAACTAAATGAAATCACTGGACAACTACTTCAAGCTCACAGAGCAGAAGACCAATGTAAAAACGGAAGTGATCGCCGGGATTACAACGTTTCTTACCATGGCGTATATCATCTTCGTTAACCCAAGCATTCTCTCGGAAGCGGGAATGGATTACGGCGCTGTGTTCGTAGCCACCTGTTTGGCCGCGGCGATTGGCTGTTTCGTGATGGGCCTATGGGCCAATTATCCGATCGCTCAAGCGCCGGGTATGGGGTTGAATGCCTTCTTTACCTACGGCGTGGTGCTCGGTATGGGCTACACCTGGGAAGCGGCGTTAGGGGCCGTCTTCTTCTCTGGTTTGACCTTTTTCCTGCTGAGTATTTTTAAAATTCGCGAATGGATCATTAATTCTATTCCGCTGTCGCTGCGATTGGGCATTGCGGCGGGTATCGGTCTGTTCCTGGCGATGATCGCCCTGAAGAATGCGGGCATCGTGGTGTCCAACCCGGCGACCTATGTGGCGCTGGGCGACCTGTCCCAGCCGCCGGCCATTTACGCCTTGTTGGGCTTTTTCGTGATTACCGCGCTGGCCTACCTGCGCGTGACCGGTGCGGTGATGATCGGTATTCTGGGGGTGACCGTCATGGCCATGGTGCTGGGCCACAACCAGTATGGCGGGATCATGTCCATGCCGCCTTCCATCGCGCCGACGTTCATGGCCATGGATCTGATGGGTGCGCTGGACGTGGCCATGTTGAGCGTGATTTTTGCGTTCCTGTTCGTGGACCTGTTCGATACCTCGGGTACGCTGGTGGGCGTGGCACACCGTGGCAAGCTGCTGGACAAGGATGGCAAGCTGCCGCGCATTGGTCGTGCCATGATGGCCGATAGCACGGCGTCCATGGCCGGTGCTGCGCTGGGTACTTCCACCACGACCAGTTACATCGAGTCGACAGCGGGCATTGCCTCGGGCGGCCGTACCGGTCTGACGGCGGTGGTTGTTGGCATACTGTTTTTGATCAGCCTGTTCTTTGCGCCGCTGGCGGGTTCCATTCCGGCCTATGCCACGGCGGGCGCTCTGCTGTACGTGGCGGTGTTGATGGCGGGTAGCCTGGCGCATGCCAACTGGGAAGACCCCACAGACGCCGCGCCGGTGCTGATCGCTGCGCTGGCCATGCCGCTGACCTTCTCGATTGCCGAGGGTATTGCCCTGGGCTTTATCAGCTACGTTGCCATCAAGACCCTGTCAGGTCGATTCAGCGACCTGAATCCGGCAGTGGTCGTGCTGGCGCTGCTGTTTGCAGCAAAGTTCCTGTTCCTGGGCTAACTGCCCGCATTTTGACTAATCAATGAGAGACGCGATGAGCATCTACGGCGATTACATTAAGTCCGTTATTCGCACGGTTCCTGACTGGCCAGAGCAAGGAGTGAACTTCCGTGACATCACTCCGCTGCTGCAAAACAGCGCTGCCTTTCGCAAGCTGATCGATAGCTTCGTGCACCGCTACCAGGAGATGAACTTGGATGCCATCGCGGCCATTGACGCCCGTGGCTTTATTATCGGTGCGCCGCTGGCGTATGAGTTGGGCTGCAGCTTTGTGCCGGTGCGCAAAAAAGGCAAGCTTCCGTTTAAAACTATCAGCGAAACCTACACGCTGGAGTATGGCCATTCAGAAGTAGAGCTGCATGCTGATGCGTTCCAGGAAGGCGACCGGATCCTGTTAATGGACGACTTGATTGCCACTGGTGGCACGATGCTGGCAGCCGCGAATTTGATTCAGCGCTGCGGTGGGCAGGTGGTGGAAACAGCCACTATCATTGATCTGCCTGAGCTGGGTGGTTCTCAGAAAATTCGCGATGCGGGCTATAGCGTATTCGCGGTCTGTTCCTTTAACGAAGACGAGTAATTCCCCATGAGCAGCGAACGCTACCATCAACATTTCACCGTCTCTTGGGACCAAATTCACCGCGACGTGCGCCAACTTTGCCATCTTTTAATCGAACGTGATTTTAAGGGCATTGTGGCGATTACTCGCGGCGGCTTGATTCCGGCTGCGCTGATTGCTCGCGAACTGAATATCCGTTTGATTGATACCGTGTGCATCAAAAGTTACGACCATATGGATCAAGGTGGTCTGGATATTATGAAAGGGGTGGATCACGACGGTGACGGCTGGCTGCTGGTTGATGACCTCGTCGATACGGGAAAAACGGCACGCGCCGTACGCGAAATGCTCCCAAAAGCGCACTTTGTCACGATTTACGCTAAGCCAGAGGGTCGCCCTTTGGTGGATCAATACCTGACCGAAGTGGCTCAGCAGTGCTGGATTCAGTTCCCTTGGGATATGGGCATTGCCTACGTAGAGCCTCTCGCTGACCAAATGAAAAAGTAATATGGCTAACCCGCTACCCGAAGACTGGAGCCAGTGGCTGGGGCAGGATTTTCAGGCTGACTATATGTCCGCCCTGAAAGCATTTTTGGCCGCAGAGAAAGCGGCTAAGAAAGTGATCTACCCTCACTCCTCAAACTGGTTTCGCGCCTTTGAATTAACGCCGCTCTCCTCGGTGAAAGTGGTAATTCTAGGGCAGGATCCTTACCACGGGCCTAATCAGGCCCATGGGCTCTGTTTTTCGGTACAGCCGGGCGTGCAAGTGCCGCCGTCGCTGGTCAATATCTACAAAGAGTTGGCAAGCGATGTCGGTTTTACCCCAGTGCGTCATGGCTTTTTAGAGTCGTGGGCGAAGCAGGGGGTGCTGCTGCTGAACACAGCGCTTACCGTTGAGCAGGGCAACGCCGCGTCGCATCGGGGAAAAGGTTGGGAGCATTTTACCGACCGGGCTATTGAAACCGTGAGTCAGCATGCAGAGTCCTGCGTTTTTTTGCTGTGGGGTAGCCATGCTCGCCAGAAAAAAGCGCTCATCGATACCTCTCGCCATTTGGTACTTGAGTCACCACACCCGTCGCCCCTGTCGGCGCACCGTGGTTTCTTTGGTAATCACCACTTTTCGCGGGCGAATCAATTCTTGCAGGAGCAAGGGCGGACGCCAATTGAGTGGCAATTGCCCGAAACCCCTTAACCTGATGGTCAGTTGCGGGTAGAATGGCGCGCAATTTTGTAAGCATGTCGATGCGACCTAGGTCGCTATCCTGAATCCCCTGCAGTGAGGAAGCCCCATGAGTGTCTACGCCATTAACCATCCGCTTGTTCAACATAAGCTGGGATTGATGCGCGAAGCTGATTTGAGCACTAAGAGCTTTCGTGAACTGGCAGGTGAAGTGGCTAAGCTTTTGACCTATGAAGCAACCAAAGGTCTGGAGCTGGAAGACCATGAGATTCAGGGCTGGAACGGCGAGCCCATTGCGACCCGTCGTTTGAAAGGCAAGAAAGTCACTATCGTGCCGATCCTGCGTGCCGGGCTAGGCATGTTGGAGGGCGTAACGGATTTAATCCCTAGCGCACGGGTAAGCGTTGTTGGTCTTTACCGGGATGAAGAGACGCTTCAACCGGTACCTTACTTCGCTAAATTCGCCAACGACATCGAAGAGCGCATGGCGATTGTGATTGATCCGATGCTGGCGACTGGTGGTTCGATGGTGGCCACGTTGGATATGCTGCGTGAGCGTGGCTGTGAACATATGAAAGTGATTGTCTTAGTTGCTGCCCCTGAAGGGATTAAACGGGTGCAAGATGCTTATCCTGATGTAGAGATTTACACGGCGTCGGTGGATGACCGACTCGATGAGAATGGCTACATCGTCCCCGGCTTGGGAGATGCCGGCGATAAGATTTTCGGAACGCGTTAAGCGCTCCGCCTCAAAAGGCCCCTTACGCTTCGCGTTGGGGGCATTTTTTTGCCTCCGTTACTAATAACCGACCCCCAGGAGTGGTGTGATGACAAACAGTGCTGGTCAAGAATCGTGGCCTAAAATGCTGCTTACCGGCGCGCAAATGCTGTTCGTGGCCTTTGGTGCGCTTGTGTTGGTTCCGCTATTAACCGGGCTAGACCCCAGCGTGGCGCTCTTTACCGCCGGGATTGGAACGTTGGTGTTTCATAGCGTGACCAAACAAACGGTGCCGGTGTTTCTAGCTTCTTCCTTTGCATTTATTGCTCCTATTCAAGGCTCAATCGCCAGTTTTGGCGTTTCTGCCACGCTGGGTGGCCTGATGGCTGCGGGCCTTGTCTATGTTGCTATTTCCCAGGCGGTGCGCTTGAAGGGCACCGCCTGGTTGCATCGTTTGCTGCCTGCTGTCGTGGTGGGCCCAGTGATTATGGTGATCGGTTTAGCGCTAGCGCCAGTCGCGGTCAGTATGGCAACCGGTGAAACCAGCGATAATATTAGCTATGGGCAAGCTATTTTTCTCTCCATGGCCAGTCTGTTAGTAACCTTATTGCTCGCGGTGTTTGGCCGTGGGCTGCTGCGTTTAGTACCGATTATGGGCGGCATTGCAACGGGGTATGCGTTGGCGCTGATTATGGGGGTGGTTGATTTTACTCCGGTGCGTGAAGCGGCTTGGCTCTCTATTCCCAACTTTACCGCGCCGAGTTTTCACTGGGCGGCCATCCTGTTTATGATTCCAGTGGCCATCGCTCCCGCCGTTGAGCATATTGGCGATATGGTGGCGATTGGCTCGGTGACACGTAAAAACTATCTTGAAAAACCTGGCTTGCACCGCACGTTACTGGGCGATGGCTTGGCAACGACGGCAGCAGCCCTGTTCGGTGGGCCGCCTAACACGACCTATTCAGAAGTTACCGGTGCTGTGACGCTAACCAAGGCATTCAATCCAAAATATATGATTGTGGCTGCTGTTATTGCCATCATCCTTGCCTTTGTTGGCAAATTGGGGGCGCTGCTGCAGACAATTCCCGGGCCGGTCATGGGGGGGATTATGACGCTGCTATTCGGCTCTATTGCTGTAGTGGGGATGAATACCCTGGTGCGCGCAGGTCAGTCGCTTACGGCGGCGCGTAACCTAGTGGTGGTGTCACTTATTTTGGTGTTTGGTATCGGTGGTATGCAGTTTGGTGGCGGGCAATTCACTTTGCAGGGCGTTAGCTTAGCCGCTTTGGTAGGCATTGCGTTAAACTGGTTATTGCCCGCAGAAAAAGAGGATGAGTAACCCGTGGCGCGAATGGTGACTTATGAGTGATGCCCTACGATGCTCGTTTCCCGTATTAGGGGTGGCAGCCTGGAGTGGGACCGGTAAAACCACGCTGCTAGAGCAGCTGTTACCTCTACTGCGTGAAAAGGGCCTTTCGGTAGCGGTGATTAAACATGCCCACCACCAGTTTGATGTGGACCAGCCGGGTAAAGACAGCTACAAGCTGCGTAGCGCCGGGGCCACTCCTATGCTGATTGCATCGCGCCAACGTTTTGCACTGATGCAGGAGACGCCAGGGCAGGAGGAGCCTAATTTAGCCTATTTGCTTACCCTAATGGCACCGCATCACCCAGATCTGGTGATTGTGGAAGGCTTTAAAGCATGGCCTATTCCCAAGCTGGTGCTTTACCGAGACGGAATAGGCGATCCGGCTATTTTATGCGATGAGTGGGTGCAGGCGGCTGCGCTTACTGCTGAGCCGCCGGTGGCTCTTAGGCCATCGGTGGCCCGCTTGGATTTAAATAATTGTGAAGAGATTGCTCGCTGGGTAAGTGAGTGGGCCGACCAACAACGCCGCACTCTGGCTTGATGATGAAAAGGTGACACCATGCAGTTAACCCACCTGAACGCGCACGGCGAAGCGAATATGGTTGATGTCGGCGATAAGCGCGAGACCCGTCGTGAGGCTGTTGCCTCTGGGCGAATCGTGATGCAGCCCAATACTCTGCAGCTATTAAGCGATGGGGCGCTGCCCAAAGGGGATGTACTCGCAACAGCGCGTATTGCGGGTATTCAAGCAGCGAAGCGAACTCATGAACTGATTCCGCTCTGCCACTCGCTGGCGCTCTCCAAAGTAGCGGTGGATTTCGATATTGACCATGCAAATGGCTGGGTGAATGTATCGGCCATGTGTCGCTTGAACGGGCGCACGGGCGTCGAGATGGAAGCGTTGACGGCCGTTTCGGTTGCTTGCCTGACGCTTTACGATATGTGTAAAGCCGTTGATAAAGAGATGCGCATTGAAGCTGTGCAGCTCGACAGCAAGCGAGGCGGATTGCGTGGTGACTATCAGCGGGAGCGTGAGATGGTCACGCCTATTGTCACCGGTGAAGGCGCAGTGGGAGAGGTAAGCTTAGGTGAGCGCTGTGCCTCGCCCTGTGCCTCGCCCTGTGTGCGCGTCAAGTTTTTGGCAGAGCTGCGTGAGCGGGTCGGTGAGAGTGATCTGGCCATTGGGCTTGATAAGCTGCCAAGTCGCGATGTGGCCGGGCTAAAAGCTGCGCTTAGTGCCCAGGATGCACGCTTTTCCGTGCTGGCTGATCAGCGCACTCTATGTGCCATTAACCAAGTGATGGCAAATGATAGCGCTCGTATCACTGATGATGACGAAGTGGCCTTTTTTCCACCGGTAACGGGAGGCTAAGCCGTGTCTGTTAGCGAGCCGACATTGCCAGACATCGCGGTAGAAGTGCAGTCCGCTCCGTTTTCAATGGCGTACGGCTATGAGAGCGCGCTGCGCCAGCGCACCGACATTGGTGCGATTGTGACGTTCACCGGGTTAGTGCGAGATTTTAACGAGACGCCCGACGTAACGGGGTTAACCCTTGAGCACTATCCAGGAATGACTGAGCGCACCTTAACGCAAATTGCTGAGCAAGCCTGGCAGCGCTGGGCGCTGCAGGCGGTGCGTGTTATTCATCGGGTGGGCGACTTATCCCCGGGCGACCCTATCGTTAGAGTGCTGGTGGCAAGCGCGCACCGCCGCGATGCGTTTGAGGCCTGCGATTTCATTATGGATTATTTAAAAACCCAGGCGCCGTTTTGGAAGAAAGAGCACTCCAAGCAGGGGGCGTACTGGGTTAAAGAGCGCCACACCGATCAGCAGGATGCTGAACGCTGGTAACACCTGTGTTTAAGGCTCGTCGTTTAACTCTTCGATGGTCGGCATTTCAGCGGCCATGATCTGCAGGTGCACGTCTGGCATATGTTGCAAGTGGTTAGCCAGCCAGTGCACCAGCCTTGGCTGCAGCGCATGGCGCAAATCAGCCAAGGTGTCTGCCTCAATCTCTTCTAGCTGCTCATCCAGCCACTCGCTGAAGCTATCTTCATCCATAGGGCTTGCGCCGTTGGCGTCAAGCATCAGACGACCAATACGACACCATCCCGTTTCTGTTGCTGCTACCGGTAGCGCTAGAAACAGACTGCCACGACGGGCAGTGGGATGGCTGCTCTCAAGGCCAGGGTGAGGCACGACGCTATTTTGGTTAACAATGCAAGGCGGCTGTGGGTAGCGCGTTTCGCAGCGCAGCCCTTGGTGGTCAAGCACGATCATATCGCCATTCACCGGTGCTAGCGGCGCTCTGATACCTAGCTCCTCAGCAAGCGCTTGGTGCGCCTCCTGATGGCGCGCTTCACCATGTACCGGCAGTAGCATTTTGGGCCTCACCCACTGGTAGAGCTTTTTCAGCTCTTCCTGAGCGGGGTGGCCGGTTGCATGAAGCTCGGGGTGGTTCATTTCGTCGAACAGCGTGACACCGAGTTGCAGTAAACGTTTTTTAAGCTGCTCGATAGGGCGCTCATTGCCTGGAATTGTTTTGGCGGAAAAAATCACGCTATCGCCGGGTTCCAAGTCCACAAAGGGGTGTCGACGCTGCGCTAAACGCTGCAAGGCAGCGCGAGGCTCGCCTTGGCTACCGGTGGCAATAATCACGACCTCCTCCGGTGGTAGATAGCCCAAATCATGGGGTGGCACCAGGGGGGGGAAGTTATCCAGATAACCAAGGCCTCTAGCAACACTGACCATGCGCTCCATTGAGCGGCCCATCAAACTAACGCGACGGCCACACGCTTGGGCCGCTAAGCCAATGGCCAGTACGCGCGCTAGGTTGCTAGCAAAACAGGACACTACCACGCGGCCTTTACACGCTTTCAATGTGGTGGAAAGCGCCTTGGCAACATCCCCCTCGCTGCCCGACTGCCCTGGCATTGGCGCATTGGTCGAGTCACCTACCAGAAGATCCACCGGCGCCAGTGCTCTAAACTGGGCAGCGTTCACGGGGGCGCCAATCAGTGGGTTGGGGTCGAGTTTCCAGTCGCCGGTGTGCAGTATGCGGTAATCACCCGCCTGCATCATGATGGAGCAGCTTTCGGGGATGGAGTGGGTAACACTCAAGTAGCGCAGTGTAAATGGCCCGCTCTCCACCGCATCGCCTGGTTCAATCACTTCAATGGAGGCGCTGCTGAGCTGGTGTTCGGCGAATTTGTAACGCAATAGCCCTGCTGCGAGAGGAGTGGCAAAGATAGGGCAACCCCATTTGGGCCATAGCCACGCCACCGCACCAATATGATCTTCATGACCATGGGTGATAAACAGCGCCTTAGGTGTGATCTTCAGTGCCTCTAGGGTATCGGTATTAGGTACTTGCAGGGGCGAGTTGGGCAGGTCTTGGCGAATCATCATGCCGCAATCTACGGCGATCCACTGGTCGTCGTATCCATACAGCGTAAGATTCATTCCAATTTCACCACATCCACCTAGCGGGAGTAGGCGCAGGGGCGGGCGACGACGGGGACGAAGTTGAACGCGGGATGGATGCATCAGTTATGAAAAGCCTAGAAAGTAATTCCTTAACTATACGGGAAGCGGGGGGCGGGTAACAATCATCGCGGCACCTGACCACGATGCTTCCTCATCGTGCTTACGGTACACTACCGCCGCTAATGTGGTTTACCTGCTGGTAGGCAGGTGCTTGGCGAGCGTGCCGTTAAATACGTTAAGAGTGTTTGTTATGTCTCATTACTATCGTTTAGTTGTTTCCTGCCCAGATCAAGTGGGCATCGTGGCGCGTGTCTCAAGTTTTATTGCTCAACAAGGCGGCTCAATTACCGAAGCCAGCCAGCACTCTGACTTAGAGACTGGCCGCTTTTTTATGCGTTACGAGATTCTGGCGGATTCTCTGGGTATGTCGGCGGAAGCACTGCGCACGTCGTTTGAGCCGGTGGCGGCTGAATTTGATATGCAGTGGTCGCTGGTGGATACCCAAAAGCGCCGCCGTGTGGTGTTGATGGTGTCTCGGGAATCCCACTGTTTGGTGGACCTTCTCTACCGCTGGCAGGCAGGTGAGTTGGATTGCGATATTGTCGGCGTTATCTCTAATCACGATGATATGCGCTCGCTGACTGAATGGTATGGCATCCCTTATCATCATGTACCAGTTGACCCGGCTAATAAACAAACGGCTTTTGAACAGGTGCAGGAGCAGATTGATGCTGCCCGCGCTGACTGCATAGTGCTGGCACGCTATATGCAAATTCTGCCGCCTTCGCTTTGCGAACGGTATGCAGGACGCGTGATTAACATTCATCACAGCTTCTTGCCTTCCTTTGCGGGTGCCAAGCCGTATCATCAAGCCTATGAGCGGGGCGTGAAACTGATTGGGGCAACTTGCCACTATGTGACAGAAGAGCTGGATGCAGGCCCCATAATTGAGCAGGACATTCACCGGGTCAGCCACTGTCACACGCCTACTGATTTGGTACGTTTTGGTCGCGATGTGGAAAAAGCGGTATTGGCGCGGGGGCTGCGTTGGCACCTAGAAGATCGCGTGCTAATTCACGGCAACAAAACGGTCGTTTTTAGCTAATCGGCAGAAGGGGGCGCTATGTCGTTTGCACAAAGCGTATTGGCACCGTGGGCACTCGTGATGACGTGGCTTTTATCGTTGGGTGTCATCGTCTGGTGCTTATGCCTGCGCCCCTGGCGGCCACTGCTTGAGGATACAGCGCTTCAGCACCGCTGGATGGCAGCTACGTTGGCCATCATGTTGATGTGGCAATTGCGTGCGCAAGCGGTGGACTGGTTAACGCTTCACTTGGTGTTTACGGTGCTGATGACGCTAGTCTTTAAAATGCCGCTGGCGTTGATCAGCAATGTGATGATTAATGTCGCCATGGTGGCTATTGGCAGAAACGATTGGTCGCTAATGGGGGCAAATGTGCTGGTGACAGGTATTGTGCCTGCGACCGTGACCGGTTTTGTATGGCGAATCGTTGACCGTCGGTTGCCTGATAATTTGATGGTGTTTTTATTTGCTTGTGGCTTTTTTGGAACGGCCTTGGCGACCTTAGGGGGAGGGCTATCTGCTGTTGCGCTGATTATCGTAGCGGGCACTGATCCCGAGGCCGTCTATCTCGCCCAAGAGTATGCCCGCTTTTTACCGTTACTGATGCCGTCAGAGGCATTTATAACCGGTATGCTGCTGAGTATTTTACTAGTGTACCACCCAAGCTGGGTGGCCACCTTTAATGACCACCGCTATATCGACTTGCAGTAGCCTGCCTTATAGGTTGGGCAACTAGCCAAGCGCTTGCCCATTACCACCGCGAATAACACCAACACCCACGCCTTCAATATCAAGCTGCTGAGTGCGTAGGTCGATCTCAATTGGTGCGAAATCTGCGTTCTCGGCAATCAGTGTTACTTGATGCCCTTGGCGTTTAAAACGCTTGACCGTTACTTCGTCTTCTAGTCGTGCCACGACAATTTGCCCATCGCGAACGCGGTCAGTGCGATGCACGGCCAGAAGGTCGCCTTCAAGAATGCCTACATCTTTCATGGATAGGCCACGCACCCGTAGCAGGTAATCTGCTTTAGGCGTGAAGTACTCAGCGGGCAGCGGGCAGTAACGGTCAATATGTTCAGCCGCAAGGATAGGGCTGCCAGCGGCGACCTCACCAATCACAGGAAGCCCATTGGGCAGCGGCTCATTAGTAGCAGGTGCTGCAGCCGCTGGCGTTTCAGTAAGCTCCTGCGGCTCCTGGTTAGGTAAGCGGATGCCTCGTGATGTATTGCGAATTATACGAATAGCGCCTTTGCGCTCGAGCGCACGCAAATGCTCTTCTGCTGCGTTAGGCGAGCGGAATCCCAGCGCTTTGGCAATTTCGGCGCGGGTAGGGGGGTAGCCAAGCTCACCCATGGTCTTAACGATAAAATCAAATACGTGCTGCTGACGTGCTGTGAGTGGACGCGACATACCAAACTCCAAAACAGTGAAAAGACAGTAGCTACATGTCGGCTTAATCAGTATGTGTTTAAGTATACAGTATGTTGCTCTGTCCAGTACATGACGAGTTACACCCAGCCGAGACAGTCGTTAAGTGTTTAGTTAACGCTTACTACCATTTGGATAAGAGATTGAGCCAGCAGGGGTTATGACATAGTATTCAGCCATGTTTAAAACACCTGTTTTTTGGAGGGCGCTATGGCCCAATCGGATACGGTAACGCGTATTTTAGATACTGCAGAGGTACTGTTTGCAGAGCGAGGCTTTGCCGAGACGTCGCTGCGTAATATCACCAGCAAGGCCCGGGTTAATTTGGCGGCCGTGAACTACCACTTTGGTTCCAAAAAAGCGCTAATTCAAGCGGTGTTTTCCCGCTATCTCGATCCATTTTCAGAGCGTTTTCACACCGCACTGGACGAGCTAGAAGCTCACTATCAAGGCCAGCCTATTCCTCTAGAAGTGCTGTTAGAGACCATGGCCACTACGGTACTGGCAGTGCCCGCCGAACGTAATAGCCTGAAGGTATTTATGCGGCTACTAGGGTTAGCCTACAGTCAGGCGCAAGGGCATCTGCGTCGCTACATTCAGCAGCAGTATGGCGATGTATTTACCCGTTTTACCGAGCTGGTGCGTAAAGCCACGCCTGAGCTGCCGGACGCCGAGCGCTTTTGGCGGCTACACTTTATGCTAGGTACAGTGATATTTACGCTCTCGGGACTGGATGCCCTGCGTGATATTGCTGCAAAGGATTATCAAGAGCAGGTGACGGTGCGTGATCTTGTGCGGCGGCTACGTCCAGTCGTTGTTGCTGCGATGAACGCGCCGCTACCGGCTGCGGTTGAAGAGGGAAACCATGGCAACGCCCAGGCTAGCTGAATTACCGCCTTCCCAATCGGGTTGGGTGGAGATTGACACCCAGCGGCAGCGGTTGCGCTGGTGGCAGGGAAAGGAAGTGAACTATGAGTGCGCGATCTCCACTGGGGTTGCTGGCGTAGGGCAGCAAGAGGGTAGTGGCCAAACACCGCTGGGCTGGCACTATGTCCGTGCGTCTATCGGCAAGGGCTTGCCTGATAATGCGGTATTTCGTGGTCGCCGATGGACTGGCGAAGTATTTTCGCCTGAATTGGCGACCAATTACCCTGAGCGAGACTGGATTCTAACGCGCATTATGTGGCTCTGCGGGCTGGAGCGCGGCGTTAACCGCGGCGCTGACGTGGACTCCCAGCGGCGCTACATTTATTTGCACGGCACGCCTGAAGACCAACCGATGGGTGTGGCTGCCTCTCACGGCTGCATCCGCCTGCGAAATCACGATTTACACTACCTGTTTGTACACGCCCAACCCGGTACGCCGGTTTGGTTGCATTAAGCCCACTTCCGGGCGTCCTGCCAGAATTTTGACACGCTAAGCGGTTAGTCTAAAATGGCGCCCTTTTTGCCGGATCCTCCCCATGACGCAACCCATTGGCCCGGTCATGCTTGACCTAGAAGGGCCACAGTTATCCAACGCTGAAAAGACATTGCTAAAAGACCCTGCGGTGGGCGGCGTTATCCTGTTCGCCCGTAATGTCGAAGATGCGTACCAAGTGCGGCAGCTCTGCAGCAGTATTCGTCGTGTGCGTGGTGATCTACTGCTAGGTATTGACCAAGAGGGCGGTCGAGTCCAGCGGATCAAAAAAGGGGTGACCAAGCTGCCCGCCATGGCGCGAATTGGCGATCTGTATGCCAGCGACCCAGTAGCAGGGCTCACCTTAGCCAAAGACACAGGCTGGCTGCTGGGGATGGAAATGGCCGCCTGTGGGTTGGATATGAGTTTTGCGCCAGTGTTGGATGTTGAGAGCGGTATCTCCAGCGTCATTGGCGACCGTAGTTTCAGCAGCGATCCAGAGCATGTCGCCCAACTAGGGCGCGCCTTTATCGAAGGCTTGCATGAAGCTGGCATGGCGGCAGTTGGTAAGCATTTTCCTGGCCATGGCGGAGTGGCGGCGGATTCCCATATTGCGCTGCCAGTGGATGAGCGACCCCTGGCCGAGCTGAAAGCCCGAGACCTCGTGCCGTTTCGCGAGTTAGCGGGTGTGTTGAACGGCGTCATGCCTGCCCACGTGATTTATTCAGCGTTTGATACTCGCCCTGCAGGATTCTCACCCAACTGGTTAGGCATGCTGCGTGAATCATTGGGGTTCAAAGGGTGTATTTTTTCCGATGATTTAAGCATGACGGGGGCGCATGAGGCAGGTGGCCCGGCTGAGCGTGCCAAAGCGGCGCTGGCCGCTGGCTGCGATATGTTGCTGATCTGCAATGACCGAGCGGCAGCCATTGAGGTGCTAGGGGCCTGCCAAGGGGTGCTGAATAAACGGCCTGCCAAGCTGCGTTACGGCCGTGCTAGGCCTGAACTGGATGCACTGGCTGCACTCGGCCGTTGGCGCCGCACGCATGCCAAGCTCGAAGCGCTAGCGAATTAATTCCATTTTTATACCGTTTTCTTATTAGATGTTTTTGGAGAAGTAGCATGTCCAAGTTGGATAAAGAAGCGCTTGAATCGTTAGATTCTATGCGTGAGTTGATGGATAACGCCGACTGCCTGATTTCACAAGAGCAGGTTGAGCGAGCGTTGGATCGCATGGCGGAAGAGATCACGCGAGACTTGGGCGACAAGCTACCGGTGTTTTACTGCGTTATGAATGGCGGGCTCATTACCACAGGGCACCTGCTGACACGTCTTGGTTTCCCGCTGGAAGTGGACTATTTACATGCGACCCGTTACCGCAACGAGCTGCGCGGCGGTGAGCTTTTCTGGCGCGTATCGCCTGAAATTCCCATGGCGGGCCGACATGTAGTGATTGTTGACGACATCCTCGATGAAGGCGCAACCCTAGCGGCCATTCTGGAATACTGCAAAGAAGCCAAGGCGGCCAGTGTGACTACCGCAGTGTTGGTCGACAAGCAGCACGACCGCAAAGCCGTTCCAGGACTAAAAGCAGATTACTGCAGCCTAGAAGTGGCCGACCGTTACGTGTTTGGTTTTGGTATGGACTACAAAGGCTACTGGCGTAATGCCCCTGGAATTTTTGCTCCCAAGGGCATGTAAGCTAGCGCAATCCTAGCGGGGTGAGAACCGCCTCGCTAGGCCGGTTTCCGCAATCATGCGCGTAGAGATCTCTTCTATTGAAAATCGCGTCGTATCAATAAACGGAATATGCATTGCCCGGTACAGCGATTCTGCCTGCTCTACTTCTTGTAAGCACTGATCCATCGAGCTATAGCGGCTATTGGGGCGGCGTTCATTACGAATGGCCGAGAGTCGGCGTGCATCAATGGTAAGGCCAAACAGCTTGTGCCGATGAGGTGCCAGCGCTTTGGGTAGCTTCAAGCTGCCATCTTCATCCAGGTCATCTTCGGTGAGCGGATAGTTCGCGGCGCGAATGCCAAACTGCAGCGCCAAGTAGAGTGAGGTCGGCGTTTTACCACAGCGGGAAACCCCCACTAGAATAATATCGGCTTTGTCGTATTGGTGGGTGCGTGCTCCATCGTCGTTATCGAGTGCAAAGTGAACCGAGTGGATGCGATCCATATATACGTCGTCGCTACCGATGGAGTGCGTTCTGCCGACGCTGTAGGAAGAGTGCGTTTCCAGCTCCTGCTCAAGGGGCTCTAGAAACGTCGAAAAAATATCGACCTTAAACCCCGACGCTTGGCGGATAACGTTACGAATCTGTTGATCCACAATCGTATCAATGATGATCGGTCTACAGCCATCGCGTACGGCGGTCGATTCGATAATCTGTGCCAGTGCCTGTGCTTTTTCAACCGTATCGATATACGGTTTAGTCAGCATATTGATCTCCACATCGCTGAACTGCGCTAAGAGACTGCGCCCTAAGCTTTCTGCGGTGATGCCGGTGCCATCCGAAATAAAGAAAGCTGTTCGTTTCATAACCTGATCCGCCAGTCTGCCATGTTCATAGATAAGCTATTGTGTGCTGTGCAAACGATGAGCACAACGCCTAGTCGATACTACATAAAACGCTAATTTCGTGTATTTGTTGTAAAAATCCTCCACTCCCTTCGCTGTTAGACCAATGGCGAATACGCTGCCGCAGTGCTAGGGTGACAACGTCTATTAGTGTCGTCCCAACGGGTCGTAACGAAGTCTAAAAGCGAGGGGGTTGCGTGGAAGAGTACATTCTGTGGTTCGATCAGCTAGGTATGGCAGACGTCGAACGCGTGGGTGGTAAAAACGCTTCGCTTGGCGAAATGATTTCCAATTTATCGGGTGTAGGCGTCACGGTGCCAGGCGGCTTCGCGACCACTGCTCACGCGTACCGCGAGTTTCTCTCTCACGAAGGTCTGAACGACCGCATTAACGACAAGCTTGCTCGTTTAGATGTCGATGATGTCAAAGCACTGGCTGAGGCAGGAAAAACGATTCGCCAGTGGATCATTGATACACCGCTGCCGCCTGGCTTTGAAGCCGCGCTTCGCGATGCCTACGAACAGCTCCAAACGCAACATCCAAGCCTCAAAGTAGCCGTGCGCAGCTCTGCCACGGCGGAAGACCTTCCCGATGCCTCCTTCGCTGGGCAGCAGGAAACCTTCTTGAACATTGAAGGTTTTGCCAATATCAAACATGCGGTGCATGAAGTGTTTGCCTCGCTGTTTAACGATCGCGCCATCTCCTACCGTGTGCATCGTGGCTACGCCCACGAGAATGTTGCGCTGTCAGCGGGCGTTCAAAAGATGGTGCGCTCTGAAACCGGCGCATCAGGCGTTATGTTTACCCTGGATACCGAATCTGGCTACCGTGATGCCATTTTTGTCACGGCCTCTTGGGGGTTGGGCGAAACCGTGGTGCAGGGAGCCGTCAATCCTGACGAGTTCTATGTTCACAAGCCCACCCTGGCTGCCGGCCGTCCGGCGGTGCTGCGCCGTACGTTAGGGTCCAAGTTGATCAAGATGGTTTACGGCCAAGATGCCAGCGCCGGTAAATCTGTTGAAACCGTTGACGTGCCTTTCAAAGACCGTGGCCGCTTCTGCATCAACGATGAGCAGGTGATGGATCTTGCTCGTCAAGCAGTGACCATTGAGCAACATTACCAGCGCCCGATGGATATTGAGTGGGCATTGGATGGCGATGACGGCAAGCTCTATATCGTTCAAGCGCGCCCTGAAACCGTCGTGTCACAGCAGGAGGGCGGTAAGCTTGAGCGCTTCCAACTGCGTGAGAAAGGGCGCACGCTGATTACTGGCCGTGCCATTGGCCAGCGTATCGGCAGCGGGGCAGTTAAGATTGTCCTCAGCCCAGACGAGATGGACAAAATTCAAGAAGGCGACATCTTGGTCACCGACATGACGGACCCAGATTGGGAGCCCATCATGAAGCGCGCCTCGGCAATCGTGACTAACCGTGGTGGGCGTACCTGCCACGCGGCGATTATTGCCCGGGAATTGGGCATTCCTGCGGTGGTTGGCTGTGGCGATGCGACCACGCAGCTACAAGAAGGCATTGACGTTACGGTTTCGTGTGCGGAAGGGGATACCGGCCACGTTTATGAAGGGTTGCTGGCATTTGACTGCAACGTGTCCAGCGTTGATTCCATGCCGGAGATTCCGTTTAAAATTATGATGAACGTGGGCAACCCGGATCGCGCTTTCGGTTTCGCTAGTTTGCCCCATGCAGGCGTTGGCTTGGCGCGTCTTGAGTTCATTATCAATCGAATGATTGGTGTGCACCCGAAAGCGCTGCTTGAGTACGATACGCTGCCTGCTGATCTACAGCAGGTGATCGATCTACGTACTGCTGGTTACGCCGACCCGGTGAGCTTCTACGTCGATAAATTAGTTGAAGGGATCTCTACGCTAGCGGCAGCTTTCCATCCACAGCGTGTGATTGTCCGTCTATCGGATTTCAAATCCAACGAGTATGAAAACCTGATAGGCGGTAAGCTCTACGAGCCCGGTGAAGAGAACCCTATGCTGGGTTTCCGTGGGGCTTCTCGCTATATCTCCGAGGCATTTCGTCCTTGTTTCGAGCTCGAATGTCGCGCGCTGAAACGTGTGCGTGACGACATGGGGCTGACCAACGTCGAAATCATGGTGCCGTTCGTCCGTACCACGGATGAAGCGCGTGAAGTGGTCGATCTGCTAGCGGCTAACGGTTTGCAGCGTGGCGGTGATGAGCACCCTGATGGTTTGAAGGTCATCATGATGTGTGAATTGCCTGCCAACGCGCTATTGGCGGACGAGTTCCTCGAGTATTTCGATGGCTTCTCCATTGGCTCGAATGACCTTACCCAGTTAACGCTGGGCTTGGATCGGGATTCAGGCATCGTGGCGCACTTGTTTGACGAACGTAACCCCGCGGTGAAAAAGCTGCTGGCCATGGCTATTAAGGCCTGTAAAGAGAAAGGTAAGTACGTGGGGATCTGCGGCCAAGGCCCTTCGGACCACCCGGATCTTGCCAAGTGGTTGATGGAGCAGGGCATTGACTCCGTGTCACTCAACCCCGATGCAGTGCTGGAAACGTGGTTCATGTTGGCGGGGGAAACTATTGCTTAGCCTCCTTCAGCTTGATTAGCGTGCTTGCTATTTTGCGCCTGGCCATTGTGCCGGGCGCAGTCGTTTTATAGGCTACGCTATTGCTTGAGCGCTCAAAAGGCGGTTACGCCTTGGTGATTCACGTCTGAGACACGGTTTAAGGAGAAAGGTTATGCTGCCAAAAAGGGCACTCTCACTCACTGGTTTACTGCTGGCGCCAATGGTGAGTTGGGGGTTTGGTTACGAAACACCCTCCATTACACCGGAAGTAGGGTCAGGCTTTGAGGAGAAGCCGGGATGGGCGGCAGACTCCTTCGCGGTGGCGGCGGCTAACCCGCTGGCTACCGACGCGGGCTATCAGGTGCTCAAGGCTGGGGGGAATGCCATTGATGCGGCGGTCGCCGTACAAATGGTATTAACTCTGGTGGAGCCGCAATCCAGTGGGATTGGTGGCGGCGCATTTTTGATGCACTTTGATGGTGCTGATGTACAGGCTTATGATGGCCGTGAAACGGCGCCTGCCGCCGTAACCGGCGAGCTCTTTATGGAAGATGGCGAGCCGCTGCCTTTTATGGAAGCGGTCGCCAGCGGGTTGTCGGTGGGCGTGCCCGGTACCTTGCGTATGTTGGAACAGGCCCATGCTGAGCACGGCCAGTTGGCTTGGCAAGAACTCTTTACCCCCGCGATTACACTGGCGGAAGAGGGGTTCGCGGTGAGCCAGCGGCTGCACACCAGCCTGGCTAATGACGAATATCTGCGCGAAAACGACCTGGCTCAAGCGTTTTATTACTCCGCCGATGGAGAGCCCCTGGAAGTGGGCACCACACTAAAAAATCCTGCCTTAGCCGCTATTTTGCGTCGCATTGCAGAAGAGGGCAGCGCTGCCTTTTATGAAGGTGAGGTCGCGGAGGATCTCGTTGAGCAGGTGCAGTCGCATCCGGTTCGACCCGGTAAGATCTCGCTTGATGACATCAGTGGTTACCAATCTCTTGAGCGTGAGCCGCTATGCACCCCCTGGCAGCAGTGGGAAGTGTGCGGGTTTCCTCCTCCCTCTTCTGGCCATCTAACGATCATGCAAATTCTCGGTATGCTGGACCAGCAACCGCTGTTGGAGGCGCCGCTGGAAAATGGCGTGACCAGTAGTGGCTGGCTGCATCAATTTCTAGAAGCCTCGCGGCTGGCGTTTGCTGACCGGGGCCGCTACATCGCTGACCCTGACTTTGTCGAGGCACCGGGCGGTGACTGGTCGCTCATGCTAGCGCCTGATTACCTTGGTAAACGCAGCGAGCTAATCGGTGAAGAGAGCATGGGTGAGAACGCCGAGCCGGGCAATCCAGGTGAATTGGCTGTTAGCTTTGCCAGCCAGCCCGAGCAACCTGAGTATGGCACCAGCCATATCAGCATTGTGGATGCCGATGGCAATGCGATTGCGATGACGACCACCATTGAGCAAGCCTTTGGTTCACGTATTCTGGCAGATGGCGGCACTGACCTGCCTGGCGGCTATTTATTGAATAACGAGCTGACGGATTTCTCTTTTACTCCTGAGGTGGACGGGCAGCCGGTGGCTAACCGAGTGGAGCCTGGTAAGCGGCCACGCTCTAGTATGAGCCCCACCTTGGTATTTGATCAGGAAACCGGTGCGCTGGTGGCGAGTCTCGGCTCCCCTGGTGGCGCTGCGATCATCCACTATACTGCTCGAACACTGGCAGCAATGCGCGATTGGGGGTTGAACGCTCAGGAAGCGCTGAGTCTTCCCCATGCGATTACGTTGGGTGGTGATGTTTACTTAGAGGAGGGTCGCTTCCCTGAAGAGATCATCGAATCGCTGCGTGAGCGGGGTCACAACGTGAGCGAACGTGAGCTCACGAGCGGCCTTCAGGCGATTCGGCGATTGGAGGATGGCACACTGTTTGGTGGTGCCGACCCGCGTCGGGAAGGCGTCGTGATGGGTGAGTAAACGACGCCCCGACTGTTACTGACGTAACCAGTTGCGTAGCTTGACCAGCATAAGACCGCCGTCGCTTAGCGCACGGCGGTCTTCTGTTAAGGCGTGCAAGCGATCAGGATAATCGGTAATGATGGCATCAACGCCGAGGTCTATCAGTGCCGACATGCGCGCCCGATCGTTGACCGTCCAGGCATGAATCTCGTAACCGAAAAGCGCCGCCAGGCGCACCTCTTGGGCGCTAATGCGGTTATGCCGCAGGCCTAATGCATCAAATTGGCGTCGGTCTAGGGTGCCTGGAAGAATGAGCTGTGCTAGCAGAGTAACACGCAGCCCCGGGGCCTGTTGCTTGATGTAGCGCACCAGTGCAGGCGACGTGGTCGCCAGACGCATATCCATCAGTGCGTTAGGAAAGCCGCAGGCCGTCACGGCTGTTAGTGCTTCTTGCTGGGTGGCCCAGCAGCGATAGCGTATGTCGCTTTCCTGCCCCAGTGCATCGATGACTGCTTGTGCCAGCCTCTCTTCTTGTCCCGGTAGGGCTTTCATATCGATCATCAGCGATGCGCGACCGCGGACGGCGGCCAACGCTTCATCCAGCCCCGCTATGCGCTCCCCTTGAAAGGCGTCGCCAAACCAACTACCCACATCAAACTCGCTGAGTTCGCTACGGGTGAGGTCGCTAAATTCTCGAGGATCACTGGTGAGGCGGGCGAGCGTTCGGTCGTGATAGAGCATGACCTGATTATCGGCACTCAGGCGAACATCCAGCTCTACGGCGTCAGCGCCATCCTCCAGCGCTTGAGACACGGCAGCAAGGGTGTTTTCCGGTGCCACCATGGAGCTTCCGCGATGGGCGATGATGGCCACGTTATCGCGAATCTCAAAACTGTTAAGAATCCACCACGCCTGTAGCCCAGCGAGCAGCAGCACGCTAAGTTCAATCGCCCATGCCATGCGTCCAGGGTGCGCATCGTGGGAAGGCGGCGCAGGGCGTGGTTCGTGATGGGCCAGCTGTAAGTAGAGGCAGGCGGAGAGCAGAGCGTTAGTAGCAATACCGAGGAAAGTGATGGTGAGTGTTACCAGCACATAGCCGGTTAAATAGGCCAGCATCGCTGGAATCAGCACCGCGTTGTGCTCTGGTAGCCACCACAATAAGGGCGTGACCAGCGTGTCAAACAGCCATGTGGTAATAATGGGTAAGCTAATAATGATCAGTAGCAGGGTGAGCACAGCCACTCCAATAGAGCGGTGCCAGCCACGTGTTAAATAAACGCTTCGCGTGAGTGCTTGATACGGTGAGCAAGATTCCAACGACACTAGTGGCAGTGCCAGCAGCCAGCGCAGATACAGCCACGCTGCTAAGATCATCCAGATAACCACCAACGGTGTCGCGCAAGCTAAAAAGTACCACAGCACAGGAGGGCGAATGCGCTGCAAATAGTAGGGGTCGACACCGCTAAGCCATAGATCGTATAGCCAGGTGAGAGCCATCATAAAAGGGGCAAGCAGCAATAGGTGAGCCCCGACCTGGAGAATCACCAGCACCGCCAGAGCGGGAAGCCGTCGTGTGCTCAACCAGAGCGCCTCGAACGCTAGCCGGTAATGGTTATCTTTTGGCCGGACAGCCACTTGCAACATGCCAGCCTGCTGCCAGTAAATGAGTAAAAACGTAAAGCCAAGGCCCACCAGCATGACCAATAGCCCTAATGGGCTGAAGAGCAGCGCTAAGAGTGCATCCGTGGTGACCACCGTGCGGTTTAGCTGTGCCAAAAAGCGTTGCGATACCCAGGCAACGGCCGGCACCAATAAGGCAGAGGCCAGTAGGGTAAACAGCAAGTGATAAGCTATGAGCGGACGGAGGTGATCTCGGAGAGTGCGAAGAAGGGCGTTGCCTAATTGAGTGAGCGGCTGCATAGTCACAAAAGTGTCAGAGTGAAGCATCAGGGTGGCACTAACTGCCACCCCTGACAAGCGGGATTAGGAGAGCTTTAAGGGCTGCTCGGCGATGATAATGCCGTTATTATCAGCATACAGCCACTGGCCAACTCTTAAAGTAACGCCCGCAAACGTTACGGCGATATCCCGCTGGCCTTCGCCGCGCTTTTCGCTTTTACGCGGGTGGCTGCCGAGTGCCTGCACGCCTAAAGGAAGCGTGGCCAAAATGTCGACATCTCTCACGCAACCGTACATCAATACGCCTGCCCAACCATTTTGCGCTGCCTGCTCTGCCAGCATATCGCCTAACATCGCGCAGCGATGAGAGCCGCCGGCATCCACAACCAGTACGGCGCCTTCGCCAGGCTCCGCCACAGCCTGTTTGACCATTGAGTTATCTTCGAAGCACTTTACCGTGCGAATTGGGCCATAAAAGCTGTCGACACCGCCGAAGTTAGCAAAGAGGGGCTCTAGCACCTCTACGTCGGGGTAAGCGTCGCATAGATCGGGGGTGACCACTTGGGTTGTCGTTGTCATGAGTTACTCCTATGGTTACAGCGCTATGTTCACAGCGTCATAAAAAACGCCCCAACCTCAATAGGAAGGGGCGTTCTGTCATCGGCTCAGCGAGGGATTACCCTGGCTGCGATGTTGCGAGCATCGGCGATGGGTCGGTGCCACTGGCGATTAGGCCTCTTGGGCTACCGGAATCACGTTCGAGGCGATTTTTTGATACTCCTCGATTTCGTGGAAGTTCATGTAACGATAGATCTCGCCTGCCATGGCGTCAAACTCACCCATGTAACGCTGATACTCATCAACGGTCGGCAGACGACCTTCTACAGCAGCAACCGCTGCTAGCTCTGCCGAGGCGAGGTAAACATTTGCACCATCGCCCAGACGGTTCGGGAAGTTACGTGTAGACGTGGACACCACGGTGCTCTTCGCTGCAACGCGTGCCTGGTTACCCATACACAGTGAACATCCCGGCATTTCCATGCGGGCGCCTGCACGGCCATAGATGCCGTAGTAACCCTCTTCGGTCAGCTGGTGCTGATCCATTTTGGTCGGTGGCGCAAGCCACAAGCGGGTTTTCAGGCTGCCCGCAGGCTGTTTTTCGAGCAATTTACCTGCCGCGCGGAAGTGACCAATGTTGGTCATGCACGAACCGATAAACACCTCGTCGATTTTCTCACCGGCAACATCAGACAGTAAGCGGGCGTCATCCGGGTCGTTCGGGGCGCAAAGAACCGGCTCTTTAATGTCAGAGAGGTCGATCTCGATGACTTCGGCGTACTCGGCGTCTTTGTCGGCGCGCATTAGGCTCGGGTTGGCCAGCCACGCTTCCATGCCTTCGATACGACGGCTGATGGTGCGCTCGTCGCCGTAGCCATTAGCAATCATCCACTTCAGCAGCGTGATGTTGGATTTCAGGTACTCGGTCACGCTCTCTTCAGACAGCGTAATGGTACAGCCAGCGGCGCTACGCTCAGCGGACGCGTCGGAAAGCTCAAATGCCTGCTCAACGGTGAGGTCTTCCAGGCCTTCGATCTCCAGCACGCGACCAGAGAAGGCGTTTTTCTTGCCGGATTTCTCGACGGTCAGTAGGCCTTGTTTGATGGCGTACAACGGAATGGCGTGAACCAAGTCGCGCAGGGTGACGCCCGGCTGGCGCTTGCCTTTGAAACGCACCAGAACGGATTCCGGCATGTCCAGCGGCATGACGCCCGTAGCAGCGGCGAAGGCCACCAGGCCAGAACCGGCAGGGAACGAAATGCCCAGCGGGAAGCGGGTGTGCGAGTCACCGCCAGTACCCACGGTATCCGGCAGCAGCATGCGGTTCAACCAGCTGTGGATGATGCCGTCGCCGGGGCGCAGCGAGACGCCACCACGGTTCATGATGAAGTCCGGCAGGGTGTGGTGAGTGTCTACGTCAACCGGTTTCGGATAAGCCGCCGTGTGGCAGAAGGACTGCATGACCAGATCGGCTTGGAAACCAAGACAAGCAAGATCTTTCAGCTCGTCGCGGGTCATCGGGCCAGTGGTGTCCTGGGAGCCTACGGTGGTCATCTTCGGTTCGCAGTACATGCCGGGACGAACGCCGTCCATGCCGCAAGCCTTACCCACCATCTTCTGCGCTAGCGTAAAGCCTTTGCCGGTATCGGCCGGCTGATCGGGCAGTCGGAAAACGTCTGAAGGCGCCAAGCCTAGCGACTCGCGCGCTTTACCGGTCAGGCCACGGCCGATGATCAGCGGGATACGGCCACCGGCGCGCACTTCGTCAAGAATCAGCTGAGTTTTTAGTTCGAAAGTGCTCAACACTTCATCGGTGCCGTGCTTGCACACTTTGCCTTCGTAGGGATAAACGTCAATGACGTCGCCCATTTCCAGCTTGGAAACGTCCATTTCTACCGGCAGTGCACCGGAATCTTCCATGGTATTGAAGAAGATAGGCGCGATTTTACCGCCGAAACAGAAGCCGCCAGCGCGCTTGTTCGGGACGTAAGGAATGTCGTCACCAAAGAACCACAGCACGGAGTTAGTGGCTGACTTGCGTGAAGACCCGGTACCTACCACGTCACCTACGTAGGCAACCGGGAAGCCTTTGGCTTTGACGTCTTCGATCTGCTTGAGCGGGCCAGTGGTGCCTTGTACTTCAGGCACGATGCCTTCGCGCTCGTTCTTGAGCATGGCGTTGGCATGCAGTGGAATATCGGGGCGCGACCAGGCGTCCGGCGCGGGGGAGAGGTCGTCGGTGTTGGTCTCGCCCGGCACCTTGAAGACGGTAAGGGTTATCTTCTCGGCCAGTGCCGGCTTGGAGAGGAACCACTCGGCCTCGGCCCAGGACTGCATGACGTCCTTGGCCACCGCGTTGCCGGCCTTGGCGCGCTCTTCCACGTCGTGGAAGGCATCGAACATCAGCAGGGTGTGCTTGAGCTGTTCGCCGGCCTCCTTGGCGAGCTCGGCATCGTCCAGCAGCTCGACCAGGGTGGCGATGTTGTAGCCGCCCTGCATGGTGCCCAGTAGTTTGACCGCGTGAATTTTATCGATCAGCGGAGAGGTCGCTTCCCCTTTGGCAATGGCCGTCAAGAAGCCAGCTTTGACGTAGGCGGCTTCGTCGACACCGGGAGGAACGCGATTGGTGATTAAGTCGAGAATGAATTCCTCTTCACCGGCCGGGGGCGCTTTGAGTAATTCGATCAAGGCCGCGACTTGCTCGGCGGTCAGGGGCTTAGGCGGGACGCCCTCTGCGGCGCGTTCCTCGACATGTTGGCGGTAAGCTTCAAGCACGTTGGGGCCCTCTCATCTTCTTAGTAGTGATGAATCAGTGGTGCCGAACGACTACTAGCACGGTGGGTGAAGCGTTCGGACACGTGACATACGCTTGACAAACAGCGTCTGGTGGATGGGCGGGATTCTACGGGAAACTGTCGACAATGTTAAGAAGCCAAGCTAAGTGCCTGCTTGTACTTTATGTTGAGGCGCTGATATTGAGCTCCTTTCTTGCGGCTTTTTTAGTTAATGTGCCCAAAATCTGAAAGTTTTTTACCAGCAGGGGTGTTTTGAGGTAAGCGCGGGTGTGATTATTGTGATGCCGCGTTACCATAGGCATACGGATTAATTCGTTATTAAGTAACGTAGTGAAGTGGTTTAGGCGGTGTGCGGAGCGCCAAATAAGCTGGGCTTATATATTAGAAATATGCTATATGAGAATTGAGGCGCCATTAAATAAGTGGCCTTCGGATAGCTAGGGAGCAAACGCCAACGGCGTTTATATGTTATACAATAGTGAGATAAACGCTCGGTAGCGGTATTATGTCTATACGATTAATGGCACTAAAAACAGCAGATCACTCCCTTTCAGCGGATGATTTGCTACCAGAAAGTCTGCATCAGTTTCTTGCCTGCCCAACGCCTGATGCGTGGTTGCAGTGGGCGCTTGCCAATCCTGAAACGCTGCTGATTGACCATGCGCAGTGTGAGAAGAAGGCGGCTTCCACCGCGATGAGTTTGCTTTACCGCTATGTCGATCAGCCGCTTTTATTAAGCAAAATGTCTCAGCTTGCCCGCGAAGAGCTGCTGCACTTTGAACAAGTGGTGGGCCTGATGGAAAAGCGTGGTGTGGCCTATCATCACCTCACTGCCTCGCGCTATGCCGAGGGGCTGCGCAAACATTTACGCAGTAACGATCCTGAGCGCTTAATCGATGTACTGATTATTGGCGCATTAATTGAGGCACGAAGCTGTGAGCGCTTTGCCCGCCTTATCCCTTACTTAGACGAAGAACTGGCGAAGTTCTACCGCACGCTGGTGAAGTCAGAAGGGCGCCATTTTGAAGATTATCTGCTGTTGGCGCGTCAACAGACCGCTGAGCCGATTGATGACCGTATTGCCTTCTTTGTCGCACGTGAAGCGGAGCTGATGACGACTCCGGATACGGCGTTTCGTTTCCATAGCGGCGTGCCCGCCTAAGTCGCTGCTAGTTAGGCGGGATGTGTATCATGCGCGATGCTCAACAGACAGACCAGCTGACCTTGTTTGGTCACTTCTCCTTAACCCAGGGGGAGGATGTACTCACTCATTTCAATTACGACAAAGTTAAGGCCCTGTTGGTGTATCTTTTGTTGCATCGCCAGCCGGTCAATCGTGCGGCACTGGCTGAGCTGCTCTGGCCAGACCAGGGGCTTTCGTCAGGTCGTACCAACTTGCGCCACGCGTTGCACTGCCTGCGTCAGTCCATGGGTGATAACGCCGATCAGGTATTGAACGTATCGCGACAGACTATCGCCTTTCATTTACCTGCCCACTGGCAGGTAGATCTACATGACCTGCAGCAGTTGCTAGAAGGCCCCAAGGATTTAGAAACCCTTGAGGAGGTGATGTCATGCTACCAAGGCGATCTAATTGAAGAGTTGCAGTTGGCAAGTTGCAGCGAATTTCAGCGCTGGCTAGTGCAGGTGCGCAATGAGTGGCGTCAGCGGGTGATCCGGTTTGCCGAGCAAGTGCTTGAGGCTCATGAGGAAACGCCAGACGACATGCTGGAAGGCCTGGTGAGCCGCTTTTCAGGCTATGGGCCTTTCCATGAACGTTTGGTGCGTCAACTGGCCGAAAAAAATCAAATGGCCGCTGCTCATGAACAGTACAACAGCTATTTGCAGTTGCTCGCGCTATCGGGCCAGCAGCCGGAGCCCGGTTTCTTACAGTTGGCCAGCTACTGGTCGGACGGCCACCACGACCCGCGAGCCATGTCGCCCCAGGGCGCTTTTTCTCGTGCACTGGCAGCCGATAGTAAGCCGCTGCGTGAAGATGAGATTGAGCTTCGCCAACTGTCGGTCATGGCGATTCGCTTACGTCTGAAAGGCGACTGGCAAGACCGGGCGGCAACTCGTAACTGTCTAGCGCTTCAGCTGGAACTATTGCGCTGGCTAGAGCAGCAGTGCCATCACTTAGGTGGCTTCTGGCTGCCAGGGGCCACCGGCGGTTTGGGACTGGCGTGTTTCGGCACCCACGGCCCTGCGCATCAGCTTGCCGAGCTGGTAGCGCTCTATGAACACTGCCGCCAAGCGCTGCCGCAGGAAACTCAGCGCCATTGGAGTGGGGAAGGGGAAGCGCCTTCGTTTGAGCTGGCGGCTGGGTTACATAGCGGCCGTGTGGTCTATCTGCCTGAACGCCAGTTGGCTGACCCGCTTGGCCAAGTCACACAGGTCTCCCTTGAGCTAATGGGCGCTGCTGAAGGTAGTGAACTAGTGATTTCTCAAGAAGCCAGCCAGCACATGCCCCCGGCACTGGACCTGCAGCCGCGCTTGGTGTCGCGCTTGATGGCAAGCGATGGTCGAGTGCGCTTGCGGGCGCTGGTGTTAGGCCAGAATGAAGGCGGCCGGGATGCGCTGCCGCCCAGTCTGGTCGGTCGCGAAACGTCACTGCGTACGCTGCGTGATGCGCTGGCAAGAGCGGGTATTGGCTTAAGGCAAAGTGTCTTGGTGCGGGGGGCCTCAGGCATGGGAAAATCGGCGCTGATGGTTGGTTTTCGTCAGCTTGAACTTAGCCGCGACGCCGCTATCTGTTGGCAGCCAACCACACGCTTGTCGGTGTTAGAGCCTTACGGGGTGGCCCGTTCTCTCTTGGCGTGGCATCTAGGCGCCACGCCTACTCAAGAAGCATTGCATGAGTTGCAGGCATCGTTGGGTGATACAGCGCTAGATGATGCTCTCCAACAGCTGTTGGAAGAGGCGCTGGGGGTTAGGGACGTTCAGGAAATTACTCAGCTTACCCAAAGCGGGGAAGCGGTAGAGTTGGTCGTGAAACTGCTGCACCGTCTGATCGACCAGCGCGCTGGTGCCCAGACTCTCGTCTTGATGGTTGATGATCTACAGTGGTTGGACGAACCCTCTTTCAAAGTATTGGCCGGTTTACAAGCTCGTTTGCCCATCAATACAGCCTTCATGCTGGTGGCCAGTCATCACGGTCGTGAAGCGCTACCAGTGAAGCTGCATTGGGATCAGCAAATTACCCTCGGCAAGCTCGATGCGCTGCAGTCGTCTCGGCTGCTCTCCCAGCTATCGCGCCGCTATCGTATGCATTTAAGCCCTCGACTGCGTAACCAAATTATTGAGCGATGCGATGGCGTGCCGCTCTATATGCAGGAGATTTGCCGTCGCCTGGATATGGATCGTCGCGAAGGGCGTAGTGTTCAGTTCGATGAATTGCCCAAAGGGCTGCTTGGCCTGCTGGCCAGCCGTATCGATCAGCTGGAAGGGGATCGGGAAATTGCCCATATTGCGGCGGTGCTGGGTAAACGCTTCCGCCTCGACTTCCTGGCTGAATGCAGCGGCTGGGATAAAGCGCGGATTTCTCAAGCCGTAGAGCATATGCGCCTGCTGGAAATTATTGAGCCGGTTGATAAAGAGAGCGGCGAGCACGAGTACCAGTTTAGCCATCAGCTACTACAAGAAGCGGCTTATCTCTCCTGCCCTCGGGATGTACGGGTCAAGCTGCACCAGCAGGTCGTTACGCTGATTGAAGAGCGTTTCCCTGTGTGGATCAGCCGCCATCCGGGGGATTTCGCCACCCATCTGCGCCGCAGCGGCCACTACGCTCGAGGCGCGCGCTATTTCGAACTGTCTGCCCGTGAAGCGCTGAAGGTGAGCGCGAACCGTACGGCGCTGCGGATGGCCGACTTCGGGTTGGCCAGTTTGCGCCACGTTGACCATGAAGTGGAGCGTGAGGTCAGCCTGCTTACCGTGCGTGGGCAGGCAGCGTTTGCGCTGGAAGGCCATGGCTCGCCCACTGCCCACGAAAGCTTTGTGCGCGCCCGGGAGCTGCTGAGTCAATCCGGTGGTGATTCGCCGGACGACCCGGAAGATTTAGAACAAATTTTCCTAGTCAAGTGGGGGCTGTGGGTAGGCCGCAGCCAGCGCTACGCCCATGCCGACGCGTTTGCACTTGCCTCTACCTTGGCGGATATTGCCGAACGTCTGGAAGACCCGCGCTATCGCCGTTTGGCCGACTATGCCCGGGCGCACTGTGAGTACTGGGGCGGACGAATTCAGCAGGCCCATGACCACCTGGATGAAATCGACCCACTCAATGCGCAAATGATGATCGAGTGGCTGCCCTTCTCGGATCACCCGCAAGTGACAGCTGCCTGCTTCCAGGGCTGGGCACTCTGTTTACGTGGCGACTATCAGCGCGCCGAGCGTCACGTCTCGTCAGCCATCCGTCTTGCTGAGAAAATTGGTCACCCGGGAACGCTTGCCATGGCGTTAATGTTTGCCGCAGCGCTCTATCGCCAATTAGGGCATGTGCATCTTGCGGCACGCCATGCTGAGCGCGCGGCCGCCATGACGGGCACGCCGGACCTTCAGCTGTGGCAAATCTCCGCCCAATGTGTGTTGGGTTGGCAGAGGGCCATGGCGGGGGATCACGCTGGTTTAGTCCAATTAAGAGATAGTCTGGACCAGATGGCTGAGCTGAATGGGCGAGATCGTTTCCAGCGCCCCGTCCTTTGGTACTCAGATGCCTGTATTGAACTTGGCGAGTTAAAGGCCGCCGAGGAGTATCTGGATCAGTGTTTGGTGATTGCCCGAGAGCGCACCACGCTCTTTTTGCCCGAGTTGGCGACTCAACTGGCCAGAGTGCGTGACTTGCTGGGGCGTCCGGCCAGTGAAGTAAAGGCGCTTGCCGAAATGGCGATTGTGCAGTCACGGGAACACGGCAACCGCCATCAAGAGTTAGCGGCCTTGGAGCTTTGGCTTACGCGGATTTCACCCAATGATCAGCAGGTAAAAGAGGCGTTCCGTCGCCTGTTGAGCGAGGTTAGCCACAGCGATGCACCGGTGCTGGTGCGCTGGGTTAGCCTACTGGGTCGCCGTTTGCCCCACTCGCTGAGTGTTGAAAACGAGGCTTAAACATTCAGCGAGTGCTCTCTTCTAGCCACGACAGCGTGGCGAGCGCCTCATCACGGTGCTCGCCACACACGGTGGGGTCATAATCGAACTGCCCGCACACCATCGGGCGCAGCGGGCTGCCAAACAGCGTGCATAAGTTGTTGGCGTCGAGTTGAACGCAGCGCACCCCCGCCGGTTTGCCCTCGGGCATTCCGGGTATCGGCGATGTAATAGACGGAGCTATACAGCAAGCGCCGCAGCCTGCTCGGCATGTGGCGCTGCTGTCACTGGTGATCAACTCACTCATGGGCTCGCTTGTGCTGTCGCGCCTTTGTCGATTCCTTCAAAGGCGTATACGTGAGTGGCGGTCCCCGTTTGCTTGGCGATCTGATCGGCCAGCCAGAGGGCAATATTTTCTACCGTCGTGGGCTTTGGCAGCACGCTACAGCGCTCAGATGGCAAGGTGATTGAGAAGCTGCCTTGGGCTGCTTCATAGCGGCAGGTGAGCTGTGACTCGCTATGCTCTGCTATATCTGCCTCTTCCAAAAGATAACGATTATCCAGCCACGCTCCCCATTGCTGTTCCAACTGCGGCTGTCGCTGTTGTTCCTGGAAGATATGCAGGCGAGAGCGATGCCCGTGGGCAATGCGCTGGCAGTTACCCGAATGACGTTTTAATCCATGGCTATAGCCATAGGCAGCACCATTGATAAGCTCATCGCTTAGCGTGAGCGTCACGCGTTCAACATTGGCTGGCCGCTGCTCGGTGAGTTGGGCGCTGAGGTGCTGAGTCACCCGTTCTAGAGTGATCGATGCCCAGGGAAGTAGGGTAAATGCCTCTGTCGGTCCACGAACTTCCATCACGTAGGGCGTGGTGGTGCGAATGCAGAGTCCTTCATCGCATTCGCTGACCTCAACACCGGGTGCTTGGGTGGGCACCAGTAGGGTGTGGTCCAGTCCGCTATCCAGGGTGCGTTTGATCCACGGCTTTACTTCACCGAAGTCGAACAGCATTCCGTCCTCGCCTAGTTCACCCTCCAGTTGAGCATCCACTTGCCAGCTACAGCCAACCAACCCTTTCGTGGGGCACCAAAGAGAGACATCGATATGGGTCAGATGATTAACAAATAGCGCCATTACTCGAATCCTGCGATTTTGTGCGTTTGCAGTGACAGCCGCCACTGTGGGTTGGCCATGCAGTACGCGGTGGTGGCCTGAACGGTCGCTGCGCCGTCGGTGGCAATACTTTTTTGAGCGACGGCACTGAGATCCATCGGCTGTAAAAAGAAGTGGCTAAAGGCGAGGTGAGAAAACTGCTCCGGTGGCGCATCGGCCTGGGGGAAAACCAGTTTCAACTCATCGCCTTGGGTGATCGCTAGCGGGTTACTACCCTTAGGGCTAACGCAGAGCCAGTCAATCCCCGCAGGAGCGGGCACCGTACCGTTGGTTTCCACTGCCACTTCGAAGCCTTCGCTATGCAGCGTGGCAATGAGCTCGGTATCGAGCTGTAGCAGCGGTTCGCCGCCGGTAAATACCACGTATGGCACGGCGTTGTTAGCTTCCTGAGGCCACAGCGCTTTGATGTGTTCTGCCAGCGCCTGGGCTGTGTTAAACCGGCCGCCATTAACTCCGTCGGTACCGTTAAAGTCGGTGTCGCAAAAGGTACATTTTGCGTTTGCTCGATCTATTTCCCGGCCTGACCAAAGATTGCAGCCTGTAAAACGGCAGAACACGCTGGCACGACCTGCCTGGGCGCCTTCACCCTGTAAGGTGTAGAAGGCTTCTTTAACGTGATACATCAGTGCGCCACCTGTGAAGTGTCGATGGCGTAGTCGAGAGGATCGACGCTGTGGTTAGCCGCAAAGGCGGCCAGCCGTTCACGGCAGCTACCGCACTGGCCGCAGGCGAGCTGCTGGCCTTCGTAGCAGGTCCAGGTATAGCGGTAATCCAGGCCCATGGCGAGCCCATCACGCAGGATGTCGGCTTTGCTGGAGGCCAGATAAGGGGCATGGACGGTGACGGGTTCGAAGTTGGCAATCTGCGCCACATCGTTCATGGCTTCGACGAAGGCCGGGCGGCAGTCGGGGTAAAGCACGTGATCGCCGCCGTGCGCGCCATAATCCACACGGCTGGCACCGATATTGACTGCCTTGGCAATGGCTAACGACAGCAGAATCATGTTGCGATTGGGCACCACGGTGCTGTGGAGCGAGTCGGCATCGTACTCCCCTTGAGGCATGGTCAACGCAGCGTTGGTCAATGCCGAGTTGTCGATCAGCCCGTGGATGGCGCGAATATCGACGACCTGATGAGGGATGGCCAAGGACTCACATACCTGACGTGCAACGTCCAGTTCACGACGGTGGCGCTGACCGTAATCGAAGGATAGCGCATGGACAGCGAGGCCCTCGCGTAGCGCACGGTGAAGGACGGTATAGGAGTCCATGCCGCCGGAGTAGATGACGACGGTGGATGGCGCCTGGGCGCCGGATGATGCAGTGGATGACATGCTGGGTACTCATGGTCGGAGAATTTATGTCGTGCCTGCCCAAGCAGCAGGGCGGTGTTCCGGGGTCCGGTCCGGAAGGCGGGCAGTTTACGCAATGCCGCGCTTGCTGACCAGTGTTCTGGGTGGTGGCATCCGGTGTGCCAAGGGAATTGGCGTGATAAGCTACTCATCTACAGCCGCTAGAGATGGACGCATGGCCACCATAGAACATAGTGAAATCGTTAGAGCCTCCCCGGAGCGCGTATTTGACTTGTTACGCCGAGTGGAAGATTTTGCGGATTATTCGGACCTGATACGCTCGATCGATCGTCTTGGCGAAAACCGCTACCGCTGGCACGTGCGGGCAGTGGGCATGGATTGGGCGTTTGACGTGGAGGTAACCGATATCGATCCTCCAACGGTGCTGGCCTGGGAATCCCTGGAAGGTGTCAAAAACCAGGGGCGCTATCAGCTGCGTGCCGTACCCGAAGGGACTGAGGTGTCGCTGACGCTGAGCTATGACATCCGCAATCGTCTGATGGAAAAAGCGGTGAACAAGGCGGCCAAACCGCTGGTCGGAAAGGTCAGTCGACAAATTCTCGAGCGGGTTGAAGCACGCCTCAATGCGTAAATTATCTCTCTATTCCTGGCGTTGGGCGGCCGCGTTTGCGGTGGCTGCCATGCTGGCCTACATATGGCTTTGGTACTCTCCGGACCTGATGGCGGTGAAACGCTGGGCCGCGACCATGTCTCATCATCCCGTGGTCGTGGTGACGGTCATGCTGACCATGGCGGTCACCCTGGCGATTGGCTTGCCTGGCAGTATTGGACTGTGGTTGATTGCCCCCTTTTATCCCCCCTTGGTCGCTACGGTGATGTTGACCATCAGCAGCGTCGCGGGTGCCTGGGGAGCCTATCTGCTTGCTGCACGGGTCGGCGAGCGTTGGCAGCCCAAGGGGCTGACCCTCAAGGTCATGGACACGCTGAAAGCGCGTAGCGATCTGCTGACGCAATGTGCCATGCGTGTGTTGCCGGGCTTTCCACATTCAGTGATCAATTTTGCGGCAGGCTTGGGGCATATTGCCCTGGGGCGTTATCTGCTGGCTGCAGCCTTGGGGCTGGCCGTGAAATGGGCTGTCTACAGCAGTGCCATTTACGGTGCGCTGGAAGCCATCGAAGAAGAAGACCCGCTGCAGATGGACGTACTGCTGCCGCTTCTGGCGTTGACGGCTTTGTTGCTGGCGGGGGCCTGGTACCGGCGCCGCCTGGAAGCGGCGCAGGAGCAGGCGTGATGCGAAGGCCTATTCGGCTTTGTGCATCGAGGCATCCAGATGATCGACGACCTCGGCCCAGTCGGCATCTTCTTCAACTGCTTCGCGTAGAAAATCAGCTTGGCCCTCATTCCAGCAGGGGGCGTCTGCCAGTGGCATCTCCTTTGGCAGCGGTGAGTGCCGCTGAATAAAGCGTTCGATGGATTCAGCATCCGAGCGTAACCCTAACTGCTCAAATAGTTCGCTAAAGTGATGTACCGGTTGATCCATAAGTGGCTTCCTATCCAGTGGGTGGTTAATACACGTTAAGGACATTGTTTAACCATAGCGGGAATAATCCACTATGCCAGTGTAGTACTGGCTAGATCATTTAACGTTCGCCCACTAGCGTCGTTAAAAACCGTCGCCTCTGATCCTCTAATGAAATTGGTTGCGCTAGTACATGCACCAGTTTGGTGTAGGCGGCCTCGGGCGTCATGTCATCGCCGGATAACACCCCAGCATTGTTGAGACCGTGCCCTGCTGCATAAGCTCCCATATGCACACTTCCTTGTGGGCATTGGCTGATGGCGGCGATGAGTTTGCCTTCTCCGCTCGCCTTGGCAATCACCTCTAGTAGTGCGGGATTATCCGGTAAGTTGCCTGCGCCCCATAGCTGTAGCAGCGCGCCTTTCACGTTTGGATGGCTAAGCCACGCCTCTAATTGCCAGGGCGCTATGCCAGGCCATAGGGTAATGCGAACCACCTCGCCATTGGCGACAGGCTGGTAGTCCACCAGCTCAAAGCGCGGAGCCCCGCGCTGCTGGTAAGACAAGCCGCGGCTGGGGAACAGAATAAAGTCGTCGCCGATGCGCTCGCCCAGCAGTGGGTAGCTGGGTGATGAAAACGCCTCGACAGCCTCGCTGTGCTGTTTGATGGCGCGCGTGCCTCTGAGCAGGCGGTTGGCAAAATAAATGGCCACTTCCTGCAGTTCGGGATGGGCAGCAAATCGTAGAGCGCCGTAGAGATTTTGTAAGGCATCGCTGTTAGGAGCCTCTAGGGGAGCCATGGCACCCGTCAACACCACAGGCCTATCTAAGCCCTGCAATTGGTAGGCTAAGCTAGCGGCGGTCCAACTTAGCGTGTCGGTACCGTGAATTACCACAAAACCACGATGCTCTGTAAAGCGCTCGGCGATGTCGGCGGCTAACTGCTGCCATGTTATTGGGGTCGCCGCGCTGGAATCAATCAGAGGTGAGTAGCTGATGACATCATAAGCAGGGAGCATTTGTTGGTCCCGCAACGGCAGCTGGCTCAGTGCGCTGGCCAAGCGTTTAGGAAAATCACCGGCAGGTGAGAGCCCGTTAGCCTGAGGCTGCATGCCGATCGTGCCGCCGGTGTAAATCACAAGCAACCGCTCTTGGCTGCTTTGAGCATCTGCAAGGAGAGGAGCCTGGCTCATCGCTGTATCCTGTTGAAAGCTAAGAAGTAGTTAGCGGTGATATACCTGTAGTTGGCCGCTTTGGTCATCAAGCTGCCGTTTGCGTCCCGCAAAGAACGCAAAGCCGCAGCAAACGCCGATCAATCCAATCAGTAGCCAAGCAATATGCTGCGTGGTAGCACCGGCTTGGAGCATCAGACCAACCCCAAAGGGCCCCAGTGCGGCCAGGGTATAGCCGCCCCCTTGCACCAAGCCAGAAAGCTGGCCTGCAAGGCGTTCGTTCGCGGTTCGCAGTACCAATAAGCTTAATGCAAGGCTAAAACTTCCACCTTGCCCAAGCCCCAGCAACACGGCACCGGGCCATCGCCATGCCAACGGAGCGGCTAACAGCATGACAAGCCCTAGGGCGGTACATACCAATACCAACAGCAGGGCCGGGCGCTGGTCGTGATGCAATCGCGCAATCCAAGGCGCACTCAGTGCTGAGACCAGTTGGCACATAATGGAAACGGCCATCGTCCAGCCAGCGGTTGCCTCGCTGTATCCGCGCTCAATCAGAAGAGTTGGCAGCCAGCCGAAAACGATATATGCCATGGAAGATTGAATGCCCATAAAGAGCATCACCTGCCAGGTTAGCGGCTGCCTGAGTAGCGACACGAGGGGGATGCCGGTGGGCAGGTTAAGCGTTGGTTTTGGCGCAGGAGATGGTGCATAGCTGATCCATACGATGAGTGTAGCTAGTGCGAGCAGTGACCAACTGACTAGGCTGGCTTGCCAGTTGCCCAGCCACTGCATTAACGGCACGCTGAGCCCAGCGCCTAGAGCGCCCCCCAAGCAGAGTGCCATGGTGTAGAGCCCGGTGAGCAAATCCGCATTTTGAGGCAGCTCACGCTTGACTAGCGCGGGTAACAGCGTGCCCGCCAAGCCAATAGCACTACCGGCCATGGCGGTACCTAGATAAAGCAATCCAGGAAAAGGCAAAACCCGTAACAGCAAGCCGCTGGCCAGCAGGAGTAATGCGGCACTAAGTGCACGCTCACTCCCTATACGGTTGCCAATCATTGGTGCCAAGGGGGCGGTTAAGCCAAGAAAAAGAACGGGGAGCGTGGTTAGCAAGCCCGCCGCTGAGGCGGAAAGCCCCGCATTTTCTTGCAGCCGACTTAGCAGGGGGGCGACCGAGGACATGGCAGGGCGTAAATTTAGCCCCACCATAAACATCAGCAAAATGAATCGGCAAGCGTGGCGTGAGATCATGAAGCGGCGCTTATTTTAAGTAGGGGCGAAGGTCGCCTCGCACCGCATCTAGCAAGGTGATGAAGTGATAATCTTGCGTGGTATCCAAGCAATCAACACGTGCCTGGGTACGCATGCCTTTATTGATATCAAGCTTGTCGTAAATTTCCAGCGTTAGCTTGCGTGCCGGTTTATCACCTGGCGCGATGATGCCATCTTCTAGGGTAAAAGTTTCCAATAGTGTGACCCGAACGCGGGTGCTGTTGCCTTCGCTTAGTACGCGCCGTACAAATAACCAACCTTCACAGGGGAGTGAGGCGTTATCGCGTTCGCGTAAAAACAGAGTGCGATAACAGGCACCTTCGTTTGAGGCTTTTTCAGCCATGCTGCGATAGGCCTGCAAGACCTGATTAGCTGAGGCGCGGGCGTCCTCTAGGCGCTGAGAAATACCTTGATGCTCGCGGCTGAGTTGCTCCTGACGCTGAAAAGTCAGCCATTGACGATAATCTGCCATGAGTTGTGAAGACGCCATAATCACTCCATGAATTAATTCAGCAAAAACGCCGGAATAAGCGAGGCGCTACCTTCGCATATTCCGGGCGTTCGGGCTACCGGCGAGTGCGACGGCGGCGCTCGCCACCAGCATTGGCAGCTTGGCCGCCAGGCTTGCGGTTAGCCCTTGGCTGGCGCTGGCCGCGGCGGCCATTCTCGATCGGTTCTGGCTTGGCGTTGGGGTCTGGCTCAAAGCCTGGCTCAATATGTTTCGGCAGCGTTTGATTAATCAGGCGCTCAATGTTTTTGAGTAGGCCGTGTTCATCGACACACACCAAAGACACCGCTTCGCCATTGCTACCCGCGCGCCCTGTGCGCCCAATACGGTGGACATAGTCTTCAGCCACGTTGGGCAGATCGAAATTCACCACGTGAGGAAGTTCATTAATATCTAGCCCGCGTGCCGCAATATCGGTGGCTACCAGCACTTGTAGGTCGCCGCTCTTGAAAGCACCCAGCGCCCGAGTACGTGCTCCTTGGCTTTTGTTGCCATGGATCGCCATCGCGGGAATATCCTGCTTGGAGAGCTGTTCAGCGAGCCGGTTAGCGCCATGCTTGGTGCGGGTAAACACCAGCACCTGGAACCAGTTGTGGCGCTGGATCAGATGGGCCAATAGATCGCGTTTTTTGTCGCGATCAACGCGGTAGATGGCCTGCTCAATTTTTTCTGCCGTGGTGTTGCGTGGAGCCACTTCGATGAGGGCAGGGTTATTCAGCAGTTGCTGGGCCAGCGTTTGGATCTCGTTAGAGAAAGTGGCAGAAAACAGCAGGTTTTGGCGCTGTTTCGGCACCAGACGCAATAGCCGTTTGATATCGTGGATAAAGCCCATGTCTAGCATACGGTCGGCTTCATCTAACACCAGAATTTCAATGGCGGAGAGGTCGACATGCCCTTGCTGGTGCAAATCAAGCAAGCGCCCAGGGGTGGCTACTAGAATGTCCAGGCCGGCTCTTAAAGCGTCGACTTGGGGCTGCTGGCCCACGCCACCAAAAATAATGTGTGAACGTAGTGAGAGGTGCTGCCCATAAGCAGCCACGCTTTCCCCCACTTGTGCAGCCAGTTCGCGGGTGGGTGTGAGGACCAGTGCGCGAACCTGGCGTTTGCCAGGGCGTTTGCCATTTGCCAAGCGCTGTAGCATCGGTAGCGTAAAGCCAGCGGTTTTGCCGGTACCGGTTTGTGCGCTGGCAAGAAGGTCGCGACCTTCAAGAACGATGGGGATGGCCTGTTGTTGAATAGGCGTAGGCTGTGTATAGCCCTGCGCAGTTACCGCGCGCAATAAATCGTCATGCAGACCAAGATCAGAAAAACTCATGCGTTCTCCGCAATCGCATAGCAATCGGCGCCACTAGCTCGGCGGCGTTGCTAGGCGTAATGTTCAAAAAGCGAGGATGGTACACCGTCGCGGCAGCGAAGTTTGCCAGATAATACGCTGTGCCGCGACGGGCATTTATACGTCTTGTAACGCCATACCAGGCATAACAAGGGGGTGACAGGGTAGCGCTGACAGTGATGTCATTTATTGGCAAAGAGTGTAGCACGAAAGTCTCACACCAATGCTGTTCCCCTAGCGATTGCAATAAAGGTTTAGAAGTAGCCGCCTTGTCGAACCTGCTGAGCAATTTGTGCAGCAACACTCTCCCAGCTTTCGCCCAACGAACGGACCAGGGCAGGGTAGCCATCCTGTTCAAGAGTGGTTTCTGCAGTGAAGCTTTTGAGTGCGAGCAACTCGCCATCGGTATCTCGAAGCTGCCACTGGCCGCTGGCTACCGCGACACCGTCAAAGCGGCCTTGGAATTGATCCACTTCCATGGACAGGGTGAGCGCCCCAGGGCTGCTACCTTCTGCTCGTACCACTTGCACGCTGGGTAACTGATCTGCCAATTCGGCCCGTAAGGCGCGTTCAAGCTGGCGCCCAATACCCTCCGCCCACTGGTGCTCCCGCGCTTCGTTTAACGTGATGTCGTCTAACTGCATCACAATCCCGTCCACGTCTAAATAGTGGGCTAGTCGAGGTGTGCGCACTTGCAGTGTGGCCTGGGCGTTAGCCGGTGCGTTCACTGCTGGGCTGGCAGGAAGCATATAGCGTGCAGGGGGAGAGACACTGCTAGCGCAGGCGGAAAGCAGCAAGCTCAAACTGATGATCAGCAGTAGTAGCGGTAATCGGCGTAACATGACGTTCAATCCTTCTTAACGGGGAGCACGAGGAATCGGGTCCTGCGTTTCTAAATTGTCGAACAGCAGCGCGCGTGGGTTCTCGTTCAGCGTCCGAGTGAGCGGTTGTAGGTCACGCATCAGCCGATCCAAACGCTCAATGGCGCCGGTAAGCTCTTGATAGGCGGGCGATGAAGGCGAGACCCCTTGAAGGGTGCTGCGCAGCTCTTCCAGCGTGCCGTTGAGGTTGCTCCCGATGGCTTGCGTTTCTGGATCATTGAGCAACTGATTGATAGACGCGCTGACTGCACGCACTTCGTTCAGTACACTTTCAGAAGCTTGCAGGTTGCGGTCCAGCCCGGCTATCAAAGGTTCTACTTCCAAGGCGTTTAGTTTTTCAAGCAGGCTAGTCACCTGAGCCTGAATCTGTGCAAAACCGCCCGCTACCGTCGGGAATACGGTCCGCTCGGAGAAAACTTCCGCGACGTATTCGTCGGTAAGGTCACGCCGGAAGTTAAGGTCCACAAACAGCGCACCCGTTAACAGGTTGCCATTCTTGAGTGATGCCCGAAGGCCTAGGCCGAACATGCGCTTAAAGCGGTTATCCCACTCCTCCAGGTCGATATCGGTGTTTTCGATCCCTAAGCGTTGTGGTTCGATGCGGATGAGCACAGGGATGGCGAAACGAGCCCGCGAATCGGGCTGTGGCGCCGTAAAATTCCAGGGTACTGCTGCCACGGTACCAATTCGGACGCCACGAAACTCGACCGGTGCGCCTCGTGATAGCCCGCGAACCGTGTCATCAACAAGCAATACATACTCTAGATAGCGGTTAAATGTGCCTTCCCGGGCAGTATCTTCATCAGCATAGAGGTTAAAACGTGTATTGGCTTCTACCGGCTTACCCATGGGAAGATCTTCAGGCACACCAAAGGTGACACCGCCACCCAGCAGAGCTTCCAGCGATTCTACGTTGACCCGCACGCCGTCAGCATCCAGGCGGAAGTCCACTCCGCTAGCGGTCCAGAAGCGGGTGCTATCGGTCACGAGCTGGGCGTAGGGTTCTTCGATAAATACTTGGTGGTGCATGGTACGTGTGTCTGCATCGAAGCGAGCGTCTTCTACGCGCCCTACCGTGTAACCTTGATAAGAGACGGGATCCCCAACACGCAGCGAATTGCCTAATTGGCTGACAAGGCTAATTTGTAATCCTGCTTGCCCAGCAGGCGCGACCGGTGGGAGATCGCTTACCTCAAACTCCCGCTTAGGCTCCTCTGATTGCCCAGGCTCAAGCTGTATATAAGCCCCCGAGAGTACCGTGCCCAGGCCGCTGATGCCTTCGCGACCAATGCGCGGCTTGACGACCCAAAAGCGACTGTCTTCGCGGAGCATGGCTTCGGCTTCGGGTTGAATTTGAGCCATCATCACCGCGTGAGACAGGTCATCAGACAAACGAACGCTCTGTACGCGGCCAATCTCAACATTGCGGCTGCGGATCAGCGTACTGCCCGCCTCAATACCTTCTGCGCTGTCCATGGTCAGCGTCACCATGGTGCCCCGGCTTGAGTAGTTATCATAAACCAGCCACAGCCCAATAATGACGGCCACCAAAGGAACTATCCAAATAGGCGATAGCCGAGTTTGTGGCGACGATTTTGCTTTATGTAACTCATTGTTTTCAGCGTTTGAGGTATTCTGAGGTGTTGAATCATTAGCCATCAACAGGTTCCTTGGTGGCCGCTTTACGGCGAAGAGGGCGTGGAGTGTGGGTATCCCAGATTAAACGAGGGTCAAATGTCATGGCAGCCAGCATGGTGAGCACTACGACGGCACCAAAAGCTAGCGCGGCAGGACCTGGTGTAATCGACATTAATGACCCAGCGCGGATGAGGGCGACCAAAATGGCCACGACAAATACGTCAACCATTGACCAGCGTCCAATAAATTCAGTTAATCGATAGAGGCGGGTACGGCTCTGTGCGTTGAGCTCGTTGCTGCGCTTAATCATCAAGCATAGCCATGCGAGTGCCACCAGTTTGCCAACAGGCACAATCACACTGGCGATAAAAATCACCGCAGCCACCGGCCAGGACCCCATTTGAATGAGCTGGACAACGCCGCCAACGATAGTGGAGGGTGCTGAGCTGCCTAAACTGGTAGTGGTCATGATGGGGTAAAGGTTGGCGGGTATATACATGATGCTAGCTGCAAAGAGAAGCGCCCAGGTGCGCTGTAAGCTATGTGGTAGGCGCTTATGCAGTTTTTCATGGCAGCGAACACAGCGTTCTTTTCCATACTGAATGCGATTAATCAATCCGCAGGTAGGGCAGCCAGTGACATGCTGGCTAGCAGCGGTGGTGCCAGTGAGCGTGCCTTCAGGAGCAAGGGGTTCGCCTTCCAATGAGAACCACATCCAGTCAGCGTCAATGGACTGCACCGTCATTAATAACAGTATGGCGAACAAGCAGAATGCCCAAAAGGAGATGCCAAGTTCAATCTGCGCCATGCCAGCAACTTTAATTAAGCTTACCAGTGCGCCGATGATGAATACATCGGCCATCATCCATGGGGTTAGATGTGCCAGGGAGCGGGCAATGTCACGGCTAAAAGGCATAGGGCGAGACTGCAGTAAGCCAAACTGAAGCCAGACGACGCTTACAAGATATACGGCGGGCAGCACGACAATAGTCATCATGACCGCAATAGCTACTATCGGCTGGTGGAAAGCAATCAGCGTGGTGGCGGTCTGCGATAGATCAATGCGGTTGCCAACACCGCTAACGCTGAAACTGACAAAAGGAAAAGATACCGCGACTATTAATGCGACCAATGAGGCTAACGCTAGCGCCATACTGCGCTGAGCAGGATAACGGTGGCGCTTCACTAACACATGCGAGCAGCGAGGGCAGGTGGCTTTTTCACCAGAGTTCAGGGGGGGGAGCGCAGATACCCAGTCACATTCATGGCACGCACGCAAACGCCTTCGCTGGGTGCGAGTTTCAGGGGGGGAGCAATCAACCTGGGGTGTATTAACCGGCAGCGAAGGCCGTTTCATAAAGGCGTAATGGGGCAACAGCAAACTCTCTGTGCATAATACGGTTAGAACCAATACGATGGTATATCGTGTGTGTCAACCTAGGTAACCTGATAACTACTTGCAAACAGTACTTGACCAAATACCAGAGTTAGACAAGGATGCAGCCGCGATAGTGCCTAACATTATGACATCAAGGAACTGAAATGTTACTTGCCTTTATTGCTGTGGTAGTAGGCTTGGTCCTGCTCATCTGGAGCGCAGAAAAATTTATTGATGGCGCTGCGGCAACTTCGCGGTGGCTGGGGCTGTCGCCGCTGCTGATTGGTATGTTGGTAATCGGTTTTGGTACTTCTGCACCGGAAATGATGGTGTCGGTGCTGGCAGCGATGCAAGGCAACCCAGGCCTGGCGGTGGGGAATGCGTACGGTTCCAACATTGCCAATATTGGTTTGGTTTTGGGCTTTATCGCACTTATCTCTCCGTTAGCTGTTCATTCAGGTGTTATCCGTAAAGAAATGCCCCTGTTGGTAGCGGTGATGCTGCTTACCGGCTATATGCTTTTCGACGGTTGGATTTCCCGTGCTGAAGCTATTGTGCTGCTAGTGGCGCTGGGCATATTTATTGCGATCAGCATTATTCGTTCTCGAGGTCAGGAGGATGATCCGTTGTTGGGTGAAGTGACCGAAAGTCTTGATAGCAACCCGATGTCGCGCGGTAAGGCCATCATGTGGACGCTGATTGGCTTGGTGCTGTTGATTGCCAGTTCGAGGCTGCTGGTATGGGGAGCTGTCGAGATCGCGGTAGCTTTCGGAGTCAGTGATTTAATTATCGGTTTAACCGTAGTCGCCGTAGGTACTTCTTTGCCGGAGCTGGCTTCTTCAATCAGCGCACTGCGGCGTAAAGAGCACGATATGGTGCTGGGCAACGTGGTGGGCTCTAACCTGTTTAATAGTATGGCCGTTGTTGGGCTGGCGGGAGTGATTGCACCTATTGAAGCGGGTCGTGAGGTGCTGGTGCGTGATTGGAGTGTCATGACCTTTATGACGCTTATGATGGTGCTCTTCGCATTTTCTTGGCGTGGTCGCCCACGGCGTATCAACCGCGTTGAAGGCGGTGTTCTCTTCGCCATTTTTATCGCCTACACAGGCTATATGGTCAGCATTGTGGTGATGTCTTAAACGATTGCACCGAAAAATGGTGGTTTGTCTGAGGAGTATGCGTCAATGCGACACAGCTTTTCAGGCAAACTATCGCTGTATAACGGCGGTCGAAACGTTAAACTACAACACATGTAAAGAATAAGCTTAGTGCTTATAACTAAAATGCAGCGCCATTAAGGCTCAACTAAGCTTGTGACACCCATTGATGGGATTTTAATCCAGGTCTTAGGAGCGTGTGATGGAACTCGACCCCCTTGTACTATCGCGAATGCAGTTCGCCTTCGTTGTATCGTTTCATGCGATTTTTCCGGTCTTCACCATCGGGCTGGCGTCTTACATAGCGCTGCTTCATGGGCTGTTCTTCAAGACCAACAACCCCGCTTGGGACCGCCTGGCACTGTTCTGGACCAAGGTGTTTGCCGTGGTTTTCGGAATGGGCGTCGTCTCCGGGATCGTCATGTCTTTCCAGTTTGGCACCAACTGGAGCAACTTCTCCCAGGCGGCCTCCAACTTCCTCGGGCCGGTGCTCAGCTACGAGGTCGTTACTGCTTTCTTCCTTGAGGCGGCATTCCTCGGTGTCCTGCTCTTTGGCCGAGGCAAGGTGCCACAAGGGGTGCACCTGTTTGCTGCCATCATGGTGGCGATCGGTACTTTCATTTCGTCGTTCTGGATTCTTTCTGCCAACAGCTGGATGCATACGCCGGCAGGGGTAGAACTCATCGACTATCGGTTCCACGTGGTTTCCTGGACCGAAGCGATATTCAATCCCTCCTTTCCTTACCGCTTCGCGCACATGGCCATGGCATCCTTTCTGACCGGTGGCTTCGTGGTGGCCGGTGTGAGTGCCTGGTTCCTGCTGCGTGGTCGCGACCCGGAAGCCAACCGTCGAGCGCTTTCCATGTGCCTTTGGTTGCTGCTGTTTCTGGCGCCAGCCCAGGCAGTCGTGGGGGACTTCCATGGTTTGAATACTCTGGAGCATCAGCCGGCTAAAGTGGCGGCCATGGAAGGGCATTGGGAAACCTCTGGCAACGTTCCGTTGCTGCTGTTCGCCATTCCGGACCAGGAAGCGCAAACCAATCGCTTTGAAATCGGCATCCCCAATCTTGCCAGCCTCATCCTGACCCACTCTACGGATGGGGTTATTCAGGGGCTGAATGAATTTGCTCCTGAAGAGCAGCCGCCGGTCTGGATCGTCTTCTGGGCGTTCCGCGTGATGGTGGGGATCGGACTGTTGATGATTGCCACCGCCCTGATAGGACTGTTGCTGCGTCGCAAAGGCAAATTCCATCAGCACACCGGGTTCCTCAAGACGCTGGTGTACATGATCCCCATGCCGTTCGTCGCCGTGCTGGCTGGTTGGATCGTGACCGAGTCAGGACGTGCCCCATGGCTGGTATACGGCATGATGGCCCATGCGGAAGGCGTTACGCCTTCGTTGACCGGCCCCATGGCGCTGTTTACGCTGGTGGGCTACGTGCTGGTGTACGCGGTGGTGTTCTATGCCGGTATCTACTATCTGACCCGCGTGGTGCGTAACGGCATGCTGCCCAATGAAGAGCGTGAAACGGCAGGCGACAATTTCAGACGCCCCATGCGTCCACTGTCGGCCACGGAAACTCCCTTTGATGACGATGTCGACCCGGTGAGGAACTGAGACATGGAAATGTTTGATCTGACGATAATTTGGGCAGGCATCATCGGGTTCGGACTAATGATGTACGTGCTGATGGACGGTTTCGATCTGGGGCTTGGGATTCTGTATCCCTTCGCCCCGGACGAAGACGCCCGGGATGTGATGATGAACTCCGTGGCACCGGTCTGGGACGGCAACGAGACGTGGCTGGTGCTGGCGGGTGCCGGTTTGCTCGGGGCTTTCCCGCTGGTCTATTCGGTCTTCCTGCCCGCACTCTATATTGGCGTGTTCTTGATGCTGGCGGGGCTTATTTTCCGGGGTGTGGCCTTCGAGTTCCGCTTCAAGTCCCGGCGCAATCGTCGCTGGTGGAACCGCGCCTTCTGCTGGGGCTCCGGCGTGGCCGCTTTCGCTCAAGGGGCGGTGGTCGGTGCTTACATTCAGGGGTTTCATGTCGAAAACTTTGCCTTTGCAGGTGGCGCTTTCGATTGGCTGACGCCATTCTCGGTACTGACCGGCTTCGGCCTGATGGCAGGTTATGCGTTGCTGGGAGCCACTTGGCTGATCTTGAAATCCGAGGGCCATATTCAAGAGTGGGCGTACAGGATCACGCCGCTGCTGTTGGCGCTGGTACTGGGCGTCTTCGGTATCATCAGCATCTGGACTCCGTTCGTGAATCCGGTGGTCTGGGAGCGCTGGTTCGGTCATTTGCAGCTGATCTGGGTGTTCCCGGCATTGGCGCTGCTGTCGGCCTTCATGGTGTATCGCTCCGTGAAACGTCGTGACGAGGGCATTCCCTTTGTAGCCACCATCGGCATCTACGTGTTCACTTACCTGGGGCTGATCGTCAGCAAGTGGCCCATCATCGTGCCCCCCAACTACACGCTGTGGGATGCCGCCTCCGCCCCTGAATCTCAGCTGTTCCTGCTGATCGGTGTGCTGTTCGTCATTCCGATCATCCTGACCTACACCGCCTGGACCTACTGGGTCTTCCGCGGCAAGGTGCGCGTCGGCGAAGGGTACCACTGATTCATGGCCCCTCCTGCGGCCCAGTCGAATTCGTTGACGCCGCGCCGTTGGCTGAGCACGCTGGCTCGTCGTGAGCGTGCTCGGCTGGCGCTGGCGGCGTGCTTCGGCGTGCTGTCCGGCGCTCAGACGATCTTGCTGGTGGTCGGGTTGGCGTGGTCGATCGAGCAACTGGTCGTTCATGGCCGCTCACCTGTCACGCTGGTGCCCGTGCTGCTCGGCCTGGTGGTCGCCGTGGCGTTGCGCTCACTGTTTCTTGCCCTGCAAGAGTCGTTGAGTGCAACTGCCAGCTTGCGCATCCGGCAGTACGCTCGGGAGCAGGTCTTGAACAAGGTCGCCGCGCTAGGCCCGGTCTGGATGACTCGGCAGCAGAGCGGGGCCCTGGCGACCCAGTCGGTCGAGCACATCGAAGCCCTCGATGGCTATTTCGCGCGCTTCCTCCCGCAAATGCGCATCGTGCTGTTGCTGCCACTGCTAATAGCCGTCGTGGTGGGCTGGCTCGATTATCTGGTGGCCATCTTCTTGCTGCTCTCTGCGCCATTGATTCCGCTGTTCATGGCGCTGGTTGGCATGGGGGCAGAGCGTCTCAACAAGGAGCAGTTTGCTTCCGTTGCCAGGCTCTCGGCGCATTTCGTCGACCGCGTACGCGGCATGACGACGCTGCAGCTATTTGGTCATACGCGTGCTGCCCAGCAGGACGTCTGGTATGCCACCGACCAGTATCGCCGCCTGAGCATGCGCACTCTCAGGCTGGCATTTCTCTCGTCAGCGATATTGGAATTTTTTGCCTCGGTGGCCATCGCCGTCGTCGCCATGTACGTGGGGTTTGGTCTGTTGGGCTATATCGATTACGGTCCTTCCCCCTCGCTGACCCTGTTCAGTGGTCTGGCGGTGTTGCTACTGGCTCCGGAGTTCTTCCAGCCCTTGCGAACCCTCTCGCAGCATTATCACGACCGTGCTGCGGCGCTGGGGGCGGCAGAGAGTATCGTGACCATCCTCAATGAGCCTGACGTGGTGCCGACCCGGTTTGACGCCCCCGTCGAACCAGATGCATCGATTGAATTGGTGGATGTTGAGGTAGGCTATGGTCGGCACTCGGCGGTCTTGACGGGCGTCTCGGCCACGATACGTCAGGCAGATGTGGTGGTCATTACCGGAGAGTCAGGCAGTGGCAAATCTTCCTTGCTGTCGCTGATGGCCGGTTTTATGGCGCCTCTGCGTGGCGCTTGCAGAATCCGCCAGGGCGAGCAAGTGGCGTGGCTGGATCAATCACCCTGCATCATTCAAGGCTCGTTGGCCGATAACCTGCGCCTGGCGGCGCCTGATGCGACACCGGCTGCCATGCAGGAGGCCCTGGAAAACGCAGGCCTGGGTGAATTGTTGGCTGCCTTGCCCCATGGCCTGGAGACGGTGGTAGGGGAGCGCGGGGTCGGCTTGTCGGGAGGTCAGGCGCAGCGCTTGACCCTGGCTAGAGTATTTCTCAGCCAAGCACCGCTGGTGTTGTTGGATGAGCCCACCGCCAGCCTTGATTCGGCGACGGAAAAGAGCGTGATCGACGCACTGCTGGCCTGGTCGGCGGAAGGGCGAACGTTAGTCATGGCAACACATCACCCTGCGGTGATGGCCGTTGCCACTCGCCACTGGGTGTGTCGAGACGGCCAGCTTCACGAGGTGGCGCCATGAAGTTTCTGCACAATGACCTGAGCCCATGGCTGGCGCTCATGTTAAGGCGCAGGCAGCGCTTCCTCGTTGGTGCGCTGCTGGTATGGGTAACATTACTGGCGGGTCTTGCGCTGCTGGGTTTGTCCGGCTGGTTCATTGCGGCGTGTGCCCTGGCGGGCATTGCGTTGGCTGCCGGGTTGCCGTCATCGCTGGATATTTATGTGCCCGGCGGCGGCATTCGTTTTTTTGCCTTGCTGCGCACTGTCGCTCGATATACCGAACGGCTCTACAACCACAATACCGTGCTGACGCTGCTGGCGGATTTACGCTATCGCGTCTTTGGTGACTTGACGCGCCTGGATGACGCATCGTTGCGGCGTCGGCGAGTCGGTGAGTGGTTGAGTCGCCTGACGTCGGATATCGATGCCTTGGATAGCCTGTATCTACGCCTGCTGGTGCCGCCAGTAGTGGCCTTGTTGAGTGTCTGGATCATCGCAGGTTTCATCGCTATCTGGTTGCCGCTGGTGGGAGCCGTCGTGGCCTGTGTATTGACGCTGCTGTGGCTGGTCATCACCCTGGGCTTTGCCAAGCTGGGTTTCACCAACAGCCATCGGCAAGTGGATGATCAGGAGGAGCTTCGGCGGCTGGTGTTGGATCAGGTACAGGCGTCCGCTGAGCTGATGAGCTACCGAACCAGTGACTGGTATCACAGGAAAATACGATCTCACGAACAGCAAGCGCTGGATAACCAGCGTCAGTTGGCCGTGAAGGCCGCGCTGGGAAATGCGCTACTGATGGCGGTAACGGGGCTGTTGATCATTGGTGTGCTCTGGTTGGGGAGTCTGGCACTGGCCGAGCAGCGCGTGGTGGGCCCCATCATGGTCATGGGCGTGATTGCCGTGTTTGGTATCAATGAAGTGTTGGCCAGCCTGCCCGCCGCTTTTGTGCGGTTTGGCGCCAGCCACGGGGCGGCCCAGCGGCTGAATGCTCTGCGGGCGACACAAGAGCAAACGCGTGTGGACTCGCTTCCGGATGGCGAGGGTGGCCATGCTCTGCAACTGCGTGAGGTCATGTTCCGTTATCCTGATGCGGCGGGCTGGGCGATATGTCAGGTTTCTCTGACTCTGCCTGCCGGTCAACGTGGTGCCATCATGGGTATTTCGGGTTCGGGCAAATCGACGCTGGCCAATTTGATCATGGGCCGTATCTCTCCCACTGAAGGGGATGTGTGGGTGGCCGAGCATGCACCCTCTGCCGTTACCCTCGAAAGTAGTGCAGCACATATGGGGTACCTCCCCCAGCAAATAGACCTGTTCGATGGATCGCTGGCCGATAACCTGCGGATCGCCAAGCCTGACGCGACAGACGAAGAGCTTTGGCAGGTGCTTGCCCAGGTCGCTCTCTCGGACTGGGCGAAACGCCAGCCTCGTCAGTTGGCGACTCAGGTGGGAGAAAGAGGGCAGCAGCTTTCAGGCGGGCAGGCGCGCAGAGTGGCGTTGGCGAGGCTGTTCTTACGCTCGCCCTCGGTGGTATTGCTGGATGAGCCCTTCGCGGGAGTGGATGCGGCAACCGCCCGGCACGTGGCGGCCTCGCTGGACGCCTGGTTGGTAGGCCGTACGGCGATTTTCTTTGTTCATCAAGTGGATGATGCGGCTCTGGTGCCGGGTTTGGCTTATCAATGGCGGCTTGATGGTGGTAAGTTAATTCACGATACTTCATTTTGATATTCACCGAATCGGCAAGTAGGCGGCGACCATGAACGACTTTTTACGGCACCTTCCCAAGGCTGAGCTTCACTTGCATATCGAAGGTTCTCTCGAGCCGGAACTGATGTTCCAACTGGCGGACCGTAATGGCATCGAACTCCCCTATGCCACGGTCGAAGAGGCCAAGGCAGCTTACGATTTCAAAGACCTGCAAGGGTTTCTGAATCTGTATTACCAGGGCATGAACGTCTTACGCAGCGAACAGGACTTCTATGACCTGGCCATGGATTATTTCAAGCGTGCCCGTTCGGAAGGCGTGCTGCATATCGATATGCACTTCGACCCTCAGGCGCATCTGCAGCGTGGTGTACCTTTGGAGGTGGTCATGGCGGGACTGCTCAGGGCCAAACAGGAGGCCGAGAGCCAGCTAGACCTTTCAGTGGGTATGATCATGGCCTTCCTGAGAGATCGTCCAGCCGACGAGGCACTGCACGTTCTCGAGCAGGCGGCACCCTACTGGAAAATGCTGGATGCCATTGGCCTGGACAGCGCCGAGCGTGACAACCCGCCCGAGAAGTTTCAGGCCCTGTTTGCGCGCGCCAAGGAGCTTGGGCTGGTGCGTGTGGCTCATGCGGGCGAGGAGGGGCCTGCCGCTTACATTACGCAAGCCCTGGACCTGTTGGACGTTCAGCGCATCGACCACGGTGTGCGCTGTCTCGAAAGCGAAGACGTCGTGCAGCGTCTCAAGGAGTCCCAGACGGTACTGACCGTGTGCCCGCTCTCCAATGTCAGCCTGAAAGTGGTCGATCAATTGGATCAGCATCCGCTACCGGCGTTGTTGGAAGCGGGTCTGAAGGTCACCATCAGCTCTGACGATCCTGCCTATTTTGGTGGTGGGCTGCTCGAAAATCATATCGCCTGTGTCGATGCCTTTGGCTGGGGAGAAGATACCTTCAAATGGCTGAATCGCAATGCCATGGAAGAAGCCTTCGTCAGCGACGCGCGGCGCGCTGAACTGTTGAAGCGCCTGGAGGCAGCCTGATACAGCCTGCCGCTGCTCCTATGGGCGGCGGCATAGTGCATCAGGGTAGAGCGGGCACCTCGAAATCGGGCATTTCACCTGTCAGGGAGTGCAGAAATGCCGTGATGTTATCAATGGTGGGTTCGTCAAACTCACGTCCCAGCATTTCCTGGCCCATGATGGCCACGGCTTCTTCGAGCGTTTCGGTGGCACCATTGTTCATGTACGGGTAAGTGACGCCGACATTACGCAAGGTGGGGGTGCGGAAGCGGTACTTGTCTCTTTCTTCGCCGGTCACCACGTAGCGACCCAAATCTTTCGACCCCGGCACCTGAATGGCGTGGAACTGGCTATCGGTAAAGTTGGCGCCGCGATGGCAGGCAATGCAGCCATTATCAACAAAAGCTACCATGCCGTTTTTCGCTTGTTCGCTAATCGCGTCCATGTCCCCTCTTAAATAGCGATCAAAGGGCGCATCCGGGGTGTTGAGCGTTCGCTGGAAAGCGGCTAATGCTTGTCCTAAATTATCAGCGTTGATCGGGTCTTCTTGATCAGGGTATGCGGCTGAAAATTTATCTTGGTACCGTTCAAATTCAGCTAGGCGCTCCAAAGCATGCTCTAGCTGCATCGCCATCTCAACGTCTGCTTGGATGGGTCCTAATGCTTGTGCTTCAAGGTCGGGTTCTCTACCGTCCCAAAACTGTGCATCTAAAAATCCACTGTTGAGTACAGTGGGCGTATTGCGCTCGCCAACTTGGCCGTTATGGCCAACGGCGCGAGGTATGCGGTCTGACCATCCCAACGCAGGGTTATGACAGGTGGCACAGCTAATAACCCCGCTAGAGGAAATGCGCGGTTCAAAGAACAGCATATTACCCAGCTCAACTTTTTCCTCTGTCTGGGAGTTAGTGGCAGGTAATGGTGGTAGGTGTGGTAAAGGCTCAAACCTCTGGCGATACTCATCTAGGCCATCGCTTGCCTGCGCTGCGCTAGCAGAAAGCAATAGAGTGGCGCCGAGCGCTGAAATCACTTCATATTTGTTACGCATAGTTCCCTCTCTCATCTGGCTCTTTTTTAACGACACGCCGACAATTAGCGGTGGTGTGACGTGAGTATTAGCTTAAAAAAGGGCCGATTCTGGAAGGTTGCGCTGGGTCAAATGTTAAGTCTTTATGTGAGGCTTTCTCGGTCAGAGTACTAATGCGAAAAAAGTGTTGACGCGCTGATTTAAATGCGTAAAATACGCCCACATCGAACGGCAACGCCCTTCGAAAAGCTCTTTAACAATTTGATCAGGTAATTCATGTGGGCGCTTGCCGATGAGGGTGATAAATCACCAATTATCAAGGCAAGCGCACAAGAAAGATGTTCACATCTTTCAAATTCGTTTGAACCTTGAGCCAAGTTTGATCCGCTTTTGTTGCCTTCGGGCAGCGAGTAAGGATCGCATTGATCTTAAACTGAAGAGTTTGATCATGGCTCAGATTGAACGCTGGCGGCAGGCCTAACACATGCAAGTCGAGCGGTAACAGATCCAGCTTGCTGGATGCT